>Ga0209414_1001108_pt1 | contig 12940 bp, 13 predicted proteins | sample LakVidmifraction_4_FD_181154 | JGI IMG/M metagenome (GOLD analysis project Ga0209414, IMG submission 181154) | Hypersaline microbial communities from Lake Vida, Antarctica - Brine Hole Two &gt;0.2 micron (SPAdes) (version 2) | ecosystem: Environmental > Aquatic > Non-marine Saline and Alkaline >... | reverse complement strand
CACTGCTTCATGGTTATGAAGAGAAGCTCGCTGCTGATGCGGAAAAGTTGCTTGATACTGGCGTATGTACCGATATTGCCTGTATTATGACGCTGGTGCCCGAGGGGAATCCTCCGGAGGACAAGGCACAAATTCTCGGGGAGCGTTTTACTGCCTTTCGCCGAGCATTCAAAGGTGACATCTTTCGCGTCGGCATTCTTGCGCAGGCTACCATCGGACATGGATGGGCACCTGATGAGCCGGCAAAGTATCAGAAGATAATTCGTCCCGACGGAACACCAGTCTATCAGATGTGTCCGCTTGATACAGAATTCCAAGATTACATCCGCGATACCTTCTTGCATATCGCCTCGCTGAAACCTGCTTTCATCATGATTGATGACGATTTTCGTTTACTTCTTGGACGGAATGGCTGCTATTGTCCTCTCCATCTTGCCGAGATGAGCCAGCGGTTGGGTAGGGAGGTGACTCGAGAAGGTTTACTGGATTCTTTGCGAAATGATCTGGCAATTGCGCTTGAGTACGACAATCTTCTGTTGGATTCTCTGATGGGTTTGGCAGGTCTGATTCGCGATGCAGTTGATGAAACTGATCCGACTATTCCCGGGAGTTTCTGCGCCTGCTACGGCGACATTCGCCATGCTAATCCGCTGGCCCAACGTCTTGCGGGAGAGGGCAATTCTCCAGTAGTCAGAATCAACAATGCTCGCTATGTAAATCCCTCGATGCGCTCTTTTCCTACCCGTATGTACGATGGTGCGATTCAGGTTGCGGGGCTTGATCCAAACACTACGATTCTAGCGGAGACAGATACATGTCCGCATAATCGTTACAGCACTGGTGCTCATTTGTTGCATTCTCACTACGCTGGTTCAATTCTCGAAGGTTGCCATGGCGCCAAACACTGGCTTACCCGTATTAATGTCTATCAGCCTAACAGTGGTGTTGCCTACCGGGAGATTCTCTCGAAGTACCACGGTTTCTACGAGACCTTGTTTCAGTCTGTTGAGGACAGTACGTCGAGCGGTTACGTGGCAGCAGTTCTGCCGTCCGAGCCGTCGTTCAATCCTGCCCCGGATCGCGTTGCCGCATGTGGGTCTGACAAGACTTGGGGGGCGTTGCTTGGCGCACTTGGCTTGCCGTGCAACTATGTGAAGACGCCAAAGACACCCGCACTGCTTACTGCTGAGGATGTAGATTTGCTTTCGAATAATGATATTCGTAGTCTTCTGAAAAATGGTTTGATGATGGAAGGCACAGCGGCTGAGAAACTTTGCCAGCGAGGCTTTGGTGCAGAATTGGGTGTGATTGCCGAGCCATGGAACAGCGCAAAAGTTTCAGGTGAGCGCTGGGGGGAGATCGTGTTGGATCCAAGCATGCGGTATTCACGTCTGACACCGACTGACCCGCAGACAAAAATCCACTCGGTGCTATTGCACTGCAAGTCGAAAGTGAGCGAGAATTTTGCGGAAGTTGGTCCGGCCGTGACGCTTTTTGAGAACGCCTCAGGTGTTCGTTTTGTTGTGCTAGCAGCTAGTTTTGGCCCTCAAGCTAACCTTTTCTCTTTTGGTTTCTACAATGAAGAGCGTAAGCTCGAACTTGTGGAGCTGCTGGGATGGTTGTGCAATAAGCCCGTAGATTTCTACTATCCCGGAGATGCTGAAGTCTATCTCAAATTGCGGCGTTTTAAGGACGGCCGTCACCTGCTAGCCATTTTCAACCTCGGTCATGATCCGATGTCGGTTATTCCTCTCGCATCTTCATCCGCCATTTCAAGGGTAGAAATAATCACGCCTGAAGGTACTTGGGAAGATGTTGACTATGCCGAAGGGGATATACAGACTTCACTGCTTCCAGCTGCGCCGAAGGTCTTTCGTATTACTACGGAGGAGGAGTGAAAGAAAGTTAAAAGGGAAAAGGGAAAACTTTGTAAAAGCTCCGCAGGCATTGATAAATGCGAAAATTCGTAAATGCGGAAATGCGAAAATGGGAGGAATGCCTCCCAGCGGGATTGTTTTGTGCCGAGTTTTTCCGCGCCGAGGCGACGCGGCTACAGAAAACATCAACGGGGGATGGGAATTATGGGAAATCCATGCTTCGCCTAAAGGCTTCGCAGGACACGGTGGGAGTTATGTGCTTGGCGGAGCCAAGCGAGGGTAGGGCAGAGAACAAAACTGTAAAGTGAAAAGGGATCCGCCTTCGCAGTGCCTTCGGCGCGGCAAGAAAGGGAAAAAGAGAGGAAGATAAGGAATGTAAGGAAAGAGGAAGGGGAAAAAAGAGTTAAGATTTAGGGAGAGACGCGATAAATCTCGTCTGTACGGGAGGGGAGAAAGATGGTAATGGGGACATTACCGCTCCCATGCTTGCAAATAGCAGTTTGTTTTGTCTTTAATGATTTCTTTGCGTGCTTGGCGTTCTTTGCGAGAGGCATTCTCAGAAAAACAGAAACATATAAAATAATTTGGCTTGCTATGCGTTTATTATAGGTATAGAATGTTTTTTCGGATTTTTTAAATATAACAGAAAGGCAAATATTATGTCGTCAATAGAGTGTATTATTGGTAGAGAGATTATAGATTCGCGTGGAAATCCAACGGTTGAGGTTGATGTGTATCTTGAATCAGGAATTATGGGTAGAGCTTCGGTTCCTTCTGGTGCGTCAACGGGTGAGAATGAGGCAGTTGAGCTTAGAGATGGTGACAAGAGTCGTTATCTTGGTAAGGGTGTTGAGCTTGCAGTAAATAATGTAAATGAAGTTATTGCTCCTGAATTATTGGGATGGGATGTTGCAGATCAGCTGGGTATTGACCAGCAGATGATTGAACTTGATGGAACAGAAAATAAGTCAAAACTTGGTGCAAATGCTATACTTGCAGTATCGCTTGCATGTGCAAAAGCTGCTGCTGATTACTGTGGATTGCCTTTGTATCGTTACATTGGCGGAGTAAATGCAAAAGTTCTTCCAGTACCAATGATGAATATTATTAATGGTGGTTCTCATTCTGATGCTCCAATTGCATTCCAGGAATTTATGATTCGCCCAGTGGGTGCTGATTCTATTAAAGAAGCAATTAGAATGGGATCAGAAATTTTTCATAGTTTGAAGAAGATTCTTAAAGATCGTGGTTTGAGTACTGCTGTTGGAGATGAGGGTGGTTTTGCTCCTAAGTTTGATGGAACAGAAGATGCTATTGACTCAATTATGAAAGCAATTGAACTTGCTGGTTATGAACCTGGTGTTGATGTGATGATTGGTCTTGATTGTGCTGCATCTGAATTTTATAAAGATGGCAAGTATGATTACACTATGTTTGAAGGTGAAGGCGGTGCTATTCGTTCTGCTGATGAGCAGGTTGCATACTTGGCAAGTCTAGTTGATAAGTATCCTATTGACAGCGTTGAAGATGGTATGGATGAGAATGACTGGGATGGTTGGAAAAAATTGACTGATGAGCTTTATGATAGATGTCAGTTGGTTGGCGATGACCTGTTTGTAACTAATACTAAGTTCCTTATGAAAGGAATTGAGATGGGTGTTGCAAATTCAATCCTTATCAAGGTAAATCAGATTGGTACTTTGACTGAAACTTTGGAAGCAATTGAAATGGCTCATAAGGCTGGATATACAGCTGTTGTAAGTCATCGTTCAGGTGAAACTGAAGATACAACTATTGCTGATATTGCTGTTGCAACGAATGCCGGTCAGATTAAGACTGGTTCTATGTCCAGAACTGATAGAATTGCTAAATATAATCAACTGATTCGTATTGAAGAAGAGTTGGGTTATAGTGCGATTTATGGGGACTAGGAGAAATGCGCAAATGCGCAAATGGCAGGAAGAAGAATAAATTCGAAAATGCGAAAATTGGGAAATTGAAGAGGGGCGAGGCAGGCCTAGCCCGTACGGGGGAAAGGGGAAATCGTTTGTCGTTGATCCCTTGTCGTTGATCCCTTGTCGTTGATTGGGAATGGGAAAATGAACGTCCAACATCGAACACACTAGCTTTGCTAGTCCCGCAAAGCGGGATCCAATGACGAATGGAGGACACTGCCGTGGGCAGGAAACAAGCTTTGCTTGTGTATATTTTCCTAGGGCGTTGCCCTAGGCTATGTTATTTCGGGCTGCCAGCCCTTTCCGCGCCGGAGCGACGCGGCTACAGGGTGACGCATGACATAAAGAGTGCAAATGTGAATTCTCTTTCATTAACCATTAACCATTGACAACTAACCATTATTTAAGAAGCACTTGCAAGCTGGAAGCGTGCGTTACCTAGCGGACGCCAGAGACGGCGTCCCTCCCGAGCAGGATGCGTGCGTTACATAAATACTGGCGGAGCTATTCCTAAATTTGTCATTTGTAATTGATTTCTGCTTGCAAAAGGGTGATGGTTTCAATATAATGGTGAATTGAATTGTGCAAAAGTTTGTGGAGTGCATTTTTCATATTAATAATAAATATTTTTTATAAACTACAATTAAGGATAAATAACATGGCAGTATCATATAAAGATTTGGGTTTGAGCAATACTAAAAATATGTTCAAAAAAGCTATGGAAGGCAAATATGCTATTCCTGCATACAATTTTAACAACATGGAACAGATTCAAGCTATTATTACAGCTTGTGTTGAATCACAATCACCAGTAATTCTTCAGGTTTCAAGTGGTGCAAGAAAGTATGCAAACGAAACAATGCTTCGTTTCATGGGACAAGGCGCCGTTGAGATGATGAAAGAAATGGCTGCTGAAAAAGGTTTGAAGGAAATTGAAATTGCTCTTCATCTTGATCATGGTAGCGATTTTGAACTTTGCAAGAGCTGTATTGATTCAGGTTTTTCATCAGTAATGATTGATGGTTCACATTTTTCATTTGAAGAAAACATTGCTTTGACAAAAAAAGTTGTTGAGTATGCACATAAGTTTGATGTAACAGTCGAAGGCGAACTAGGTGTTCTAGCTGGTATTGAAGATGATGTTGTTGCTGAGCATTCAACATACACACAACCAGAAGACGTTGAAGAGTTTGTTGCAAAGACAGGTGTTGATTCACTTGCTATCTCAATTGGCACATCACATGGTGCTAACAAATTTAAGCCTGCACAGTGCACAAAGAATGCAGATGGCGTATTTATTCCGCCACCATTGAAATTTGATATTCTTGAAGAGATTGAAGTGAAGCTTCCTGGTTTCCCAATTGTTCTTCATGGTTCTTCATCTGTTCCTGCAGAAGCGGTAAAGATGATTAATGATAATGGTGGTGCAATTGAGGATGCTGTTGGTATTCCTGAAGAGCAACTACGAAAAGCTGCAAAATCAGCTGTATGTAAAGTTAACATCGATTCAGATGGTCGTCTATGGATGACAGCTGCAATCAGAAAAACATTTGTTGATAAGCCAGCAGAGTTTGACCCAAGAAAATATCTTGGACCAGCAAGAGATGCTCTTATTGCTATGTATACGCATAAGAACGAAAATGTTCTAGGTTCAGCTGGTAAAGCTTAATTAAGAAAATTGATATCAAAAAGACGCATTTTTTAATGCGTCTTTTTTTTGGAATAATGGTAAATGGCAGGAATGCCTTCCGTCGGTTTTGGTTGACAAGAAGGACTAAGGACTAAAAGAAAGTGTAAAGGGTAAAGGGTAAAGGGTGAACGATGGAATGCCTCCCCGGCGGGATTGTTTTATGCCGAGTTTTTCCTGCAAGCTCGGTGTTCCCAGGGGAGCACTTGCAAGCTGGAAGCGTGCGTTACCTTGAGGGAAATGGGAATTTTGGGAAATCCATGCTTCGCCTAAATGCTTCGCAGGACACGGTGGGAGTTATGTGCTTGGCGGAGCCAAGCGAGGGGATGGGCATGGAGAAGAAAGGGAAAAGGGAAAAGGGAAAAAGAAAGTGTAAAGGGAAAAGGGAAAAAGAGATTTAAGAGATAAGATTTAGGGAGAGACGCGATAAATCACGTCTGTACGGGGCAAAAAAAAAGACGCATTTTAGGAATGCGTCTTTTTTTGAGAAATGAGATTGGGTTATCTCATAGCTTCTTCAACTACAACAGCTACGGCAACTGAAGCACCAACCATTGGGTTGTTACCCATGCCGATTAGTCCCATCATTTCAACGTGAGCAGGCACAGATGATGATCCAGCGAACTGAGCATCAGAATGCATTCTACCCATTGTGTCAGTCATACCATATGAAGCAGGACCGGCAGCCATGTTATCAGGATGAAGTGTTCTACCTGTACCACCACCTGATGCTACAGAGAAGAATTTTTTACCCTGTTGGACGCACTCTTTTTTGTAAGTACCAGCAACAGGATGTTGGAAACGAGTAGGGTTAGTACTGTTACCTGTGATGGATACGTCAACACCTTCAAGATGCATGATTGCAACACCCTCACGAACGTCGTCAGCACCGTAGCATTTTACTGCAGCACGAGGACCTTTTGAGTAGGCTTTTTCAAAATCAACAGTAACTTTGCCTGTATAGTAATCAAAAGATGTTTGAACATGTGTGAAACCATTAATACGAGAGATAATTTGTGCAGCATCTTTACCTAATCCATTAAGGATAACGCGTAGTGGTTCTGTACGAGCTCTGTTAGCACTCATTGCAATGCCAATTGCACCTTCTGCAGCAGCAAAAGATTCATGCCCTGCTAAAAAAGCAAAACATTTAGTTTCATTTTTTAGTAGCATTGAAGCAAGGCCACCGTGTCCGAGTCCAACTTTGCGGTCGTCAGCAACAGAACCAGGAATACAGAAAGACTGAAGACCTTCACCCAGAGTTATTGCAACATCAGCTGCAACAGTCTGACCGCGTTTGATTGCAACCGCTGCACCAATAATGTATGCCCAGCATGCGTCTTCAAATGCAATTGGTTGAATTTCTTTAACTAAATTATAAACGTCCAATCCTTTGTCTTTACAAATTTTTTCAGCTTCTTCAATTGAAGAAATACCTTCAGCATTTAGAAAGGCATTAATCTTTGTGATTCTTCTTTCGTAACTTTCGAATAGAGCCATGATGTTATCCTTTCTTATTTATGTCTTGGGTTGATTGTTTTTACAGCATCGTCAAAACGGCCGTATGAACCTGTAGATCTTGCAAGTGCTTCATTAGCGTCTGTACCCTTTGCAATTAATTCCATCATGATACCAAGTTTTACAAACTTGTAACCAATGATTTCATCATTAGCATCAAGAGCTAGTTCAGTAACGTAGCCTTCGGCAAGCTCTAAGTAACGAGGGCCTTTGGCCAATGTACCGTAAGTTGTGCCAGTAACGCTTCGTAGACCTTTTCCTAAATCTTCAAGTCCTGCGCCAATACCAAGTCCACCTTCAGAGAAAGCTGTCTGTGAACGACCATAAATTAATTGTAGGAAGATTTCACGCATTGCAGTATTGATTGCATCACAAACAAGGTCTGTATTCATTGCTTCAAGAATTGTCTTTCCTGGTAGGATTTCACTTGCCATAGCAGCAGAGTGAGTCATTCCGGTACAACCAAGAGTTTCGATTAATGCTTCTTGAATAATTCCATCTTTAACGTTTAGAGTCAATTTGCAAGCACCCTGTTGTGGAGCACACCAGCCCACACCATGACTTAAGCCTGAAATATCAGTGACTTCTCTTGACTGAACCCATTTACCTTCTTGAGGTATTGGAGCTGGACCGTTGTTAGGTCCTTGGGCTATACACATCATGTTAGCCACTTCAGAAGTAAATTCCATTGTATTTTCCTTCGATTTGTTAATGCTTCATTAAGCATTCAATAATAAAATTGGCTATCAAACAAATGATAGCCATCCGCTAAGTTGTTAAGTTTTTTTGCAAAAAACTTTCTGGTTTCTTTTTTCAGAAAAAAGATAATCTATAATATTATCATTTTAATATGTTTGTGACAATAAAACTTTGTCTAAATTGTTAAAATTGTTGTTTTGGGGTGAAAAAGGTGGGAATCGTTGATCGTTTGTCGTTGGTCGGGGGGGAGAAAGAAATGCGTAAATTGCAGGAATGCCTCCCGGCGTTCTTGGTTGACAAGGAGGACTAAGGACCAAGGACCAAGGACTAAAAGATAAGAAATGCGGGGAATCGTTGATCGTCGATCGTTTGTCGTTGATCGTTGGAAGAAAGAAATGCGGAAATTGGCAGGAAGAAGAAAGGAAAAAAATGGAAAATAAGGAAAGAGGAATGAGGAAAATGAACGTCCAACATCAGCCTTCGCCCTGCGAGACTACGGCTCGACAAGTGGCAGGAGCACTTTGGGTTGACAATTGACCATTCATCAAAGAGGCTTGCCATAATTTTCAATTAACAAGATGACGCATGACTCATGACGCATGACGCATGACAGAAGAACCTCAAACAGATTATTAGCACTTGCAAGCTGGAAGCGTGCGTTACATAGCGGACGCCAGAGACGGCGTCCCTCCCAACCGCGCCGGGGCGACCATGCGTCGCTTTGCAAGCTATGCACGGCACGGCGCGGCTACAGATTGACGCAGTGACTCAGGACTTGACAATTTTCAATGTCCAAGAAGAATGGGAATTATGGGAAATATGGGGATTATGTGCTTGGCGGCGCCAAGCGAGGAGAATGTTCAACGGCGAAGGCATTCCTCAATTAGTAATTCGTAATTCGTCATTGTAATTGATTTATCGGTTGGTTTTTCATTTTATTATTGATAAGAGAGAGAAAAGACTTGTTTTTTTATGTGTAAATTGGTATAAAGTGAAAAATGAAATAATTTATTGGAGAATAATATGGCTATTACAGTTAAGAAAAAGAGTTTACACATTAAACCGCAGGTGTCTGCATCGCCCGTCGAGACAGATTTAAATGATTTGCCTGATTTATCGGATATGTCGGCACCACCGGCAGCTATGATGGGTGGTGGTGCACCTAAGAAGGCTTCGGGCGAATATATGGTGACAGGAATTCTAGGAATTGTTGCCTTGCTTCTAATGATTGGTGTTATTGTGATTCAATACAATGAGATTCAATATTACGCATCTTTGTTTGTTAGATAATATTTAAATATCTTAATATAATTTATGAAACGATTTTTCCTTTTGGAAGAATCGTTTTTTTTATGATTACTATGAAACTTATACATTCATTAAATATAGAAGAGATTGAAGCGGCCTTGAAGGATCTTGGAGCGCCGTCATTTCGTGCAAAACAGATCTGGAATTGGCTTTATGTTAATAAAGTCAGCAACTGGGATGATATGGCAAATCTTCCTCTTAAACTCAGAAATCAATTGAGTGAAATCTTTTCCCTTAACTCGTCAGAATCTGTTGATGTTTCCGGTAATACATCTGGTACTCTTAAGTTTCTCGTAACATTTCATGATGGAGAACAGGTTGAAACTGTTTTGATTCCTGCTAAGAAGAGATACACTGTATGCGTTTCATCTCAGGCAGGATGCAAATATAAATGCGCATTTTGTGCAAGTGGTCAGGCTGGTTTTTCAAGAAACCTTGAACCTGGAGAGATTGTTGCTCAGTATCTTCAAGCGGTCAGTCTTGCTGACGAGCCGGTCACACATGTTGTATTTATGGGGATAGGGGAGCCTTTTGATAACTACGATAATGTATTAAAAGCAATAAGAATTCTCAATGATAGTGACGGGGTTAATATTGGAGCCCGAAGGATTACTATAAGTACATGTGGGATTGTTGAGGGAATTCAAAAGCTTGCCGAAGAAAACCTGCAGGTTGAGTTATCTGTTTCTCTGCACGCTCCAAATCAACGTATCAGAGAATATCTGATGCCGGTTGCATCAAGTGAGTCTATAGACAAAGTTCTTGGGGCTTGCAGGGAGTATTTTAATGTTACTAAGCGTATTATTACTTTGGAATATACTCTTGTAAAAGGTTTGAATGATTCCGAATATAATGCTCAACAGCTTCTGAAGCTTATCAGACATAAGCCTTTTCGGGTTAATCTTATTCCATTAAGTCCCGTAGAAGAATTCCAGGGAGAGCCTCCGGAGAAGGATACTATGCTTGAGTTTATGGATATTTTAACCAATGCTGGAGTTAACGTTACACTTAGAGATTCCAGAGGATCTCAGATAAAGGCAGCATGTGGGCAGTTGAGGTATTATAGTAGATAATGGTTAATGGTTAATGGTTAATGGTTAATGGTAAATGGTTCACTCCGTGGGCAGGAATGATTGTAAATTCTCAAATGCGAAAATGCGTAAATGATGAGCTTTGGCGGAACAAGATGGCGGAGTGCCCTTTGATTCTGCTGTAGCAGGAAAGTACTTTTTTTGATACCCCTCCCACCTCGCACGCGAGGTGACCTCCCCTAATTTAGGGGAGGAGCACTTTGGGTCAAATGGGGGAATTGGGAATCGTTGAGGGGTGGGCGTTGATCGGATGTGACGAATGGGACATCCATGCTTCGCCTAAAGGCTTCGCAGGACACGGTGGGACGGATGTTGAAGGGGGGATTGGTGAGTTTTTCCGCGCCGAGGCGACGCGGCTACAGAAAACAGCAACGGGGGATGGGAATTATGGGAGATCCATGCTTCGCCTAAAGGCTTCGCAGGACACGGTGGGATTTATGTGCTTGGCGGAGCCAAGCGAGGGGAGGGGCATGGAGAAGAAAGTTAAAAGGGTGAATGGTAAAGGGGAAAAGAGAGGAAGATAAGGAATGTAAGGAAAGGGGAAGGGAGGGTAAAGGGGAAATTGAAGAGGGGTGAGAGAGAATGAATGACGAAAGGGCAGATATGGAATCTGCCCCTACGGTGGGAGGATCAATTGCGAATTCCAACATTAACCATTAAATTACTCGGTAAGATCGACTATGTGTGTGAGTGTGTATTTACCATCAAATCCACGCCATGTGTTTAGTGTTATGCTGTCTGCGGTAACTTGCACTACGCAGAATCCACCAACATTATCCTGTGTGTCTGTTGCCGTATCTATAAGAGCAACGCCTGGATTAACCTGCCAAGTGTTATCAATTTTGTTGCAGTTATATACGTGAGTGTGTCCACAAAAATATGCATTGACACCATTTTGAGTAAGTATTCTCCAGAATCTTCCTGCTTGCTGAGGTAATTCGTACCTAAGATCGTCTTTTCTTTTTAACCCGGTATCAGCATCTGGATAGTTTGCATAAGGAACATGTCCTATAACAAATTTATACTGCTGTATACTATTTTTCAGGTCACTTTCAATCCAGCTGAGCAATTCATTGCTTAGTTCCGGCTTTGGATAATCCTGAGTTGCGTTTATATATTGATCAACGAATAGGAAATGGCAGTTCTGGAAGTCAAAAGAACATGTTGAGGATTGATATAATCTTTTGTTTGACATTCCTGTGAAATTAAGCATTCTGTTATGATTGTTGATGTATGCGAGAGCCTCAACGGATTCAGCATCATGATTGCCAACTGTGTAGACAACGGGAATACCGAGATATTGATTTATTGTCCATTTTGATTCTTCAGGAGGATCCTGATCGCCGGTCATAGCAACAAAGTCAGGATTGTAGGTGCTTGCCTCTTGGCATGCACCTCTGAAATATATATATTGGTCATATTTATATGATTTGCCGGCGTAACCTCGAATGTCTCCTGCCACCATGAATGTGCATAGGGGTTGACTTTCAATAGCGCCGGTGTTGTCGTCTCCTGATGAAGACCCTGTTGGGTCGCAACCGCAACAAGCAATTAACAGCAATAAAAACATCCACATATAAGCATAAGCTTTCATAACGCCTCCGTAATTTTATATTACATATTTAAGAAACAATATTTTAATATTACATTAGTTTTGCGAATTGAGCAAGCTTTTTATTTTATATGTTTTCACTCTTAATTTTACGGTTGATTTATTTCTCGGCTCACAGAGCCGACTCCACATTTTTTTCAAAAAGCGGTATTTGCAATAATTAACAAAGAGGACTAAGGACCAAGGGCTCAAGACCAAAAGATTTAAACGGTGGTTGGGGCGTTTTGAAGTTGTTGCTGAATTACCAAAGTGACTCAGTGACGAGCTGACCCAGTCATCCAGCGTTGCGTGATTATAGGGCAGATATGGAATCTGCCCCTACGGGAATGGTTGACAAGGAGGACCAAGGACTAAAACAAACTGTAAATAGTAAATAGTTTTGGAAAGTCTCCTGGAAGGATTATTAAAGAAATGGTAAAGGGGGAAGAAAGAAATGCGAAAATTGCATAAAGAAGAAAGGGAAAAAGATTTAAGAATTAGGTGATAGATTTAAAAACTATCGTTTTTTTTTGAGAAAAGCAAAAAAAGTTCTTGCATTATATAAAACAAATGATAATGTAGTGTTCAAGAACGAAAAAGGGCTTTTTATGGAAACTTTTAAAACAATATTTGATTTTTCAATCATACGAAATCTGAGGAAAGTGAATTGTTACACTATTGCAGAACTTTCATCAAAGTCTGGAGTTTCAACGGCAGTAATTTCGAAACTTGAGAGGAATCAGACTCGAGTTGAGTTGGAGACTTTATATAGGTTAGGCAAAGTTTTTGGGATTACACCTTCTGAGTTAATTAAATTGGCGGAACATAAGACATCTCAAGTTGCTGATGAAAGTAATTATGAGTCGGATGGGTTTTTTTTCAGAAGGGTTAGTTTTGGAAACATAAAGTGTATGGTTGGTGAGGCTATTGCTGGAAAAGGAATCTCAAGGCCAGATATTCATGCCGATGAATATGAAACTTGTTGGTGTCTTGATGGAAAGGTGAAGATTACTTTGCCTAACGAAGAGCATGTTTTAGAAAAGGGAAGGTCTGTTCAGTTTGATGCGGTGCTTGAGCATACATATGAGGCCTTGTCTAACTGTAGGATTTTGATTATACATGTTGCTAAGAGCAATCGGTTTTAAGTAGGGGAAGAGAGAAATGCGAAAATTGAAGAGGGGCGAGGCAGGCCTAGCCCGTACAAGGGGAAAGAG
>Ga0209414_1001107_pt1 | contig 12940 bp, 13 predicted proteins | sample LakVidmifraction_4_FD_181154 | JGI IMG/M metagenome (GOLD analysis project Ga0209414, IMG submission 181154) | Hypersaline microbial communities from Lake Vida, Antarctica - Brine Hole Two &gt;0.2 micron (SPAdes) (version 2) | ecosystem: Environmental > Aquatic > Non-marine Saline and Alkaline >... | reverse complement strand
AGCGTGAGTTTCCACGCAGCCTGGGCCTCCCCTTGGGCCTGGTAGTACGTCCACGCCGCTGCCAACTCTGCGGTCGCCAATGTTGCGCCGTCGAGCGGTGCGTCGTTTGCTACGGTCGGGCGGGCCGTCGTGGCGTAGGTTCCCGTTGCGGAGTAGATGCCCGCGTCGGGGTGTTGGCCCCACGTCTTGACCTCCCATTCGACGCCGCTGCCGTTGGGGTAGGTCCCTGCCGCCAATACCCACGACGAGGCGCTCGAGGTGATCGCCGTTTCCGTGGTCCAGGTGGGGTTGCCGGTCTCGCGGTGTCGGATCTGAAATTTGCTCTGTGGGGACGTGTCGGTGGGGTTGTGGATCCAAGTGAGGGTGCGGGCCTCCGTGGCGTCTGCGGGGGTGCTGGGAGCCAGCCCTGTGGGCGCATTCGGTGGGGCGGCTAGTTGAATGTTTGCCGTCATGACGGTGCCGGACTGGAGGTTGTCACCGGCCTCTGCCGCGGCGTTGTTGATTCGGGTGGCAACCCTGTAACGGTGCGTGTCGATCGGGTTGGGTGCTGTGTCCGTGTGCGTGGTCGGGCTGGTGCTCCCGGCGACCGTCGTCAGAGCCGCCCAAGTGGTGCCGTTGTTCGTGGAATGCTCGAGGACGAATTCGACCGCACCGACCCGCTGCGCCGGGGTGATCAAAATTTCGATATCGTTGCCGGCCGTTTTGGTGGCAACCGCCGAGGTCGGTGTCGCCGGGGTGGTGTAAACGACCCCGGTCGCACCCGAGGTTGCGGTGCCTGCCGCGTTGACCGCCTGGATCCGGTACCTGTAGGCGCGGTCACCTTCCGCGGTGTCATCGTTGTAGCTCGTCGCGGCCGCCGACAGGCCGGTGGCGATCGTCGCGTACGCTCTCCACGCCCCGGTGTTGAATTCGCTACGTTGGACCCGTTGCGAGGTGGCCGGGTCGGGTGCTCCCGCGTTGATCGTCCAGCCGAGGGCCTGCCTGGTGTCGCTCACTCGGGTTGCGGTGACGGTGCTCGGTGCTGCTGGGGTCTTGACGATGTGGTCCGGGCTGAAACTTCCCGAAGTTGCCGCCGACCCAATCACGCCAGCCGAACTCGACGCAGAAACAGATGCTGTCTTGTCGCCGGCGGCGTTGTGGTAGACGCGTTTGGTCCAGGTGCGCAACGTTCGGCTGTTGTAGTTGCGAAAGTCGTACCCGAACGAGCCGGAGACGGTGCTGCCGTCGATCGTGGCGCTATAGGTGCTGGTCGGGTCCGTATCCCAGGAGCCGAAACCTCCGGCGTCCACAATTTTGAGGCTGCAGGCCAGGTCGGTGTAGTTGCCCAGGACGCTTTGTGGGCCCTGGGTTACGGTGAGGACCAGGTCGTAATTCCTTGCTGAAAACCTGTCACTGTAGGTCGTCACGGCGTCATCCCATTCTCTCTAGGGTGCGCGCTTTCGTCACCGCGCTTTTCACATTGCGGGCCGCCTCGCCAACCAGGCCCAGGTGGGTGGCGATCGTTTCCGCTAGCTGGTCGATCGTGGCGTCGGTGAGGTCGACCGCACCAACGTGGCCGGTGGTCGCTGCCCGCTCGATAACCTGCCATTGCGGTTCGGTGAACACGTACTCTGGCCGGCCGGTCGCGTTCATCGCGCTCGTGCTGCCCGGCTGTAGGATCCCGCCGTTGTCATACTTGATGAAACCGGCCGGGTCGACCGCGTTGCCTTGGGTGCCGTCGCGGACCTCGAAGTGCAAATGCACGCCGGTTGCGTTGCCTGTTGCACCCTGCTGGCCGATCCTCTGTCCGGCCTTGACCTCGTCACCGACGCCGGCACCGAGGGCCGCCATCGACGGGTTGTGTGCGTAGTAGGACCAAAGGTCCGGGCCGTGGTTGAGGAGCATATTGATGCCGCCGGGGCCTCCGCTGCCGATGCTCTGAACTAGGCCGTTCGCTGCGGCGTACGTGTTGCCGCCTCCGGCAATGTCGACACCGGCGTGGAGTCGCCCCCAACGCTGGCCGAATCCTGACGTGACCGGGCCGTAGCTTGGGCGCGTCATGCTGCCACTTTGGGTGCCCGTGTAGGTGGCGTTCCCTGCCGCCTTGTCTGCTTCATCGATACCGGCGATCCACGCGAGCGCGTCATCGATGCCGCCCTCGGCTGCCTGCCGGGCAATGTCCGCGATCCCCTGCTCCGGTAGGACCGCGCGCAGGCTGGTCCGTACCGGATCCAGAATCGCTGCGGCGGCTTTCGCCAATCCTCCGCGCACCCACTTCACGGCGTCGCCGACCACACCCTTTACGGTGTCGGCTGCGCTGCTCACCCAATCACCAATGCCGCCGACGGGCATTGCCGCGTTGGCCATGCTGGTCCCGTCGAAAGCGCCGAGCGACGCGGTGGGTGCCTGCTGCTCTCCGGCCATCATCGCTTGGGTGTCGGTCGCGGTGTAAATTTGGCCGGGGTTGGTGAAGTCCACTAGCTCGGGGCCTTCCTCACCGACCAAGGCCCAGCCGCCTCGGTGCAGGCCGCCCTCGGCATAGGCGGGAATCGTTGACATGAGCGGTAGTGGTGTGCCGCCTACGAAATCGAGGACCTTGTTTACTGCCTTGCGCAGCCCGTTGTTGTAGACCGTCTCAATTACGAAGTTGATGGGCTTCGCTGCTAGGTCACGGATTTTGTCCCATGAGGTGCCGATCGCGTCCTTGGCTGTTTCGAACGCGCCGGGGATGGTCTCGCTGACAAACGTTTTCATGGTTTCGAATGCGGGCTTGAGTTGGTTTTCCCACACACTGGTGATGCCGCCGACCAACGTGTCCCACCCGGTTTTCATCGCTTCCCATGCCGGTTTGATCGCGGTGTCCCAAAGCCAGGACGCCACTGCGCCGACCGCCTCGAATACGGGCTTCAGGACGTTCCTCCAAACCAGGCCGAATGCTGCGGTGAGGACGCTCCACCCGCGCTCGATGTTGGTGAAAACGATCGATAGCATGTTGCCCCAAAGCCAACCGGCTACTGCTGCGACCGCGTTGAATACGGGTTGCAGAATGTTGTCCCAATACCAGGAGAACCCGTCTGCTAGGAAGGCCCACGCTGTCGTGATGGCCTCAAAGGTGGGTTTCAGGATCGTGTCCCAAAGCCAGACCGCGGCTCCCGCGACGGCGTCCCATACGGGCTTGAGGACGTTTTCCCAAACGTCGGAGAACACGCCGCTTACCCATTCCCAGGCTGTCGCTAGGGCGTTGGTGAAAACCTCCCACGCTTTCTGCCCGACCTCCGTCTGGGTGAAGAAGTAGACCAGGCCGGCTACCAATGCGGCGATTGCTATGACGACGATCCCGATCGGGTTCGCGGCCAGCACGGCGTTGTAGGCCGTCTGCACGGCGATGGCGATCTTGGTGGCCATCTGCCACGCCGCGATCGCTCCCTTCCACAGGTAGAACGCGGTGGTGGCCCCACCAACCGCCGAGGCGATTCCTAGGAGCCAGGTCTTATTGTCTACGAGCCAGCCACCGAATGTTTGCAGGGTCGGTATCGCGGTCCCTGTTAGGTAGCCGAGGAGGGGTTTCACTCCGTCGCGTAGCGTGTCCATGAATCCGCGCTTCAACGTCTCGAGCGTGATCGTGGCGTTGTCGTTCAGGGTGGTGTCGAGTGCTCCGGCTGCGCCGGTGACGTCACCGAGGCTGCCGTCCATCGACCCTAGCTGGTCAATGAACGCAGGAATCTTGTCCGTGCCGAGGTCCTCGAGGGGTGTGCCAAATAGGGCGATCGCGGCGTTGGCCTGCTCGGTGGGGTCCTTGATGTTTTGTAGGCCGACGACCAGGTTGTCAAGTGCTCCCGCTGCGGTGTCGCCTCCCGCTAGGAATGCGGCGCTCATGTCGGTGGCCGAAAGTCCGGCCGCCTCATAGGCTTCGACGCTGGTGGCGCTCATGTCCGTCGACCGGATCGTTAGTTCCTTGACCGCGTCACCCATTTTGTCGATGCCGTATTGGCCGTTCGCTGTTGATGCCACAAGCAGGCCCATCGCTGCGGGGCCGTCGATGCCTAGCTGGCTAAACGACTTCGAGTATTCCTGGGTGGCGTCCATCACTTCGCCGCGTAGCGCTGCCGGGACCTGTTGCATCGACGCGGTCATGAGGTCGAATGCGTCTGTCGCGTCTTTGGCCAGCCCGTTCTCGATCAAAATTCCGGCGTTGCGGGCGGCTTCACCCACGTCGATGTCAAACGCGGCCGCCAGCGACATCGCCTTGCCGGTGATGTCCTCAATGTCGGCGCTGCTGGCGTCGCGCATCCCGGCGATCGAGCTAACTACTGAATCGACCGACCTGGTCACGTCATCCATGCTGTCGCCGTAGGCGTTGGCATAAAGTTCGCCGGCCGCCTTGCCGTACGTCTCAGCCTGTTTCGGGGTGGACCCGAGGGCCGCGTTCAATTTGTCGGCCGCGACCTCCATGCCCATCTCACTTTGGAACGCTTCAACTAGCAGCGCCACGCCTCCTGCCGCTGCGGCCAGTTTGGTGGCCATCTTGCCGAGCGACTCCGCGTTGTTGTCGCTCTCTGCTGCGGAGTCCTTTTGTGCGCCGGTCAGTTGCTCCCAGAACCCTTTGGTTTTCTTTGCCTCGGTGCCTGACTTTTCGGTGGCCGTCTCGAGTTGCCCGGTCGTTTCCTTGAGGCCCTTTTGGCTTTCGCGCAGGGCGTCCTGGCTGGTCTCAAACTTTTGGGATGCCTGCTTGGCTTTCTCTTGTGCCGCCTCGAGTTTCAGGGTCGCCGCTCGGGCTTGCTTCGACTCTTCACCGTACTTCTCGAGGGCGTCGGTGACGCGTTGCTCGCTGGTCAGCAGTCCCGCGCTCGCCGTCGACTGTGCCTGCCGTGCCCTGGAAACCTCGCCGGATAGTTTCGCCACCAGTCCGGCTGCCCGCTTTTGTGCTCCCTCGAGTTCCTTGACCAGGGCGTCGCCGGATCCGTCAGCCCCATCGACGAACTCGCCCTTAAACCCTTTTCCGGCTTTGGTGCCAGCGGTCTTGGCTGCTTTGGTGGCCTCTTTCGCTAGCTCGCCCCCGAACCCGCGCATCGACGGGAGGATATCAATCCAAACCTCATCAGCCATCGGTGTGGCTCCTGTCTGTGTGGTCGGGCTTGGGGTCGTGCCTGCTGCGGTCCCTGCTCAAGATGACGAGTAGGTGGTCCTGCTCGGTCTTGACCTGTTCGGTGCTGCGCCCATTGTCGCGCATTATTTCGTTGGGCGTGGGTATCCGCTCCGGCTGTTGGGCTTGTGCACCCTTGGCTCGGTGGACGTTGTAGTAGGACGCCGCGATCGTTCGTAGCTGATTCGCCACGTCGCGTAGTAAATATTCGGTGTCGCCCCACGGGCCGTTGAGGTCCCGTGCCGCGGCGTTGTTTGCCGGCAGGTGTTCAACCATCACGCGGAGCTGCCGGACGGAAATTCGTCCGGTCAGCGCCGCGATGACGGGGTTCTGTTGTCCGGGGTATGTCTGCAGCAGTGCCGCTTCGTATGCCTCGGGCGCTTCGCCGATCAGTCGGTAAACCTCGGGTGATCTGGCTAGGACCGCCGAGGCCGGAGTTTCCCCAATTCGTCACGCCTCGCTGCTGTCGATGCTCCCCAAAGGGCGACCAGTTCGTGGGCTTCCCCTCCGGCCGCCTCGAACGTTGCCCACTGCTCGTCCGCGCTCGCGTCCGGGTAGTAGCCGAGGACCAGCATGGCGATCTGTTCGGCGTCGTCTGCCGCTTCGATGCCGCCCATGAAGTCACGGAATTCGCCATCGTCGCCACCGAGGTTCAGGCCGAGGCGAATGTAGACGGCGGCTTCGGCGCTGAGTTCGACGCGCTGTAGTGAGTCGACGTCGACCTCGGCGAGTTGCTTTTTGAATTGGTCGAACCGCACACTGCGGATCTTGGGTGTCTTTGCCATGTCGGGTGTTCCTTTGCGGGTGGGGAAGCTGGGAAAGCGGGAGGGCGACCGGTGGCGGGCTTCCCCTCACCACCACCGGTCGCCCGGTCCTAGTGCTGCCGGTCAGGCCCCGTAGGTGGGGCCGTTCTGGCTGCGGGTGAACGAGAGGCCCTCGTCCGGGTCCTTGAACAGGCCGAACGTGAACCCGTAGGTTTCCGGGGTGCCGCGGTTCAGCGTGCGGCCGGTCTTGGCCGTCACCTTTGCGCGGTAACCGTACTCGAAGCGGTAGCGGGCTGCCGCTCCGACGCCGTCCTGCATGATTACGCCCAACCGAAAGTAGGGGTAATCGTTCAGGGCGCCGTCATCGTAAACCCATGCGCCGTCGTTGGTCGCGGGGAAATTGGCGAAATCTACGCCGTGCCACAGGGCCTGAACGAATGCGTTGTCCTCGCCGAACGCGACCGTCAGGCTCTTTTCGATGCCGGTCAGGTCGGTGCGTACCGGCTCGAGGCTCTGCAACATCGACGTGTTGTCGCTGCTGATCGAGTCCTCTTGGCTGATGCCGTCCGTGGTGATGAACCCGAGTTGCAGGGCGTCGGCTGGCAGGATGGGCAGGGAGTCGATCGCGTCGAAGAATAGTTCGGGGACGACTGCGTCGGGGGCTTGCAGGAAGAAGAGCTGCGTGCCCCATTTGCGGACGTTGGACTCGTCCGTGGTCATGAGCGCGTCTACTGTAGGCATGCTCGGTTCCTTTCTCTAGGTGGTGGGCGTTGGGCGCACAGCGAGGCCGAAGGTCGCGCTTGCCCGTCGGACCCCGCCGGTGCTGTCCTCGAGGACGGCTGCGGGGAACGTTTCTGTGACCTCGTCTACGAACCAGGCGGTGGTGCCGTTCGCGGCGAGGTCATACATTGCGGTAGCCACGTCTGCGGTGGCTTCCCAAAGGTCGGCGCGTGGTGCGGTTTTTGCTGTCATCGTTTCGACCTCCACTTGAATGGTACGGGTCAGGCCGGTCGCGTCGGGTGGGGTGCCGCCTCCCGCGCGTGTCACTTTGTGTGCGGGTAGGTGGTCGGCGATCGTGTCATCCGTTTCGGTTGCCACGTAGTGTCCGGTGCGGGCTGTTAGCCAGGCCACGACTTCGCGCTCCACGTTGGGCCATCGCGGGCTAGCCACCGAACGCTCCGCGGCGCAGAATCTGTCGGCGTGTCATCCGGGTGCGGCCGTCGCGTTTGCGTTGTTCGGTCGTGAGGGTTGCGGTGATGCGGGCGTACGGTCGGCGCAGGCCCTGATCGGCTTTCGTTCCCGGTCGGGTGCCCGTTTCGATGTGTAGCTCGCGGGCAAATTGTTCGGCACCAACACTCAGCGCCAGCGCTCGGGTACGCGGTAGCGATCGGCGGGCTCGGGCTACGAGTGCGGCGCGGACGTTGGGGCTCTGCAGGAGGGCGTTCAACTTTGCCGCCTGGATGCCCTTGAATTTCTGTGCCATTGTGGTCCCTCCCTGCTAGCCGGTGATCCGCTGAATTTCCAGCGACGTGTGGTTGATGCGGTTTCTGCCGGTGCGGATGTCGGGCTCTCCGATCACGGCGTAGTCGGTGCCGCCCCATCGGATTGTATCGGCTGCGGTGATCGTCACCGCGGGGGGGGAACCGGCCACGCGGTACGTTCGGGCCGTTTGGTCGCGGTAGCCGGTGGTGTCCTCATTCGTGTTGACCTGTTGCACGTTTACTCCGGGCCATTGGGTCTCGACCGGGGGTGCTGTTTGGGGGACGCCGTCGGCGTCGAGGCCGCCCGTCGGGGCGGCTTGCACGATCGTTACCGTGTCGGCGTGGAGGTAGTTTGGGATCCTCATGAGCGGTCGCTGTTCCCGCCGAGCGTGTACTTGGTGACCATGTCTGCCCACGTCCCTAGGCTGCCGCCGTTGATCAGGCTTGCGGCCATCTTGATCGATTCGTCGCCGGTGGTCACCGAGTCGATGCCTGCGCTCATGTTGCAGAACGCTTCAGCCATTTCCAGGACCGCGTCCTGAATGTCGGCCGGGACCTCGGTGTGGCCGTGGCTGTAGGTGATGCTGATGTTGTCGAGTCCGTCGGGCCAGCCGCCGGCGCGGCGTAGGATCCCGGCTTTCTTGCCGACCTGGTAGTCGGTGATCGGCTCGCCGTTGATCGTGATTTCCGTGATGGCTGTTACGGGTGCGGCGAATAGTTGCAGTGCGGTCGACCCCGTGCCGGACAGTTCGATCGTTTCGTCCGTGACCGTCGTGATGTGGTTGCCGGTTGCGCCGCGGAACCTGGCGCTGAGTCGTCGTAGGGCGTCGAGCACGATGGGGTCGCTTGCGGTGCGGTCCTCTAGTCGTGCGGCCAGGTCGGCTGGGCCCGCGAGGAGGTCTGTCGTTGGCATTGCCGGTGTCGTCATCGCGGGCCCATCCTTCCCTGGCTACTTTTCGGCGGCCGCGTCGTCGCCCTCGAGGGCGGCTTCGCTGTCGTCGTTGTCGTTGTCGTTGTCGTTGTCGTTGTCGCTGTCGTCGTTGTCGTCGTCGTCGTCGACTCCTGCTGCCGCCTCAGCCTCGAGGTCGAGGGTCTCGAGGAACAGGTCGGCGATCTCGTCGCGCTTCATGCCTTCGAGGTCGGCCGCCTTGGTGCCGTGGGTGACCGCGTACACGATCCAGTCGGCCTTGGTGGCGTTGCGCTTGGGGATCGTGATCTGTCCGGGCTGTGCCGTGGTCAGGGGGGTCACGTTCTTGGACCGTGCGGTGATGACCTTGCCGTCCTTGATCAGCCCCAAACGGCGAGCGTCCTGCTGCCGGTAGCGGATGCCGTTTGCGACGATCATCTTTGCCTCTTGCTTTGCCATGCTGGTGTTTCCTCTCTAGCTCGCCGGGGGTTGTCCGGCCTCGGTGGGGGAAGCCCCGCTGGCCGACCCTGAAGTGTGGGTCGGGGCCGACCAGCGGGCGAAGCGGGCTAAACGCCCGCGGTGAGGTCCACGACGCACAACTTCGCCGCGTTGCGGATCAGTTGGGTGGCGCGGAGTTCGGCGCGGATGTAGGTGAGGTTCCTCTGCGCGTAATCCTTGTGCTGGTTGAACGCGAGGATGCTCAGGGGCTCGTAGTCGAGCAGGTGAATCGTGGAAAAGTCTCCAATGATTGCCTGGCCGACGGCGATGTTCTCTGAGCTGATGCGCTCGTACCCCCACGCCGTGCTGGGGCCGATGCCGAACGGGCCGTTTCCGAGGTAACGCTCGTTCAGGTCCTTGAGGAGGTCCCAAGCCTCGTCATCCTCGGGGTTCAGCAGCACGCCCTTGATCGATGCTCCGCTGGTGGTCCGCAGCAGCGTGATCGCCTTGCGGATCGTGGTCGGAACGTCGACCGCGAATGCTTGCTGCAGGACGCCGCTGGTGTTGAGGATGCCGTCGGGCTGTTCGGGGTTGGTCCCGCTGTCGCCGTTGAGCAGAATGTTCTCGATCGTGATGTCGAGGTTCTCGCTCAGGGTGGAGTCGATCAGCGTCTGAATGACGCCGTCATCGGCCAGTTCCTGATTGGTGACCTCCATGCCGTCGGCGTAGGTTGCCGCCTTCGCATCGGCCGTCTGCGTGGTCAAGGTCGACAACGGCTTCAGGCCGCCAGCAATCCCGACACCGTCGTTGGTCGTTGCTTCGGGCACGATCGCCGCGTTGTTGGTCTTGCTCACAACCTGGCGGTACTGGAACCACGGCGAGCTGGTGCTGCCTCGCGTGATGACCTCCAGCAGTCGGCGCTGCGGGCGGTAGACCAAATCATCGATTTCGCCGTTGCGTTCCGGTGCCGCGTTGCCCGTGCCGCCCGTGCCGAGAACCTTCCGCACCGCCTTGAGGCGACCCAGGCCCTCGGCCTTGATGCTGATCGGGGTGTCCTTGGTCACCGCCTTGGGGTGTGCCGTCTTGAACGTGCGGTAGGCGTCGGACTCGATGAACTTTTCACCGATGGTGGTGGCCGTGCTGCGGGCCGGCGCACTCGGGGCGTCGGTGCTGCTGTCGTGTACCGGGGTCGCCGCAATCGACCCGAGGGCCTTGCTCGCGGCGTCGCGGCGCTTGATCAGCGCACGGGTTTCGTCGATCTCCTTGACCAGGTCGAGGGCACGCTGGGTGTCCTCATCGGTAGCGGTGTCCGTGGCGAACTTCGACTTGAGAGTCTCGGCTTCGGCCTGGAGCGCTGCCAGTGCGGTTTCGAGGTCCATTGGTGGGCCTTCCTTCCTTATTGGGTGATGGTCAGCCCGAGCAGCGCTCGTGCCTTAGCCGCAGCGCTTTCGCGCTGGACGATTGTGGGTTCAACGTCGGCGGGGTTGTCGGCGTCCTCGGCTGCTAGTGCAGCCTGGTCTGTGGTGGCGCTCGCGGCCGGATCCGTTTCGGGGTCGCTGGCCGGGATGGCGGCTTGCCTCATCGGGGCGTCGTTGGACTTGCCCTGCTGCCGGAGCCTGTCGCCCATGCGGCCGGTCATGTCTGCCGCCTTGACGCTGATTAGCTGGGTCTCCGGGTTCGCACCCTTGAAGCACGGGCCGGCCTCCCAAAGGTCGACCTCCAGAATTTTGATGCCCGCCATCAGCCACGCCCATTCGTCGTTGGGGTCGTCTGGCTCTATGAACTCGTAGCGCAAAACCTCGCCCGACCACGAAAACTCGGTGATCAGGCCCTCTTGCATCAGGGCGTAAATCCTGGCCGCGCGCGGGTGGTCGAGGTCGAGGTGGCCCTTGAGTTGCAGGCCCTCGGGGGTTTCGTCCGCGGTGCTGTAGTGGCCGAGGATGCTGTCGACGTCGTTGAATTGGTGCGACCACATCACGGCCAGTCGGCGTTCTGTTGCCGCCCACTTTCCGAGGGTGGTGGTGAATGCTCCGGCCTCCACGATGTCGCCGTCCAGGTCCTCATTTCCGAAAACGGAAACCAGCGCGACGAACGTGCCGGGCGGGTCGGTGGCGTCGCCGGCGTCGTTGGGCGCGAAGGCTGCGGTCACCTTCGCGGTGGCGCTTCTCATGATGGCTGGCATGTCGCCGTCCTTTCGGTGGTGAGTCTAGTCTTGTCGGGCTGCTGGGTCGGCGTTATTGCCGCCCTCGTTTTGGGTTCCGCTGTCGGTGGGGGAGGCTTGACCGCCGGTGGTGACGTTCATGGGGGTCACCAGTTCGTCGGTTCCGTCGATGTAGGGCAGGTTCAATCGGGCGCGTCCCTCGGCGCGTGTCATGAACGGGCCGCCGGTCGCGGTCTGCAGGACTCGTGCTTGCTCCATGAAACTGCCCGCCATCGCTGCCTCCCGGTTTGCCTCGAGGTACAGGCGCGGGGTGGTGTCGAGGGTTTGGACGATGCCGCCGTTGTTGACCGCCTGCTGTAGTTGCACGAAAAGTGGGCCGAGGGTGGGGCCGAACAGCATCTGCCTGAACGCGTCGACGTTGGAGAAATTTCCGGCGCGGGCTCCCACTAGCTCGGGGGGGATGAAATATGCGCTCGCGACCTCGGCGTCGGTGAGGCGTCTGCCGTCGAGGTCCTGTGCGCTCTTGGGGTTCAGGTCGTTGCCGACCGTGTGGTACTCCATGCCTTCTTCGAGGATGGGGGTGCCCGCTCCGGGGTTGCTGCGCCAATTGCGCCACGTCTCGAGGAACCTGTCGCGGCTGGTGGGATCCCACTTGCGTGCCGTTGCCGGTCGCTGTAGGAATCCGGCAACCTTTGGCATCGCGTTCCATTGGGTGGTGCGCCACTCGATCGCGCGTCGGCTCTCATCGAGGGTGGCCGCGAGGGTGTGCATTGGGGAAACACCGCCGGCCTTGCTTGGGTGCCAGCCCCATGTGGCAATCTTGGGGGCGTCGGTGATGTCGACGTCCTCCTGCCCGTGGGGTGTTTTGATCTTGATCGTCGTGACGCGGCCGAGGTGGTCGGACTTGATGCTTATCAGGCCCGGTGGGATTCGGGTTAGCTCGCCGTCGGCTAGGACTGCCACGCAAAGGTCGTAGATCATGAAGTCGACGGCTAGGGCTTGCATCAGTTGGTAGCCATCGACGTGGGGTGCGGGTCGGCTGAGAATGTTTTCCGCGGGGCTGCTTGCGCGTCGACGCCGGTCGGTGTCATCGACCCGTTGGTAGGCGTGCCACGGGACCATCGCTAGCTCGCGGGCCGCGAACGAGACGACCTTGCGCAGGCTCGGTTGCGTTTTCCATAGTGTCAGCGGGTCCGTCGGGGTGGGGCTGTAGTCGTACAGCGGGACACCGGCGTCGGGTGTCGTGATGGTTGTTCCCCACGTCGTTTGGGTGGGGTAGCCGCTGCCGATCGTGACCAGGTCGCCCGTCTTGGCTCGAATGATGCCCATGCTTATGCCTCGCTGTTCGTGGTCTCAACGTGTAGGGCCTGGACGAACGTCACGTACTGGCGGGCCACATAAATTGTGCCCTGCGCCTCGATCGGTCCCGCTGCGGTGTCCACCACCGGGCGGCTTATCTTCCAACCCCATCGCCAAAGCCGAACCGCACGCTGCACGGTGCCCTCGACCGTGGTGCCGTCGGTGAGGTTGAATCTTGCGCGTGTGCCGCGGCGTAGCATCATCGGGTGGCTCCCTCGAGGTCGTGTCGGGTGGTCATGCGATCGTTAGTCCCTCATCGTAGCGGCCAGCGCCAAGCGCGGCGTCGGCTGTCGCCTCCGAGATTGCGTTCATGAGGGCCGCCCACCCATCGATTTTGTCGGCGCTGTTTCTCTTGTCCGGCTTCACGTTCCCTGCCGGGTCCATCGCGACCGCCAGGTTGTCTACCATCCAACGCATGACCGGGTTGCCTCCGTGGTGCAAAACTGGGGCCCGGTTTTTGCCCTTCAACAGCAACCGCTGGGCCTCCTTCATTGCTGGGCTCATTGTCTTGTATCCCTGCCGGGTTTCCACGAGCGGCACGCCGTCATCTAGTAGATCGCCCGTTAGTTGTGCCGAGTTCCATGTGTCAAACCCGACGGTCTGTACGTCGAAAAGGTCGCAGTCCGCGACCGTGCGTTGCCTCACGTATCCGTAATCGGTGACGTTGCCCGGTGTGAGGACCAACCATCCCTGCTGCACCCATAGAGT
>Ga0209414_1001106_pt1 | contig 12948 bp, 7 predicted proteins | sample LakVidmifraction_4_FD_181154 | JGI IMG/M metagenome (GOLD analysis project Ga0209414, IMG submission 181154) | Hypersaline microbial communities from Lake Vida, Antarctica - Brine Hole Two &gt;0.2 micron (SPAdes) (version 2) | ecosystem: Environmental > Aquatic > Non-marine Saline and Alkaline >... | reverse complement strand
GTTTATTGGAATTATATAGGTAAGGAGCTTAAACATGCTTCGAATCAATGATGTTTATGACTATCAGCAGAAAAAATTCAGGTTATTAAGCGAAATACCGTCTGGATATATCTGGATTGATATTGATGATAAATCTGCTCTTCCAGAGTCTATAGATAGATTAAGCTTAACCACACTTATTGAAGAGGAGGCTTGTACATTAACACAAGACCCTCATGAGAGCTTGCGGCTGGCTAATGAGCCGAGTAACTCATCACGAGCAATTAAGCGAGATGCTAACTATGCATTGATATCTCCAATCATATTAGATCCAAATCATTATGAAGCAAGCGTTAGAGGATCGTTAATCAATGAGGTTCTGACCCAAAATAGAACTACTAAACAAACTATATATCGCCTATTGAGAAATTACTGGCAGAGGGGGCAAATTCCTAATGCTTTGCTACCGATTCGCACAAATAAACGTAAAGATGGTAAAGGGCGTCAAATAAAGAAAAAACTTGGACGACCTCGTATTTATACTGAGGGCGAAGGTATCGTAATAACTGATGAAATCACACAGTTATTTAATTTAGTCATCAATCGCCATTTACTAAATCAGAATAAGCATACAGTAGCTTATGCACACCGTATATTCCAGACAATCTATCGTTCTAGATACCCTCAATCTACTGAAGCCGAAATTCCTACCATTTGGCAGTTTAAATATCATTACGACACTAATTTTAATACATTAGAAAAGCTGAGAAGCCGCTCTAGTAGAAAGGTATTTAATAAAGATATACGCCCATTATATTCCACAGTAAACACGCACATTTTAGGCCCCGGTTCAAAATATGAAATTGACGCAACTATAGCGGATATTTATTTGTCGTCTGACTCTGATAGGGTCAGTATTGTTGGTAGGCCTACTATCTATCTTGTAGTAGATGTATTTTCAAGAATGGTAGCAGGTTTTTACATAGGTTTTGAAAATCCATCTTATGTGACGAGCGCACAAGCTATTAAGACAGCAGTTTGTGATAAAACTGATATATGTAAGAGATTTGGTATAGATATATCTCCAGAAGACTGGCCATGTATTGGTCTACCTGAGTCAATACTTGCTGATAGAGGCGAGTTACTTGGTTCGCAAATTGAAACACTTGAGAAAAGTTTTTCTGTAAGAATTGAAAACACACCTGCCTATCGAGGTGACTTAAAGGGCATAGTAGAAAGATATTTCAACACTATTCAAGCAAATTTCAAGCCTTATACGGTTGGAATGGGGCTAGTCCAAGGCAAAAAAGAAGTTAGAAGAGGTGGGCATGACTATCGTAGCGATGCCACTCTAACTATTCCAGATTTCACTACAATTATTATAAATTCAATACTAATGCACAATAATCATCACCTTATAACTAGCTATGATCGAGAGGCTGACATGCCGCCTGAGATGCCTCTTGTACCAATTGAAATATGGAATTGGAGGCTACAACATAGAACTGGTAAGTTAAGAGCTGTTGATGCTAATAGCATTTATATTGCCCTGTTGCCACGGCATAAAGCCACTGTATCCAATTTAGGTATTAAGCTATTTAGTGTTTACTACATATGCTCTGATATCGTGCAAAATGGTTGGTTGCACCGTAAAGGTACTATTAGCAGACCGAAGTCTCTTCAAGTAGCCTATGACTTAATTGATGCCTCTAAAATTTATATTTTTTATGAGGATAATAGTTTAGATTACTGGGTTGGAACACTTGCTGATCGCTCAAGAGAGTTTAAAGATTGCAGTTGGTGGGAGGTGTGGCAGGTCCAAGAAAAACAGAAAAAAGCGACTGCCCAACAACGATTAAAAAGTAACCTTGCTTTAACAGAATTAGAGAAGCAAAACCAAGTAATTATTGATGCAGCTAAAACATTAAAAAATGATAGTTATGAATCTAAGGGTTCTCGAATCTCAAAAATCAGAGATAATCGAGATAAAGAAAAAATGTCTGAACGTACTCAACAGAAACAATCTTATCAAATGAAAAATAAAACTCACTTAAAATTAGTTAAAGATGACCCTCAAAAAGACTTGTCTGATGAGGATATTGCGTTAAGCAATCCAATTTATACATCACTGTTATTCGAGGATGAATAATATGCTATCTCCAAATACTGTTTTAGCCGATTACAGAAAAACTGCTATACCTTGGTATAACGATAATCCCTTTATTGAAGCTCTACCGCCTATTTTAGAACCCAAATTCGTCATTAAAGCTCTTAGAAGCAATGTTAAACTTGTTCATTCAGATAAAAACGCAAGTCCTACTACGAGATCCCATCTACTTGCAGAGTTGATGAGTAATTTCTTTCAACCGATTATTCGTCACGTTCAACTTGAAAGTAAACTTTCCATAATGTTACGTGAAGGCTACGTCGGTAGAAATTTAAAAAGTGGTAACTTAGCTCAACACCTACAAGAAGGCTATAAGAGAGTCAAAGATGGTGAATCAGCAAGCTTGCAATATGGCTCGCTTGAATCCACAGCAAGTAGTTTAGCGTTTATAGGATGTTCAGGCAGTGGAAAAACTACCACAATCAATCGTATTCTTGCTACCTATCCACAGTGTATCTACCATGAGAAACATAACTTCACTCAAATTGTATATCTAAAGATAGATTGTCCTCATGATGGATCTCTGAAAAACCTTTGTCTACATTTTTTCCGTGCTATTGATAACGCATTGGGTACGAATTATGAAAAGCGATATGGTCAAAAAAGAAACAGTATTGAAACGTTAATGAACTTAATGGGTCAACTATCTAATCATCATGCTATCGGCTTACTAATCATCGATGAAATTCAACATTTAAGTATTAGTAAATCAGGTGGTGCTGAGAAAATGCTAAACTTTTTTGTCACTTTAGTTAATACAATTAATCTACCGGTCGTTATGATAGGAACACCCAAAGCCCGTTTTTTATTTGAACGAGACTTTCGTTCTGCGCGCCGAGGTGCTGGAATGGGAGCCGTGTTTTGGGAACAAATGAAACAAGGAAGCTGTGAAAACACCTCTCAGGAATGGAATTCATTTACGAATACGCTATGGAAGTATCAATGGTTAAAACAAGCTGATACGGAGCTAACCGATAAGATACGTGATGTATGGTATGAATTATCACAGGGGATTTTAGACATTGTCGTAAAAATTTTTGTGTTGGCTCAATTCAGGGCAATAGAATCTGGTATTGAAAAAATTACAGTTAGAGTGTTAAAAACAACCTATGAAGAAGATTTGAAACCAATTCACCCAATGATAAAAGCTCTACAGTCAGGGGTTGCCAACCGAATTGCAGAGTATTCAGACCTGGTCATTCCCGAGGTTGATCAAAAACTATTGCAGTTCCAGCAGCGTATCAGTGAAAATTTAGATGATGTAGATGATGAAGCTGTTTATCAAGGTCATGAACCAAGCATTCGATTGCATCGTTTGCTCAAAGATACGGGATATGATTCAGAGTTACTCCCTACCATAGTGACACAGATCGTAAAAACACATGCCAGTGCTAAAACTCCACAGCTTCTTATTATGGCCATTCAACAACTAACGGCTTCGCAAGATAATAAGTCAGTAGAAGATAAAAACAATCACAGTAATACTCTAAAAACACAGAAACCAAATTTAATTAGAGCAACTGAGTGGCATAAGCTTGAGACCAATGATCTTAGATTCTTGTACAGCCAAAAGCTTGACGCACAGTCATTTTATGACTACTTGAAAAATGATAACGACATGGTCTTTGATTTTAATAAATGGTTAGAGGCAAGCTAGGATGTTTAACTTTCCAATGCTCTACGAAGATGAATTGATTTACAGTGTGGTCGCTAGAGCTGGTATCAGAGCAGGAATCACTAGCCCCAAGCAGTTGCTAAATGAAGTTTTTGGTAATCGAAAAGTTGTCTCAACGTTTGATTTGCCAAATCAGCTAGCATATATTAGAAACCTATATCAAAAGCGTCAATATAGCACTGAATCTTTAATTTACAGTCATACTCTATTCTCTATTTATGCGCCATTCATACCTGAAGACAGACGTGCACAATGCATGACATGGATGAAAAAAGAATCACAAGGTTCGGTGCATCTAGCAGTAGGGCTGAATGCCTCAAGACTGCCTGCACTTAATAAAGTGCGTTATTGCCCGGCTTGTTTTAAAATTCAGTCAGAGAGACTAGGTGAACCTTATTGGTCAAGATTGTGGCAGATTCAAGGAGCAAACTGCTGTCTTAAACACGGTATTTTAGTTGATTCTGAGCTTGATTTTCGTCCTAGTGCACGGCATGCATATGTTTCAGCCGACTTCGAAAGTAATAATGCCATAGTTCAACTGCCTGCATCAGAAACAGACCTATTTATTACCAATAAAGTGTTAGAACTCCTTAAACTACCTCCCTGCAGCTCTCCTAGCTATGAACAATGGTCACTGTTTTACAAAAATTTAGCGCTGTCAGCCAATTGCAATAGAGGTTTGAGCCATATCAATTTTGATAGTATCTTAAATAAGTTGCTAGATAGATGGAGTCTAAGCACTTTACGTCAATTCAACTTGCATGATTTAGATGCCGATAATAGCTGGTTGCATTCGATATTCCGTAAACATAGAAAAAGCTTTAGCTACCTTGAGCATCTTATTGCTATTGAAGCGTTTATTGGAAGGCATTGGTCTTTTAAAGAGATTATTACGCATGTAAGTGGATTAAATATAAAGAAAGAAGATGAGATCTTAAAGCCCAGTGGCAAGTCTCCCTCAGATATCCAGTTTCAGCGTAACCAATGGCAAAACCTATTAATAGAGTTTCAGAAAAGCATCAAGCAAGCTCGGCAAAAAGATGGTGGGTTATATGCCTGGCTCTACCGTCATGATAAAACATGGCTGATCTCGTACAATAGATCGCATCATAGTACACACATTGCGAACGGCATAAAGCACGATTGGGCCAAACGAGATAGATTATATGTGAGGCAGCTACTCAATATAAAAAACACTCTAATATGGGATCTAGATAGCCCTAGAAGATCAAGTAACTGGTGGTTAAATCAAGCCAAAACCTCTTCGACGGTTGAGAAAAATTTGGAAACACTACCTTTAGTATCCAGCTTCCTCGCTAGGTATAGTGAGAATGTGAATGACTATCAAATTAGGCGACTAACTCGGGTGTATATATCTAGAATCTCCCAAGGTATATCACTATCAAGCTGGATCATACTACGAGAGGCTGGATTAAGTGAGCAAAGATTGACTGAAGAAGCTAGTCGTTTTCACGGATCGATAAGCCATTTAATTGAAAAAGAAAACTGGAACTTTAAATATGAAAATAACGGGCTTACCTAGTGATTCGTTTCTGACCAATATTGGCTCTCTATTAAAGGGCTCAGGCTACAAGGAGTGGCTAATAAAGGTAAACCATAGCAAAGGCAAAGACGGAAATAATACGAAAGGCATCAAATTTAGCAATGCGCCTGCTTTGTGTCGCGGCAGAATGTACTCAAATGACTCTGATGACAGTAAAAAAGGACCTGTTTTTGAGTTTACTATTGATGATTTGGAAAATTGGTCTGATGTTGAATACTTCCATGCAAGTTATTTTGAATCCCCAGCTCCGATTGTGTTGAGTTCCGTAGGCGCTAGCAATACTTCAGCTATATGCCATATCCCAAAATTTGAATTAGCCAGAGTTCTATTTTTTTATAATGAATATTTAGCTACCTCTTCTCTTCAAGGGAGAGCATTAGATATTGACTTTAGGACCGAATTGAACGGTGAACATCATACCGTAGAAGTATTTGATCATTGCACACTTACACCTAAAGACTTTAAAGATGAAGTACTAAGGAGCCAACTGGCGTGGTTGTTACTGAATGAGGAAATGCGCCAAAGCTATGACAGTATCTCTAAATGTTTAATGCATGAAACTAGGCGTAAAAATGACTACGAAAACTGGGTTTTTAACTTCACACCTCCACCACTTAAAAAAATGAAAATCAAAGCTAGGTTTTATAAAAACAAGAATAACATTTATCGAGTTGATGAAATCCTATCTATTACCAACCTGACATCTGACATTAGCGCTGACGTATTGTTCACAGGAGAGCATTTTGTAGATAAGATAACATCTACCAATCCATCTAACGAAGTGCCTATGAAGCCTCAAAGCAAGGATTACTCACATACTATTGATGATGCAAGTGATGCTGATATTGATAGAGGTAAACAAATTATAATGACACCTCAAGTCGCCTTACAGTTTCAAGATCCTATTAAAACAAGTATCGCTTATAAGAAAATCAGGTCACGTAAAGGTCCCAAACTAGTAGATGAGCAAGATATAGACGACGAATCAAAAACAACTGTTGTGGCGACTGATGAGGCAACTACACTTGGTAATGTTCCAAAAGGTGATTTTCGGAACATCAAAGACAACTCTGATCAGACTATCAATAACGCGAAGGACTTTAAATCATTTACTCAGCTTTTAGAACGTTTTGCAACTAAGCACCATACTGATTTCTCCCAACAATTTCATGACCTTCCTAAGGTGAAGCACTGTCGTAGGCACATGACTAAAGGTGGTCGCCCACGCATTATGATGGAGGCTAGACTTCAATATGCTAACCAAAGATTTTCGATTTTTGAGGTATATACTGCAGATATTGATACACGCCTATCAACGCTAATCGTTAAAGTGAATAGTTACGCCCAACTTGAACATAAAATGCCAGAGTTTATGACGAGTATAGTCAAAGGCTCGATCTCTTGGAAAGATGCGGCGGCGATATTAAATGATTCGGAGACACTCAGGCATCCTATTGGCTTTTATGAAAAAGAGTTCGATGAAAGGATGCTACAAAAATGGCTAAAAGGACTGGAAGGCAAATTCATCTCATTTCAGCCCATAAAGAGCGATTAACCGTTAAATAAGCAGGGGTTTGACATAAACACATGCATAAAAAATCCGACTCGTAGTCGGATTTTTTTATATCACTTAAATGCCTAGCCCAACACTAAAACTCACCCTAAAGCCGTATCAACTAGCGCATCAGTAAGCTGAACTTGCGTCTCTTGAGACTGCTGTAGGTTTTCTTTTAGCTGATCGCAAATAGCAATTAGCTCATCAACCTTGGCAACGATGCGATGTTGTTCAGCTAAAGGTGGTAATCCAAATTGAATACTTTCACATTTAGACTTATTTAGATAAGAAATTGTTGTTGAGCTAGAGCTTTCTTCAAGAATTTTCGCAGAAGTTTTGATTACTATACAAAGGAATTCTGGAAGTAGACCTTCTAATACAATGAAAGCATGTATTTGTTGGTTAGAGCTTACGGGCACTCTGTTTATTGCTGTTAATCCAAAACGTCCAACACAGCTCATCAAAACACTATTAACAGGAATTAGCCGTGCAGAATATAATGTAACTTCTTCCTTCGTTAAACCTAGCTCTACTTTGTCTGTATCAAGCTCCCAGCTATTTGTGGGAAAAGAAGGCAATGTGACCCAAGGTATATCTCCTGTAAAAGACTTTGGCTTATCACGATTAGGCACAATAGATGGACACAGCTCTCCAACTTGTACAGACACCCAACCACTTGGAAGAGGAGTTTTATTCTTAGGGTTTAATTTTGATGTTTTCTGAAACTGCTTAGTTTTTATTAAATACTCTTTTTCTTCCGCAATCTTTTCTAATAGCACTGAAGCAGGTTCATCGTCTGGATTCTGCGGAACTAACTTCCCCATCACTGCTAATTGCAACACAGTTTGCTTTAGTGCATCGATGCTTTGCTCAGTGGTAAACAGGCTATCAAAATACTCAGAAATTCTCGCCCAGTTTCGTGCCAGTTCATCAGCATCCGCACTATCTGTTAAAGTGGCTAATAATACTTCTACAAGCGTAGCGTGAGCATCGATACTGACTTCGGTTTTCTGCTCTAGCTGATCACATAGCAGCATCAGTTCATCGACTTTTGCGACAATGCGTTGCTGTTCTTCGAATGGAGGTACAGCAATTACTGTAGCAATTATCTTTTCCCTAGAGATATTAGGTTGCGCTCCTCCTGCTCCCATACCAATAAATCTAGCTCTATAAGCTTTCAATAGCATTAGTAAAAAAGTATTACTTATACCTGAAAAAGGAGTGCAAGCACATACTGCCTGATTTGTAGTGCCAGCAACTTCCAAAATAGAAGCTTTACCAATAGTTGCACCATACATAGCAAGCAAAACATCGCCCGTTTTGTTTTCTCTTAAAGAGGTTTCTTTTAAAGCTAACTCAGTAATGGTTTCTTTCGATTCTGAAATATAATCTGCAGACAACTCTCCTGACTTAAACCAAGGAACTCCACCTCCATAGTATTTCGAATTACTGCGACTTGGAGTAGCACCAGCCCCCCATTCACCGATATCGTTTAATCTAGTCCACTGCCAACCTTGAGGTGTAGAAAAATAATATTCACCATCAGAAATTTCAGATAATTTCTTAGGTCTTCTAATTTTTTTATCTTTAATCAACTGAACCTTTTCAACAGCTATTTTCTTTAATAAAACAGACGCAGGTTCATCATTAGCATCTTGTGGCACTAATTTACCACGTACCGCTAACTCTAAAATCAACTCCCGCAGCTTGCTAATGCCATATAGTTCATACTTTTTGCTGCTACCACGCCCACTACTGGATTTAGCCAATATCGAGCTGGTCCATATGTCGATATGCTCAGTGATTAATTGCTCTGGCTTGTTTATGTCTTTACTCATTTCTAAGCTCATGATTAATTGCCCTCTGTCGTGTTAGCAGACAGCGAAGCGCCCAGCACATCTTTTAATTGGCTACGTAAATTATCGATGCTCCGTTGTTGCCTTGCATAGTCAGCAAGTAGCTTATTAGGGTCATAATCAATGACTTCACCTTGGTAAGGGTTGGAGATATCGAGGTTATAGTTACGCTCGATGACGTCTTCAATGCTAACTTTCCAAGCATGATCGTTTTCGACACGACTGGCAAAGCCGTCAGACTCATCACCCCACCAGTCAATCTCGGTTTGAAACTCTTCAAACTTCATTGGTTTGGTTTTGCTATAGTTTTTGACGCCTTCAGGATAAGGATGCTCATAAAACCAAATATCTTTGGTTGGCTGTCCTTTGGTGAAGAAGAGAATATTGGTCTTAATACCTGTATAAGGGTTAAACACACCGTTTGGTAAGCGCACGATGGTATGCAGATTACATTCTTCCGTCAACATTTTTTTTAGCTTGGTTTTTACCCCTTCACCAAATAAAGTACCATCAGGCAATACGACGGCAGCACGACCTTTATCTGCTAAGACCTCGATGATCAATTGTAAAAACAAATCTGCCGTTTCGCGCGTTTGGAACTCTGCGGGGAAGTTCTTTTCGATACCGTGCTCTTCAGTGCCGCCAAAAGGTGGGTTGGTTACGATGACATCAATATCACTGTCCCAACTCGATAGCGGCTTATTTAGGGTGTTATCGTGGCGTATCTGTACAGGTACTTCGATACCATGCAGCATCATGTTGGTTGTACAGAGCAAATGTGGCAGTTGTTTCTTTTCAAACCCAAAAATCTGCTGCTGTAGCGCTTGATGATCTTCAGCGGTTTCGACATAGTTGTTTTTGACATGATCAAACGAACAAGCCAAAAACCCACCTGTACCACAGGCTGGATCCATGATGCGTTCACCCAATTTTGGATCAACACGGTCAACGATGAAGCGTGTCACTGCACGAGGCGTATAAAACTCACCTGCATTACCTGCACTCTGTAAATCACGCAGTAGTTGCTCATAAATATCACCAAACAGATGACGCTCATCTGAGCGGTTAAAGTCTACTTCGTTAAGTTTGTTAATCACTTGGCGTAGTAGTGTGCCGTTTTTCATGTAGTTGTAGGCATCGCTCAAACCCTGACGGACCACAAAGCCACGTGGGTTGGTATCTACTGGCGTTGTTAGGTTCTTTAGGTCAACGAAAATTTGATCGTTTACAAACTCTAGCAGCTCCTCACCAGTGATACCTTCAGGGTCAGCCGCCCAATTACGCCAGAGGTATTTCTCAGGAATGGGGGTTTTATAGTTTTCTTGTTCAAATTCAAGTGCTTCTTCTTGTGCATCAAATATCTTGAGAAACAACAACCAAGACAGTTGGCTTAGACGCTGAGCATCACCATCAACACCAGCATCTTGACGCATGATATCTTGAATAGATTTGATAACTGAACTGATCGACATGTTGTTTCTCTTCTTAATAAACGATAGGAATAAAACAAGCCTCAATAAGAGGCTTAGATATATAGGGTGGCTAAATGCTAACTAAATATTGTCTCGTAACTTAAGCTTGCTTAGGCGGTGGTGCCCAATAGATTTCATCTTCAAGATCACTAATGGCTTGTTGATAATCTTTTTTGCTACCAAAGCCTTGTTTGACGATTTCCATGGGACTACCTAGCTGATCAAGCGGTTTTACTTTGAGCACATCAAGACTTTCGATTTCTTCTACACCCGCATCAGCATATTTATCGAGCAAGGCATTCAGCACTTTTTGAGCAGTTTCTGAATACTTGGTAAAGTAATTGCGCTTCTTAACTTCATTCGCACGTTCACGACGGGTCAAGGGTGGCTGGTCATAAACCACATGGCAAATCAGATCGAAGGGGTCCATATCCGCACCGATCTCTTCCTGTAATGCTTCCCAAATAATACCAGCGTTTGCCAGCTCATCAATGATGGTTTGTTTGCGCTTAGTATCATTCCAGCGCTTGGTAAACTCATCCAAACTAGCAAACTGCTTGGTGAAAGTTTTGCGAGTATAGTCCTGAAAGGACTCCGTGACCAGCTTGCCATCAGTATCATAATACTGGATACGCTGTGCCATTACTTGTACAGGCACACCTTTCACATGGTATTTTTTAGCTGGCTCACTAACACCAATATCATCACCAGTATTGGGCCCTAAATCAAAGCCGCTACCATTAGCCTCATTGGCGTAGGATAGATCAGTGCCATTAGCAATATTTAACTCTGCGTCTGACTTACCATCCACCACTTCATCTAGCTCATCACTTCCTTCATTAATCTGCGATGGCGTCACGGTCATGATACGTTCAGGAATACCATCGAAGCGCTCATCTGCGAATAGCTCGGTCGCTTTTTTAAAGTCGAGAATCGTAAACCAAAGCTTACCGTATTTATCATTGATACGGGTGCCTCGGCCAATAACCTGCTTAAACTTGGTCATCGACTTAATGTTTTGATCTAGCACGATTAGCTTACAGGTTTGGGCATCGACACCTGTGGACATAAGCTCTGACGTCGTCGCTATCACTGGATAGGGCTTTTTTGGATTGATAAAGTTATCAAGCTGCGCTTTGCCTAATTCGTCATCACCCGTGATTTTCATGACATACTTTTCGTTCTTTTTAACTTGCTCTGGATTGCAGTTAATCAGAGCACGGCGCATTCGCTCTGCATGATCAATATCATTACAGAATACAATAGTTTTGGCCATTGGATCAGTGCGCTGAAGGTAGCTGGTAATGGTCTGTGCCACCAATTCAGTACGCTCATCAATCACTAAAGTACGATCAAAATCCTTTTGGTTATAGATACGATCATCAATCAATTCACCATGCTTATCTGTCTGTCCTTTCGTTGGACGCCAGCCTTGCATATCAATATCGATATCAACCCGAATCACTTTATAAGGCGCTAGAAACCCATCCTCAATGCCCTGTTTTAAAGTATAGGTATAAACAGGATCGCCAAAGTAATAAGAGTTAGATACTTCTTCAGTTTCTTTAGGAGTCGCAGTTAAGCCTACTTGTGTGGCGCTATTGAAATATTCCAATATTTCACGCCAAGCACTGTCTTCAGCAGCGCTGCCTCGGTGACACTCGTCAATGACAATTAGGTCAAAGAAGTCTGGTGCAACCTGTTTAAAGGCTTTCTGATGCTCTTCTGGGCCTGTTAGTGCTTGATATAAGCCAAGATGAATCTCAAAGGCTGGATCAACGGTACGGCCTTCTATCTTGGTCATCGCAGTGCCAAAAGGCTGAAAATCGTTAATTCGAGTTTGGTCGACCAAAATATTGCGGTCTGCTAAAAACAAAATACGCTTTTTCTCTCTAGCCTTCCATAGTCGCCAAATGATTTGAAATGCGGTATAGGTTTTTCCTGTCCCTGTCGCCATCACTAGCAAGATACGGTTCTGTCCCCGAGAGATGGCTTCTATGGTCTTATTGATTGCTTGTAGCTGGTAGTAGCGCGGTGACTTGCCACTGCCGTCATCATGATAGTCTTGGGTGATAATAGGCAGCTGTGCTTGCGTATAGCCTTTCCACTGACAATACTTATCCCATAGCTCAGCTGGTGTCGGGAAGTCTGCTAGTGAAATCTCTGTTTCAAGGTCAGTGGTACTGGTTTTATCATGGAAAATAAAGCCATCACCATTGGATGAAAACACAAACGGCACCTCGAGTAGCCCAGCATAATCAAGCGCTTGCTGCATACCTTTGCCAATAGAATGTTTGTTCGCTTTGGCTTCGATAACAGCAAGTGGCAGATTAGGCTTATGATATAAAACAATGTCAGCAGACTTGACTGTTTTACGTACCGCCATTTGACCACGGACGATAACCTTACCATCACGAAGCTTCACCTCTTCGCGAATTTGGGTCATGTCATCCCAGCCTGAACCGATAACGGCAGGTAGAATGAATTTACTGATAATGTCCGCTTCGGATAATTCTAATTTGTTGATACCAGCCATGGCAGTACGTTTCCTATCTAGCTAGCGTTATTGATTATTAGTACTCTAACATGCAGAGATCGTTATATATTACTTAAAGCGATGGACTTCTTGAAAAATTACTATTTTATTGATTTTTCAAGAAGAGCTTTCGAAGGGTAGTAA
>Ga0209414_1001105_pt1 | contig 12949 bp, 9 predicted proteins | sample LakVidmifraction_4_FD_181154 | JGI IMG/M metagenome (GOLD analysis project Ga0209414, IMG submission 181154) | Hypersaline microbial communities from Lake Vida, Antarctica - Brine Hole Two &gt;0.2 micron (SPAdes) (version 2) | ecosystem: Environmental > Aquatic > Non-marine Saline and Alkaline >... | reverse complement strand
TATAAATATTAAGGAAAACTATATTGGATTAAATTTAGGTTTTATGAGTGGATATGAAAAATTATATGAATATAGAGGTAGTACACTAGATAGATTATCTGGTATATTAAGAAACTCTGGTATAATGCCGGCCGTTAGTATTAGTATAGAACCAAATATAAAAATAGATTTAAAATATTTTATATTAAAACCAGTAATAGTTATAACACCTGATTTTGTAAATGGTGGCATAGCACTTAAATTATAAACCCACAATTCATTAGGAATTAACGATTTTTTTTGTATATTTGTATATAAATAATAAAACAAAAAAGTAAAGCAATGAAGAAATTAGCAACAACCGTATTAGTAGTAGTGACAATGTTATTAACATCTTGTACACCAAATGAAGTAGAATGTAATTGTAAAGTAGAATCTATTAACTACGAAGAAATAAAAACTAAATATTATAATCCAGATACAGATAGTGTAGAAGTAAAAAAAGAATATTTAAAAACATATGAATACAGAGAATCAGGTATCACAGATTGTGATAGAAATGGTGAAATAGTATCATACATGAAATTAGGGATTATAAAATGTAATTAAAATACTCGTAAAGCAGAAATTGTAACTGAAATGGATTCTATACTTATTGAATAATGTAAATTAACCGTATACAGTTAGGACTATTATTGCTTCGGTAGTTGTCAACTCCCATATGGTCCGACTTTTTTTGTATATTTACATAATGAAATACCTATAATTTATATCTTGTATATTTATATAGTAAGTACACCTATAAAAAATTATGTCAAAATTAAGCAATTATTTAGTAGAACAAATCCTCCTGGTGGAAGATACTACCGAAATTAAAAATAAAGTAGTTATTTATTCAGGACGTTTCCAACCTATGCATAAAGGTCACTATGCTGTTTACAAAAAGTTAGTTAAAAAATTCGGAAAAGCTAATGTTTATATTGGTACATCCAATGTCACCGATAATAAAAAATCTCCGTTTAATTTCAAAGAAAAGAAACAGATTGCGACTACGATGTTTGATATTCCGAAATCTAAATTCGTTCAAGTAAAAAATCCATATAAACCAGTAGAGGTATTATCAAATTTTGATAAAGATACAACTGCGTACATTACTGTACTCGGTGAAAAGGATGCCAACCGTTTTAATGGAAAATATTTCTTACCAGCTGAAAATAATTTGGAATATGGATATGGTGAACATGGTTATATTTATATAGTACCTATTATGGGATTTGGTATAAGTGGAACTGATGCTAGAAATGGTCTAATATCCGGAACACCAGAAGAACAACATGAATTTTTCAAAACTAGAGTATATGATAAATTTGATAAAGGTATTTTTAATTTAATCACTTCAAAATTAAACAAGGGGTTTGTAATCCAAAAGGAAACCATTGAAGAATGGTTATTAAATGAGGCAACTATAAACGGACCTAGTCAAGCAGATGATGGACCTGCTGCATTTTTCCCAAATTTAAAGGTATTTACTAAAATGTCAATAGAACGTGCAAAGCAGATAGGATATGATGTTCTTGATATGATTATGACTAAAGAAGTTGAGGATTATTATGAGCATCCTGATTATCCAGATGGTCCTGTAAAGGCAGTTTCATATTATCCTGCTGGAGTTATCGGTAAAATGACACCAAACAACCAAATTGATATATATGCTAATGGGGCATATACAAAGTGGTATAAACACGTAACAAGACAAGCATCATTAACAGGCTATACGGTATTATCCACACAATTACAAAAGGCGAGGGGTGAGAAAATTAAAAAAATGTCGGTAGATATGGCAAAAGCGGATAGAGATATTGAAGCGGAATTTGAATTATATTTAAATGAATCTATAACATTACCAGTTGAGATTGGTGATACGCTACTTATGGGTAAATTCAAAAATAAAAAAACAGTTGTTAAAACCATCGGTAAGGATGAACATGGAATGCCCACAATAAACGGAAAAAAGGTAGTTACATTCAGATATGGAAAGAAAGCACCAAATATATTTGAAAACCAGGTAATTTTTGAAGATGAATTGAATTCCGATTCATACAACAAAAAAAATAATAAAACAAATGAAATTGTTTCAGAAGGCTTAACCGATGGATTTAAAAATTTAGGTGTACCACGAAAAGATATGCCACAAATAGCATCACATGATGTTAAAAAATATATAGAATTTCTAAAAGAAAATGGAATTTCCGTTAAATATTCAAAAATTTATGTTAAAAAATTAAATTTAACACAAAAAGATATCAATCCTGATAAGATTAAGGCATTAATGTCTACAAAAGTAAGTAATTTATCAAAACCCTTGATTATCTCAAAAGATTATTATATCTTAGACGGACATCACCGATTACTGGCATTATATGCATTAGATAACAATGCTAAAATATCAGTAGTTCAAGTGGATCAACCAATTGCAACGTTACTACAAACAACTCGTAATTTCGGTGATGTTTCATTTAAACATATACATGAAGTAATGATAAACGAAGCACAACAAAAATTAAAACTTACAATCCCATCAAATGTTAAAAAGATTGTAAAAGCTTTCAAAAAACACGGTAAGAAAGTGTATATTGTAGGTGGGGCTGTACGTGATGCTATATTAGGACAAAGCCCACACGATTTTGATTTATCAACGGATGCCAAAGCACATGAAATGGTTTCTATATGTGATAAGGAGGGGTTGAAACACGTTGATACTGATATAATTTACGGAACTGTGGTAATTGAGGGAGAGGAAGTCACCCAATTCAGAAAAGATATAGGTGGGAGTAGAAAATTAGATGGAATTGATTACACCGATATTCAGGGAGATGTAAAGCGTAGAGATTTAACGGTAAACGCACTATTCTATGATATTGATAGAGGTGAGATAGTAGATTTAGTTGGTGGTATTGCAGATTTAAAGAAAAAATTAATTAAAACCGTTGGTAACGCCGCTGATAGATTTGAAGAGGATCATTTACGAAAATTGAGAGCAGTTAGATTTACTGTGAAGTTGGGTGGTACTATGGAAACTGATACATTACTAGCTATTAAGAAGGACCCAACATTGAAAGATGTAAGTTCAGAAAGAATTCGTATGGAATTTATGAAATCCGTTGAATCTGCTAAATCTACTAAAATATATTTAGATTTAATGGAAAAACTTAAATTTTTACCATTAACATTCCCAAATCTTAAAATCAGTAAACCATACGTTGATTGTTCTGATTATATCGTATTAATGTCGTATATTCTACGTGATAACAAAAAAGAAAAGTTGGAATCACAATTAAACAAAATAACATACACCGCAGCAGATATTAAGAATATCTCATTTTTACAATCTCTTATTAAATTTGACCCAAAGGATATTGTGTCACTGAAAAAGGCACAAAAGGTAAGTTCAGTAAAAGATTCACAAATAAAGGAATTTGGTAAACTATTGGGACAGAATTTCAAAAAATTCTTAAAATTTAAACCAACTGTAAAAGGGAATGATGTACCAAAAGAAATAAAGGGTAGGGATATTGGAGTTTGGATTTCAAAAGAAGAAACTCGTAAATTTTTAAAAGAAAATAAAACTATAAACGAAGAAATACCAGTGAACACTAAAATAACAACATTTAAGGAACTATTTAATAAATTACCAAGTGATTTACAGAAACGGGTATTTGCGTTAAAGCACATAGCTCAAAGTCCTAAATGGCATCCAGAAGGTAATGTTCTAAAGCATACTATAACGGTTGTTACACGTGCATTAAAACAAAGTGGTGATATAGATTTGGCATTGGCAGCAATTTTCCATGATATTGGAAAGGATGAAACATCCGGTATAAACCCAAAAACCGGTGCGGTAACACATTACGGTCATGAATTCGCATCTTCAAAACTTGTTAAAAAATATGATAACTTCATAACATCAATTGGTGGAAATACCGAGGATATACATTTTATCGTACATAATCATATGAGAATGAAGAATTTTGATGTGATGCGGTTGATAAAACAAAGAAAATTACAATCACACAAAGCATTTGATAAATTACAACAATTTTCAGCCAAATTTGACAGAGGTGGATTAAAAGAGGAAGTAGATGTGACAGAAATGGCTAAATCAGACTTAAAATCAGTAGAAACATTTGCAGATAAAACATTGAGTCCAGAAGATATTGAGTTCACCCGGCATTTTTTTGAAAGATTAAATGACCCAAGAAACAAAAAGGAAATTTCAACGGCGGAATTGATTGGATTCTTTAAAAGATTATCAAAGCATAAGAAGGAGTTCTTAAAATTCGTTGATGATTATAAAGAGATTATGGTAAAGGATGATAAAACTAAAATTAACATACCATTTGTAAAACAGGCTAATAAACTTATTGCTAAAACTGTAATGAGAACTGCAAATTGGACACAAAAGAAAACTCCTGAATATAAATTTGAAAGTATAGAAGATTTGGTAAATGATATAGATATACAATTAGAATCATTTGTACTACCAACCACACCATTAAAAGAAAGTGGTAAGGTTACTGGTGGTTCACCAATTCCTGCTGAACATACAATGGATATGTATGGTGATGTTGCAAAGATATTGAAGTCTGAATTTAAAATTAAAGATTCTGATATTAAACCATTGGGGTCAACTGGTAAAAAAAAATCTGGTGATTTTTGTGGAGATATAGATATTGCCTTTGATGGTGTGGTGGTTGGTAGTATTCATAAGTTGAAATTTGATGAAGTTCAAAAATTCATATATGATAAACTAAAATCAAAGTTTAAAAAAGTGGTAAATATGCCAGGAATAGGAATTGTTTCATTTTTATATCCAATACCCAATTCAGATGATTACGGTCAAGTGGATTTGATGATTACGGATAACGTGAAATTAACTGAATTCATATTTCATTCGCCAAATTTCATAAATAATGAATCCAAATATAAGGGGCTATATAGAAATGTTTTAATGTACTCGATTATCAAGTATATTGAAACCGGTGATGTAAATACCTATTTCGAAACCGGAAAGGATAAGGGTGAGGTAAAGGAATTCAGTAAATACTCATTAACTCAAAAATCCGGATTGATTAAACAATTAAAATCATTTGAGGGTAAGATGGGTAAAACTAAAAATCCAAGTCCAGTAAAGGGAGCAGATTCAGTAATCGCAACCATACCAAATGATATTGTTAAATTCATTTTTGGTGGAGCATATACTACAAGTGATTTAAATTCATTTGAAGACATTTATACCACACTAAATTCAAGTGGATTTAAACATAAGAAGTATAAGGCACAAATAATAAGTAATTTTAAAGATTCAATCCAAAAACTTAAATTACCCTTACCATCAGAAATCAAAGAATAACTTTGGTATTGATAATTAGTTTTTGTATATTTACTAAAATATAAAACAATAATATTATGGCATTGGGACTCCAACACCTTAAAGATTTATACGACTCAAATGGATATGACTTTATTTTAAAGTTATTTTCCAATAATGTGTATATAACTGAAAAAATTGATGGTTCGAGGTTCGCATTTGAAAAAAACAATAATAAATTGTCATTTTTCAAACGTGATGAAAGAACACCTATAACAATGGTAGATCGAACTGTTATGAAGTATTATGAATCCGCAATATCACATATCGAATCGTTAGATTTAGATTTAATTCCAGAGGGAATTCGTTTTGGATTTGAATATTTCACAAATTCCTCACCTGGTTCAATAGTGTATGATTTGGTTCCAGTAAATGGGTTGATATTAACCGATGTAGTTACTTCTGGTGTACCTGATACGAATATAGATAGTTTAGTAAAATATGCTAAAATATTTAAAACATCACCACCACCTATTATATTTAATGGGAAACTATCCGCAAAACAGAAAAATCTATTAGAGGATTTCTTATTAGCAGATTGGGATGATTTATTTATCAAATTTAAAACAGAATCATTTACATCATACATTATTGGAATCGTAAACCCGAAATTAAAAAATATGGCACTAAATATTGGAACAAGTAAGCCAATTGAGGGAGTTGTATTTAGTTTTAATGATGGTAATACGTTCACAAATGTTAAAGTTGTAGACCCACTATATACTCAAAATGCACGTAAGATTGCTAAAGGTAGATTCACAACAGAAAAAAGGAAAAGTGATTCCCAAACAAAAATTATATTACGCGATATTGTTAGTTTCATCAAAAATGATGCTAATTATGATATTGAGTTTAAATCCACATCGGTTGATATGAAATTTATTGAATTGGTATCATATTTATTTAAACAGTACTATTTAAAAAATAAAGGAAGTTTTACATCAATTTCAAGTAAGACCAATTCAGATGAAATACAAGAATTGGATATAAATTATAAATTCATTACAGATGGTGAATTGGCACAGATATTAAAATCAAATAAAAAAGTAAAGCTTGTGTTTAAATCGGTATTGGCAGCGTTTGGTAAAACCCGTAAACGGGGAAATTTAGTAATAGATAAATCAATGCTATTGGATATAAATGCATTACGAATTAAACTAAAAAAACTATCTAAAAATAAAGTAGATTATCGTAATAGGATGGATGAATGGGTATCTAATATGATGCATCGAATCTAAATATTTAAAATAATTCTTAAATACTTTTTACAACCCACTATGAAAATGGTGGGTTTTTTTATGCTTTTATATTTTAGTGATATGTATATGTAATAAAGATACCTAATATATAACAATGAAATATGGCAAAAGAATTTAAAAGATCATATATGCATCCAACTCGCAGGAAGTTGGCGGATATGGTAAAGACTGGCAATTATGATAAAAATTCACAAGTTGGTTGGACCAAACCACAGGAATCCCGTAAAATTGGTGATACTTGGGAAGATGAACACCACAAATACGAAAAATTTGATGGATATGTACTTAAAAACTCTAAAAACTCGGAAGCCTTCCAAAAAATCCGTGATTATTTAGAAGAACAGAGTACTTGTAAAAATACAGAATGTAAAACAGTAAGAAAATCAGAAAAGGATACAAAACTAATAAAAAAATCAGGATATTGTATCAATTGTCTTGCTGAAATAGAAACAGAAATACGTCACGCTGGAATTTGGACGGAATATCAGAATTATAAAATTTGGACACGTATGTTGGTGCATGGAAAAATTCAATTGGAACAACTGAAACAGGCACATGATGAAGCTAAACAAGTTCACGAATTTTTAAATGAAGATGGTACGACTGAAACTTGGAATATGCCACAGACGGTAGAAGAAATGCAATCTGATATACAGAAAATGTTAAAATCAGGTACACAAGAATTAGAAGATTTGGAAGTACTTAGAAATGCCGCATTTGAAATAGTTAAGGAGAAGCGGTATGAGCATTACCTTTAGTTCTATAAAAAATTGGGTAATTATCACACTAATTGTGGTAGTTGTGTTATTGAGAGCATGTCAACCCAAGCCGACTGATTTAACAAATTATATAGAAATCAACGGTACGGAATACGAATTATTATCACATAAACGAGATACTATATATCTTGATACAGTTGTAGAAGTTCCGGTATATATTCCAGTTCAACCCGAACCAATACCACAACCAATCCCACAGGAAGTAGATACACTTGCCATTTTAAACGACTATTATGCGAAATACGCATATAATGATGAAATTAAAATAGATTCAATGGGAATGGCTTATATACGTGATACTATTTCACAAAATAAGATACTATCCCGAAATGTGCGATTTGACATTGAATATCCAAGTATAACCGAAACCATAACTGTAAAAGAACCACCTGTTAATAAGGTATATGTTGGTGGCACTATGGGATTTGATAGACCATCGTTTATCAACCACATTTCAGCCAACGGGTTATTTATTACAAAAACTGATAAGGTATATGGGTTGGGTATTGGAGCATCAGCACAAAATATCAACGGAGAAACTGGTATAACTCCATATATAGAGGCATCTATGTATTGGAAAATTAGTTTAAGGAGAAAGAGGTAATATGGCGAGTAAAAAATGTAAAATATGTGATAGTATTTGGATAGTTAATTCTCAAAATAAGAATAAAAAATATTGTTCAATAAAATGTCAACATATTGGAATATCTAAATATAAAAAAATTGAAAAATGTTGTATAAATGAGAGTTGTACCAATAAATTTGTGGTTAATGATATTGATACTAAAAAATATTGTAGTCATAAATGTGCAATGTCAGATTCCTCAAACTGGGATATTATAAGAAAACAAACAACATTGAATAAATACGGTACTACTACATTTAATAATACAGAAAAGAGAAAAAAAACTGTATTAAATAAATATGGAGTTGATAATGTTAGTAAGCACCCAGAAATTATTAAATCTGCAATAAAAACGAGATTACAACGATATAATTGTGAATTTATACTAATGAGTGTATATTATAAAAACAAAATGATAGAAAAATACGGAAAATATCATCAAAATAAAAACGAAGATTTTTATGATAGCACTATTAGAAAGACCCAAGAAAATAATGGAGTTTGGACTAGTCGTCAAATCCGAACAGACTGGTATAGATATAAAAGAAATGTATTGTTAATAACAGAACAAAATTGGAATAAATATGGATATATATTTAATAGAGGATTGTATAGTAATCATTTAGACCATAAATTTAGTATTTTAAATGGGTTTAATGAAAATATCGAACCAGAAATCATAGGTTCTTTTGTTAATTTAGAAGTTCTTTCTGCTAATGAAAACCAACAAAAACGTGAAAAAAATTCTATATCAAAAGAAGATTTAATACATAAATATACCAATTCTAAACAAAAAGGAGAATAATATGGCGACGCTCAAGGATATAATTAAACTGGAATATATAAAGTGTTCGCAAGACCCGATTCACTTCATGAAAAAATATTGTCTTATACAACACCCACAACGTGGGAAGATTCCATTTTTACTTTTTCCTTTTCAAGAAACAACACTTGAAGATTTTAATGATCATAGGTATAATATTGTACTTAAATCAAGGCAGACTGGTATTTCAACACTTGTTGCTGGCTTTGCATTATGGAAAATGTTATTCAATGAGGATTTTAACGTTTTAATTATCGCAACAAAGCAAGAAGTTGCTAAAAATTTGGTGACAAAGGTAAGGACTATGAATCAGTACCTACCAAGCTGGTTAAAGCAAACCACTGATGAAGATAATAAACTTTCCTTACGATATTCTAATGGTTCACAAATAAAGGCAACATCATCAGGTGGTGATGCGGGTCGTTCAGAATCACTATCACTATTAGTATTTGATGAAGCGGCATTTATTCAAAATATAGAAGATATTTGGGTTTCTTCACAATCTACACTATCAACAGGGGGTAATGCAATTGTATTATCAACACCAAACGGAGTTGGGAACTGGTTTCACAAAACGTGGACTAATGCTGGTCAAGGACCAGATGAAAATGGATTTAATACGATACGATTACACTGGTCGGTTCATCCAGAACGGGATCAAACTTGGCGGGATGAACAAGAAATAAAACTTGGGGCAAAGGGAGCATCCCAAGAATGCGATTGTTTGTGGGGCGCATCTACTGTAAATGTATTTGATAGTTTAACTGGAAAAAACATTGATATAAAACTCGAAGATTTGTATCAAAAACTTTAATTTTTTATATTTATATACAAGAGTGTGAATGTAATAAATATAAAAAATTATGAATTATGTAAAAAAAAGTTGGACTAAAATAAATGAACAACTAAATCAAATAGTAGAATTATATACCAAAATAGAAACACAGAAATTATTGTTAAAAAATGAGTATTATAAAACATTATATGGTAAATCGAAAAATAGAACCTTAATTAAAGAAAATCCAAAATTATATAAATCTATTTATTTTCATACTTCAATTTTAGAAAAAGTAATGAGAGAACAGCGTAAATATAAAGGCTGTTATAATTTTTCATATAGAATAAAATTTATTGTAGAGCGAAATTGTGATATATCTTCTTTAAAGTGTAAGTGTGGCAGAACATATACATGGAATGAAAATTGTAGATATTGCCCAGAAATAAAAAAAACATGGTTAGGTAAAGCCCATACTAAAAAAACAAAAAAACAACAACGATTATCTGCAATAACATATATCGAAAAGCAACACGGACAAATTCAACCGAGATATAATATAAATTCAATCCCTATAATAGAAAGATTTGGAAACGAAAATAATTATAATTTTCAACACGCAGAAAATGGAGGTGAATACTATATTAAAGAACTGGGTTATTTTTTAGATGCATATGATGTAGAAAAAAATATAGTTTTAGAAATTGATGAATCGTATCATTATAAAAATAATAAATTAAGAAAAAAAGATACAATTAGACAACATGAAATTGAGAAAATACTCAACTGTAAATTTATACGAAAGAAAATATAATGGAATCATATACTTTTAGAAAAAACACAAGATATAAAATAATGACACCAGCAGGATATCAAAACTTTGGTGGTATTAGAAAATTGAATAAAAATGTACATTATATAGTTGAATTATCCAATAAAAAAATATTAAAATGTTCAACTACACATCCATTTATTTATAATGATAGAGAGATATTTGCAAATAAATTAAAAGTCGGTAGTTTACTTGATAGTACTAGTAAAAAGAAAATTTCAGTAATATCAATTGAATTAGATAAATCAAAAATAGATTTATATGATATAGTAGAAGTAAATAATGGTAATATTTTTAATGTAGATGGTATTGTTTCACATAATTGTGATTTTATATCATCGGGTCAATCAGTTATAGCACCGGAGTTGTTACAATTTTATAAGCAAACATTTGTTCAAGAACCAATGGAAAAGGGTGGTTTTGATGGAAATCTTTGGAAGTGGGAATATCCAGATTACAACCGTAGTTATATGGTAGTTGCTGATGTATCAAGGGGAGATGCAGCCGATTTTTCTGCTTGCCATGTGATTGATATAGAGAGTGCCACACAAGTAGCAGAATATAAAGGTAAGTTATCAACAAAAGATTATGGAAACTTCTTAGTTTCCCTTGCAACTGATTATAACGAGGCATTATTGGTTGTTGAGAACGCAAATATCGGTTGGGCAGTAATTCAACAAATAATAGATAGGGATTATCAAAATTTATTCTATATGAGTAAGGATTTGAAGTATGTTGATACTCAACGACAGATAAATAACAAATATAGAGCAGATGATAAAGGATTGGTGGCAGGTTTTGCAACTACAACAAAAACCAGACCACTTATTATATCCAAATTAGATTTATATTTCAGAGAAAAATCGGTAACAATACGCTCAATGCGATGTATCAATGAATTGGAAACCTTTATCTGGAGTGGAAATCGGGCAGAAGCAATGAGGGGTTTTAATGATGATTTAACAATGTCATTGGCAATTGGATTATGGGTACGTGATACTGCATTACGATTAAGACAAGAGGGTGTTGATTTAACCAAGTCGGCAATCGGTGGTATATCACAAGAAACAACTGAATCAGGAATTTACACAGGAGCCGGTCCTGATATAGACCCTTGGAAAATGAAAATAAATGGAGAGGACGAAGATTTATCCTGGTTAATTTAAACTTCGTTAAAAAACACTCAAATAAAAAATATATATATTTATAGGATATATAGGTAAACAACAAAAATACAAATAAATGGCAGATACGCAATTTTTCACACGATTAAAAAAACTTTTCCAAGCTAAAGCTATCGTAACGATAGATAAGGATGGTAAACGTCAAGTTTATGATACTGATGAAAAGCAACAGACGAATCTATCATCGTTACGAGATAGGTACACAAAAATACAAAAATCATTCTACGAACAATCTGGTGGGGCACAATCAATGGCATACCAACAGGTACGTAGGGAAGTCTTTAGAGATTTTGATGCAATGGATAATGACCCGATTATAGCATCGGCATTGGATATATATGCTGATGAATCCACATTAAAAAACGAATATGGTGATATTTTAACAATAAATTCAAGTAATGAAAAGGTTCAATCACTTTTAACTAACTTATTTTACGATATATTGAATGTTGAGTTTAATTTATGGCCTTGGGTTCGTAATATGTGTAAATATGGTGATTTCTTTTTAGGATTGGAAGTTGCAGAAGGTAAAGGTATTGTGAACGTTACACCACATTCAGTCTATAATACGGAACGTATTGAAATGGCTGATCCAACAAATCCGCATACAGTTACATTTACAGTTACAGAAGATCCAAACGGCAAAAATAAATATGATAGTTATGAAATGGCACATTTCAGATTACTTTCAGATACCAACTGGCTACCATACGGTAAAGCAATGATTGAAAATGGTAGACGTTTGTGGAAACAACTATCACTTATGGAAGATGCAATGTTAATTCACAGAATTATGAGAGCACCTGAAAAACGTGTATTCAAAATTGATATTGGTAACATCAAACCGACTGAAGTTGATAACTATATGCAACGTATTATCAATAAAATGAAGAAAATTCCATTTTTAGATAAAAATTCCGGTGATTATAATTTAAAATACAATATGCAAAACCTAACAGAAGATTTTTATCTTCCTGTACGGGGTTCAGATAGTGGTACTGAAATTGAAAATCTTTCTGGTTTAGAATATACTGCAATAGAGGATATTGATTACTTAAAAAATAAATTATTCGCTGCACTTAAAATCCCAAGGGCATATTTGGGATATGAAGAAAATGTGAACGGTAAAGCTACACTGGCAGCAGAAGATGTTCGTTTTGCCAGAACAATTGAAAGAATCCAAAGAACGGTTGTTTCAGAATTATCAAAAATAGCAATAGTTCACTTGTATTCACAAGGAATAACAGATGCTGAAATGACTAATT
>Ga0209414_1001103_pt1 | contig 12956 bp, 8 predicted proteins | sample LakVidmifraction_4_FD_181154 | JGI IMG/M metagenome (GOLD analysis project Ga0209414, IMG submission 181154) | Hypersaline microbial communities from Lake Vida, Antarctica - Brine Hole Two &gt;0.2 micron (SPAdes) (version 2) | ecosystem: Environmental > Aquatic > Non-marine Saline and Alkaline >... | reverse complement strand
TTTATAATTAATCTGGTTTTCAGTTGTGTTTGTCCTTAAGACGTATTATGACAAAACTTTATTCCCAATAATAGTCTTTTTTTTCAATTTTTACAAAAGATATTTCCAAAAATGTTGTAATGACCTTAATTTTTCGGTTGTTTAATTTTTAAGTTTGGGATTTGGAAAGCAAATAAGAAGTGCGTAAGTGCGCGAATGCGAAAATGCGCAAGTTACGATATCAGTCAATTTTAGCGATGAGGACATCGCCGCTCCCGGAGTGACAAAGTGACTAGGTGACCAAGGACTCAGTGAATGAGTGACTCAGGATGGGTAGACACGAGGCCTGCCCCTACGGAAAAGGGACATATGGGACGGATCGGACCTATCTGACGGATCGGGCTAATCGTGGAAGTCACTTATTTAACCGAAAAATCAAGGTTTTACTGTTGAAATGTAATTTGATATTGACTTTTAGCCTCTTTTATGTTTTCATTCACAAAATTTAAAATAAAGATAATAGGGGATTTATATGACTCACAAGAATAAAAATGTTGCAAGTAATGATGATTTGGCTGAACTTAAGAAAATAGCACAAGTAAATGGTAAAAAGATTATAGGGTTTGTAGTAGTAGTAGCAATCTTAGTGTTTGGGTATATTTATATGACACAAAGTTCCAAGAAGAAGAGTGCAGAAGCATCCGAGTTACTTTCAGTTGCAACTAATGTTCAGGACTTAGAAACGCTTGTAAATGACTATTCTTCTACAGATACAGCGCCTATGGCAGATTTTGCTCTTGCCAAAGGATACTATGATTCTGGTCGTTTTGATGAAGCTATTGCTATATATACTGCTTTCCCAAAAAAATTCCCAAAATCAGATATGAAAAAAGCTGCTGCTGTAGGAATTCTTTTTTGCGATGAGGGTAAAGGCAATTATGAAGTTGCGTTAGCCGGCTTTGACAAGTTTATCTCAGAAAATCCAGAAAGCTATCTTGTTGAACAGGTAATTTTTGCAAAAGCAAGATGCTTAAAAGAGCTTGGTCAAGTTGAAGAAGCTAAAGTTGTTTACGAAACATTTATCAGCTCAAATCCAGATAGTGCATGGATTGATAATGCACAAATGTTGTTGGAAGAGCTTTAACAAATTCGTAAGTGCGTAAATTCGAAAATGCGCAAATGACAGGGGGTATAATATGAAATATAAGTGGTTAATGGTTAGTTGTTAATGGTTAATGTTCGAGTGCCTCCGCAGCATGACAAATAATTGTTAATATTTCTGAGACGCGATAAATCACGTCTGTACATTTTTTAAATTGAATAGGGGTTATAATATGAAATATAAGTGGTTACTGGTTGTTGTAGTTGTTGGCTTTATTGCTTTAAGTCTTATCTTTACAGAAGGTAATATTTATCTTAGAATATTTAAGTTTGAGTGGAAAATGATTTCACCTCTTGTAATGCTTATGTATACAGGTTTAGGTTTCTTGCTCGCATTTCTAACCAGATGATCGAAGATATTGTCAAAAATGACTCAAACCTTACAGATTTTCGCAAGAAGGTCTATCAGGCACTTTTAACTGTCCCCCAAGGTAATGTTATTACCTATGCAATGCTTGGCAAGATGATTGATTGTAAATGTGCTCAAGCCATTGGACAAGCCCTTAAGAATAATCCCTACGCACCTGATGTGCCGTGTCACCGTGTCATCAGAAGTGATTTAACAATTGGTGGTTTTCATGGAAAAACTTCCGGCAAATACATTCAACGAAAATTAAACCTTCTAGCAAAAGAAGGTGTAGCCTTTGATGAAAAGATGAAATTGATAAATACTGATAACCTTCTTCTAAAATACTTTTAAACGCAAGTGGCGCAAAAGACGCAAATTTTACCAAAAGGAAATGCGCTTTATGGATTATCAGTTACTGGACTGTATGGACGGAGTGGACATTATGGACACAGCGTATCATCAGTCCGATCTGACAGATCGGACTGATTTTTTTTGACGTGACGGGTTGTTAGCCCTTTTTTGCGACGAAGGCGCAAGATGCCGAGGCTGGTGCTCAGCGTTACCAGAAGAAAATCAAAGATGACGCCAGACGCATGACTCATGACGCATGGAAAAAGAAGACACGCCGTTTGTAGGACCGAGCTTTGCTCGTTTTGTTTTTCCTAGGGCATTGCCCTAGGCTAAGTTGTTGCGGGTTGTTAGGCCTTTTTTGCGCCGAAGCGACGCGGCTACAAATGCCGGACACCGAGGACGGTGTCCCTCCAGGAGAAAACAGAAAAGGACCAAGGACCAAATGACTAAGGACTAAAAATGTTTGACGGTTATTGTTTTTTCAGAGTTAGGATGAAACAAAAGTTTCTTTTGAACTAATCTGTGTAAATCTGCGAAGACCCGACCAACGGGAGAGAGGCTGGAGTCTACGACAGCAATGAGTGCAACGAATGGCCTATCTGCGGATAATATTCTTTTTTTTTACCAATCAATGCTTGCGTATGCTCCAAATGTTCTTTGGGCGCCAATTGTTGCAGTTGGTGTATCTTCTCCAAATGACAGATAGTACTCTTCGTCGAAAGCATTTTTGCAGTAGGCAAATATGCCAAATTCTTTAAAGTTCCAACCAGCTTTAAGGTTTACAAGAGTGTAGTCACCTAAACCACTGTATTTGTGCAGGTCATGATATGATGCTGATGCATTAAGAAAGAGACCAAGAGCTTTGCCGTATGTTGCAGCAAGTGTTGCATTAAATTCTGAACCTTCAGAAAAATTGCTGGTATTCCATGTTTGCACATCTTTATCATCAATGTTGACGTAGGAGAAACCAAGTCCGGCATAAACATTAAAACCTTCTATTGCTTCAGGGTAGTATATTGAGGAGATTTCGGTACCTGATAATTGTGCATTTTCTGCATTTTCAGTTATATATACTTCCTGTCCGGATAGGTCGTAGTATCCTGTTCCAACCCTTACTTGTCTGTCTTTCCAATCCATGAAAAACACATTGGCATTAAGTAGAAGTTGTTTGTCAAAGTGTATTGTTCTTAATGCAAAATCGTAGTTCCAGCTATATTCCGGGTCGTAAGCTTGGGGTTGAACTTCCGTTGTTCCAATCGGCACAGAAAGTCCACCACTTCTAAAGTTTCTTTGGATTGTTAAGGCAGTAGATACCGACTCTGAGAAATCAAATACAACACCAATCTTTGGTAGTAGGGTAAGGAAATCATCAGAGTATTCGTTCTGAGCACTAAGATAGCTAAGGAAAGGTACTTGTTCTGAAAAATATGTTTGAGATATATCCTGTTTTACATACTCATAATCAAGCCTTAAGCCAGCTATAAGCGTTAGAGGTTCTATTAATTTATATTCATATTCACCATAAATTGCACTGTTTATATTTTTGTATTCGCCAATAAACTGCATGTCATAGTTGGCAAAGATGGCTTTTTCATAGCAGTCTTTAAAGTCATAGTCCGAGTCATGTGTTGAGTAGTTGCCATATAGAGCTAGAAGTAGCTTATATTTATCGCCATCCGTTAAAAATCTAAGTTCTGACACAGTAGCCTTATCATTCATTTTGGTAGTTCCGGTTCCTTCATATGCCTGGTATGGGGCATCCACATCAAAGTAGTTGAAGCTGTTATTCCAAAACAGTTGATATTCGTCAGGCTGCCATGCAAAGTTTAAACCTGTGTTAAGACCGTTTAGATCTCCATCATCTCTTTCAATGCCTTCCGGAGTAACTCGTGCAAAAGCATTTGTTTTACTGTTGTCAACGTTTGCGCCTTGCAGATTTGCTTTTTGAATATTACCTTCAATATTAAGCATTGTTGTAAATTCGTCAAGTTCTTTTGGTGCAAACAGAAGTTTTCCGCGCAACATAAGCAGACTTGAGAAGTCAACATCGTCTTCTCCTGTATAGCTGGTGTTGAATCCATCAGTCTGCTGGTAGTCAACAGCAAATCTATATGCAAATGAATCATTAATTGGACCACCTTGTGCCGCTGCAGCGCGATAAGAGTTGTAGTTTCCAATATTTAGTTCTGCATCACCTGTGTTGTAAAATGTTGGGTTCTTAGTGTTAATGAAAATTCCACCGGCAAAACTTTTTCCTCCATATAGAGTTGATGATGGTCCAAAGAAGAATTCCACACTATCCACATCCCATAGACCAAAAGTTCCAAAATTCAGCTGATTGTTTTGTATGATAGAGCCATCTTTGTAAATGGTAATAACAGGAGATTTGTCATATGTTCCAAAGAAACTATTAGCCTCCATTGAGGAGATTCCTCTCATTGAAAAGCCAAATTCTCCAGACTCGTTAATGTTAGGTATGTACTCCAGTAAGTCAGATAAATCTTGTATATCGGGAAGTGTGTTAAGTTCCTGAGAATCTACAACGATAATACTTTCATAATTATTTTGCAAGTCGGATATACCTTTTTTGTCTGATGTTACAGTTAAATCCGGGAGTTGGTATGTGGTGTTTGAGCTTTCATCGGGTTCACTACGAGCTTGTGTTTGTAGTAGTAGTAGCATACTTGTTGAGCATAGAATTTTTTTCAGCATCGATGTTTTCGTCATATTATCCTTTGTTATTAGATTTTGTTCTTTTAATATTAAAACAAACTGTTTATAATTATACGTCTTTATGCAAAGAAATATTAGCAAATAATTTAAGAACAGTAAAAAAAAATGATAGGATACTTTATGAGTTGTTATAAAACAATAAAAAAACGCTATGCAGATTTGGGGGTAGATGCTGATGCCGCAATTGAAAAGGCAATTAAAATTCCAATTAGCATGCATTGCTGGCAGGCAGACGATGTGGTTGGTTTTGAAACAAAACCAGCAGGACTTGACGGTGGCGGAATTATGGCAACAGGAAATCATCCGGGTCGAGCAAGGACAGGTGATGAAGCTCGTGCTGACTATGAAAAAGCAATGGAGTACATTCCCGGTACATTGCGTCTTAATCTTCATGCTTCATATGCGGAAACAGGTGGTGAGGCTGTTGATAGAGATCAGCTTGAACCAAAACATTTTGATACATGGATGAAGTGGAGTAAAAATAAAAATGTTTCAATTGACTTTAATCCGACAAACTTTAGTCATCCTCTTGCGGAAGATGGATTTACCGCTTCAAATAGATTAAAAGAAATTCGTGACTTTTGGATTAGACATATTATTGCTTCAAGAAAGATTGCTCAGGCATTTGCAGTAAATCAAGGTAATCCATGTGTGGTTAATCATTGGTTTCCTGACGGTTCAAAGGATATGCCGGCAGATCGTTGGATTTATAGAAAAAATTTAATGGACTCATTAGATAAGGCAATTGTTAATGAAACATCCGTTGATAAAAGTTTGTGTAAAGACTTTGTGGAAAGCAAGGTTTTTGGTATTGGCAGTGAAGAGTATGTGGTTGGCTCTGGAGATTTCTACAACTGTTACGCTGTAAGCCGTGGTATTGGTATGTGCATGGATATGGGACACTATCATCCAACAGAAACTGTTAATGACAAGATTTCAAGCAACCTTCTTTTCAGCAAAGAGCTTCTATTGCACCTAAGCCGTCCAATTCGCTGGGATAGTGATCATGTTGCAATTCTTAACGATGACTTAAAGAATGTCTTTTTGGAAATTGCCCGTGGTGATGCCTGGGATAGGGTCTATCTTGCAACCGATTTCTTTGATGCTTCAATTAATAGAGTTGCAGCATATATTATAGGTATGCGTGCTGTTAGAAAGGCAATACTTTTTGCACTTCTTGATCCTTCAGATAAACTTAAGGATTATGAGGAAAAAGGTCAGAATGGATTTAGATTGGCACTTATGGAAGAGATGAAAACGGTTGGATTCTCTGCTGTATGGGATAAACTTTGTGAAAAAGCCGGTGTTGTTGCTGGTGCTGAGTGGATTGATGAGATAGAACAGTATGAAAATGATGTTCTTCTTAAACGATAACCTGTGCTAGGTGATAGCCATAAATAGCCCTAGGGCGGACTAGCCGCCTGTCTGCGTGAGTACACGAACAGGCAGGCAACCAAAATAATTCTCGCGCAGAGAGAACGCAGAGAAAGAGTGTAAAACTAATACAGAAGAACCAATTTCAAAAGTCGACTAATTATAATTTTAACAAATAAGATAAATTAGGGCTGAAAGCCCGTAATAACACAGCCCAGGGCAACGCCCTGGGTTATAGTTTCCGCCAAACCAAGGGCTGAAAGCCTGAAATAAGTTATATTTTAAATGTATTTATTTCGGGGGTAGGACATTCGCTACGCTCATTGCTTCATCCTATAAAGTTTATTATTAATGGCTAAAGCCTCTCTCGCAAGCTCGAGTCACCCCTTTGTTTATCTGTTACATTATACCTAGGGCGTTGCCCTAGGCTTTGCTATTTCGGGGCGTTGCCCCTTATGTTGTAATAAAAAACCAAAGTATTTTGACTTTTGAAAGAGGCTCAGAAGAAGAATTTTCGCACAAAGGCACGAAGAACGCAGAGAAAAGAAGAGATTAAATTTCCGCCTGTCTGCGTGCTACGCACAGGCAGGCGCCGGAGCGACGTGGCTACAACGTTAGTCTTGCAAATTAACGGTTGATTGCAGTTTCATCCTGTAGCCGAGTATGAAGGAAATGGGCTCGGACAGTGTAACGCATGCTTTCAGCTTGCAAGTGAAGACGCCAACAACCTAGAAGGTTATGTTACCTTAAAATCTGCAAATCAGTATTATATTGCAAGAACGGGATCAGCCTTCGCAGTGCCTACGGCTCGACAAGTCGATAATGTCCTCATTATCATGAAAAGTTGATAGGTGTGAAATTGATTCGTAAATTGTTGACAAATAAGTTGTTAAGAAAATTTAAAAGGAAAACATTGATTAATAATAAAAAGAATATTTTACTGCTTGTATTAATTGTTGTAGCAGCAGGTTGCAGATCAGCTTCTGATTACAACAATCAGGCAAATACTATAGCATATTCATACATAAGCAACACTTGGGCGCAAGTATCAGTAGAAACAAATGCTTTCACAATTGAAAGACCTTCTGATACCTTACGTAAAAAACTATTCTCAGAGCAGCAACTTATTTCATATACAAACAATGTTGCTGCATCAAAAAGTTTTACAAACAGCGTAGTTTTTATTCCATTAAGTGATGCAATCCAGATTGCCGCAAGGAATAATTATGATTATCAGAAAAAGAAAGAGGATGTTTTTAGGACAGCATTAAATCTAAAACTTGAAGATCATAAATTTGATACTTCATATCAGGGAATGATATCTGCACTACTTAGTTCTTCTAATCCAGGTAACGATGATGACTCTACCGGTGTTGCACTTGGAACAGATGTAGGTTTGTCTAAAAAGTTTGCAACTGGCGCGAGCCTTTCCGGTAAGCTTGCCTTTGACTTAGTAAAACTTTTAACACTAGATAAGAGTTCAGCTTATGGACTGCTTGCCGACCTTTCTGTTTCAATTCCTCTTCTGAGAGGAGCAGGGGTTGACGTTAATACAGAGGCCTTAACACAAGCTCAGAGAAATCTTCTTTATTCTATAAGAAGTTTTGTTCAATATCGCCAGGATTTTATATTTTCTGTTTCAAAATCCTATTTAGATACCATTGAAACAAAGCAGAAAACGGTAAATGCTGAAGAGAACTATAAGAGAGTTTATAACTCTTCCGAGCGAATTATTGCTCTTGCAGATGCAGGAAGAATGTCTGCAAACGATGTTGGTCAGGCATTGCAGGATAGAATATCTGCTGAAAACTCTGTGATTGTAGCCAAGAATCGTTACAGTAGCCAGCTTGATTCACTGAAGATGCTTATAGGTCTCCCTCCAGATGCTTTAATTGAAATAGATGAACGTGAGGCAAAAAAGCTTGCGGCTCTTGCATTAAGTAATCAACTTATAGAATCTGAACTATTGAATATTGATGTTACAACAGATTTGACCTATCAAAGTTTTACAAATCGCCAGGATTTTCTTAACACCAAAGACAGTGTTGATGATGCTCAGAGAAAAGTGAATGTAGCAATGAATAATTTGAAAGCAGAGTTGACTTTAGATTTAGGTGCAAGTGTTGGAGAAGGCAAAAGTATTGGAGCTTCTGAAGATGCATCATTCAGGTTAGATGAAGGGTCATATTCTGCAGTCCTCAATATGGATCTTCCATGGGACAGAACATCAGAAATGGTTTCATTCAAGAAAAGTTTAATAAGTTATGACAATGCAATTTATGATTTACGCAACAAAGAGGATGATATTAAACTTGAGATTAGGCAAGATATTAGAAATATTATTGAGCAGGATAAAACATTAACTCTTCAAAGAGAGGCTGTCAGAATTGCAAGCAATCGTGTTGAGAGCACAGAGTTATTTCTGCAGGCAGGTCGAGTTGAGGTAAGAGACCTTCTCAATGCACAAAATGCACTTTTTGCAGCACATGATAGGCTGACCTCAGCCATTGTAAATCTCTATGTTTCAGGCATGAGACTTGAGTTGGATGTTGGTACTCTTGAGGTTCCTGAAAATCTGTAGATAGTGGTTAATGGTTCGTGTAGGGGCATACCTATGTGTGTGCCCGTATAAAAACAAGAGTTTTAGCCACAGATTTACACCGATAAAATACGGAAAGGATCTGCCTTTGCAGTTCCTACGGCGCGACAGGGAAGAGTTTTATCCACATATTTCGCAGATTTGCACAGATTAATTTATTGCAGTATTTCTATAATAAAAATTGTTATCTAGCTTTGCTAGTCTCGCTATGCGGGAACCATCTTTCCAACGAACCAACCATCTACTGTTTTTTCCTGTTGGGGATAAGTAAGGGATTGCAATGTTTTATATAATTATGTAAACTCAAATTTGATTTTACCAATATTATAAAATTTAGGGGAGTAGTAGATATGTCTGAAGACCAGAAGAAACAGTTGGAAGCACAACTTTGGGGAATAGCAAATCTGCTGCGAGGAAAGATTAGTGCGGATGATTATCGCGACTATATCCTTGGTTTTATTTTTTATAAGTATCTTAGTGAGAAGCAGTATTTGTATGCAAATAGTTTGCTTGAGGGCGAAAAGGTTACTGACTATAAGAAAGTAACTGATCCCGAACTGTTGGACCCAATTAAAGAAGAATCACTTTTGAAGCTGGGTTATTTTCTCAAACCATCTGAACTGTTTTCTGAATTGGCTAGAAGGGGTAATGCTGACACTGAAAGTGAAAGCAATTACATCATTGAGGATCTGCAGGCTGTGATGAATCACATTGAGCAAAGCACAATGGGTACTGAGTCGGAAGATGATTTTAATGCTTTGTTTGAGGACTTGGATCTGACATCTACCAAAATTGGCAGGACTGTCGGAGCAAGAAACGAGGTGATTGTAAAGATATTAAGTCATCTTGATAAGATTGATTTCAAGCTTGATGATATTGAAGCTGATGTATTGGGTGACGCATACGAATACCTGATTGCTAAATTTGCAGCTGGTGCAGGAAAATCAGCAGGTGAGTTTTATACTCCTCAGCAGGTTTCCAAAATTCTTGCCAAACTTGTAACCACTGGTAAGACTAAACTGAAATCGGTTTATGATCCAACTTGCGGATCTGGTTCGCTGCTTTTGCGTGTTGCAAGAGAGGTGAGTGATGTCAGCGAGTTTTATGGTCAGGAGTTGAATCGCACCACATATAATCTTGCTCGTATGAATATGATTCTGCATGATGTTCATTTTCGTGAGTTTGACATACAGCAAGAAGATACTTTGGAGAATCCTCAACATTTGGATAAACGCTTTGAAGCAGTTGTTGCAAATCCACCATTTTCTGCACATTGGAAAGGTGATGAGAATCCCCTGAATAGTACCGATGAACGATTCAGTCAATATGGTCGAGTGGCTCCAAAGACAAAGGCTGATTATGCATTTGTTACGCACATGATACACCAATTAGCTGATAATGGCATAATGGCAACTGTACTTCCACATGGTGTGCTGTTTCGTGGTGCAGCAGAGGGAGTAATTCGAAAATATCTGATTAAAGAATTGAACTATCTGGATGCGGTTATTGGTCTGCCTGCCAATATTTTCTATGGTACATCTATTCCAACTTGTATTCTTGTGTTTAAGAAGTGTCGTGAGATAGATGATAATATTATTTTTATTGATGCAAGCGGTGATGATCATTTCGTAAAAGAGGGTAATCAGAATGTTCTGCGTGATGAGGATGTTGAAGAAATTATCAATACTTATCGCACTAGAGAAACCAAAGATAAATATTCTTATGTGGCATCATTGGATGAGATTGCTGAGAATGATTATAATCTGAATATTCCTAGATATGTGGATACGTTTGAAGAGGAGGAACCGGTAGATCTTGATGCGGTGATGGGAGAAATAAAATCTCTTGAAACTAAACGTTCCGAGTTAGATAAAGAAATTGATGGCTATTTTCAAGAACTTGGCTTATTTTTTTAGGCTTTTTGCAAATCCTTAATGTTTAACAAACAAGAAATTAAAGAATCAAGATGAAAAATCAAAGAAATAAAGCCCGCAACGTTCCCAATTTAAGATTCCCGGGGTTTGAGGGCGAGTGGGAAGAGAAAAGGCTTGGGGACTTTGGCAAGGTCTCAATGTGTAAAAGAATATTAAAGGAACAGACCGATATTGTTGGAGATATACCATTCTACAAAATAGGAACATTCGGAAGACAAGCGGACTCATTTATTAGTAAAGAGTTATACGAAGAGTATAAGAGCAAGTATTCATTTCCAAAGACAGGTGACATCCTGATTTCTGCAGCAGGTACAATTGGTAGAACAGTTGTATACGATGGTAAACCTGCATATTTTCAAGATTCAAATATTGTTTGGATTGATAATACAGAAAGTCTTGTGAAAAATATATTTTTAGGGCTGTGCTATCAAAATATAAAATGGAACACTGAAAATACAACAATTGCAAGATTGTACAATAACAATCTAAGGACTATAAAGATATATGCACCATATTCTCGTGATGAACAACAAAAAATTGCTTCTTTTTTAACCGTAATTGACCAACGTATTCAAACCCAAATTAAAATCATAGATAATTTAGAATCCTTAAAGCAAGGTACAATGCAAAAGGTTTTTAATGGGAAATGGGAAGTAAAATCTGGAAAACGTAAATTCATTCCACCAACTCTACGCTTCAAAAACAATGATGGAGGTGACTTTATAGACTGGAAAGAAAAAAAGTTGGGTGAAATTACTAAGTGTTATGATGGAACTCATCAAACTCCAAAGTATGTGTCTGAAGGAATACCTTTTTATAGTGTTGAGCATGTTACTGCTGATCAATTTGAAATCACAAAATATATATCTTCTGAGGTTTTTGAAAAAGAGAACAAAAAAGTAAAGCTTCAGAAAGGTGATATTCTCATGACTAAAATTGGAACAGTTGGAAAAGCAAAATATATTGATTGGGATGTAAATGCATCATTTTATGTTAGTTTAGCTTTAATTAAAAAAAATAAAGATTTCAATGGGTTGTTTGTGAGCTACCTTGTAAATAATGTTGCATTTCAGAAAGAACTTTGGAAAAGAACTATACATGTTGCTTTCCCAGAAAAAATTAATTTAGGTGAGATTGGGGAATGTATAATGATGCTTCCATGCATTATTGAACAGACCAAAATCGCTAATACACTTTTATCTATTGATAAAAGAATAGAAGCCGAGAAAGAAATACTAGAGCAATACAAACAACAAAAAAGGTATTTACTCCAAAATTTATTTATATAAACAAGTTTTGTAACAAGAATTGTTTTTGTGTTTTAAACTGTTCTAGAATCTGATTTTCTACCTCAATCTTTTGATCTATTGCAGATAAAAAGTTGGCGATTTTTTTCTGTTCTTCAACACATGGATATGGCATTACAAACCCCTTGATTTGTTCTAAGCTTAAGTTTGGCTGAGCACCAATTGATAACAGTTGGTATATTCTTTTTTTTATCTTAAATGAATTTAATATATAATTTACAAACGATGTATTATTCTCTTGCTCAAGTCGCAATATTGCTAATGCTTGATTTGTATTTGCAGGTAAATCTTTTAGTTTTACAACGGCAGTTCTACCAAGTGTACCAGCAATAGAAAATAAAATGTCGTTAACTTGTAATTTTGAACGTTTTAAGACATCATCACACTCCAAAGATATTTTAGCTGTAGTATTTATATCAATGTAGAAATCATTCGATATATTCTCGGCCTTTATAAAGTTAACGCCAGTCTTTTTGAAAGTAAAGCCGATGCTTGTTGGGGTCGTGCCTTTTGTAATACACTCACAAATATCTCCAAGTTTTTTTTCTTGCCAATCATAAAAATCTTTGCCATTTTCATCTTTAAAGCTAATCTTTTGTGAAAAAAGTTTTTGTGCTAATCCTTGTTTTAGTAATTGATATTCCTTAATGATTTTAATTTGTACGTTGATTCGTTCGTCAATTCCGGTTAAAAAAGTAGCAATCTTTTGCTGTTCTTCAAAACGTGGAAAACCAACGGGCATTTTGGCTATCATATCCATGCGAATAGAATCAACGGAGTTTTTAGCACTCAAACGCATAACACGCTTATAAAACTTATCTGCAAAAACACAAAACACAAATTTCCCTGAATAACATTGCTGAAACTTTCTTAAACAATAAACACGTTGATGAAAATCAAATTTACCATTTATGTAATGAAAGTTTTTACCAACACCAACACCATCACCAGATGTTAATATTGCTTCTCCATCATACGAGAAAGAGTTAATTCTTTCAACAGTATTAGATCTTACAAAGAAAGGATATTCCCCTCCTGTTATTTTGTTTTGTGTGTCTTTATTTCCTGTTTTAATTTCACATGTTTGATCTAATTCAATTACTTTCCATTCATCATCAAAGCCCGGGAATCTTAAATTGGGAACGTTGCGGGCTTTATTTCTTTGATTT
>Ga0209414_1001100_pt1 | contig 12981 bp, 6 predicted proteins | sample LakVidmifraction_4_FD_181154 | JGI IMG/M metagenome (GOLD analysis project Ga0209414, IMG submission 181154) | Hypersaline microbial communities from Lake Vida, Antarctica - Brine Hole Two &gt;0.2 micron (SPAdes) (version 2) | ecosystem: Environmental > Aquatic > Non-marine Saline and Alkaline >... | reverse complement strand
ATTAAGTAACCCCGCCCTTACTTTGTAAAAGAATTACAAAGTGAGGGCTGGGCTATTAATATTGAACAGCTTCCATGCTTCGCTCTGCGAGCTACGCAGGACACGGTCGCTGTTCTAAGACTACGACTGTGTCCTGCGTAGCCGAAGACGAAGCATGGAAGTAGTCAAACTTTAGTAGCCCCGTATGCAATGCGGGGTTGGTTATAACAAAACAATACGACCCTGATTGCGTCCTGCGTAGCTTGAAAAGCGAAGCATGGAAGGGGTCGAACAAGAAGGCATGACCCACGGAAACTATGGCAGAGCCTAAAAAAAGAGACTTTTAAAGATGAGTGATGTAAATTATTTAACAACAATTGGGCTTGAAGTTCATGTTCAATTGAAAACAAAAACAAAAATATTCTGCGGATGTTCTGTTGACTCTGAGGCTGAGCCAAACACAAATGTCTGTCCTATATGTCTAGGTTATCCAGGTGCCCTACCAGCTCTTAACGAAACTGTAGTTAAATATGGCATAATGACAGGATTAATGATTGGTTCAAAGATTAACCTCTACAGTAAATTTGACAGAAAAAGCTATTTTTATCCTGATATGTCAAAAAACTTTCAAACCACACAATTTGATTTGCCAATTTGCGAAGGTGGTTCTATTGATATTGAGCTTGAAGATGGAACAAAGAAAATAATTGGGATAACAAGAATACACCTTGAAGAAAATGCAGCAAAGAATTTCCACCTTGCAAAGATGAGCGGTGTGGATTTTAATCGTGCCGGAACACCTTTAATTGAGGTGGTTACAGAACCAGACATCGAGAGTCCAGAAGAAGCGTATGCATTTTTGCAGGCAATTCGTCAGATAGTTGTCTATACCGGAGTTAGTGACTGCAACCTTGAACTGGGGCAATTACGCTGCGATGTTAACAGTAGTGTTCGACCTGAAGGTCAAAAAGAACTTGGCGAACGAACTGAGATGAAAAATCTTAATACTTTCAAGGGAATATACAATGCTCTTAAATATGAGATTGAGAGACAGAAAGATGTTCTGCGTTCTGGCGGAACAGTATCTCAAGAAACCCGTCGCTGGGATCCCGATGCTGGAGTTACAACTGTCATGAGAACCAAAGAAGATGCACATGACTATCGATATCTTCAGGAACCAGATTTGATGCCAATGGTTTTTGACGAGGAATATCTGGAGCAATTGAGGAAAGAGCTTCCTGAACTGCCGGCAAAACGTCGTGAACGATTTGAAAAGGAGTTCGCAATTCCTGCTTATGATGCCGGGGTTCTGGTTGCAGAAAAAGCTATTGCAGACTACTTCGAAGCCGCTGCTGGTATGAGTGAAAATCCAAAGCTGGTTTCCAATCTTATGATGACAGAAATGTTGAGAATTCTTTCAGAAACTGGAAAAGATATCTCTGAAATTGTCATCACCCCTGAAGCTCTAGCCAAACTATCTAACCTTGTTAATGCAAAAACAATTAATAGTAACACTGCAAAGAAAGTGTTTGAAATTCTTTTTGAAGAAGGTGGAGAACCTAAAAGCATTGTAGAAAAGAATGGTTGGGCACAAGTCAGCGATACCGGTGCAATAGAAGGATTTGTTGATGAAGCTATTGCTGTAAATCCAAAATCTGTTAGTGACTTCAAGGCCGGAAAAGTTGCTGCTGTGAAATTCTTAGTTGGGCAAGTTATGAGATTCAGCAAAGGAAAGGCGAATCCTCAACTTGCGGAAAAGTTGCTTTTAGAAAAATTAAAATAAATATTTAGGGCTTACTGTTTAATACAAGATTTCGTATATTTTTGTGCTAAGATGATTTCGCCCCGCCCTCACTTTGTAAAAAAAAATTACAAAGTAAGGGCGGGGTAACTCATTGCAGTGCAAAAAGATGCGTGATATTGTATTACAGATTCATAGAATGCACAAACTTTATAATAAAGTTCATCTGCGAGCTTTTTTGACCCGCTACCACTTCGCTGGTATTTAACAAAGTGATGGTGAGGAAAAGCCTTGCACTTGACATGTGTTTAATATATTATAATAGATTGCCAATAGGCAGTTTATGAATTGAACAGGAAACCCTATTTAAACAACGGAGATAAAAGAATGACTTCAAATGATGAATATGTACTGCAGATTCTCCAGGAAAATGCTTTAGTCGGGTCAGATCAGGTTGAACATGCCAGAAATATGACGATGAACGATCCAAGTCTTAGTGTTGTAGATGCACTTTTAGATTCTGGTGCAATTGCAGAAGTGGACGTGCTATGTACTCTTGGCGAACAGTTCGGAATGAAAGCTGTAAGTCTTGATGAGTTCGAGATTAAACCTGAAATTATTGAACTTATTACAGCTGAAACAGCACATGCACAACACATAATTCCATTATATGAAGATGAAAACAACACCTTGATTGTTGGTATCTCCGATCCTCTTGATTATGCATCTCTTGATAACCTTAGATACAAACTAAAACGTGAAATTGAAGCAGTTCTTGCCGTAAGAAAAGAAATACTGGCTCTTATTGAACGTTATTATCAGATGGATTCAACAATGGATACAATGTTGGATCAAATATCTGAAGTGGAAGACGGAAGTGTTGATATTTCATCTAACATGGCGAATATGCTTGACGATGAAACAACAAGTGAGACTGATGCTCCTATTATTAAACTATGTAGTCTTATTATCGTGGAAGGTTACAAAAACAGTGCTTCCGATATTCACCTAGAACCGCTTGAAAAAAGATTTAGAGTCAGGTACAGAATTGATGGTGTTTTACATGAAGTTGATAGTCCTCCTAAACGTCTTCAGTCTGCCATTATAAGTAGAATGAAGATTATGGCTCACATGAAAATCTCTGAAAAAAGAACTCCTCAGGATGGTAGAATTCAGATTAATATTGGTGGTCGTGAACTTGACCTTCGTGTGTCTACAATACCCACAGAGCATGGCGAAAGTATTGTTATGCGTATTTTGGATAAGCAAAACCTTGCTCTTGGTCTTCCGCAGCTTGGATTTTTCTCTGATGATCAGAAAACATTTGAAAGTTTGATTAATCTTTCTGATGGTATTATTCTGGTTACAGGTCCTACCGGTTCTGGTAAAACCACAACTCTATATGCTTGTCTGGGACAAATTAACAAACCCGACAGAAAAATCATTACAGTTGAAGACCCGGTTGAATATATGATGTCAGGGATCAATCAGGTACAGGTTGAAAAAGACATTAACTTCACATTCTCGGCTGCACTGCGTTCTATCTTACGTCAAGCTCCAAATATTGTGATGATTGGTGAAATTCGAGATCCTGAAACAGCCAGTATTGCTACAGAAGCAGCTCTTACAGGTCACTTGGTGTTCAGTACCCTACATACAAATGATGCCCCTAGTGCTGTTACTCGTCTCTTGGACATTGGTGTTAAGCCATTCCTCGTTGCATCTTCTGTTAGAGCTGTTATGGCACAACGTCTTGTTCGAATCATTTGTCCGCAATGCAAAGAAGAGATGACTCCCAGTCAGAGCGATTTAGCCTTCTTAGGTTCTCTTGGTGCCAGCCTTGTTAACACTCCAATATATAAAGGTAGAGGTTGTAGTAAATGCTCGTTAACTGGCTACAAGGGTCGAAAAGGTCTATTTGAAATCTTCAGAATTACAGATGAAGTCCAGCATCTTATCTTTGGCAAACAAAGTGCTGTTGAACTTAGAGCAAAGGCAAGAGAAAATGGAATGCGTACACTGCGTGAAGATGGTGTAAGAAAAGTTCTTGCCGGAATAACAACTATTGAAGAAGTAATACGTGTTACAATGGGTGATTTAAACTAGTTTTATTAAATAATTTGGGATATTGGAGAATATTATGAGTGTTGAAATGAATGAATTGTTACAGTTGGCTATTGATGAAGGTGCATCCGATGTACATATTGCCGTTGGCATAGCTCCAACATTACGTATAAATGGAAGTCTAAGTCCTCTGGATGTGGATATACTGACACCAGACGATACTGAACGCTTGATGAAGAGTATCACATCTCCTGAGGATCAGCAAAAGCTCAGAGAAGATGGCACTGTTGACTTTGGTTTTAGTTTTGGAGATGCAGCACGTTTTCGTGTAAGTTGTTTTATGGCAAAAGGTTCTATGGGTGTTGTGCTTCGTCAGATTCCAGCCGATTTACTGACTCTTGAGCAAATTGGTCTACCAAATCAAGTAAAAGAGTTATTATACAAACCTAGAGGAATGATTCTCGTGACTGGTCCTACAGGCTCTGGCAAGTCCACAACTCTTGCAAGTATGATTAACATTATTAACATTGAGAGAGATTGTCACATTATTACAGTTGAAGACCCGATTGAATATTATCATGAGCACAAAACCTCTATCATAACGCAACGCGAAGTCGGCAGCGATGTCCCTAGTTTTAAAGAAGCACTAATACGTGCCCTACGGCAGGATCCAGATGTTATTCTAGTGGGTGAAATGAGAAACCTAGAAACAATGGAAGCTGCAATTAGTGCTGCTGAAACTGGTCACTTGGTGTTTGCAACCTTGCATACAACTGGAGCAGCCAGTACTGTTGACCGTATTGTGGATGCTTTCCCAATGGATCAGCAGGAACAGGTTAGAACTCAGCTTGCAACAAGTTTGGTTGCTGTTATATCTCAAGTTCTGCTAAAAAGAGTTGACAGAAAAGGTCGTGTAGCCGCATTTGAAATAATGATTGCAACAGATTCAATTCGTTCTCTTATTAGAGATAATAAAACATTTAGAGTTACATCTGACATACAAACAGGTGCAAAATATGGTATGATCACACTAGATGCCCATCTCTTTTCATTATATAAGGCAGGTATAATTAGTTATGATGATTTAATTACAAAATCTCAAGATCCGGAAGCATTAGTGCAAAAACTAAGAGAGTCCCAACGCTAACCAAGAACCAATGGAGAAATAATTATGGCAAATGACAGAATAAATAATGATGTTGTTTTTCAGCTTATAGAAGAGAATGGGCTGTTGGATGAAGAGCAACTCAAAGAATTGATTAATGAAGCGGAAGTTTCCGGTAAATCAATAAGACATCTGGTTCTTGACATGGAAATGTCGACAGAAGAAGAGATCGTTGAATTAATTGCAAACTACATGGGTACAAGAGTCATAAATCTTCCGGCAACCGATATTCCTCAAAATATTATTCATTCTATTCCTGCAAGTATTGCTCGAATGTATAATGTCGTTCCGGTAGAGGCTAATTCAAATTCATTGCTATTGGCAACTGCTGACCTAATGACACCTGAAATTTCTGATGAGCTCATGTTCGCTCTCACAAAAGATATTAACTTTGTTCTAGCTTTTGAAGACGATGTTAAAAACTGTATTAATCAATTTTATGGCGATGAAAGCGACACTGTTAATGACATGCTTGCTTCACTGGAGTCTGAAATTGAAAACATGGATGAGACACTAGATCTTCGAGACGGTTCAGATGATGCTGGGATAGAAGAAGAAGTTGTCAACTCAACTCCTGTTATAAGATTTGTAAATCTAGTACTTTTCCAAGCTGTGCAATCAAGATCTTCAGACATTCACTTTGAACCATTTGAAAAAGAATTTAGAATTCGATATCGTGTTGACGGTGCTCTTCTGGAAATGGCCCCCCCTCCACTAAGATTAGCAGGTCCAGTCATCTCTCGTATAAAAGTTATGGCAGGTCTGAATATTGCAGAAAGAAGAATGCCTCAGGATGGTCGTATTCAGATTACCGTTGCTGGAAAGCAGATTGACCTTCGTGTATCCACCCTGCCAACTCAAGGTGGGGAAAGCGTTGTGCTTCGTGTTCTGGACAGAAATGTTGTCGCTCTTGATATTGACAATCTTGGCATGCCTGACGACGTTAGAGAAAACTTTGTAGAAGATATTGCAAAACCAAATGGTATTATTATCGTTACAGGACCTACAGGTTCAGGTAAAACCACAACGCTATACTCTGGGTTGGGTGCTCTCAATACTATTGAAAGAAAAATTCTAACTGCAGAAGAACCTGTTGAATATGATATTGAAGGGCTTATACAGGTTCCAATCAACAATCATGCCGGCAACACCTTTGCAAAAGTTCTGAGAGCTTTTCTTCGTCAGGACCCTGATGTCATTATGATTGGGGAAATTCGAGACCTTGAAACAGCACAGATTGCTGTTCAATCTGCTCTTACTGGTCACTTGGTATTCAGTACATTGCATACAAATGATGCCCCTGGTGCTGTTACTCGTCTGGTTGATATGGATGTTGAACCATACCTTGTTTCATCTACTCTGCAAGCAATTCTTGGACAGAGACTTGTCAGAACAATCTGCGCAAATTGTAAAGTGTCATACACTCCAGAAGATGATCAACTAGAGGTTATAAATATGACACGTAAAGAGATTGAAGGTAGACCATTCTATTATGGAAGAGGATGCCCTGTTTGTGACGAAAAAGGTTATAAAGGGCGAAAAGGTCTTTACGAGTACTTGAGAATCAGCGAACCAATCAAACTCCTTATTAATGAAAGAAGGCCTACACTAGAACTAATGGAAAAGGCAGTTGAACTTGGCATGAGGACTCTTAGAGAAGATGGCATAAGAAACATACTTGATGGCTATACAACTGTTGATGAAGTCGTTAAGTATACATAAGAAATTAAGAGTTAAGAATTAAGATTTAAGAATTAGGAATTAATAAGTGCTCAATACTACAAGTAATGGTTAATGGTTAGTTGTTAATGGTTAATTAGGACTTAGCTCTTAATTATTAATTATTAATTATTAATTATTATCACAAAATTACCAATGGAGAAATATTTTATGAATATAAAAGAAAAAAGTTTTTGGATTCTATTGTTATTGGGACTACTTGCTCTAACAGGCATTTTTGACCATTCAGCATGGACACCAGACGAACCCAGAGTTGTTGCAATATCACTTGAAATGAGTAGAACAGGAAATCTAATTGTCCCGCACTTAGCCGGAGTTCCCTTTCTTGAAAAACCTCCAGGATACTTTATGCTCGGTGCTTTATTCATAAAACTATTTTCGTGGCTTTTTGGTGTTACTGGGGCTGTCAGATTTATGGGGTTTCTATTAACAGTCGGAACTCTTTTCTTCTCCTACAATCTTGCTAAAATTCTCTACAACAAAAGAACTGCTTTTTTTACTGCATTAATATTGGGGACATTCTTTGGTTTTGTAGACAATACTCACAGAGCTATTGTGGATGTGGGACTAGCTTTCTTTTCAACAGCAGCTGTCTGGTCTTTTGCCATGGTATTCTTTCGAAACCGGCGCTGGCACTGTTGTTATGCAGCTCTTTTCACATCAGGAGCTTTCTTATGTAAGGGTTTAATTGGAGTAATCTTTATTGCCATTGCATGGCTTGCAATGATATCTATAACTTTCTATATAGACACAAAAAAGACACAACGTTTTAAAAGCCTTATCGTTCCCCATCTGTCTGCGTTATTAATTGTAGTCGCAATATGCGGAACATGGGTATGGTCATTATGGCACTTTGGTGGAAAAGATTTGTGGCATGAATGGTTTATAGTTAATCATGTTGGAAGATTAATAGGAACAGCTGTTGGGAAAGGACACTTTAATCCTCAATGGTACTACTATTTAAAGTCACTGCCCTACTACTGCCTACCGTGGACTCCAGCACTACTTCTTAGTTTATATGTTCTTGTCAAAAACATAAAAAAGAAAAGACTTATCAGGCAGGATTTTTTTATTGCCATATGGATAATACTGTCCGTTATAACTCTATCAGTTTCGGAAACGAAACGTGAACTTTATATATTTCCTATGCTACCTGCATTTGCAATATTTATTGCTGCATTCTTTAATAATCATCTGTTAAATCTACCCAAATGGTATATTGTATATGATAAAGTTTTGACGATACTTTTTGCAATAGTAGCATTTGTTGCAATAATTCCTTTTTTTGCATGGAAACTAATAGCACCTCTACTAGAACATGAACCTTTCTTCCCTCCTCAGATATTATCATGGCAGTTTATTATTGTCGTGCTAAACATTGGTATATTAATTTACTACCTGCGAAAGAAGAAAATAAAAAACGTTGTTGTGCATATGTCATGTTTGACATGCTTTGCCTTTATTGGAATGTTGACAATCCTACCATACTTTATTGAAGGAAGAAAAAATATGGAGCTAGCGCTCAAACCTTTTATGGAGCGGATAGAAGATATAGATCATAGTCAGATTGCCGGATGGAATTTTTCAGAAACAATGCTAGCTGGATTCTATATGTACTTTGACTGGTCAATGCCACAGCTAATCAAATCGGATCCAGAAACGTTTGCATCAACAATGGATATAGAGAGACTGCAAAAGATAGTTAACGGCAATGATAAAGTTTACAAGTATGTAATATTTGAAAGACCAAATGAAGAAGTAGTTGCAGCTATTATCGGACACAAAAACTATAAAGTACTAGTTAACCGAAACAAAATCAAAAAATACAAAAGAAATTTGATACTAATTGAGGGAACTAAATAATGGTTAATGGTGAGTTGTTAATGGTTAATGCAGAAAAAGCTCAGTTCTAAGGTCTATTAAGATTAAGGTCCTCGCCGATGAGAGGACATGCTCTGAAGGAGCATCTGATTATAGCCTAGGGTGAGCGATCCCGCCCTCACTTTGGATTTATTGTAATTCAAAGTAAGGGCGGGAGAGTGTAACCCTAGGAAACATAACAAAAACGAAGTTTTTACCTGCCCACGGCAGTGTCTTAGCTAAAAACTAATAACGAAAAACTAACAACTCTTACTGTGCACTGCACACTATGAACTGTACACTTCTTTTTTTAGAACTGTAAAAAGGAACCAACATGTACAAATATGAGTTTGAATTGCCGGACTACCACGGCAACAGCATTGTGAACCTAATGAGTTCTATATCAAATAGCTTTAACAAAAAACATGACTATGCTGAATTGCAAACTCTTACTTCTGACGAACTAAATGAGTCTAAAAATATTGTACTAATAGTCATTGATGGACTAGGATACAACTACTTGACTCAGCAAAAAGAATCGTTTCTTTATAAACACCTAAGAGCACCGATAACCTCAACATTTCTTACGACGACAGCATGTGCAAATACTGCTTTTTCTGTAGGCTATCCTCCGCAGCAACATGCTCTCACCGGATGGGATATAAATCTTAAAGAGATTGGTGCAATAACAACCGTGCTTCCATTTGTTCCAATGTATAAAGGTGAATCCCTTGAAAAAGCTGGCTTTAAGATGGAACATATAATGAATGTCCCATCATTCAGAAAGGGATTTAATGGGAAATGCATCTCTATATACAACAAAAATATTGCAGAAAGTGCATTCACAACTTATGTCTCAGAAAATTCAGAAATCATCGCCACAGAATCATATGATGACACGTTTTTTGTGATTACAAAGTTGCTTCAGAAACCGACAAATAACCGGCGATATATTAACACATATATTCCATCCCTTGATGGTTCCTGCCACAAGAATGGACTTGGTAGCAAAGAGACTAAAGATATCTTTATTGACTTGGACAAAAAACTTAAACTGTTAACCAACAATATATCATCAGATACCAAACTCCTGATTTTATCAGATCACGGAATGATTGATTGCCAAGTGAAAGATAAGATATCTACGGGAGACTTTGAAGGTTTCAAAGAGTGTCTGACTATTCCATTGGCAGGAGAAGTAAGGGTTAGAGATTGCTTTGTGCGACCTCGAAAGGTTGAGCAGTTCAAGAAGATTGTTAAGGAACAGATGTCTGAATACTGCTGGTGCTTTGAGGGTGAACAGTTAATTCGAGACAACTTCTACGGACTTGGAACTCCAAATAAAAAACTTTTTGATAGAGTTGGTGACTACGTTCTTATCATGAAATCACATTATGTACTAAATGATAAACTTGCCAACTACGAAACCCATCAAAAGAACCACATTGGCGCACATGGCGGAATAACCTCAGATGAAATGCTGATTCCACTAATTGTTGTCAACTAATAAATATTCTTTCATCTCTTTTTTTTGTATTTATTATTCGCATTTAAGCTTACACTTTTTACAAGAGACCTTATATTTCTGGTTGAGGGTATAAACATTCTTTTGGAACAGTATAATTAAGGTTTGAATGATTGCTTTATTACCTATTGGGTGATAAACAGGGAAATATATATTTTCGACGGTCAACCCAGCTACTACCTTCTGGAGTTTAGTTTGTAATTTCAGATTGAATTGTTTTCGTATTAGCTGGGCTACAGCAGCAATATGCAGTTTTAGGGTTATTTTGCAAATTGGCATTTGTAGCGGCGGGCGCCTGTCTGCGTGCCTGCCTGTTCGTGTACTCACGCAGACAGGCGTACATCGCACAGGCAGGTTGACCGCCGAAAAGAGCCACCAACCAGAAAAACAGGGCAAGAGAAAAACTAGAAAAAAACATTTGCTATATTCAGAAAATTGGTGTACTATTATTAAATAAATTACAGGGGTTTATAATGAGATTATACAAAAAAATTAAAAGTGTATTAAATGGTTCATCAAATAGTACTGAATACCTACATATTCTTAATAACCTAATTGACGGGTATGCACTACATAAAGTAATACTTGACGACAGCAAAAATGCTGTCGACTTTAAATTCTTAGAAGTTAATCCTCCCTTCGCCAACATGATGGGACTTCAGGAAAACACCATTATCGGCAAAAAAGCCAGCGAAATATTACCAGAAACCTACAAAAATTTACTGCAACAATATGACCAGGTTGTTTCCTGTGGAGAAACAATAAAGTTCAAACAGTACGACCATGACTTACAAAAACATTTCGAAATCACTGTAATAAATACCGCATCAAATAAATTCAGCTGCATTTATAACGACGTAACACATTGTGAAAATCTAACGAAGAAATTGACGGATAGCGAGACAAAGCTAGGCTCCATATTAGGGAATATCCAAAATATTACAAGCATTCTAGACGAAAATGGTGTTATAAAATACATAAGTCAGAACTGTGAAGAATTGACTGGTTGGACACAGGAAGATTGTGTTGGAAAAGAAGCATGGTTTACTGTTCATCCTGACGACCTTGGCAGAATTAAAGATGAATTCCAACAACTGCTACAAACAGAAAACCAACCAATAACGGTACAATGTAAAACAAAAACTAAAGATGGCTCATACAAATGGATGGAAATTTGTGCAACAAATAAGAGTTCTGATACTAAAATAAACGGCATATTATTAAACTATTACTATATTGATGACCGAAAAAAGATGGAGATGGTTCTTGAATCGAAGACAGGGAAGCTAATTCAACCATTAAACAAAGCTCAGGATGTAACCTTTGAAGAATTGTTTGATTTGGAAGATATTCAGCGACTGCAAGATGAATTTTCAGAAGCAACTGGTGTAGCTTCTGTGATTACACATATAGACGGAACTCCAATAACAAAACCCAGCAAATTCTGTAGACTATGCTCTAAGATCATAAGAAAAACAGAAAAAGGGCAGGCAAATTGTTTTCGTTCTGACGCATATATTGGAAGTTCCTGCAAAGATGGTCCAATAATACAGACATGTCTAAGTGGTGGACTATGGGATGCTGGTGCAGGAATAACCGTTGGCGGAAGACACATTGCAAACTGGCTGATTGGACAAGTTCGCGACGAGACTCAAACAGAAGAAAAAATGCGTGCTTATGCCAGAGAAATTGGAGCCAACGAAGATGATGTTGCTGAAGCCTTTAAAGAAGTCACTGCAATGTCAAGAGAGAATTTTGAAAAAACATCAGATTTTCTTTTTACACTTGCTTCACAACTTTCAAAATCCGCATATCAGAATGTACAACAGGCTCGATTTATCTTTGAAAGAAAAAAAACAGAAAATGCCTTGGAAATAGAGAAAGAAAACCTTGCTGTTACTCTAAGAAGCATTGGTGATGGAGTAATAACAACAGACACTGAAGGCAAAATAGTTACTATCAATAAAGTAGCAGAAAGACTGACAGAGTGGCAAACAAAAGATGCCACTGGACTGCCTCTGTTAGACGTCTTCAAAATAATTAATCAACACACCAGACAACCATACTGCAATCCTGTAGAAAAAGTGCTTAAAACAGGACATATTGTAGAGTTGGAAAATCATACTGCACTTATTTCAAGGAGTGGCAGGGAGATTATTATTGCAGACAGTGCAGCTCCAATTCATGATAAACAAAGTCAGACAATCGGTGTTGTGCTCGTGTTCAGAGATATGACAGAAAAACATAAACTTGAAGAATCTATGCAGAAAACACAAAAGTTGGAATCTCTTGGGTTGCTTGCTGGAGGCATTGCTCATGATTTTAATAATCTTTTGGCTGGCATATTTGGCTATATTGAAATGGCTATGAGGGAGACTGAAAAAAAACAAGTTTTAAACTATTTAAGTGAATCATTAAACAGTATGGATAGAGCAAAGAATCTTACTCAACAACTGCTCACTTTTTCAAAAGGTGGTAAACCAATAAAAAGAGTTGAAAGTTTATTCCCTTTCATACAGGAAAATGTTAAATTTGCACTCAGCGGAACATCTGCTTCAAGTGACTTTCATATCGAAGATAATCTCTGGTTGTGTAAATTTGACAAAAATCAAATTGCACAAGTCATTGAAAACCTCACAATAAATGCACAGCAGGCAATGCCTAATGGTGGAATGATTGATGTGACCGCTCAAAATATATCAATTTCAGAAAATGAACATACGGAACTTCCTGCCGGTGATTACGTTAAAATTTCTTTCGAAGATCAAGGTATAGGAATTCCCAAAGAGTTATTACCTCTAATATTCGATCCATATTATACAACAAAATCAAAAGGTCACGGTCTAGGCCTTGCTTCGTGTTACTCAATAATCAGCAAACATGAAGGGTGTATAGACGTTGAGTCCG
>Ga0209414_1001098_pt1 | contig 12998 bp, 14 predicted proteins | sample LakVidmifraction_4_FD_181154 | JGI IMG/M metagenome (GOLD analysis project Ga0209414, IMG submission 181154) | Hypersaline microbial communities from Lake Vida, Antarctica - Brine Hole Two &gt;0.2 micron (SPAdes) (version 2) | ecosystem: Environmental > Aquatic > Non-marine Saline and Alkaline >... | reverse complement strand
GGGGAACAGAATGATACTCTCAGCGAAATACTTACTTCAATAAACGGGTATCTATTAAGGAATAAAGGAGCTGTAAGCGACTTTAATCTTGTAAAGGATATTGTTGACCGTAATATTGATAAGGTGGATGATGAGATCAGTAACAATATTCCCACGCCATTATATTTAGGTTTGATGGGTACTATGTTGGGTATTGTAGGTGGGCTAATCTTTATGCCTTCTCTTTCGTCTGATGATACTTCAAATGCTTTAGGTGGAATTGATGCATTGCTCGCAGGAGTGATGATAGCAATGGGTGCTAGTGTTTTGGGGTTACTTCTAACCATACTTAGCAATTATTTCTTTTTCCAGGCAAGGAAACAAGTGGAACATCAAAAAAATGATTTCTTTACATTTATTCAAACTAGGTTGCTGCCAATTCTGTCACAGAATACCTCCTCTAGTATATATTCCTTACAGGCTAATCTTTTAAAATTTAATAGGGATTTTACTTCCAATATGCAAAATTTTAACGGAATCATCACCTCTGTGAAGGATACTTTTGACAGTCAGTTAGAGGTGGTTCAGGAATTAAAGCGTATTGATGTAGCTAATATTGCCAAATACAATATTGATGTAATGCAGCAACTGAAAAGTTCGTTCAAGAATCTTCAGGATCTTGGATCATATCTAGAAAACATGAACGGCTTTATTGGAAATACCCGAGAACTTAATCTTGCCGTTACACAGCAACTTCAAAAAGTTGGGGAAATATCAAAAATCATTGACCGCTTTGACAGTAATGCAGGAACTATTTCTGAAACGTCCACCTACTTAAAAAGCCAATTTAAAACCTTTGACTCACGCGAACAAGCAATGCAAGACCGTGTTGCAGATTTTGATAAAAACACGGGTAAAATGATCGATAATCTAGAGATTTCTTTTGATAAGCGCCTTCAGGACTTTAATGATAAGGATATAGAGATCAGTTCTGGTTTTGAAAAACTCTTTGAAGACCTTCGAAAAAAGACCAAAGAAGTCTTTGATGATGAAAGCGGTAATATTACATTAATTAAAAAAGATGTGGATAAACTTAAAGAGGTATCGCCAGGATTAGCAGAGTTAAACCAAAAAGTATCTAAACAGGATAGTACCATAAGGGAATTACTGGATATTCTTAAGGATAAACCCATCCAGGTTAAGCAATCTAAACTCAATACAATCACTACGGTGGTTTTAGCTGTAGTTGGTACACTTACATGCGCAGTAATAGTTTATAAATTATATATTATTTAATGGCCAATAAAAGAAAAAAGAATGATTTTTTCTGGGTTAGTTTTTCTGACCTAATGACTACAATGTTTTTTGTAATGCTAGTGCTTTTTGTGCTTACGGTGATTTTTTTAAAATTAGAACAGAGTAAAACTCAGGCGGAAGTTGATGAATTAGAAAAGATTGTACGCTTAGAAGAGCAATTTAAACCTCTTGAAGAGGATGGAGATTTTTTCTATTTAGAAGATTGCAAAAAATTTATTGCCAGGGATCTTATGGGAGTGGAAATTTTTGAGTCTGAAAAAACCACTATTCTTAAGAAGTATATTCCCAAGACAATAAAAATAGGTGAAAAACTCGAAAGATTTTTAAATAAACTAGAAGAACAAAATTCAGAGTTTTCCTATTTGTTGGTGATAGAAGGAAACATGGCAAACAACTACAAAAAGTCTATTGATAAAAATTCTGAGTACGGTTTTAGAACAAGTTATGAAAGGGCTCTTGCTGTTTATAATCTTTGGGTAGATAATGGAATCGATTTTAGAAAAGGTAATGTAGAGGTGTTAATATCAGGTAGCGGTTTCAATGGTCGTTGTAGAGAAGATAAAGAAGAAAACAATAAAAGGTTTTCTATCCAAATAATCCCTAAAGTAAGTAATAAATCAAGCGAAAAATTATGAGAAATATAATTTTCACAATAGCATTATTAGCAGTCTTAGGAGGGTGTGACAGGCCAAAGCGAGGTGCTGCAACAAGTGATAATTCCACGTCGTATAAGCAAGATCGTAAAGAATCAGGACGTTCAAATAGAGGAGTTACCGGGAGTGATAATAAAGTAAAAATGAGCCCTATGGGTGGGGTCTATGAAATCCCTATTATTATTAATGGGGTTAATATGGATTTTATTTTTGATACAGGTGCCAGTAGTATTTCTATATCTGAAACAGAGGTGCTTTTTTTAATTAAACAAGGCAAATTAACAGAGGAGGATGTTCTTGGTTCTAAAAAATTTACAGATGCAACAGGTAATATATCTGAAGGGACTACCATAAATATTCGTTCAGTTCAAATAGGAAACCGAGTGATTAAAAACGTTGAGGCTAATGTCGTTCATAACTCTAATGCGCCATTATTGTTAGGTCAATCGGCACTCGCAGAGTTTGGAAAAGTGACAATCGATTATAAAAATAACATACTAAGCTTTGAATAAAATATACCTTTTATTATTTATTCTAAGTCTAAACATTTCATGTGATCGGCATCGTAAAGTTATAGATACTCAAACAATTGTTACTACTCCCACTGCAAAAGAAGAGAAGCAAAAAGAACCTGTAGTTTCTGTAGAAAAGGGAGATGAAGAGATTTCATTTATTGCCAAAATCATTAGGATCTTGGATGGAGATACCGTTGAAATTTTATATGGAAAACTGACTATTAAATTAAGGTTAGAACATATTGATGCTCCAGAGAAAAGAGGGAAACAAGCCTATGGTAATACTGCTAAAAAAGTATTATCTAATTTGTGCTTTGGACAAATGGTAACAATAACTTCAACAGGTGAGTTTGACCGTTACGGAAGGTTAATAGGAGAAATTTTTAATGATCAAGGTTTGAATGTGAATAAGGAAATGGTTCATCTTGGTATGGCTTGGCATTTTAAAAAATATTCTGACGATACGAACTATGATGCTTTGGAAAAGGAAGCGAGGAACTCTAAACGTGGCCTATGGAAGGAGCCTAATGCTATTGCGCCTTGGGATTTTAGATAATTCAGAATTAATTTATTCGGTTGATTACCCTGCTACTAAACCGAATTCCTAAATAATAAGATTTGAAGATTTTATTCTGGGTCACAGCCATTATATTGTTTTTAGCAGTATTACCTATGCCTATTGATTATTATACCTTACTAAGGTTTTTAGTCTCTGTTTCGGCAGGAATTATTTTCTGGCAACACTATAAATCCAGAAATAATACATTATTGGTTTTATATGGTATTACTGTTCTAATATTTAACCCAATAATTCCAATTTACCTAATGAATAAGTTTATTTGGATTCCCATAGACCTTATAGCTGGAAGCCTCATCATATATCATATTTTCAGATATTCAGCAGCAGAACAAAACACTAAATTAAAATAAACAGGTTCGTATGGCAGATTATTATAAAATACTTGGTGTTTCTCCATCATCTTCAACTAATGAAATAGATATAGCTTTTTATAAGCTAAAAGCTAAATTCTCATCTGCCGATACTGAAGATCCATATTTCAAAAATTTCTACAGAAGAATTCTTGAAGCTCATAACGTACTTTCAAATGATGAGCGCAGAGTCAAATACGATAAAATTCACAGATCTGAAAAAATCAAGTTTGCTAATAAGGAAGAGATTAAAAAGAATTCTATAGAACCGGAAATAGATTATTTTAAGTCCAATAAAACATTAATAGATGAAGGAGGGAAAATAATTCTTTCCTGGAAAACTTCTCTGGCTGATGAAGTTATATTAATGCCTTCGGGAATGGTTTCTATTATTGGGTCAAAAATTATTCGTTTTAATGAATTAGATGGGGATGAGGTATTGTATAGGCTTAAGGCTATAAATAAGTCTTCGGGAAGGGAAGTTTTGCAAGAAATTCTAATTCAAAAATCGTTGAAACATTCAGTGATAATTGAAAAGACTACTAATGAACAAAAATTAAGCAAAGAAAAATCTCAAGATAACTTAGATAAAAATTCAGATTCCAATCGCAGTAATGAAAATGATTCAGGTGAAAAGAATATTAAAAAGTATGCGATTCCCAGTGGTATAGGAATTCTATTAATTGCAATAACCCTATTTGTTTTAGGAAAGTCAGGTTTCTGGGAATCGAGTAGCCAACCTATATTAATGGATAACCAATCAAATTTTACTAATGATAAACCAGAGGATACAAGAGATATAGATAGTCCCAATGAAGAGATTTTTACAGAAAAATCTCTAATGTTAAATGGAGAAATGATCCAGTACTATGATGCGGAACTAGTTTTTAATGAGTTGTTTTCTGAAATTGAGAAATACTCAATTCCAAATAAGACTGGTTTTCAGGCTGATGTTAAACAGTTTTTTAACTCACCGGATAATCCCATTAAATGGGGGAATATGAGTTCAAGTGAGAATAAATTGACATTTAATTCACAATTAAATGTAGGGTCAATGCAACAACCCTATAGTAATGAGAGAGATCTAGTTCTCGAAAGACTTAATTTAAGGAAGACAGGTATTTATGGTACTGCTTTACTATCTATACTTGAATTCAAAATACAAGATTCCGGGCCGCCTTTTTGGGAGCCTAATGAAAAATGGGAAGCTTTTCAAAGAGTTTTTAATTCAAAATTTGATAGGGTAATACTAACAGATGAGTTGAATATAATCAAAGAAGTCTACAGTCTAAATCAAATATCATCAGGTAATACAAAAGGATATATAATTATGAATAATGGATTGCGTATTCCTGTTAGTTTTTCCAAAACAATGACTCAGGATGAACCAACTTATATTAAAATTAGATTATATGGTTCTATGAATGCTTTAATGAGAAGTAACCAGTATTTAACCCGTGTAGAGAAAGAAGGGAGGATTTTGAATCTACTAGAACTAGAAAACTATAGAGACTTTGAACTTGTGAGTCAATTTTATGCAGATAATGTTCAGAGGTACTGGGATGAGAATAACTTAATCCGTGGTGAATTAAAAACACTATATCAAACCGCCTGGTCTACTACTCCATATTCTATGAATGATGTTCAGGATCTTGTAATGCATGATGATAGTAATTTCGAGTTAATTACAAACTTTATATTTTTAAACAAGGAGGGAGATACTATTTCTCAATTAGGTTCCACTCACTACACTTTTAATAATGCAGGATTAATAGAAGAAGTTTACGGAGTTGATTCCGACTATACTTATCAGGAATTAAGGGGTAGTGATTTTGATTATATTTCTGAGGAGGCGAAAATTAGAGGCTTATTAAAAGCAGAAGATAATCGAGATTATAACAAAATAGCTTCTTTTTATGCGGCAGATATGACAAGGTACTGGAATATAGAAGATCCCGCTTTCATTCAAATTAGAAATACATATCAAGATGCCTGGAGAACTAGTTCATATTCCCAAAATAATATACTCAACATTATGCAATCTGATTATAATACTTACGATGTAGAGGTAAGTTTTACTTTCTATAGTAATGAAACAAATCAAGCAATAACACGAACGGGTATTACTAGATATGTATTTAATGAAAAAGGCCTAATAAAGGAAATTTATGGTTTGAAAGATAATCAGTTATAAAAAAATTCTGACATTATAATATTACACTTATGACTAAACATTACGAAACACTAGGCTTAAAACCAACAGCTACTCAGGAAGAAATTAAAAAAGCTTATGGTAAGCTTTCTCAAAAATTTCATCCTGATATTAATAATGGAGATGAATATTTTTCTGAAATGTTTAAGAATTTCAGGGAAGCTTATGAAGCTTTATCCGATGAATATCAGAAAACTGACTATGATATAGAAAACCATATTAACGATGTAACTACTTCGGCCGATGAGCCAAAAGATATTAGCCCTAAAATTTTGAATTTTGAATCTGATAAAGATTCATTTGTAGAAGGAGATACAATTGTGCTTAAATGGAATACCAGAAATGCTGACAAGATCATTGTTAAGCCATTTGGGGAACTCGAAATTAGTGGTACACGTATATTTAAATTGAAGAACTTCAATAAGCCTGAATTATTGATCACTCTTAAAGCTACAAATTCACTTTCTAAAGAATCATCAACTAAAACTATTAAGTTAAAAAATAAAGTAACGGATTTTGATTTTTCCCAAATGGAGGATATGAGCCAAGAATTCACTGAAGAGATCAAGGTTGCAGAAGGAAAAACAGATCCAGAAAGAGAGACTATACCCTATAATTCATTTGTGGAAACTGCACCTATTACAAATAATGAATCTCATATAAATGAGGAAAAGGAAAGCTTTTTGTCCGTTAGTGGACGGCTAAGAAGGAGTACTTATATAGGTAGGGCAATTTTGCTATCCATTCCTGGAGTGTTTTTATCTATTATCGCTGAAGATTCATATGATGATTCATTGCTCGGCTTTGCAGGTATAGTTTTAATCATATCCGGAATTTTAATTTTTATGCAATTTGTAAAACGTTTACATGATATAAATCTAAGCGGTTGGTGGGGGTTAATAAACCTCATCCCATATATAGGTATTGTATTTGGTCTAATAGTTATTTTTATTGATGGCACGAAGGGTTTCAATCTATATGGACCCGATCCTAAAAACAGATAAATGAAAAGACTTTTTATATTATTAACCGTTATACTGTGCTCCTGTAATAATAACCTGCTTATACTTATGAAAACTCTGGTCTTTCTTTGATGTGCCCAGAAGGATGGTATATTTCTGAAGAGGAAGAGTTTGAAGAAGGGGCATTTTATTTGTCAGTCGAGAAGGACGGATTTGATTCCAGTGGAATTATTACTATCACGAGATTTGATGATTATATAGACTAGTAGGCTAGAACTAGCCATAAATTATATAAGGCTTACCCAACGTATTTTTCATCTTTCCAATTTTCAATTCTCTTTTCAATTTCTTTTTTAGGTAGTCTACTATTTAAAAGTGATAAATTTTCTATTTTAACTATTGCTGTAGTAAAACTAATTAATCCCTGTTTTAATAATTCATCAAATACGAAAATAATACCTCTAACTTCGATACCTTCTTTTGTCGCTTGTTTTCTTAACCTACCATCACCAGTTAATAATGCACCAGATATTTTTTTACTATAGTACCAAACAGAACAGTCCTCGAAACTTAATCCACTACTATTCTCAAGAATATTTGTTATACCTTGAAAATCAATTGCGTCTTCAGTCTCAATAACCTTTAATTTCCCACTTTTTATTATTTTAGAAACAGGTTTTTGTTGTTCATTATTCAATTCCTCTATTACAAAATCTGTAGTGTATAAATCAAAATTTATTTTAGCAAAAACTGGAATAAGTTCAAGTTTAGCCAAATCAATTAAAATGTTAGCATCATTTATTACAATCTTCATATCTAGATGCTATATTAAAGAACTTTCTTTAATGGTTTCGATATTCTTATTTAATAAAGACGAGGCTTTACTAAAAGATATTTTTTCTTGTGCTAGTGCTCTATATACAAGTTGCTCAAATCTATTTGATTTTTCAGGGGTTTCGAATCTTGTCATATTAACTTCTCTTTCCAAAGAAGGATTGAATCTAATTTTTTTATAAAAATTAGTATGGCGTTGTTTAGATAATATTTCCGAATCTACAAGTCTATATATAATTGCTGGAATACTAATCCCATATTTTTTTTGAGTAGATATTAATTCAGTTAGAGTTATATGGTCTCTTTTACCACCAAATTCTTTAACTACTATTTGTTTTGGAAACAAGAATTCCGCTGCAAATTTGTTGCAGAAATTTTCTTCTTGTTTTACATCACATTCAGGTAAATTAAGAAGTAGGTGTCCTAATTCGTGAAGTAAAGTAAATCGTTTTCTTTCAACGAGAAAATTTCCATTAACTACTATTACTGGAAATTTATCATTAACGTAAGTTGCCATTCCGTCAAACTTACCATCCACGTCAAAAAGTTCAATCACTTTTATTTCTTTATCTTCTAATAATTGAATTATATTGTGAATTGGGTCGATTCCAATATTCCATTCATTTCTTAATTTTAGGACTGCGTTCTCAACATCTTCAATACTATTTATCTTACTGTTTTGTATTATATTTTTAAAAGTATAATCAATAGATAATGAGTCTTCAATCCAAAGATAATTTTCAAGATTAATCTTGATTTGTTCTTTTAAAGAACTTTGTTTTTTCATTGAAAAAGTTGACTTTTTTCTGAAATTAATCTCGCCAAGTTCGATTTGAAAAGAACTGAAGAAATAATCTATTTTTAGACCAAAAAGTTTGGACAACTTTATGAATTTTGAACTAGTTGGTATGGCTTCACCACTTTCGTATTTACTAACCATTTGTTTAGAAATACCTATTTCATCTGCAACATTTTGTTGAGATAAACACTTTAATACACGTGCATTTTTAATTCTATTTGCTACAAGGTTTTCCATAATTCAATTTTAATTGGTTGACAAAATTACATAAATTTAATGATTTGTCAACTAAAAATCAAATATTAGTATGTTTTTCAATATGTTGGGTAACGGTCTTGGTCTTAAGTTGCGCGGAGTAGGGACGTGGACTTGTCGGCTTTGTTGTTTGTTACTTGGTCTCTAAAATATCACTTTTTGCTGGAATGCCCGCTATTTGCTGTTAAGCGATGATGGCATTTCGTTTTTTATTAAATACTTAAATATTTTTTAATTGCTACAATTTTAAATCCTGTTCCGAAATTCACATAATCACCTATTTTTTTATTTAATAGACTTTGAGCAAATCCTTTATTTTCTGTTAAAGGAGTTACGTCTTCCCCTTCTATGCTTTGTGAATCAATACCAATAGAATACCATTTTAGACTTCCATCTTTATTTTCTAATTGTGTTGTACAATATTTTGTTATTCTTTCTATGTCAATTTTCATTAAACTTTCTAAATCAAATTGAGTAAAAGTTTTGTTTGTTTCAGGATGAGAATATTCCAGTTTGTAAATTTCATTAACTTTTGAAATTTTAAGTCCGTGTTCAGATTTTAAATGGCTAATATGTCCGTCAACTCCACTTAGTTCTCTACCACTTCTTTTTACTAATTCATTTTTAGTTGCTCCATTTAATAATTCGTAGTCGATTATTCCACAATCTTTTGTATGTCCAAGCCAGCTTTCGCCATTAAATAAAGGTTTTCTGTTTTTAAGAATAAGAATATTCGTTTTTTTTATGTCGTTTCTTTTATCTCTGTTAAATGTCATGATTTTATAAGTTAAAATATTCTTTTGCTTCTTTAATGAATAAATTTCGATTTCTTCCAATATTAATTTTTGTTAAATAGAAATTCCCACTTCCAATTAGCCAAAATATTTTATCTACTTTAAAAGCAGTTGTATTATTGTCTATTGCTATTTTGTCAATAATTTTTAAGGTTTGGTAATCTTGCTTTATTGTTGATTTTTCATTTGGATTAATTAATTTTAGTTCTTTAAAAATCTCTTTAAGGTGAATATCTGGTTTTCCAAAATTTAAAAAACCGATTTCTTTTAAAAAATCACAAGCCAACGGAAATCCAATTCCTGATATTTCAAGGCTAATTAACATTGGAAGTGCTTGTTTTGATTTTTCATCTTTAGCAAAAAAATCAGCCCATTTATAAAATGATTCAGCATCATTAAATTCATTTAAAAAGTGAGCAGAATCAATAATGGATTGGCAGAATAAAGGCCAAATACTTCTTGAAGTTCTTCTTATTTGCCCTTTTGGATTTAATTCTAATATTATTTTATCCAATAATTTTTCAGAATCAGTTTTTGTAAAATTTTCAGAAACTTCTTTAGGGTTAAATTTGAAAAGCACATTTTTTAAGTTTTCAACTCCTCCAATAGAACCTCCAATTACTTTAGTACTCATTTGCTTGTTTTGTGCAGTTTCACAAAGTCTTTGAAATATAGCATTAATACTTTTTGGTCTATTATATTCTGGTTGAAATTGTTTTTGAATTATCACTTCCGTAATATTTTCTTTGTCTAATAGGAATTGATATGCAAATTTATAGAGTTCTATATTTGTCATTTAGAGTTTTTTGTGAGTAGTTTTAATGTCACTATTTTGATTCTGGTCTCAATTCGTAAACTCTGCCATCTTCATATTTCATTATCCATAAGTAAGGAATAAGTAGAAACATTCCTCCAAATAGTGGTCCAATAGCAATTTTTTCATTTTTCGCAAATGATGTAGTATAAGTTCTATAACCTTCCTTTTCTAGTCTTACAGTATTTGAGCTACCCACAATTTTTGTGTCTTTATGTTTGTATGGTGTATTACCGACCAATTTGCCATTGACATACAGATTAGCATTTGATGGTATTGAATCAATAATAGTAGAGCTAGCGCAACTTGATAAGATAATCGGAAAGACTAAAATATATAAGATTATTCTGTTTGTTTTCATAAGAGTAAAGTAAAAAACCGGATTAAATGAAGTTTCATCTAATCCGGTTTAAAATAATTTTATATTTAATTATTCAAATTCTACAATGTCCGCTGTTACGTAACATTTTGTTGTCGCAACGATACCAAAGAAATTAGAATATTTGAAATTTACAGTAGTATTTGCAAGTGTTTGTCCATCTTGTAATTTATAATTTTCAAGCATATTTTGTTTTGCTTCATCAACAATAGCTTCTCGTTTCATACCTCCAATTCCAAGTACGTAAGTAGCCTGTGACATACCTTGCAAATTTTGCTTTACATATGAGAAATTGTTTGAACTTAAAGCGGCTGAATTATTCATATATCCAGTTAGACCAGCTGCACAACTCGAAAAAAGTACAGTTACGCATAAAATAAAAGATGTTCTTAGTAATAATTGCTTCATAATAGAAAAATTGATTTTGATTAGTCCTACTCTTTGGATTTTCGGCTACTCCTCGTTTTTGAAGTGATTTATGAACTCCACTGTTAATTAAAAGCTAAAGTAATCTTTTTAATGAAAATTCGTATAAAATCTAAAATTTTCTTTAAAATTACTCACAACTTGTTATATCAAGAGCAATTTAACCTTTTATCCCAAATAGTTGCGGGATAAACGCATCTTTTCACAGGTCATGGTCTCGAAATATTGGGGTTGGATGATTACCAATACAAAATTATTACGCGCAAGGGCTTTTTCAACGTTAAAAGAAGGCATTTTTGTTGCTTATGGCGAATTGTAATCGCCGCGGTTAACTTCATTGCAATCATTTTTAACTGCCGCGGTTAATTTGCCGTTACATTCACGGTTGGAGCTGTTACGTAGTCTGTTTTAAAGATAAAATATAACCGGGACAAGGTAATTAGCCTTTAAAATGGTCACTATGGTTCATGATTGGATTTGCAGGTAGATTCCGTATCCAAAAATTATGTATCCATTAGGATTTTAGCTTAGTACTTTGTTGTAGTGCATTTTTTTCAGATTTCAATTCCCCAATTCAGTTCGTCACTTACTTGTTTCAATAACTTTTCATTTTTACAACTATCACGAAATCCCTGAAACAAGTTCGTTGATTTTGTTAAATACATTTTTTTAAAGTCAAAATTTTCATTAAAAGAATCTTCATTCTCAAAATCGGAAGTCAATATACTTTCAAGTTTATCTTTCGGCTCTCCAACGAAACATTTAGAGACAAAATCAACAGTTTTGGCTAAAAAGATAAATTCGTTTACGGTAAAAATTACTTCAGTTTCTTTTATTTTCAGACATTTTTCTCGAAATTTGTTATAATACTCAACGTTCATTTCCTTTGGATTTTCAATTATCAGTTGAGAAGTCCGAAATCTATCGTCGAAAAAAATATATTGAGTTATTGCAAATGTTTGATATATGAAAGATATATTTTCTTCATCTGGTGGTAATCGTAAAATAATAAATTCGTTTGATTTAATTTGCATTGAGTTCGTTTTTGATAGGTGCTACAATTCGTTATATAGCACAAAATTTAAGGGTTTCTATTAGATGTTTTCAGGATAAACACATAAGATGAATGCCGTTCACTAAAATATTAGTGTGGATGATTCAAATTAGTCATTTTAGCCATTCTTACAGGCCTTGTAGTTGACGCAATGGCCACGGTTATTAATTTGTAACCGCGGCGGTTAATTTACCGTTACATTCACGGTTGGAGCTGTTGCAATAGCTGTTTTTAGGGTAAAATATAACCAAGACAAGGTAATTAGCCTTTAAAATGGTAACTATGGTTAATCATTGGATTTGCAGGTAGATTCCATTTCTAAAAGCTCAGTACTTCATTAAAGCGTTTCAGTAACTTTTCGTTTTTATAATTCAATTCGTCATTAAAGCATTTCAATAACTTTTCGTTTTTACAAGTATCACGAAATTCCTGAAACAGATTCGTTGATTGTGTCCAATACCATTTTTTAAATTCTTTAAAGTCAAAATCTTCATATTCCAAATCAGAAATTATCATTTTTTCAAGTTTATCTATCGATGATCCAATGAAACATTTAGCGACAAAATCAATAGTTTGGGCTAAATATAAAAATTCGTTTATGTTAAAAATTAATTCAGTTTCATCTATTTTCGAGCACTTTTCTAGGAAATTTTGATAATACTCAAAGTTAATTTCCTCTAAATTTTCTTTTATTATTTGAGAAGTTGGTAATCTATCGTCGCAAAAAATACATTGAGTTATTTCAAATGTTTCCCATATTAAAGTTTTATTTTCTTCATTTGGTGGTAAAATAATAAATTCATCAGTTTTAATTTTCATTGAGTTCGTTTTTGATATGTGCTACAATTCGTTATATAGCACAAAATTTATGGGTTTCTAATATGTTTTTGTTGCTTATGGCGAATTGTAACCGCCACGGTTAATTTCATTTGTTCTCATTGTAACCGCGGCCGTTAGTTCACCGTTTTTTATCGGTTTTATTCAAATATTTGAGCATCTTTGGATAGTCTTTCATATTTTTAATCTCTAAAGCTCTCTCCTCTCCAAGAAATGATATTGAACATTTCTGGTAATC
>Ga0209414_1001095_pt1 | contig 13015 bp, 10 predicted proteins | sample LakVidmifraction_4_FD_181154 | JGI IMG/M metagenome (GOLD analysis project Ga0209414, IMG submission 181154) | Hypersaline microbial communities from Lake Vida, Antarctica - Brine Hole Two &gt;0.2 micron (SPAdes) (version 2) | ecosystem: Environmental > Aquatic > Non-marine Saline and Alkaline >... | reverse complement strand
TGTCTTAAGCTCCGTAGGAGCGACAGCATGTAGCCCTGGGTGTAAACCCAGGGAATAAAATAAAAGCAAAGCTTTTTCCAGCTCACAGCAGTGTCTTCCATTCACCATTGGACGTTGAAAGTTCGATGTTGGACGTTCTCTTGTGTCTTCTATTGAATGTTGGATATTGGATATTCAGTAACAAATCAAAGAATATATGTGTCACCCTTTCATGGTTTATTTGTGGTATGATATCTCTCCCACGGGTTTACACCCGTGGCTATATGCTGTCGTTCATTCTGAGCTAAAACTGCCAACATGCATTATTTAACTTTACACCTCTTATCACTAAGTCCTTGGTCCTTAGTCCTTGGTCATCTCTTGCCAAGTAGCGTAATTTGGATGACAAATATGATTTTTTTTTAGCGGACGCCGAGGATGTATTAGCTCCTGCCCTGTTTAGGGGAGGTGTCCGAGGAACGAGGACGGAGGGGTTCCTCCTCCCTATTGGCAACATAACATTAAATTACAAAACGGGAGGGTCAGCGTCCTCGCTGACCGAAACAACATTTAACCAGGAAACCAAGGTTATTCCTATCCAAAAAGACAAATACATTGCAAAAACTCTTCGATTTTGATACAAATATGCATAATTTAAAACACTTTTAAGGAAAACAAAATGTTAGATATAAAAAGAATAAGAGATAACGAAGCCGAAGTCCGAGAAGGACTTATCAATCGTAATGCGGACACTAAAGTATTAGATGATTTTATTGAAGCAGACAAGAAACGTAGAGCAGTTTTAACAGAAGTTGAAACTCTAAAAAGCCAGCGTAATTCTGCATCAAAAGAAATTGGCATTAAGAAACGTAAGGGTGAAGACACAACTGAGATCCAAAATCAAATGAAAGAACTTGGGCAGCAGATTGCAGATCTTGACACAGATGCAAAAGAAATTGAAGAATCTTTTCAGTCTCTATTACTCAAAATTCCAAATATTCCTTGCAAAACAATTCCAGTAGGAAAAGATGAGAGTGCAAATAGAGTTGCTAAAGTTGTTGGCGAACCAACAAAATTTGAATTTGAACCACAAGACCATGTAACAATTGGCGAAAAACTTGGAATGTTTGATTTTGAACGCGGAACAAAGATTACCGGTTCTGGTTTCCCATTGCTTCTTGGCATGGGTTCTCGTCTGCAACGCGCCTTAATTCAGTTCATGCTTGATATGCATGTTGACAAGCATGGTTATACAGAAATGCTGCCTCCATTCGTATGTAATGCGGCATCAATGACTGGTACTGGTCAGCTTCCAAAGATGGAAGATGATATGTACAAAACAACAGAAGATATGTATCTTATTCCAACAGCCGAAGTACCTGTAACAAATTTTTATCGCGAGGACATAATTGACAAAGAACTACCCGTATACTTTACAGCCTATACTCCTTGCTTCAGAAGAGAAGCTGGTTCTGCCGGCAAAGTGAACAGAGGTCTAATTCGTGTTCATCAATTTGATAAAGTTGAGATGGTTAAATTTGTAAAGCCGGAAACATCATATGATGAACTGGAAACACTTCTTGATAATGCGGAAGATGTTCTTAGAGCACTAGGCCTTCACTACAGAATTCTTGAACTATGTACAGGTGACATAAGTTTTGCTGCAGTAAAATGCTATGATATAGAATTATGGGCTCCAGGGCAAGATGCTTGGCTTGAAGTTTCTTCATGCAGTAACTTTGAAGATTTTCAGGCAAGACGTGCAAGTATCAAATACAAAGATGATAATGGCAAAACACAATTTGTTCATACCCTTAATGGTTCAGGTGTTGCTCTACCAAGATTGATGGTTGCAATTCTTGAGAATGGTCAACAAGCTGACGGTTCTGTAGTCCTTCCCGATGCAATCGTACCGTATATGGGGGGAGTTAAGGTGCTACGCACTTAACACAGGTAACAGTAAAAAGTAAATAGTAAATAGTTCACTGCTGTGAGCGGGAAAAAATCATTTATAAATGCGCAAATTGTAGGGGCGAGGCCTGCCTCGCCCACACTGGTAAATTTTAAAAGCAATCATGAAAATACCATTAAATAAAGACTGGCAGAAAAAATTATCGAAGGAGATGGCTGAGCCATACTTCTCTGAGCTTATGGATTTTGTTGAAGAGGAGATTCAGACACAAACAGTCTATCCTCCACAAGAGCTGATTTTCAATGCTCTTAACACAACCCCCTTTGATGATGTTAAAGTTGTTCTGCTTGGTCAGGATCCATATCATGGACCTAATCAGGCTCATGGGTTATGCTTCTCTGTACAACAAGGAATTAAACCTCCACCATCTCTGGTCAATATGTACAAAGAGCTGCATCGCTCAACTGACTTTCAAATTCCTACACATGGAGAATTAACAAGCTGGGCAAAACAGGGAATTCTGATGATAAATGCAACGCTGACTGTTCGCAATGGTGAACCAAAATCCCATGCAAAAAAAGGGTGGGAGAAGTTCACCAACTCAATAATAAAACTTATTAGTGATGAAAAAGAAAATGTTGTATTTGTTTTATGGGGAGGAGATGCTCGAAAAAAGGTTAAACTTATTGATACAACTAAGCACCATATCTTAGAAAGTGCTCATCCATCTCCCCTATCTGTATATCGAGGTTTCTCCGGATGCAACCACTTCAACCTGATTAATGAATATCTTGTTGAACAAGGCAAATCGCCAATCAACTGGCAGATTTAATCAATTACTAATTACAAATGACAAATTACGAATTAAAATTCGACTGCGTTGCAGTCGTTACATTAGTAAGAATTGATTAACCATGCATTTCATGCATGGCTATTAATATTGAACAGCTTCGCTGTTCTAAGACTACGAAGTAGTCAGACTTTAGTAGCCCCGTATGCAATGCGGGGTTAGTTATAACAAAACAATACGACACTGACTGCGTCCTGCGTAGCTTGAAAAGCGAAGCATGGAAGGGGGCGAACAAAAACGTCGCACCCACACAAACCGTGACAGAGCCAAAATTAAGAATCACGACCGCCGAAGGCAGAGAGGTAATACAATAATCTAATCCAATACCCATCTTTTATTATACCAGAACCACTGATCTGGATTTTCCAGAATGGCCTGTTCAATACTTTTCATCACATCTTTCAAAATTCTTTCAACAGCTTCAGGTGAGTTTTCTTCGCCAGGAAATATTGGATCCATTAGTTGAATGCTATGCTGCATCCACCCCTTACGCAGAATCACACACGGAAAGACAGGTACGTTGCATTCAATAGAAAAGTGCGGAACACCTCTCCCAAAATTAGCTGTACCACCTAGAAAGGCAACAGATACACCTTTTATACGAGATCTCACATCAGGAAGAACAGCTAAAACTTTTCCGCCCTTAATGGCTGAAATGACATCACGCATCTCGCGGTTCCCCCTGAAGTAGGTTTCAATACCTATCTTGGCATTCAAATCTTTCTCAGCTTTATTGAACAGAGGATTTCTCTGAACACCAGCAATGGCACAAAGTTCAATACCAGCGTCGGCAGCAGCAGCTGCCGCAACAAACCAACCTCCCATGTGAGGTAATGCAAGAATAGCACCACCACCTTCTGGCATAAAGTCTTTCATCTGCTTAACGGCTAATGTAACATCACAATGTTTTTTAAGCCATTTTTCTGAAACACCATTAAGTTTGGGTAATTCCATACAGTTGAAAATGAAATTTCTAAAAGAGAGCCAGGCAATTTTGTTTATCTCTTTGTCTGTATACTTTTCGCCAAAAACAATCTTAATACGTTTCTGAGCTTCTTTAACATCAATTCTCAACACATAATATGCAACGAAGGCTACAAACCAGCCAAAACACAATACAAGTCGCCATGGTAATATAAGAAAAAGAACAAGAATAAACTTTATTCCAATGTACTCTAATATATACCTAGGCTTATACTTTAAAGCCATAATTAGGTTTCCTAACAGATAAAATTTATTTAGGGCTTCCTGTTTAGCGAAAACGCTCTTTAAGTCTAAGCAAATCAATCATATGACTCTTCTCTTCCTGAACAATACGATTAATCTTTTCATTATTCTCTCCTTTAAAGGCACCAGCAATACCTAAAAAGAATATAATGGCATCTTTTTCTCGTTCAATTGCAAAATCTATTGTATTTAGGAATGTCATATTCTCCCAATCTTCTTCAGCATCCTCCAGCTTAAAAACAAACTCTGTTGACAATTCTTTAATATAAGCTTCTGCCAACTCATCCATTTCAATCTGACCAATTGCCGATGCTGCAATTTCTTCAAAAACTTTTTCGTGTTCCAGCTCCTGCTCAGCCAGCTCCTCTAGAAACTCTCTTGCAGCTGAATCAGAAACAGAAGAAGCTACTTCCTTATAGAAAGCAGCTCCATTCTTTTCTAATTGGACAGCAATAACAAAAGCTTCACTTATGTTAAAACGCTTTTCCATTATTATTTACCAATTTTCTCCTAAAATTTCAAAATGATCTTGTGGATGAGCACAAGCAGGACACATTTTCGGTGCTTCTTCAGACTCGTGAAGATATCCACAGTTTAGGCAACGCCAAACAACAACGCCATCACGTTTAAATACCTTACCTTCTTCAATATTTGCCTTTAGCTCATTATATCTTTTTTCGTGTTGCTGTTCTGCAACAGCAATTGATCTAAAGATTACAGCAATTGCTGCAAAACCTTCTTCGGCTGCTATTTTTGCAAATCCAGGATACATTTCTGTCCATTCATAATTTTCACCACCAGCTGAAGCTTCAAGGTTTTCAGTAGTTGTGCCAATCACTCCTGCAGGAAAAGATGCTTGAATCTCAACTTCTCCACCCTCTAGAAGTTTAAAAAGTCTTTTTGCATGTTCCTTTTCCTGATTTGATGTTTCTGTAAAAATGTTAGAGATCTGAATTAATCCTTCTTTCTTTGCCTGACTAGCAAAATATGTGTATCTGTTTCTCGCCTGTGATTCTCCAGCAAAAGCTGTCAGAATATTTTTTTCTGTTTGTGATCCTTTAAGTTCCATGATTATTAACCTTTCTTATATTATTAATGTTAAAAAGATAACTATTTTTTAGAGCATCCTGTTAAATGAATTAAACACTACGCCCTATTTATTAGAAGTATAACGTTTCTAAATTATTTTAATTGTACACTATTTACCCATTTTTTCAATTAAAAAATAAGAAAATTATCCTCACCCCTATTTTTTCTGGTTGATTTATTTTTTTGCCGCCCCGCCCTTACTTTGATTCTTAGAAATTCAAAGTGAGGGCGGGGCTACTGTATCCCGCAATCCGGGATTAGCAAAGCTAACCCAATCAGCATTTGGAGGTAATGTAGCGTTCGATCTTTGATCGAAATTATATAATATATATTTTTTAATCCTCACCAAAAAAAATAAAAAATTAAATATCCTTTGCTGATTTTATTGCACAAATGAGTGTTTTCTTTTTCAACAGGAGATCTAAGATAAATCATACCTAAAACATTATTTTCCCCAGCAAACTATAATGATGAAACATTTTCTGTAAAGTTTGTCTGACTGTAAACAAAGTTACCCGCCAGAAAACTTGCCAACATTATTAATTTTGTATATTTCATGTTTGTTCACTATTGAAAATAACCATCTTGTTTCAACGCAATCAGAACATTTTTGCACGCTAATGGTTTATTTGTTATGGAACCTTTAATGCGGTCTTCTGTAATTTCTGCTGGAGATAAAGGATAATTCTGTACCATGGTTTTTATGAATTCGACATCCTCCTGCACGTTAGTAAATACTGCCACAAAGTTAGTTGTAGAAATAGTATTGCCAACGCTTGTTACACGTTCAATTGTATTGGTAAGATCACTTGTAACAAGAAATACAAATTCATACTCCATTTTGAGAATAAGACCAGCCATATCATTGGTATTAATAGCAAGCCTGTTAGTAGCAATGGTATAAACTTCTTGTTTTTGTCCATCTAACCACATTTTAGATACTTGTTCAGGAAAGTTTGTCTGACTGTAAACGCTATTACCTATCAGAAAAACTGCCATTATTACTAATTTTGTACAATACTTCATATTTAATTCCCTTTATTGGAAATAGCCGTCATCCTCAAGAGCCTGTATTATTTTAGCATAAGAAAAAGGCTTTCCTGCAATATTTCCTTTTAATCGATCGCCAGCAATCTCGTTCGTTGGATAAAGAGGCAGAACATACAGAAGATGATTAATTCCCCTACTAGTTCCCTCAAAGCACTGTGCAAAGTTTGTTGTCGTAATTAATGCACCTTGTGTTAAAACCTGCTGCATAGTATTTGTCACATTATCAAAATCTAAAAACTCAATTTCATATTCCATTTTTAGAATAAGACCGGCAATATCATTAGAGTTAACAGCCAATCTGTTTGTGGCAATACTTAAGACATTAGTTTTTTGTCCAGCAAACCATAATGATGATACGTTCTCTGTAAAGTTTGTCTGACTGTAAATGCTGTTACCTGCCAGAAAAACTGCCGTTATTATTAATTTCGTATAATACTTCATATTTAATTTTCCTTTATTGGAAGTAGCCGTCATCCTCAAGTGCCTGTATTTCAGCAGAGTATAACATTCGTTTTCCTGCAATGTTTCCTTTTAATCTATCACCAGCAATTTCATTGGTTGGATAGAGTGGCAAAACAGATAACATATGATTGATACAATTACTCATATAAGAATAACATCCCACAAAATTTGTTGTCGTAATCAATGCTCCTTGTGTTAAAACCTGTTGCATAGTATTAGTCATATTATCAAAATCTAAAAAGGCCATTTCATACTCCATTTTTAGGATGAGTCCTGCCATATCATTTGTATTAGCCTGAAGTCTTTGTTCGGCTATATTCAACACATTAGTTTTTTGTCCTGCGAGCCATAGAGATGATACGTTCTCTGTAAAGTTTGTCTGACTGTAAATGCTGTTACCTGCCAGAAAAACTGCCATTATTATTAATTTCGTATAATACTTCATATTTATTTTTCTTTTTTTATTAAGGGTTAGTCATGTAAAGAAAGCCTGGTGATGTAAATTGATTATCAGGATCAGAGAAACTGTCAGGAACAACATAGTTGCTAGGCAGAGCTGAATTTGGCCAAAGCTTTTGATTTTTCTCGTCTGCTTCATCCCAAATATCTGCAACAAGTGCCATAACTGTTGAATCATAAGATGCACCCTCGGCAATATCCCATCCCGCATTCCAACTTTTAGTTGCGGAAGAGTCGTTAAAACTACCTTTAAGCTGCGATGCCCAAGCAGAAAGCGAATTAACTCCTATTTTTCTGGCAGCATAACCGATCATAAAGTTACTACACTTTGCCACCCGTATTGGCTTTCCTTTCCATGTTCCTATGGCTCCAAATCCCCATTCTTCGTTATCTGGATCTTCATTTCCTCTTACTTGATTGTATAAACGTACAGTTTGATTATTACTGTTATCTGGGCGACCAGTATAATCACCTCCACCATTATGATAAAACCAATAGTTCCCGTTTTTGATAGATTGCCGTTCTCTCCATGAATAATTAGCAATAACATGTGTAGCAAAAGCATTGGCACGTATGATATCAGCCTGAATGATTGAATCCACCTCCGCACCGGCAAGAGGAAGGGTAATATTCGATTCACTTTTTATATGTACACCTGAACCAAGACAATAATGAAAATCTATTTTATAGTTACCACCCTCTTTTGGATTTTGATATTTAACATTAAAACTATCGGTTCGATTAAATGATCCAGACCAAGGAGGTGTTGCTTTATGCCATATTTCATCTAAATCTGCTGAAGTTATTGAAGCTGGTAATACTTCCACGCTTAAATCAATATCAAAATTTTGAATATTAAAAGAGGAGTCAATTACATCCTTATAAAAAACAACAAGGTGTTGCCCCGGACCGCCATCAAGTACTCCAATTGTAGGATCAAAAGGATGTTCCACTTCTCCTTCAAACTGCTGTGGACTATTATCGGCAACAGTTGACGAAGCTTCAATAAAGTCACACTCAACAACACTAACTTTTTGAGTTGCTACGCTAACAAGTTCACCTTCATATTCAAATTTTAGAATAAGAGATATGTCACAGGCATTAGAACTGCTATTAATTCCTTCTGCATATATGGTGTCAGGAACAGTATCCGTATCAAGAGACCAATCCTTTTGCATCATTCCTGAATCCAAAGTGCTTAAAAGCAGGGTTCCGGGCTGACGGTCTGCTGTTGTCCAGAGCTTTATATCTCCCGTACCTGTTGTTTCAACAGAAAGCTCTGCTTCGCCAAAATCCATTGATTCGGGCAGAACATACAATTCAATCATCCCGAGGGCATTTGTGCTGACCGGCACCACAAGTCCGGTCGTTGCATATGCGCTATTGGTGTTGGCGTATTCTGAATCTTCAACAACCCCGCTGTAGTCATAATCCGGGCTGATTTTTGAGAGTGGTACAATGATTTTACCTTCTTTGCCTTTGGGATAATTTACAGTAGTGATACCGGATGCACCACCAAATGATGTTAAAAGATCATCTGGATCTTCAACAATAAATCTGCCAGTATTGTATAATCCCTCGCGAATACCAGTTGCCGAAGAATCATTAATTAATGCCTGCCAATCATAATCAGCCTGTGGATAATTAGCATCTTCAGGATTAGTTGCCACCCAGTTAATTTGATATGTATACTCTTTTCCTTTAACAAGAGCATACTCGTTACTGCCAGGCGTACCGAACCCATCGTCAACATGTCGTATTACATTGGTACCATAAAATACATCAAACTTCCAACGTTCTGAATTACTGCCACTTGGGTCTCCAACTGTTAGTAGCATTGTTACACAGTTGGATGAAGAACCATAATCATCCGCATCATTTGGATTTGACCCTTCACTATGCGGAACCTCATCTCCATCCCAAACTCCATCTCCATCTGTATCTCGATTATTTGGATCTGTAACATAACGGTATTCATCAAACAACGACAGTCCATCCCAATCGGCATCAGAGTTTAAGTTATTGGCAACAAGCGGGTCAAATCCGTGCTTTACTTCCCAACCATCTGGCAACAGATCGCCATCGGTATCCTGTGATAGCGGATTCAGCTTGGATCTCACCAATACCGCATTATAATAATATCCTGCGGAAATTGCTAGTACATCACTCAATCCTTCAGGCACATTATAGTATTTCTGTCCCCAGTCAACCACTGTTCTGTCAGATTTTAGAGCGAGAGTATGATTAAAACTAGCACTTATGGCAAGAACACCACTTGACAAGCCTCCAGGGATATTGCATTGACCAAAAGTATTATTACCCCAGGCAATGACTCCTCCAATGTTATTAAGAGCAACACCGTGAGCATTACCACCAGCGATCGCTTTTTCAGTATGCGTCAATGATGATGGAGTGCATTGCCCATAATCATTCCATCCCCATGCATCAAAATAATAAACTGCATGTATTGGGCCAGGCCACCAAAGAGCCATGCTGTGTTGTGAGCCAGCGGCAATGCTAGTTACCCCCCACAGACTGTTAGGAACATCGCATTGTCCATCATAGTTATTTCCCCAGGCAACAACTGATCCATCCTCTTTCAGAGCCAAAGTATGACTAGAGCCGCATGCAATGGCCACAACACCAGACAAACCTATAGGTACATCACATTGATCATCATCATTTCTTCCCCACGCAACGACTGTACCATCATTTTTAAGAGCAACACTATGGTTATACCCTGCTGAAACTGCTATTACATCACTCAATCCCTCAGGAACATCGCACTTACCGTAAGTATTAGTCCCCCAGGCAACAACTGTTCCAACAGATGTCAGAGCCAGAGTATGATTATTTCCGCATGCAACAGATTTTATATCTGGCAAATTTGGGGGAACATCGCATTGTCCATCAAAATTTGCTCCCCACATAACAATTATTCTCTTGCTCTCATATCCATCGAATAGACCATCATTATCTGTGTCAGCATCAAAAGGGTCTGTAGCCAACTGCACTTCCCAACCATCGGTGAGACCATCACCATCAGTATCCGAGTTTAAGGGATTCAAGCGATAATAAAGCATTTCATCGCCGTCGGAAAGACCATCACCATCAGAATCAGCAGAATCCGGATCAGTTCCGAACAGTATCAACTCCCTTGCATCAAGTAGTCCGTCACCATCACTATCTAATGCTCCATTACCAATAGAATAATACATTGTTTTCAATACATCAAAGTTTGCTACATAACGAAGTGGATCAAGCGTATGTTCAAGAGTGGCATCGAGTTCCCAACTATATTGATCAAGCAAATTTGTTGACCTGTAAACATCAAGCATTGAAATATCATCCGGTGCGTGCAGATACAACTCTGCGTCTCCACCATCAACTTTACACTGCACAACAGCAATACAATTACTATATAGAGAAAGCACAGAATTAGTATTAGTTCCTTCAGTATAATAACCAACTGAATTAGTCAGCATTATCAGATATTCTGGCACACTGTTACTCGGCAATAAATCACATAACACATGTTGACGCATGGGATCACACGCATCATACCAGTCTTGAATCGCTGAACCACTTAAATAGGCTGGTGGTTCTCCGTAAATATTTTCAATCCAGCTTATAGGGTAATTAGCTATCGAAACTTCGTTAGAGTGCAGGACGACAGCATTAGTGGAAATTGCTGAATAGTAGTTACGGATACGACCGGAAATACTGTTTGTCTCAATCACTTCAACAGGATAAATTACAAACTCATTCGTGCCATTATACAGAACAACAGGAGTAAGCGATGCTATAAAGTTGGTATCAAAACCATCATTATAAGCTATAGCCCCCAAAGAGTTATTATACACACAGTCCTTTGCCGGCGGCATCAACCTATTAATAGAGTTGCTAACCCATGTAGAATTTACAATATCCTCAAGATCAGTAAGATTAGTTATAACGGGAATATCTTCAGCAGACAGCTTTTCGGCAAAACAAAAAAACATTGAACATATAATTATTTTAGCAAAAACAGACTTCATTGTACCGATCCTCTTTCCTTCTTTGTTGGTTCCTTTTTTGATTTTTCCATTGCATGTAAAAATAATACATAAAAACCATTTGATATACAATAAAATTTTTCAAAAAAGAGTTTTTTTCTGGTTGAACACAGTTCCCAAATTTTATTGATCTAAACGCATGTTTCTGCCCTCAATCAGAAATATAAGGGGCTCATCTAATCTTTTTTGCCATCCAGAACCAGAATCATATTCGTTGACCCAACCTGACCAACTTGTGGAGAACCGGTTAAAACTGCTCTACCGAATTTTTTCTCTAACATAAAGTGTTTGATGAAACGGGTGATAGCATGCAGATTTGTGCTTTCCTCAAAAAATATAGGTTGAATACCAAAAGATAAAGTCATAGTATTATAAGCTTGTCTATTGCCAGTTATTGCATAGACAGGAGCAGGAGGACGATATTTAGATATTAGTCGTGCAGTATTTCCACTGCTTGTCAAACAAAATACTGCATCCACACCAAGCGTCCCTGCAATCTCACAGGCATTACGAGCAATAACCTCCGAGGATGTTTTAATATTTCTAACCTGAAACTTTTTTGTCCATTCCTTATAAGAAAATGTTTTTTCTGTTTCACTTGCAATTCTTGACATAGTTGCAACAGCTAAAATGGGATATTTACCAATAGCACTCTCTTCAGACAACATAATTGCATCTGTTCCATCAAATATTGCATTTGCCACATCCGATGCTTCAGCTCTTGTCGGTCGTGGATGATCAACCATGGTTTCAAGCATTTGTGTAGCCGTTATAACAGGTATGCCTGCCTCATTTGCTTTGAAAATAATTCTTTTCTGAATTGCCGGTAACTGCTCAAATGGCAACTCTACACCAAGATCTCCTCTAGCCACCATGATGCCATCAAAAGCCTCTATAATCTCATCTAAATTTGTCACAGCCTCAGGTTTTTCAATTTTCGCAATTAAAGGAACAATACGCCCCTCCTGCTTCATAATCTCACGAGCTTCTCTTGCATCATCTGCACATCTTACAAATGATAAAGCAACAAGGTCTACACCCGAATTCAAACCAAACCTTAAATCTGCTTTATCTTTTTCACTCAAAATATCAATACCAATACTTCTGGTTGGAAGATTAACTCCTTTGTGAGATCTCAGTTCCCCCCCAACAATAACCTTTGTTACAACATCGAAACAGTTACTACTTACAACCTCAAGCTGCAATAAACCATCTGCTAAAAGAATAATATCGCCCTTCTTAACCAGTCCTGGAATAGATTTGTAGTTAACTGAAACTTTTCCGCAATCCCCTTCAACATCTTCAGATGTTAAAATAAACTGATCATCCTTTTTTAAGAGAATTGGTTCATTAGCTATTGTTCCTAACCTAACCTTTGGTCCTGATATATCCTGCAAAACTGCAACAGGTTGATTAAGCTCCTCTGCAACAGATTTTACTTTTTTCAATTTTCCTAGGTGTTCCTCAAAAGAGCCGTGAGAAAAGTTTAATCTGGCAACATTCATACCTGACAGAATAAGAGCCCTGATAGTATCGATGTCCTCTGAAGCTGGACCAAGTGTACAAACTAATTTTGTATTTTTCATAATTTATTATATCCAATAATTTCTAGCAATTGAAAAAAGTTTGCAGGCTGAGCCTGCACCCAATTCTTTATAATTCAGAGGAATATAGACATTTATGTTCCCACAATGCAGACTTATCGTACATTGCAACCCGTTGTAGTGTCCGCACTGCCTGCCTGTGCGTAGCACGCAGGCAGGTGAGCGGAAAAATGTTTTCATATAATTTTTGGCAGTATAATTTCTAGCAATTGAAAAAAGTTTTCAACAGAGTAATCTGCAAAACCGGAAAAATCTTCATATCCGTCATTACGCATAAAGCACGTTTTCATTCCAGCACTTTTACCACAGTTAATATCATGTATATAAT
>Ga0209414_1001094_pt1 | contig 13019 bp, 10 predicted proteins | sample LakVidmifraction_4_FD_181154 | JGI IMG/M metagenome (GOLD analysis project Ga0209414, IMG submission 181154) | Hypersaline microbial communities from Lake Vida, Antarctica - Brine Hole Two &gt;0.2 micron (SPAdes) (version 2) | ecosystem: Environmental > Aquatic > Non-marine Saline and Alkaline >... | reverse complement strand
GCTGGGAGCTTTCAAGCGCCCCTCTGGGATTTGGTGGTGAACTTGCCAACGGTGACCTTGCAGCCGGTTATAAACGCGCTAAATTGGCGTGGTACACAGTAGATCCAATTTTTTACAGTAGTCGGAGACCGAACGGAATTACTGATACTGATCTCTCGGGCTACGCTTCAAGGAGGGTCTTTTTAGATGAAATATTTCCAAATACCGATGTGATTCAAGGTCAGCCACAGGTTATTTTTACTATGGATCTGGCATATTATCCCGGAGAGAGGGGGCCCTACAATTTCAATACTGCTGCTGCCGGAGGAAATAATTTAAATAATCCGAAGGAAAATTTTGGAGGAATGTCTAGAGCTCTAAGCTCTACAAATTTTGAACAATCCAACGTGGAATTCATCGAATTCTGGATGATGGATCCTTTTATTTATCCTGAAAATGCCAATAACAATGGTGGTACCATAACTTTCAATTTGGGTAATATTTCCGAAGATGTTTTAAAAGATGGCAGGAAACAATTTGAAAATGGACTACCCCGTGATGGTGTAGACCAAAACTTTATAAATACAGAATTTGGAAGGGTTCCGGCAAACCAATCTTTAATCTATGCCTTTGATTCTGAAGGGCAGGAACGCATAAATCAGGATGTTGGATTTGACGGGTTAAGCGATGCGGAGGAAGCTGTTCAATTTACCAATTTTGCCAATTTAGCAGATCCTTCAGCCGATAATTATGAGTATTTTTTAAACCCTACCGGATCCATTGTAAATCGCTACAGAAATTATAATGGCACCGATGGAAATTCCCCGTCTGGAATTGACGGTAATAACAGGGGGAATTCTACTCTTCCAACTACCGAGGATTTGAACCGTGACAATACCATGAATACCATCAACAGTTACTTTGAGTATGATGTGCGTATTTTCCCGGGGATGAATAAAGACAATAACCCTTATATAACCGATGTAAAAGAAATTACGGCTCCGTTGCCAAATGGACAGCAAATTCCTGTACGATGGGTACAGTTTAAGATTCCAATTTTTGAGCCTACCGGCTCAAAAGGAGGCATAGCCGATTTTAGATCGATTCGGTTTATGAGATTATTCTTAAATAATTTTGAAGAAACCACCATTCTCAGATTTGGGACTATGGATTTGGTACGGGGAGACTACAGAAGGTTCAATCAAAGTTTAAATCCAAAAAATCCGGGTCAACCAATTGATAATGGAACTTTCTTTGAAGTTTCATCGGTAAACATCGAAGAAAATGAGAGAAGAGAACCTATTCCTTATGTGCTTCCTCCGGGGGTAGTGCGCGAAGAATTGTATAACAGCAATACCAGCATAAGGCAAAATGAACAATCCCTTTCCCTGAAAGTATGCGAATTGGAACCTCAGGATGCCCGTGCTGTATACAAAAATTTTCAGGTGGATATGCGTCAATATAAAAACCTGGAAATGTTTTTACACGCAGAATCTTTTGTAAATGAAGTTCCGCTTAAAGATGGGCAGTTGGTGGCTTTTATAAGAATGGGAACCGATTTTACCGAAAATTATTATCAAATAGAAATTCCTCTTACGGCAACTATGTTTGGTGCGGTATCGGCTGATGAGATCTGGCCGGAATCCAATAGATTGTCGTTGTCCCTTGAGTTATTGCAACGGGTTAAAACAAGGGTATTGGGTGATCCTTCATTATTATCTTCAGAAGTAAATTATTTTGATGAAGATTTGAATTTGACCAATGCTGAAGATCCATATCAAATTGGGGGATTACGGATAGGTATTAAGGGAAATCCAAGTTTTGGGAATGTGCGTTTGTTTATGCTGGGAGTTAAAAACGGGATGCCCAACACCAGTGCTTCGGATATTTGCGGGGAGGTTTGGTTTAACGAGTTGCGTATGTCTGATCTGGACAATGACAGCGGATGGGCTGCAATTCTAAATATGGACGCCAATTTAGCCGATTTTGCAACCATTTCGGCTACAGGAAGAAGAAGTACAGTAGGCTTTGGAACCCTGGATCAAGGCCCTAATCAACGCAGCAGGGAAGATCTTCAGCAATACGATGTGGTAACCAATTTGAACGTAGGCCAGTTATTGCCTCAAAAATGGGGGGTTCAGATACCGTTTAACTACAGCCGGGGCGAAGAATTAATTACCCCAAAATACGATCAGGAATTTTTAGATCTGGAACTTGAAACCCGATTGGGCGAGATCACGGATTCTGCAGAAAGGAATAGAGTTAAGGAACAATCTGAGGTATATACTAAAAGGCAAAGCATCAATGTTATAGGGCTTAGAAAAGAGCGCATTGGCGAAAGAAAACCTATGCCTTACGATATCGAAAACTTTGCGATATCAACCTCCTACAACCAGGTAGATTATCGGGATTTTGAAATTAAAGACGCCTTAAGTCAGAATGTCCGGGTTGGTGCTACATACGATTATAGTTTTGCACCGCTTTCCATTGAGCCGTTTAAGAATGCTAAAGCACTTGACAGCAGTGACTACTATTCTTTGATAAAAGATTTTAATTTTAATCCTTTACCCAGCAATATAACCCTGGGATCAAATATAGTCAGGCAATATAATGAGCAACAATTCAGGGAGACAAGTTTAACCGAGAATGATATAGAGATCCCAACCCTATATCAGCGTAATTTTATGTATGATTGGCAATATCGTGTAAATTATAACCTGACAAAATCCCTGCAATTTAGTTTCAATGCCACCAATAATCGGATCATTAGAAATTATATAAATGAAGAAAATTTCGCCGATAATAGCATAGGAATCTGGGATGGATTTTTTGAAATTGGTACGCCTAATCAGCATTTTCAGACCTTACAAATAAATTATGAATTGCCATTCAGTAAAATTCCAATTCTAAAATTCATTAAAACCACTTATTCTTATACCGGTGATTTCCAATGGCAGCGTGGTTCAGAAATTTTCTCTAATCTTGAAGGGATCCCCGATTTAGGGAATTCCGTTCAAAATGCCAGTATTCATCAGGTCAATGCCAATATGGATATGCAAAACCTTTATGATTATTTAGGTTTAAAAATGAGAAAATCCACCCCTGAGACTATCAAGGAACGAAGTGCAGGAGTGCCTACGCTTGATCCAAATAAACCTAAAGTACCAGAGAAAGCTGAGACGAAGAAATCGGGTGATAAAACCTACAATATGTTTATTGGTTTGATTACAGGAATAAAAAGAATTCAGGCTACCTACAGGAGGAATCAGGGAATATTTTTGCCAGGATATACTAACAGCATCGGTTTTATGGGAACCTTAAGACCTACCGCAGGATTCACCCTTGGCGGCCAGGCAGATGTGCGCTACCTTGCGGCACGAAATGGCTGGTTAACCTTGTATCAGGAATTTAATCAGCAGTATACCTCGGTCAATAATAAGCAATTGGATCTACAGGCCTCTTTGAGCCTTATCCCCGATCTGACAATAGACCTGACTGCAGGAAGGATTTATTCAGAAACTTTTTCCGAAAACTACCGGGTGAGCCCAACTGATCTGCAATATCAACCCTTAAATCCATATAATTTTGGAAATTTCAACATCTCAACGATATTAATTAAAACTGCTTTTGACAAAAATGACCAGTCATTTTCTGAAACTTTCGAAAATTTCAGGGAAAACAGGTTGGATATAGCACAAAGACTGGCGGCCTTAAATGGAAGAGATCCTAATGATGTTGATGACGAAGGTTATCCAATAGGTTACGGAAAAAGCAACCAGGCGGTTCTTTTGCCGGCCTTTTTAGCAGCCTATACAGGCCAGGATCCCTCCTCGGTTAAATTGGGCGCTTTTCGGGATATGCCCTTGCCTAACTGGGATATAAAATATACCGGGTTTATGAAAATGGATTGGTTTAAAAAGAATTTCAGAAGATTTTCTCTGTCCCATGGATATCGTGCTAGTTATACGATTAATCAATTTCAAACAAATCTGGACTTTGATCCGGAAGACCCGTTCAAAGTCAACCAGGCAAATAATTTTATGAATAAGTTGCTGTTTGCAAATATCAACTTAACTGAAATGTTTAGCCCTCTTATAAGGATTGATCTGGAAACCAATGATGCTATCCGAATCCTGGCAGAAATAAAAAAAGACCGTGCTTTGTCGCTAAGTTTTGACAATAATTTATTGACCGAAGTGAAGGGAAATGAATATGTGCTGGGCTTGGGCTACAGAATTAAGGATCTGAAGGTCGTCACCAATTTTGGAGGCAGGAGCAAAGTATTGAGCAGTGATCTTAATTTTAAACTGGATATGGCTTATCGGAAAAACATTAATATTATTAGGTATTTAGACTTGGAAAATAGCCAGGTAATAGCTGGACAAGACTTGTGGGCGATTAATTTTACTGCGGATTATGCCCTATCCAAAAACTTAACAGCCTTGATTTATTACGATCACACTTTTTCTGAATATGCGGTTTCTACAGCATTTCCACAAACAACTATCAGGTCGGGAATTACATTGAGATATAATTTCGGAAATTAATTAAATGTTAGGTGACCAAAACGAATAAAAAATTAACTTTGCACTTATATAAAACATATTTTATGAATATTCCACAAGAATTAAAATACACCAAAGATCACGAATGGGTGAAAATTGATGGTGACGTGGCTACCGTTGGAGTCACAGATTTTGCACAAGGTGAACTTGGCGATATAGTTTATGTTGAGGTAGAAACCTTGGGAGAAACTTTAGAGCGCGATGAAGTTTTTGGTACAGTTGAAGCAGTAAAAACCGTTTCAGATTTATTTTTGCCGCTTGCCGGAGAGATTCTGGAGTTCAATGAAAGCCTGGAAAATACCCCGGAAAATGTAAATTCAGACCCTTATGGAGAAGGCTGGATGATAAAACTTAAAATTTCTGATCAATCCCAGATATCTGGTTTATTAAGCCCCGAAGAATACAAAGATATAATTGGCAGTTAGAATATTTTTATTAATAGCTGTTGTATATACCCTAATAATAGCAACATTATCCCTTATTCCATTAGGGAGAATCTCGTTAGGGGGATTTAACCCTACCGATAAAATGTTACATGGGGTTGCGTATTTTATTTTGACGTTGTTATGGCTTTTTTATTATTTGATGAAAAAGTCCGAAATTCGTAATTATAAATGGGAATTTTTTAACATTTCGGCTCTTGTAATTGTTTTTGGTATGTTAATTGAGGTTTTACAAGGAGCCCTAACCAGTTATCGCCAGCCTGATTGGGCTGATATTCTGGCCAATAGCATTGGTGTTCTTATTTCTTTTCTCTTTTGTGTTGTTTTTTTGAATTTCTTAAAACGCATAAAACTAAAGTTTAATTTATTTTTATGAATTTTTTTTTTAAATTAGCCACCCTTATTAATCAGTAACTAATTATGGAACCCAAGAAAAATCCAAAAGCCGATTTAACTAAAAGAAGCACTCTCTTTCTCCAGATGGGTCTAATCTTAGTCCTTTTAATTTCCTACGTGGCTATTGAATGGAAGACTTATGAGAGAACAGCATATGATGCCGGACAGCTAAATTTAGGTGAACTTGAAGAAGAAGAAATTCCAATTACAGAAATATTAAATACACCACCACCACCACCACCACCACCACCTGCACCAGAAGTTATTGAAGTGGTTGAAGATGAAGAGGAAGTGGAAGAAACAATTATTGAATCTACAGAAACAAATCAGGAGGAAATTGTTGAAGTGGTGGATATTGTAGAAGCTCCGGTAGAAGAAGTAATTGCCGATGTGCCTTTTGCTGTTATTGAAAATGTGCCAATCTACCCGGGTTGTGAGAGCATGAAAAACAACGATCAGCGTAAAAAATGCATGAGTGAAAAAATAGATGAATTCGTAAGAAAGAAATTTAATGCAGATTTGGGAAGCCAACTTGGGTTAACAGGAATAAACAGGGTTATAGTCCAGTTTAAGATCGATAAAAACGGAAATGTTACCGATGTTCGTTCCCGTGCACCACATCCAAGATTAGAGCAGGAAGCTGCAAGGGTAATTAATGCCCTTCCAAAAATGCAACCTGGTAAACAACGTGGAAAACCGGTAGGGGTAATGTATTCCTTGCCAATTGTATTCCAGGTTCAGGATTAAAGAACGTGTTTAAACTATAATTTAAATTCCCAAATTGCAAAGCAGTTTGGGAATTTTTCTTTTATCGCCTTTATTTTGGAACAATAAAAAAATTGGTATCTTTCGGGTGTCTCAACCAAACACTTTTTCCCCCTTTATGAAGTATTTTGGATTTCTTCTTTTCTTTTCTTTTTCCTTAACTGTTTTGGCACAGGATGATTTTTCGGATTTCGAGACCTATCCTGTTTTTTCCGAATGTCAGAATTCAGTTCATAATCAGGAAGAAGCTTGTTTTAAGAACACCCTGAAACAGTTTGTAACCGCTAATTTCATCTTACCTCAAAAAGTATCGGAAGAAAACTATACAGGGGAAATGTTGGTGCTTTTTGAGGTGACCAGTGAAGGTGACTTTAAAGTATTGTACACAGATGCTATTTACTCTGAATTAAAGGACGAGATCAACCGTGTTTTTCTTGAATTGCCTCGAATAGCGCCCGCAACTTTTAACGGAAAACCAACTTTCGTCCAGTTCAGGATGCCGCTAATGATCCCAATGGAAAACAGGGATTCAGTTCCTGTTGAAATTGAATCAATTGCTATAAAAGATACAATTCAGGAAATCCCGAATGTGCTGGAAGAATATGAGAAAATTGTTTCCAAACCATTTAAAATAAGGGAAACCACCAGCAATTTGAATATTCCACTTTCTCATGAAAGATATAGCCGGTTTGATGCTGAAATAAATCGGATAGGAACTAATAGCCATACTGCGTCAAAACCATTTTTATATAGTGAGATCTCAAAATATTACGATTTTGATCGGGAACGGGAGCAACTCACAAAAAATACATCTTCCTGGTTGGGACGAAAATTATGGAATGAACATCTGGTGACATTTCAGGGCGAAAATTACTGGTTTACAGGTGATGTTGTTTTGGAACTGCAATTGGGAAAAGATTTTCAAAGCGATTTTGATCTCACCTACAACAATACCCGGGGAGCAATTTTTCAAGGTGGCCTGGGTAAGAATTTAAACTTTTACACTGTTGTTTTTGAAAGCCAGGGCAGGTTTGCCGATTATATTAACAGATATGCGGAAAGTATAAAGCCTTATGGGGGAAACCCGGCCATAATTCCCGGTAGGGGAGTTGCAAAGGAGTTCATGAACAACGGCTATGATTACCCAGTGGCCGAAGGTTATATTTCTTACAATCCTTCAGAATTTTTTAATATTCAATTTGGGCACGGGAATAATTTTATAGGAGATGGATACCGCTCTCTGCTTTTAAGTGACAATGCGAGTCCGCATCCTTATTTAAAGTTCAATACCTCCTTTTGGAAATTAAAATATACAAATACCTGGATGTCTTTAAGAGATGTTAGGGAAGAAGTGACTAATCAGGAGTCTTATCGAACCAAATATATGGCAAATCATTACCTGAGTCTGAACCTCAGCAAACGCTTAAATATTGGTCTTTTCGAATCGGTTATCTGGCAAAATGATAATGGCCGTGGTTTTGACGTGAATTTTCTCAATCCGGTGATCTTTTATAGGTCTATTGAGTTTTCTACCGGTGCAAGGGGAGGAAATGCAATAATAGGCCTGACCGGAAAATATAAATGGAGCGACCAGGTTAATTTGTATGGGCAGTGGGTTATTGATGAATTTTCCACCTCAAAAATATTTGGAGGAGAACAAAGTTGGAAAAATAAGCTTGGTTTCCAGCTTGGAATCAAATATTTTAACGCCTTTGATGTGCCAAATCTTTATTTGCAGGCAGAATACAATCAGGTCCGGCCTTATACCTATTCTCATAATTCGGTAGTATTAAATTACGGTCATGCCAATCAGTCCATGGCTCACCTATGGGGAGCGAATTTCAGGGAATTCATTGCAATTGCAAGATACAGGCAGGACAGGATCTTTGGGAGCGCAAAGATTATTTTTGGAAAACGCGGGTTTGATTTTAACGATGGAAAAGATGATGCCTATTATGGAGGGGATATTTACCGAAGCGAAAGAGAAAGAGCATTGGAAGACGGGGTTAAAATTGGGCAGGGAAATACTGCAACCTCAATTTATTCTGAAATAGAAGCCGGATACATTGTAAACCCGGTTACAAACCTAAAATTATTCAGCAGTTTGATTTACCGGAATTTTGATCCGGAAGTAAATACCTCTCAAAATTTTGAAAATAATACCGTTTGGTTCAATATTGGCCTGCGAACCGATATTTTTAATTGGTATTTTGATTATTAAAATATTGGTAATTGATAAGTCCATAAAATTCAAAGTGGTTAAAATGCCTGAAGAAAAGGAATTCTCAATTTTACAGGTGATACAGGAGGTTTTTTTTCTTACTTTTCAATCCAAATAAAAACAATGTTTTTATTATTTTTTCGAGGTTTTACGTAGGAATCTATTTTAATTTTCATTAAAAAATCATTTTGGGCTGAAATTCAATCATTTTTCATATTTTTAATTCCTAAAATTTAACTAATTGGCCCTCTTGTGAAAACCTAATTAAGGAGTATCTTCGCGCCAATAAAAAAATTGCTTTTTTGAGTAATACACAACTACATACTCCTTCAGTTTCAATCCTTTCAGATTTTAAAGAGATTACCAAAATGCGTTTGGCGATAAGCGTGGTTTTTTCATCTGTGGCCGGTTATTTTCTTGGAGCCGAAACAATAGATTTCGTGACAGTATTGTTGCTTGCTATTGGGGGGTATTTTATGGTTGGAGCTTCCAACGCTTACAATCAAATTATTGAGCGCGATCTGGATGTCCTGATGCACCGTACAATGAACAGGCCCATTCCTGCCAAAAGAATGTCGGTTAATACCGCATTTATTATTGCCAGTACATTTACTCTGCTAGGGTTGATTGTATTATATATAATTAATCCAAAAACCGCCATGTTTGGCGCTATAAGTATTTTTATATATGTAAGTATTTACACCCCTTTAAAAACCAGAACGCCACTTTCTGTTTTTGTTGGCGCATTTCCCGGAGCTATTCCTTTTATGTTGGGATGGGTAGCTGCCACAAATCAGTTTAGTATTGAAGCCGGGACTTTGTTTATGATCCAGTTCTTTTGGCAATTTCCCCATTTTTGGGCGATTGGATGGTGGTTGTACGACGATTATAAAAGAGGTGGTTTTTTTATGTTACCCACCGGTAAGCGGGATAAAGGAACAGCTGTACAGATTGTTCTTTATACAATTTGGACCATAATGGTATCCCTTATTCCCGTATTTGGGGTGACTGGGAAATTATATTTAACCCCCGTTTCAGGCGTCATTATTTTGATCCTTGGGTTGGGAATGTTGTATTATGCCATTCAATTGTATAAGAACAAAGATGCGCAGTCAGCAAAAAAATTGATGTTTGCAAGTGTTTCATATATCACTTTGCTACAAATAGTATATGTTTTAGATAAATTTATAAGACAATGGATTTAACAGAAGGAACAAGGGATCAAAAAATAGAACGAGCCAAAAAAATGATGCTTTGGTTTGGTATGGCAAGTATGATAATGATGTTTGCCGGATTGACCAGCGCGTATGTTGTAAGTAAAAACCGTCCGGATTGGGGTGTTGATTTTCAACTTCCCGATGCAATGTATTGGAGCACAATGGTAATTGTTTTGAGTAGTATGACCTTATTACTGGCAAAAAAGAGCATTTCGGCAAATAAAAGAACCAATGCAACTGCCTCTTTAATAGCTACTTTATTGCTGGGCATTACATTTATGGTTTTACAATTTGAGAGTTTTTCTGAAATAATCAAGGCTGGATATTACTTTACAGGGAGCGAAAGCAATATTACCACTTCCTTTATTTATGTCGTTGTTTTAGCTCACTTAGCCCACCTGGCAGCGGGTTTAATCGTGCTTTTGGTAGTAATTTACAATCATTTTAAACAACGATATTATCCCGGACAAATGCTTGGGATCGAGCTAGGTTCTATGTTTTGGCATTTTCTGGATATTCTTTGGGTTTATCTGTTTTTATTTTTATATTTCTTTAGATAATAAATTTGTGTATTTTTGGCGCTTAATTAATTTCAATTTTTTTATATGGAAGCTACTGTTACTAAAACTGCCACCGAAGGTAAAACCTGGGGCGGTGGGAATGAGCCTTTAAAGGCAAGTTACGGTAAACTGATGATGTGGTTCTTTATCCTTTCGGATGCGATCACTTTTTCAGGATTCCTGGCCGCTTATGGTTTTTCAAGATTTAAATTCGTTGATTCCTGGCCTATAGCCGATCAGGTTTTTAATCACTTTCCATTTTTACATGGGGTAGATGCCCCAATGTATTATGTTGCCTTTATGACCTTTATCCTTATATTTTCATCTGTGACCATGGTATTGGCAGTAGATGCCGGGCATCATATGAAAAAAGGAAAAGTTACCTTTTTCATGTTCCTTACCATTGTAGGAGGATTGATCTTCGTGGGCTCTCAGGCCTGGGAATGGAAAAATTTTATACAAGGAGAATTTGGAGCGGTTACCACAAACGGAGGAAATATTCTCCAATTTGTAAATCACGAAGGTGAAAGAGTCGCACTTTCTGACATTGCTGTATTCCAGGCTTCAGAAAGAGCTCAACATACAAGCAATAAGGGCGTTTGGTTTACAGAAGAGACATCTTTGCCCAATTACACCATCGGCGAGGTAAAAGCCGGATTTTTGGCTAACAGCTCATTGCTTATTCGTACTCAAAGCTTGAATGAAAATGGCGAAAAAACTGTTTTGTCCAGAGAGGAATCCATACAGAAATTAGACAGAGAAGCACTTGGAATAGTTGAAGGGGCCAACTTAAAACACAATGAATACGGTGTGCCCTTATTTGCAGATTTCTTTTTCTTTATTACAGGATTTCACGGTTTCCACGTATTTTCTGGAGTTATCCTTAATATCATTATCTTCTTTAATGTGATCATGGGAACTTATGAGCGAAGGGGAAGCTATGAAATGGTCGAAAAGGTTGGGTTGTATTGGCACTTTGTGGATTTGGTTTGGGTATTTATATTCACCTTCTTTTACCTGGTATAATTCTGAAAAAAATATAAAATGGAACATTCTACTAAACATCAGCACAAGTCGAATACCAAAAGGATCTGGTACGTTTTTATCATTCTTTCGGTAGTTACAATTTTTGAGGTATTCCTTGGGATCATACGTCCGGAATTTTTGACACATACCCACGTTTTAAGCATGAAATTGCTTAACTGGATTTTCATTATTTTAACCCTTTATAAGGCATATTATATTGCCTGGGCCTTTATGCACCTTGAAGGTGAATCTAAAGGACTACGGAGAGCTGTTGTTTGGACGGCGATTTTCTTAATAAGCTTCCTTATGTTCATATTATTGACAGAAGGAGATTATATACATGGGGTTTTTAAAAACAATAATATTGCCTGGGACTTTTAAAAGTTAAATGCTCCGGGAAAGACGATATTATAGAATCGTTTTTTTTATTTTTTTACTCCCTAAAAAAGGAGGTCTTATGAAGAAGTTTATAGTTCTTGGAGTATTGTTTTTGCTTCCCATAGTCGCTTATTTGTTTTTTGCTTCAGGAGTGAATAATTTTGGAAAACTTCCGGTACTTACCAAAAAAGTTCTGGACATAGATCAACTTGAAACCAGCAGCGATTCCGCTGTTTCATTTCAGGATAAAATAAGTGTGGTCGCTTTTTTTGGAAATGATCTGGATGCCTTAAAAGGCAATACCTACAATCTCGATCAAAAAATACTCGAAAAATTTTATAAATTCAACGATTTTCAATTTGTAATTATTCTCCCCGAGGAAGCGAAAACCCAAGCTCAGGATTTTGCAACCGAATTTGGCAATGTCACCAATTCCAGTTACTGGAAATTTGTATATGGGACTCCAAAACAGATAAAAGATGTTTTTGAGAGTTTTGAGACCAATCTTCAATTGGATGCCAATTTGCAAACACCTTTCGTATTTATTATTGATAAAAATTCCAGTTTAAGAGGGCGTGATGACGATGAAGATATTGGGACCCTTTATGGATATGATTCGAGATCGGTTTCAGAATTAAATAACAAAATGAGCGATGACGTAAAGGTGATCCTTGCTGAATATCGCCTGGAATTAAAGAAATATAAAGCTAAACGCAAGAATTAACTATGAAGAATAAATCTTATATAGGCATTTCATTTATAATTTTAATTTTTGGAATCATTTTTATTCCCAAAATAATCGATAGAATCAGCAAAGCCAACGTAGTGGAAGCCGATAGGTTAAACATCAATAAAAAGTCTGAAGAAACACCGGAACTTGTTTATATAACCCAATACGGGGAGCGTAAAAAGGTGCCCGATTTTAAATTTGTAAATCAGGATGGCGATACCATTACAAATAAGGACTATCTGGGCAAAGTTTATGTTGTTGAATTCTTTTTTACCACTTGCCCGTCCATTTGTCCTATAATGAGCGAAAATCTTGTGCACATTCAAAACAAATTAAAAGGGAATGAAAATTTTGGCATTGTCTCGATCACTATTGATCCCGAACACGATACTCCCCAGGTTTTAAAGGAATATGCCGAAGAACATAAGGTCACCAATCCCAATTGGAATTTTTTAACCGGAGACCGCAAGGTAATTTATGATATGGCCAATCTCGGATTCGGTATTTTTGCCGATGAAGATGAAACAGTGCCCGGCGGTTTTGCGCATTCTGGGTTGTTTGCATTAATAGACAAAAAAGGTTATGTGCGCTCCAGAGAGGATAAATTTGGGAACCCCATTATTTATTACAGAGGTTCTATAAAACAAAATATATCTATAACAGAAGAGGAGGAAACTCCACAAATAGATGTGCTTATTGAAGATATTCAAAAACTCCTATAAGAATGGCTAGCTCAAAA
>Ga0209414_1001093_pt1 | contig 13025 bp, 11 predicted proteins | sample LakVidmifraction_4_FD_181154 | JGI IMG/M metagenome (GOLD analysis project Ga0209414, IMG submission 181154) | Hypersaline microbial communities from Lake Vida, Antarctica - Brine Hole Two &gt;0.2 micron (SPAdes) (version 2) | ecosystem: Environmental > Aquatic > Non-marine Saline and Alkaline >... | reverse complement strand
CGTCCTCCAGCCGGAGCCGGCAGAGTTCCGCGCGCCGGCGCATGGTTTCGTAGCCCAGTTGTAGAATCAACTTGTCTCGAAGGCCTCTGGCAGAGCTGTTGCAGCGAGTTTTCATTTTGTCCATGTAATCCCTGGTGAGTGGTTCAGCTTGTTTCTGGGCGCGACCGATCTGCCGATGCATGCGTTTAAGAGCCAACAAGACTTCCGGCTCATGGGTGGGATTGTGGTTTTTGGATAATGAGAAAATGCTTGAAAGCGAGTCTATTCGGCGCCGGATGGTTGAGCTTTTGAGCGTGGTTGCCATATCCTTGATGTAGGTGGCGAGATTCTCGGCGGTGGCAGGCATAATCTGCATGCTGTTGGCATTGCACCAGGATTCGTAATGCATCCAGTCGGACCGATAAGCTCTGACTGTATTGTCTGAGAAGGCGCCATCGAATGAGGCGAGAAGTTCGTCGATCATGGTATTCTCTGCTCCTTTAACTAACCGGAATGATATAAATAATATCATAATTATACACAATGATATCATCTTGTCAAATGCGAGCAGGGCGTGCGTTGCTTGGTTGGAATGCGATTGAGCTTGCTAAACACAGTGGCGTTGGAGTGGCGACAGTTCGGAGATATGAACTTCAGAAAGGCATTCCTTCGGGTAATTCTCAAACGATGCATTCACTGCAACGAGCGATGGAGTCAGCCGGCATAGAATTCATCGGCGACCCCCTGGTAAGCCCTGGCGTCATACTCCACCTGAACCATCCGGCCCACCAAACCGACGATTAGGCCTGTCTCTACATTTTGCTCATCAAAAACTGATGAATGACGCCGAATCCGTGCATGTAGTTCTGCAGTAAAACGCTGATTTGGCATGTGTTGGTGGCGACTCGGCGGCATGCCAGGCGGTAAGCTGAAGTTTGTCAGTGATCGAAAAAAATTTCTCCAGTTTTCAAAAAGTAAGTACCTTCGCTACCGGACTAACTGGGGTGGCTTCACGAGGAGTAAGAAATGTACAAAGGATTTAGGCTGACATCAGGCTTTAAACTCGACGCCCAGAATCGACCAGCCAAGGAACGACGAAACCAAGTGGATCTCCAGTCTGTCAAGGAGATGATAGTGTCCGGCGAGCCAATTGATGCAAAGAAAGTTGCCGATAAGCTTTTTCCGATCGGAACTCCAGATGTGTTCCTTTCACACTCGTTTGACGATAGGGATGACGCCTTACGATTGGCTGCTGCAATGCAGGAGTTGGGGTTAAGTGTTTTCATCGATTCAGAAGTTTGGGCGTCGGTGTACGATTTTCTGCGTGAGGTTGATGATCAATACTGCTGGCAATCTATGACGAACACTTACCATTATGAAAAGCGCAACCAATCAACAGCGCATGTGTATATGGTTTTGAACACGGCGCTTCATAATATGATCGACCGGGCTGAAGCCTTTCTGTTCATAGATTCTGAGAATTCATTGGTTGCCAGTGCCAGCGAAATGACGGAGTTGGTTGACAAGCAAAAAACTTTTTCCCCATGGGTACACTCGGAGCTAATGATCAGTTCTATGATCAGAAGAACCCCGCCACCTCGTTATTCGGATAGACGGGGCGTTGTGAAGTCAGAAGCTTCAACTGAGGTTTTTGACGAGGCTATGAATCTTGAAGTATACCATCCTGCACCGGTCAGACATTTAAAGCTTCTCAGGTCAGATATACTGAATAAATGGCTTTCAGGCGGTAAACCAATAAACAAACACTCATTAGATGAGCTTTACAGCTTGATTGGTTGAAGGTGGTGGCTATGCTTGATCCCGAACGATATAATTTGAACAGCACTGCCGTACAAGTTCATTTACAGATATATCAATCCATCATCGCCCGAATGGCCAACAATAGCAGCGCGGTGAAAACATGGTGTGTAACCGTCGTATCCGCTATGTTGGTTCTGCTTCTGGAAAGAGGGAAGCAAGATACGTTACTTGCTTCGACGGTACCTGTTATTCTTTTTTTTGTGCTCGACGTGTATTATTTGAGTCTGGAGAAGGGTTTTCGGAGTTCGTATAACGAGTTCGTGCAAGCACTCCATTGTGGAAATACTTGCCCGAGTGTCAATATTTTTGAGGTTAAAATGAGCTCTCGGAGATTTAGTTGCATTTTTAAAACAGCTACCTCGTTTTCTGTTTGGCCATTTTATATTTTGATATTGGTTATTGTCTATTTTTTGGAGTTTTCAGACTTGTTGTAAAGCTATTTTTTGAAAATTTTTAAAAATGGTTCACCAATGCCCCATAACTACTTGTTCCTCTCACCCTCAGGCTTCGAAACCCTCGCAGCTGACATACTCTCGGCGGTGCATTCGGTTGACTTCGAGCGTTACGGTGAAGGGCCAGATGGCGGTATTGATTGTAAGCACGTAACCGCAGAAGGGGATGTTTGGGTAGGCCAGGCAAAACGCTACAAGAACGTAGCCGCTCTGCTGCGCGCACTGCCAAAAGAGCGGCAGAAAATGTGGGTGTTGAAGGTGCCTCCCAAGCGGTACTTTCTGGTGACCGCTTGTTCACTCACACCCGGCAACAAAGACACCATTTTGCAAACCATGCAGCCATTTATTCGTGCCACCGCCGATATTTACGGCGCGGATGAGCTAGACGCTTTACTCGCCCAGCACCCGGCGATTTACCGCAAAAATTACAGCTTATGGCTGCATAACATTGAGCAGCTGACTCACTACCTGAACCCGGCCCATTACGTCCGTTACGACATGGTGCACGAGCGGTTGCTAGCCGACGCAAAAATCTACGTAGCGCCCAAGGCGCAGCCAACCATCATTGAGCAACTGGCCATTCACCACTGCTGCCTGATTGTGGGCAACCCAGGCATGGGCAAAAGCACCACCGCGGGGCAAATTGCCCTTCAGCTGCAGATTCAAACACCCAGCGCCGAACTTATTTGGATAAATGACCGTAATTTTGACCAGGCACTGCAACTGATCCGCCCGCAGGCCAGCCAAATTCTGGTGTTGGATGACTTTTTAGGCGCCACCTTCCTTCACAATGACGGTATTCTGGCGTTCGAGCGTGATTGGCAAGCACTGTTGTTTAGAGCCAAACAGGCAAACGGCCAATTAAAGTGTCTGTTCACCACACGCAATTACATATTAGAGCAGGCGCTCACCCAGCTTGGAGGCGGTAATTCCGCCATCGCCCAGCTGTGCGGGCAGGCTGTTCAGCTGGAACACACCAGTGCAAAATTGCGCGCAGAGCTGGTGTACCGCCTGGTTGATGCGGCGGGCTTTACAGAGGCGCAAATAACAACGCTGGTTAAAGAAGAACTCTATTGGCCACTGATCAAGGCAACCGACTTCTCGCCGCGGCTTATTGAGATGTTTTGTGAAAAACTGACCTCAGTGCCAGCAGCACAGTTAAAATTCACAATAGATCAGGGCATTGAAGGCCAAACACAACTCTGGCAACAGGTCTTCAACCGCCAAAGCCCGGAGGCGCAAACGCTCCTGTACCTTTGCGCCCTTGCCTGCAATTACGCCAACGGCACCGAGTTAAAACGGGCATTCAACACCCTATACCCGCAAATACAAGGGCGAATGGCACCTCTTAATGGGTTTGATCAAGCGCTGATAGAACTCGAACCTGCATTTATAACCACGGCTCAGTACCTGAACGACATTTGGGTAAGCCCGGCCAACCCAAGCCTTGTGGATTTTCTACAGGGCGGTATTAACAACAATAACCCGCTAATAGACGCGTTAATTCACAGCCTGGAGCACTTTGATTGGGGCCTGAAGAATTTCAAAATAGCAGAAGGCTCCAGCAGCCCCGTTGCGCTCAAGCCAAAACAACGGGATGCATTGGTCGACAAATTACTCGAATTGCTGACGGAACCTGGCAGCCATCTACTGCAAACCCGGCAGGGCGATTCTTTAGAGTGGTACAACCATCCGGACACCTTCGGTGGCAAGCTGACGGAACTGTGGCGGTTAGTGGTGGACGACACCCAGCAGGCACGCGTACTGGTGGAAAAGCTCAAGGGTCAGTTACCAGCCACACAGGATTGGCCTGAGCTTTACAAGCAAGGCGGCATGGCCGAGCTATTGGATATAACGCGCTACCTGGCCCGCGACCAGCAACCAACGCTTTGGCAACTGGCCATGCACAACCTGAACAACAGCGAAGACGCCGCCGCGCTTGCCAAATTTTACCAGTTGAACAGCGACGCCGGGAAAGCGCTGAAACCGCAATGGGCCTTGCTAGAAGATAACATTCTGGATGCTTGTGAAAGTGAAATAGACAGAACAGAGGACCCCGATCATCTGGAAGGCATATTAGGCGACCTTTACCGCATAGAAGATGCTTTGGAGTTGGATGTAAAGCCTTGTATCCACGATATTTACGGTAAAGTCTTTGAAGATGACTGTGGCGACGAGGCATTCGACGAACCGCCTGCAAGCTACTATCACTACCCGGAAACGCCCGATGAACAAGGAGATCTTGAAAGGCGGCTTTTGAGGGTGAGGGCAGAAGTGGATGAGATGTTCTTGGGGGCTGTTAAAGATTCCAGGAGACAGATTTAAAATTTGCCCCCTCTCGGCTTTGCTCTTGCACAAGTTACGCCGTAGAAATTTCCTCGCATGATTGAAGCCTTCGAAGCCAGCAACGCCGTCGATTATTTGGTGACGCACCCCAAAGAAGCGGAGAAAATGAATCGTAACGGCCAGAATGTCGTTCAAGAGAAGTACAACTGGCGTATTGAAGAACAGAAGCTGTTAGCCTTCTATAGGGGGCCGATCGTATAATTAAGAATGATTCTGGAATGGGATATGGATGACTACGCACACGCCGGGAAACGATTACATAGAGACGCTGATTACCTGTATGACCAACAGCGTTACGCAACCGCGAGCCATCTTTATGGGTTGTCGGCTGAGTGCTCCATCAAAGCATTCATCACCCAGCAGCCCGGCCAGCAAAAAGTGCCATACAAGCATATACCTGAGCTGGTTGACGATGCCAAACGGTTGGTCAATGGACGCCGGGGATCTCATTTGCTGAATGTTATCTCGTCACCCGATTTCATGTCAGGCTGGCAAATTGGCAATCGCTACTGGGATAATCGATATTTCAGTCAGCAGCAATGTAAAGAATTTAAGCATTCAGCGAATAGAGCGCTCCGTTGCTTGGGCGTTGTGTGAACAGTGCCAGTGGGCGGAAGGGGGAGTTTGGTATGGTTACTTTTGATCAAAGCCTGAGTATTGCTGTTCGCTGTGTACGTGCAATGTTCCATGAGATTGCGCCGGATACTCTACGCTTTATTCGCGATATGCAGGGTCGGCTTTTTGTTGTTATGCCAGATGCTGCGAATGTTGACGAGATTGAAGCGTTAAGCCAGAACCTGAGTGATGATCTGGGTCACTATGCGGGCTCGGGTTCTCCAGCAATCCGGATATCCGACACGCTGACCGGCGACGCCCTGCTTATTGAATCTTTTGTCATTCAATTCGTTGATGATTTCCCGGTTTACCTGATTGAGCGCCGCGCCATGGGAGAAGACTGGGTTCTCCAGCCGGAGCATGAGGTGCCTGCCCATCCACCGCGCTTTGTGTTTTTTAGTTTGAAAGGCGGCGTAGGTCGGAGCACTGCGCTGGCGCTTTGGGCACAGCATCTTTGTCAGCAAGGCAAATCGTTGCTGGTTATTGATATGGATCTTGAAGCCCCTGGCCTAGGTGCTCAATTGCTGGAACGTACCGGCAAGCCTCGATATGGCGTGGCTGACTGGTTGGTAGAAGATATGGTCGGCAACCAAGTGGCGGCTCTGGTCCCTGATATGGCGAAGCAAAGTCCGATTGTGCCGGCAGGGCTTTGGGTCGTTCCGGCTTTTGGTTCGGTCACTGATCAGGCACCCCAGAATGTAATTGCCAAACTGGCGCGTGCGTACCTGGACAAGCAGGGCGAACACGGCCAGCAGCATTTTGCCCAGCGTTTGAGACAAATGGTGACGGCTCTGGAGCAAATGTACGAACCGGATGTTGTGCTAATCGACAGTCGGGCAGGGTTGCATGAAACCGTTGCCGCCAGCCTCTTACATCTTGATGCCGAGGTATTGTGTTTCGCGACGGATTTGGAAGTAACCTGGCAGGGCTATCGGTACCTTTTCAGTCATTTGTCACAGCTTGCCCAAAGCGACATTATGTATACAGATTGGCGGGAGCGGTTAAAAATGGTTAGCGCTCGTTCAAGTTCCCGCGCCCTTGCTTCTTTTGTTGGGAATGCTTATGCACTTTGGTCTGACACCTTATACGAAGAGAGCGATGACACGTTGGGAGAAGGTTTTGGGTTTGACGAGCAAGACAATTCAGCGCCGCATTTCCCATTCATTATTCCCCGTTCGGATACCTTTGAAGCCTTTGATCCCTGCCGGGATTTAAGCAAGGTAGAAAACACGCAAATTCAACAGGTTTTTGGTGCCTTTTTCCAGGGTTTGGATGAGCGATTGGAGATGGTCAAAAATGAACAGTGAAGCATTCTTTGCCGCTGTTAAAGACGGTATAACCGCGATTCCCGAAATAGCCGCCCAACAAGTTTCTGATCCGCCTCAGTTGAGTGATATTTATGTAGTGACCGGCCATGAAAAAGCTCTCAACCCTGATGCACTATTAGTTGTGGGGGATCGCGGTAGCGGCAAGAGCTTTTGGTCTGCGGCATTAAGTCATCCAGAAACGTGCGCATTAATCAGCAAACAATTGCCTCGACTTCGCCTGGACAATTACCGGGTGTCTATAGGGTTTGCAGGCTTGCGGGGCGATCTTCGTTATCCGTCCCGGCAAATACTTGAAAAATTGCTAGATGAAGGACGTCCGGCTGAGAGCATCTGGCGCGCGGTTGTCTTGCACCAAGTGTTGCCTGTAATTAATCAAAGCCTGCCAGCGGATAACTGGAAAGAGCGGGTCGAATTTGTAGAAAATAATCCGAACCAAGAAGAAGAATGGCTGTTCTCTATTAATTCAACATTACAAGAGAATCGTCAAGGTTTTTTGATTGTTTTTGATGCGCTTGACCGCTTGGGCAACAGTTGGTCGAACATTCGCGAACTCACTCAAGGGTTGCTTCGTGTGTGTTTGGATATGCAAGGTTTTTCAGCATTACATCTTAAACTGTTTATGCGTCCGGACATGTGGGAAGACAAGAGCTTGTGGGCTTTTCCGGACGCCTCCAAGCTGCAGCACAATCAGGTGATGCTGGCGTGGCGTAAAGTCGATCTTTACGGACTGCTTTGGCACTGGCTGGTTAATCGCCCCGGCGAATCTGGGGTTGTCATTCGCGCCACAATCGAAGACACCCTGGGCTGCGCGTTTGATGCTGTTGAGACGGAAGGCGCAGTTGACGTTTATTCACTGCCGCCGTCGCTCAAAACCAGTGAAACAGAGCAGGAAGTACTTTTAAACCTGTTGTCCAGCCCGTACATGGGAGCCAACAGGCGGCGTGGTAAAACCTATTCTTGGCTACCCAACCACCTTTCGGATGCAAAGGGGCAAGTTAGTCCCCGTAGTTTTTTGTTAGCTGTAAAGCGTGCACTACAGGTGTCTGAAGATAAGGCTAGTGAGCGAGTGTTGCATTATGATGGCATTAAAGCTGGGGTGATTAAGGCGTCTGAAATACGCTTGCAAGAATTAAAGGAAGATTACCCTTGGATTTCTGACGCATTAAACCCACTGCACGGCCTGACGGTACCGGCTGGGCCGGCAGAATTGATTAAGTTATGGAAAGCGCAGGATGTGATGGCGCAACTGGACTCACCCTCTACCGATGCAACCGACGAACGCCCTTACTTGCCCCCCTACGCCCTGGAAGGTGCTCAAACGCCAAAGCAAAAATACCAGGGCTTGTTGCACACCTTGGAAGAAATCGGTGTTTTGCGTTACTTGCCGGATGGCCGAGTAAATATTCCAGATCTTTACCGAGTAGCGGCAGGCATTAAACGGCGCGGTGGCGTAAAAGCGACGCGTTAAGCCCAGTTCTAACAGGGCTGTTTACTGGCTGAGGAATCAAAGCTTGCTGCAGTACCGGTTACTACACAGAGCCCTCAACGCCCAGCATCAAACTATTGCCAAATTGCTCAGAAGCGCTTTGAGCGTGTATCCCGTTTGGTCGAAGGATTTGAGTCTGCGTATGGGCTTGAGTTATTGGCAACCGTGTACTGGGTGATCAGTCGCGAAAGTGCTTCCACGACTGAGCAAGTCCTGGCAAAAGTCTACGCCTGGAACCAGCGTAAACGGCAATTTACTTCAAAGCAGGTTGAGATTGCTCATCAAGTGTTGGTAGGGCAGGGGCGGGTTTCAAAATAGGGGACAGATTTGAAATCTGTCGCCGTCGTTCATAGCCACGGGTAGAGCTTAAGACCCGATGCTCTTTTAATTTTTTTCGATCAATCATGCTCGCCTACAGCGAATAGGAAATAGAAGGAATGCAGTTCATTACCGGCGGTCCCGACATTCCCGATGTGCTTTTGCAGGCTCACGAAGAGAGCCGCGTGGTGTTTTTCTGCGGTTCGGGTATTTCATATCCCGCCGGCCTGCCGGATTTCAAGGGGTTGGTAGACGATATCTATCGGCGGACTGGCGCTGTGCTTTTGGATGCAGAGTGTGAGAGTTTTGAGCGAGGACAGTTTGACGCCACGCTAGATCTGTTAGAGCGCCGCCTGCCTGGTCAGCGGCTGCCCGTCCGCCGGGCGTTGGCTGAGGCTCTCAAACCCAAATTGCGCCGCAAGGGCGCTACCGATACGCAGGCGGCACTGCTGAGTCTGGCGCGCAGCCGAGAAGGCGCGCTGCGGTTGGTCACAACGAACTTCGACCGTGTATTTCATACGGCGGCCAAGCGTACAGGCCAATCTTTCCAGACTTACGCCGCGCCTATGTTGCCGATACCAAAAAATAGCCGCTGGGACGGGTTGGTTTACCTGCACGGTCTGCTGCCTGAAAAGGCAGATGACACGGATCTAAACCGTCTGGTACTCACAAGTGGCGATTTTGGCTTGGCCTACCTCACTGAACGCTGGGCAGCCCGCTTCGTAAGTGAGTTGTTCCGCAACTATATGGTTTGTTTTGTTGGCTACAGCATTAATGACCCGGTGCTGCGCTATATGATGGATGCGTTGGCGGCTGACCGGATGCAGGGGGAAGTTACGCCGCAGGCTTGGGCATTGGGAGATTGCGCACCTGGGCAAGAGCATTACAAAACAATCGAGTGGGAAGCCAAGGGAGTTAAGCCTATCCTTTACCAGGTGCCTGTTGGCAGTGTTGGCCATTCGGCATTGCATCAAACCTTGCAAGTTTGGGCGAACACCTACCGGGATGGCACATTGGGTAAAGAGCGAATCGTTGTTACTCACGCTTTGGCAGAGCCTTCGGCAAGCACACACCAAGACGATTTCGTCGGCCGGATGTTGTGGGCCTTGTCAGACAAGTCGGGATTACCAGCAAAACGCTTCGCCGACTTTAACCCCGCTCCATCGTTGAACTGGTTGCTAGCGGCTTTTTCAGAGGAGCGTTTTCAGCACAGCGATTTGGCTCGGTTTGACGTTCCTCCACGTGAGGGGTTAGACGCCAAATTACGCTTCAGTCTGATTCGCAGACCAGCGCCTTATGATCGAGCACCATCGATGCTGCTGGCCTTTGGTGGCACCACTGTTAGTCAGTGGGATGATGTGATGACGCAACTGGCTCGCTGGCTAGTGCGCCACTTGGATGATGTGAGGCTGGTTCTCTGGATCGCGCAACGTGGCGGTCAGTTACATGATCGCTTGCAATGGTTGATCGAGCAGGAGCTGGACCGTTTTGCGTCACTGGAGCATGACGGCAAAACTACCGAGTTAAATGAAATTCGCGTACAAGCGCCAAGAGCCATTCCTGGCCAGTTAATGCGCACGCTGTGGCGCCTCCTGCTTAGCGATCGGATAAAGACACCGCGGCATAACTCTAGTCTCTATCGCTGGAAAAGCCGGTTGAAGCGGGAGGGTCTTAGCACTACGCTGCGCTTGGAGTTACGCGAGTTGCTTGCGCCCAAGATAGCTTTGAGAAAGTCGTTTCGTTGGAATGATGAGGACGACTGTGCAGGTGAGCCCACGCGATTGCGGCAATTAGTGGATTGGGAGCTGACACTGGCCGCTGACCATGTGCGTCCGGCGTTACGCGATCTGGCCGGCGAGCATTGGACGCCTGCTTTGCCGCAGTTGCTGGAGGATCTTCAGCAGCTGCTACGTGATGCGCTGGATTTGATGCGAGAGTTGGGCGAGGCGGATGACCGCAGCGACCGGTCACAATGGGATCTATCGTCCATTACCCCGCATTGGCAGAACCGGGGGTTCCGCGATTGGGTAATCTTGATTGAATTGCTGCGTGATGCATGGCTAGCAATTCTTGGCACTGACAGTATTCGGGCGATGCAAATTGCCCAAGCCTGGTTTGAAGTGCCGTATCCCACCTTTAAACGTCTCGCTCTATTTGCTGCCAGTCGCACAGCCAGCATCGCGCCCGAGCGTTGGGTGGAGTGGTTGTTGGCCGATGGCGCCTGGTGGTTGTGGTCCACTGATACCAAGCGAGAGGTATTAAGATTGTTGGTTCTTCAGGGTGGTCAATTACTAGGCGCCACTCAGGACAGTCTGGAAGCCGTCATTCTTGCAGGCCCGCCGCGCGCAATGTACCGCGACGACTTAGGCCCAAATCGTTGGCCTGACCTGGTGGCTCGTTCAGTCTGGCTACGTTTGGCCAAATTGAACGCCTCTGGCCTCGCACTGAGCGTGACTGCTCAGGCACGGTTAGCGGAGCTATGCCACGCATACCCGAAATGGCAGTTGGCGATCAACGAAAGTGACGAGTTTTCTCACTGGATGAGTGGCACCGGCGACCCAGACTTTGAGGACAGTTTAGAGGTCGATGATGCACCTCGAAAACGCCATGACCTCGTTCAGTGGCTGATGAAGCCAGCGCCAAAGCGCCGACACTTCTTCGAAGACACGTGGCGCGACGTTTGCCGCGCCCGCTTCTTTCACAGCCTGTATGCGCTATGCGATCTTGCGCGGGATGGCACATGGCCAGCCAACCGATGGCGAGAAGCACTTCAAGTCTGGAGTGAAGATGGCATGGTGTTACGGTCTTGGCGGTACGCTGCACCTTTAATACAGGCTATGCCGGATACCACTATCCAGGAAATTGCCCATGGTGTGACCTGGTGGCTCGACGCTGCTTCGAAATCAATCAATCAGCACGAGGATATTCTGCTGAATCTGTGCCACCGCATTCTGGCTCTGCCGCTTGAAGTAGACACCGGAATGACCCGCAATGGCGAGCCGATTGAGCAACCCGTTACAGAGGCTATTAACCATCCGGTTGGGCATGTTACGCAGGCATTGATTAACCTTTGGTTCAAACGCGGTCCGAGCGACAACGATCTGCTTCCAGCGGACATCGAGCCTTTTTTCACGAAAATCTGCGATGTGCAGTTTAATCAATTTCGTCACGGCCGCGTGCTGCTAGGCTCGCAATTGGTCGCGCTCTTCCGTGTAGATCGACCGTGGACTGAAAAGCACCTTTTGCCCTTATTCAGTTGGGACAATCCGGGCGAAGCGAAAGCTCTGTGGGAAGGTTTCTTATGGTCACCACGTTTGTATCAGCCCTTGTTGATTGCAATAAAGTCGCAATTCTTGGAAAGTGCAAATCACTACGCTGACTTAGGCGAACACGGCCAGCAATACGCAGCGTTCCTGACTTATGCGGCGTTAGGGCCAATCGAGGGCTACACCCTGGAGGAGTTTCGAACGGCGTTTGCAGCTTTGCCTCAAGATGGGTTGGAGGAATCCGCGCGGGCCTTGTCTCAGTCTCTTGAAGGGGCAGCCGACCAGTGCGAGGAGTACTGGGAAAATCGTGTTCAGCCGTTTTGGCATCATATTTGGCCAAAGTCTCGCGATCTTGTCACTCCGCTAATCGCTGAATTATTGGCTCGTTTGAGTATTGCTGCCCGGGCTGAATTTCCAGCTGCGTTAGCTGCAGTACGACATTGGTTACAACCTATTGAGTACCCTGATTACCTTATAAGTTTGCTGCAAGAATCAGGGTTGTGCACGCGATTTCCGGACGATTCTCTGATTTTATTAAGCACTGTCATTGCCGACCAACAGTGGCTGTCCCGGGAGTTGGGCCAATGCCTGGAAGAGCTTGTGAAAGCTGCGCCACAGCTTGTATACAATGCCCAGTATCAGCGACTCCACGAGCATTTTGAGAGGCACGGATTGTGATTGCGGTGAGCAACGTCTTGCAGTAAGAGTTCTTTGCGAGAGCAACCTCAACCTCTGACGAAGCGGTTAATCAATGACAATCCTGAATGAGATTTAAAGTTGTCGATACATAAGCTGGAAGTTGGCAGAAGTCATGAAGAGTCTACGTTAGAGATTGCCGAGATCGTTAACCAGTTATTCGCCGGTGAGAGAGAGGGGACAGATTTGAAATCTGTCCCCTTCTTTTTCGAGCAACAGGGGCGCTGAAGCGACTGGACAGTGCAGTTCAATTCTGTCTGTTATCCTCGTAAACATCGATGCTCATCCCGGACCAGGCACTGAGGTACCGGAGCGTGGTGCTTTTGGTGCTCCAGCCACCGCGGAGCATAATTTTTTCCAGCGGTACGCCTTTGTCCAACAGATCCAGAGCGGCTCCCACTCGGAGTGAGTGACCACTGAATCTAGGTAGGGCGCGTAGCTTGGCGCGATGCTGTAGGTCGACCAAAATCGGAATGATGGAGCCGGGAGTGAGGCGCTCTCCCACCGTGCCATCCTTTCCAACAGAGCGCAGAATACAGCCTTCTTCTTGACCGATGCGTTTTTTCCAGCGTTCGATCAGTTGATACAGCGTTTCGGAAATGGGAATCCAGGTGCCTTCGCCGTACTGATCGGTTTTGGAAAATCTTAACATCAGGGCATACTTACCTTTCGGCATCTTACGGACGTCTTCCAGCCGGAGCCGGCAGAGTTCTGCGCG
>Ga0209414_1001091_pt1 | contig 13046 bp, 8 predicted proteins | sample LakVidmifraction_4_FD_181154 | JGI IMG/M metagenome (GOLD analysis project Ga0209414, IMG submission 181154) | Hypersaline microbial communities from Lake Vida, Antarctica - Brine Hole Two &gt;0.2 micron (SPAdes) (version 2) | ecosystem: Environmental > Aquatic > Non-marine Saline and Alkaline >... | reverse complement strand
TATGATAACACCGCCTGGGTGGTTTTGTCCGGCCGTTTTGGATTTTCTGTCGCTGCCGCCCATCCTATAACTATCCATGGGTTTGAAAAGAAAAGTTTCTTTTGCAGTGATTGATTCATTTATTTGTTGCAAAGGAGTAATATCATCAATAATCCAAAATGCGCGACCTTGTGTTGCTGCAATTAAATTATTGTTTTTAAGGGTTAAATCCGTAATTGGGACAATGGGTAAATTCAACTGAAAATAATTCCAATGATTACCATCATCAAAACTTATATACATTCCGTTTTCAGTTCCGGCATAAAGCAATCCTTTTCTTTTTGGATCTGCGCGCAGGGCTCTGGTAAAATGTTCAGAAGCAATTCCTGTTGTTATTAATTTCCAATTTTTGCCATAGTCTTCCGTTTTATAAATATAAGGAGTATAATCTCCCAATTTATAGCGCGTACCAACAATGTAAGCCCCGCCCAATGTAAAAGGATCAACTTCAATACAATTGAACATCATCCATTCAGGCATTTTTTTAGGAGTAACATTTGTCCAATTTTTTCCGCCGTCACGGGTAATATGAACCAAACCATCATCGGATCCAGTCCAGATCAAATCTTCTTCAAAAGGAGATTCCACCGAGGCAAAAATAGTTCCGTAATATTCTACTCCTGTATTATCTTTGGTAATAGGACCTCCTGAAGCTCCTAAAGTTTTTGGATCGTTTCTTGTTAAATCGGGGCTGATAATTTCAAAAGACTGACCTTCATTAGTTGTTGTATGAAGATGATTTGAAGCGACATATAACTTCTTTTTATTATGTGGCGAAAAGAAAATAGGATAATTCCATTGAAAACGATATTTCATATCTTCGGCACCATGTCCCATAGGATCATCTGGCCAAACATTTATAGCTCTGGTTTCATTGGTTTTGTGATTAACTCTTGTTAGCAATCCGCCATAACTTCCTCCATAAACGATATCGTTATTTAAAGGGTCTACTGCAATATGGGCACTTTCTCCACCGGCCGTACTTTCCCAATCACTTTCTCCAATTGTTCCGTTATCCGTTCTGTGAGAAATTCTAATGGTCGAATTATCTTGTTGAGCGCCATAAATTCTGTATGGAAAATGGTCGTCGGTTACAACTCTGTAAAATTGTGCAGTAGGCTGATTTAGGTAAGTGCTCCAATTTTCGCCGGCATCAAAACTTATTTGTGCACCACCATCATCACCAATTATCATGTGTTGATTGTCTTCCGGAGAAATCCATAAATCGTGGTGATCGCCATGCGGAGCATCAAATGATTTAAAAGTTTTACCGCCATCCTTTGATTGATGGTAATTTACATTCAAAACATAAACAGTATTTTCATCTTGCGTGTCGGCATAAATACGGGTGTAATACCAGGCACGTTGTCGTAATTCACGGTCACTGTTAATCAATTTCCAGGTTTTTCCCGCATCGACAGATTTGTAAAGGCCACCTTCATTATTTTCAATTAAAGCCCATACAATATCTGAATTCACGCTGGAAACGGCAACACCGCTAATTCCCCAAATTCCTTTTGGCAAACCTTCATTTGCTGAAATATTGACCCAGGTTTCTCCTTCATCAGTACTTTTCCATAAGGCAGAGCCCTCTCCGCCGCTCGATAAACTGTAGGGAGTTCTTCTTACATTCCAGGTTGAAGCATACAGAATTCGTGAATTATTGGGGTCAATAATTAAATCTACTGCCCCGGCATCAGCATTTGCAAACAATACTTTTTTCCATGTGTTACCTCCGTCTTTTGATTTATAGACTCCTCTATCATCACTAGATTTATACAAATCCCCTAAAACGGCCGCAAATACAATATCCGGATTTTTAGGATGAATTCTTACTCTTGGTATATGGCGTGAATTTTTTAAGCCAATAGATTCCCAATTTTTACCGGCATCAACCGATTTCCACATTCCGTCGCCGGAAGAAACGTTGCCACGAACTGTAACTTCGCCATTACCAACATATATTACGTTGTTGTCTGATTCACTTACGGCAATAGCACCAACAGAGCCTCCAAAAAAACCATCGGAAATAGAACTCCAGGTGTTTCCGGCATCCGTGGTTTTCCATACACCACCTCCGGTAGCACCAAAATAGTAGAGATTTGCTTTGTTTGGAACTCCAGTAACAGCAGCACTTCTTCCGCCTCTGAACGGACCAATATTTCGCCATTGAATTGCATTGTAAAATTCTTTACTAAATTTGGATACTATTTTTTGTGCGTTAACTTTGTGGACTGAAAGAAAAAACAAAAAGCCAAAAAATAAAATGTATTTTTTCATAATGTTTGGTTGAAATATTTGAAAATAAACTGAATAGTAAATCTATTAAAAATAATTCTATTAAAAGCCACTAATTATACTCAGGATGGAATCGTTGAAAATCAATAAAATCAATAAAACTGTTAACGGAAATATTCAAATTACCGGATCAAAAAGTGAAACAAACAGGTTGTTAATTTTACAGCAGTTTTATCCAAATTTAACGATTGAAAATAGTTCAAATTCCGATGATTCCGTTTTGATGCAAAAGGCATTGATGAGCAATGCTACCGAAATAAATATTGGGCATGCAGGCACGGCGATGCGTTTTTTAACAGCTTATTTTTCGGTGAAAGAAGACGCTGAAATTGTGTTGACTGGTTCGCACAGAATGAAAGACAGGCCTGTAAAAATATTGGTTGAAGCCTTAACTTCAATAGGCGCTAATATTCAATATTTAGAAAAAGAAGGTTTTCCGCCGCTAAAAATTTTAGGAAAAAAGTTAACGGATGATTTTGTTGAAATTGAGGGGGATGTGAGCAGCCAATACATTTCTGCATTGTTATTAATTGCACCTACGTTAAAAAACGGACTGAAATTAAAATTTAAAGGCGAAGTAACTTCTGTTCCCTACATAAAAATGACGTTACAATTGTTGGCTGAATTGGGTATTGACTATGTTTGGGAGGATAATTTAATTACTGTTCAACCGAAACCAGCCATTAAATCAAAAACGATTGTGGTTGAATCCGATTGGAGTTCGGCATCTTATTACTACAGTTTATGCGCGTTAAGCCCAAATGCTGAAATTACCCTGTCATTCTATAAAAAAAACAGTTTACAAGGCGATTCAGTTTTAGCGACTGTTTATAAAATGTTAGGTGTTGAAACTATTTTTAAAGATAATGCTGTAATATTATCAAACCAACAACCAGTAACTAACAACCAACAACTAAATTTAGACCTCATAAACGCTCCTGATATTGCGCAAACAATTGCCGTTACCTGTTTCGGTTTAGGGATTGAATGTTATTTAACCGGACTTCATACGTTAAAAATTAAAGAAACCGATAGGTTGATTGCTTTAAAAAATGAATTGGAAAAATTGGGAGGTGATGTTATTATTACTAATGAATCGTTGCTTTTAAAACCTTCAACCAAAATAAACGAAAATATAAGTATTGCAACTTATGACGATCATAGAATGGCCATGGCTTTTGCGCCATTGGCTGTAAAAGTTGCAATTGAAATTGAAGATGCCGGCGTAGTTTCAAAATCTTATCCTGCTTTTTGGGAAGATTTTGCACATATTTGCCGTTAATTGACTGCAAAACAAACTTTTATTTTAAAAACACTTGACAACGCCTATGCGGATGTTGTATCTTTGCCCTCGTTCTATTAAAAAATAGATGAAACAAGCAGAATAAATAGTTCCCTATAAGAGCACATAATTGATGGCTTGTTCCTTGCAACCAATAAATAAAAAGAAAAACAAACAGATGAAATTATCAAAATTTAAGTTCGAATTACCAGAAGATTTATTGGCAGAATATCCGGCAGAACATAGGGATGAGTCTAGGTTAATGGTTTTGGATAGGAAAAAGAAAACCATTGAGCACCATACTTTTAAAGAAATAATTAATTATTTTGATGAAGGAGATTTAATGATATTAAACAATACCAAAGTTTTTCCTGCTCGTATGTATGGAGAAAAAGAAAAAACGGGGGCGCGAATAGAGGTCTTTTTATTGAGAGAATTGAACGCTGAAAGCAGGTTGTGGGACGTGTTGGTTGATCCGGCGCGAAAGATAAGAATAGGAAATAAATTATTTTTTGGTGATGACGAAAGCTTGGTTGCTGAAGTTATTGACAATACAACTTCAAGAGGAAGAACATTACGCTTTTTATATGATGGAACCTATGAAGAATTTCGAAAAAAATTGGAGGAATTAGGGGAAACACCATTGCCAAAATATATTAAAAGAGCTGTTGAAAAGGAAGATGAAGAGCGTTACCAAACAATTTATGCAAAGCATGAAGGCGCAATTGCTGCTCCAACTGCTGGATTGCATTTTTCCAAACACTTATTGAAGCGTTTGGAAATTAAAGGAATTGACTTTGCCGAAATTACCTTGCATGTGGGCTTAGGAACTTTTAATCCTGTGGAAGTTGAGGATTTATCTAAACATAAAATGGATTCTGAACGGTTAATTATTACTCAGGAGTCCGTAGATATTGTGAATAGAGCCATTGATCATAAAAGAAGGGTATGTGCTGTGGGAACAACGGTAATGCGTGGTGTTGAAAGTGCAGTTTCATCTAACTATCACTTAAATTCGTTTAATGGGTGGACTAATAAATTTATTTTTCCTCCTTATGATTTCAGCATTGCCAACTGTATGATCACAAATTTTCATACGCCAAAATCTACCTTAATGATGATGGCTGCCGCTTTTGCGGGTTACGACTTTTTAATGGAAGCCTATGAAGTAGCCGTTAAAGAAAAATATAAATTTTATTCGTACGGCGATGCGATGTTAATTATATAATTAAAAAAACTATTTTTTAATAATTAAATTCCCGCCGTTTGCGGGAATCTTTTTATAAAAGTGATTCAAAATGATTAAAAAAAAGGACATACGTGCTTTAACCAAAACCCAATTGCGCGAATTTTTTGTGGAGAAAGGGGAAAAGGAATTTAGGGGAAATCAGGTTTATGAATGGCTATGGGTTAAAAGTGCCCATTCTTTTGAAGACATGACCAATATTTCAAAGGAAACACGTCAAATGCTGGAAGAAAATTTTGTAATCAACCATATTGAAGTTGATACGATGCAACGCAGTTCAGACGGAACAGTGAAAAATGTGGTTCGGCTGCACGACGGTTTTATTGTGGAATCGGTTTTAATTCCGACGGAATCAAGAACAACAGCTTGCGTATCAAGTCAGGTTGGGTGCAGTTTAGACTGTAGTTTTTGTGCCACAGCACAATTAAAAAAAATGCGAAACTTAAATCCCGATGAAATTTATGATCAGGTGGCTGCCATAAATAAGGAAAGCTTATTGTATCATAATCACAAATTGTCAAATATTGTTTTTATGGGCATGGGTGAACCATTAATGAATTATAACAATGTTTTAAAGGCTATTGATAAAATTACGGCTGTGGAGGGATTGGGAATTTCGTCCAAACGCATTACAGTCTCTACTTCCGGAATTCCAAAAATGATTAAAAAATTGGCGGATGATGAAGTTAAATTTAATTTAGCAGTTTCTTTGCATTCAGCTATTGACGAAGTTCGAAATCAAATAATGCCTTTTACCAAAGATTTTCCTTTGCAGGATTTGAAAGAATCCTTGGAATATTGGTATGCTAAAACAAACAACAGGGTTTCTTATGAATATGTTGTTTGGAATGGAATTAACGACACCAAAGAAGCGATAATGGCCTTAGTTAAATTCTGTAAATATGTGCCTTGTAAAGTAAATTTAATTGAGTATAACCCAATAGGCGACCCGAATTTTAAACAGGCAAAGCCACAGGTTATTTCTGATTACATCAGTATTCTTGAAATGAACGACATTATTGTAAATGTTCGAAGAAGCAGAGGGAAAGATATTGATGCGGCATGCGGGCAGTTGGCAAATAAAAAAAGCTAGCGTAACGCTAGCTTTTTTTAAACCCTTTTTTAAGAGTGTTGACTTTATATAAGATTAAACTTATTAGTTTCTTTTCAGTTTTTTCTTAACTTCAATTTCATGGTAAGCTTCTATTAAATCACCTATCTCAATTTCATTAAAGTTTTTAATTTGAATTCCGCAATCGTAGCCTTTTGCTACTTCTTTAGCGTCATCTTTGAAACGTTTTAATGAACTTAAGTCCCCTGAATGCAGCACTACGCCGTCCCTAATAATTCTAATTTTAGAATTTCTGAAAATTTTACCGCTTATTACCATACATCCGGCAATAGTTCCAATTTTAGAAATTTTATAAATTTCCCTAACTTCAGCATTACCAGTAACTTCTTCTTTTACTTCAGGAGATAACATCCCTTCCATGGCATCACTTAAATCATTAATGGCATCATAGATAATAGAATATGTTCTGATGTCAATTTCTTCATTATCGGCTAATGTACGAGCATTTCCTGATGGTCTTACGTTAAATCCGATAATAATGGCATCGGATGCAGAAGCCAGTAATACGTCTGATTCTGTTATGGCCCCAACACCTTTATGGATAATATCTACCTGAATTTCTGCAGTTGAAAGTTTTTGCAATGAATCTGCTAATGCTTCAACGGAACCGTCAACATCACCTTTTAAAATAACATTTAATTCTTTAAAGTCTCCTAATGCAATACGTCTTCCAATTTCATCTAGCGTAATATGTCGTTGTGTTCTAACAGATTGTTCACGTTGTAATTGTGAGCGTTTGGTTGCAATTTGTTTTGCTTCTTTTTCATCTTCAAAGATGTGAAACTTATCTCCTGCTTGTGGGGCTCCGTCTAAGCCAAGTACAGAAACCGGTGTTGAAGGTCCTGCTGTTTTCATGTTATTTCCACGTTCATCGAACATAGCCTTAATTTTACCGCTATGTTTTCCGGCAAGCATATAGTCGCCAATTTTTAATGTTCCATCCTGAACAAGAATTGTGGAAACATATCCACGGCCTTTATCCAATAGGGCTTCAACGACACTGCCAACTGCTCTTCTATTCGGATTTGCTTTTAAGTCTAACATTTCAGCTTCAAGCAATACTTTTTCAAGCAATTCTTCAACATTTTGTCCTGTTTTGGCTGATATTTCCTGAGACTGGATTTTTCCACCCCAATCTTCAATCAACAAATTCATTTGAGAAAGTTGTTCTTTAATTTTTTCAGGATTTGCGTTTGGTTTGTCAATTTTATTGATGGCAAAAACCATTGGCACGCCGGCCGCTTGCGCATGGCTGATGGCTTCTTTGGTTTGTGGCATCACATCATCATCAGCTGCAATAACAATAATCACCAAATCCGTTACTTGAGCACCACGAGCACGCATCGCCGTAAAGGCTTCGTGACCTGGAGTATCCAAGAATGCTATTTTTTGACCGTTTTTTAATTTTACGCCATAAGCACCTATGTGTTGTGTAATTCCTCCAGATTCACCGGCAATTACATTTTCTTCACGAATATAATCCAATAAGGAAGTTTTACCATGATCCACGTGTCCCATCACGGTAACAATTGGTGCTCTTGGTTTTAATCCTTCAACGTCCTCTTCCTGTTCGTGAATTGCTTCTTCAACTTCCGCGCCTACGAAGTCTAAGGTGTAGTCAAACTCTTCTGCAACAATACTAAGCGTTTCAGCATCTAATCGTTGGTTCATGGTTACCATCAACCCTAAAGACATACATGTTGAAATAACATTGGTAACAGGAATATCCATCATGAATGCAATTTCACTCACTGTCACAAATTCTGATACTTTTAGGATTTTACTTTCAGCTTCCTGTAGTTCAAAGTCCTTTTCAGTTTGTATTCGGAACGTATCTCTTTTATCTCTTCTGTGTTTTGCGCCTTTTCCTTTTTTAGATTTACCTTGAAGTTTTTCTAAAGTTTCTCTAATTTGTTTTTGAACATCAGCTTCAGAAGGTTCTTCTTTTACCAAAGGTTTTCTACCGCGCGCTAATGCTGGTTTGCTGGCTCCTTTTTTGGCAAGTATAGGTTGTTTTTTAACACCTTGTATAGGGGTAATTTTTTTTACTATTCTTCTGCGTTTCTTCTTATTTGCATCGCTGTTTTCTTTTTTAACAGCATGTTCAGGCTTTTTCTTTTTAGGGCGTTCGAATTGTTTTAAATCGATTTTTTCACCAATAATTTTCGGTCCATCTAACTTTGAATATTTCGTTTCAAGTGTTTGTGGCTCTATTATTTCAGGTTCTTCAGCCTCTTTTTTCTCTTCGATTATTTCAGGCTGTTGCTTTTCTTTGTCCGGTTGTGGAGCTGCTTTCTTTAGAATTGCCTTTTTTTGAACCTTAACAACTTGCTCTTCAGCTTTAGGTGTTTTTACAGGCTTTTCTTCAGGTGATTCTTTAATCTCAGTTGCGGCTTTTGGTGCTTTTTCTTTAACTGCTTCAATAGGTTTAGGTTGCTCAACAATTACTTCAGGTTTTTCTTCAACAACAACCTTAGGTTCTTCTTTGGCTTCAACAACAATGGTTGGTTTTTTTTCAATTTCAGCCTCTTTGGGCTCAATATCAATTTTACCGATAGTTTTAATCTCTAATTTTTCAGCTTTGGCTTTAATAACAACTTTTTTGGCCTCTTCCTCAACACGATGTTTCTCAACCAATTCTTCATGAGCAATTCTTAAGGTCTCTTTTTCTTTCCTTTTTTCCTCACCTACCTCTTTTGAAGCTGCTTTTTTACTTCTGTCAGTCTGAAAACCATCCAATAATATTTCATACTCTTCACCAGATATTTTTGTTGTAGGTCTTGCTTCTATATCAAAACCTTTAGATGCTAAATGCTCAACAGCTCTATCTAACGAGATATTCAATTCTCGTAATACTTTGTTCAGTCTTAATGTTTTGTCTTCAGCCATACAGTGTTTATTTTTGCCAATTTGTGTTGAATAATTAAAGATTAATCTTTAAATTCTTCTCTTAATATTTTTTGAACTTCTAAAATGGTTTCTTCTTCTAAATCGGTTCTGCTTACAAGTTCATTGATATCTTTTTCCAATACGCTTCTTGCAGTGTCTAAACCAATATTTTTAAATTCCTGAATAATCCATGCTTCAATTTCATCAGAAAATTCTGTCAATTCAACATCATCTTCTGCTTCAACGCCTTCACGTTGAACATCTAATTCATAACCTGTTAATTGTGAGGCTAAACGAATGTTTACACCATTTTTCCCGATCGCTTTTGAAACTTCTTCAGGCAACAAATACACATCAACTCTTCCCTTTTTACCATCCTCACGTCCTTCTTCTTCATGAATTTTCATGGAAACTACTTTTGCAGGGCTCAAGGCTCTTGCAATGTAAAGTTGTGTATTTTTGGTATAGTTGATCACATCTATATTTTCATTTCCCAACTCACGGACAATGCCATGAATTCGAGATCCTTTCATTCCTACGCAAGCGCCAACGGGATCAATTCTGTCATCGTAAGAATCTACGGCTACTTTTGCTTTTTCGCCAGGTATTCTTGCAACGCCTTCAATAGTTATGAGTCCGTCAAAAACTTCAGGAATTTCTTGTTCAAATAATTTCACCAAGAATTCAGGCGCTGTTCTTGATAAAATAATTACGGGTTTGTTACCCCGTAATTCTACGGATTTAATGATTCCTCGAACAGAATCTCCTTTTCTGAAGTAATCTGAACGAATTTGTTCGTTTTTTGGCAATATGATTTCATTGCCGTCGTCATCTAACAATATAATTGCATTGTGACGAATGTGATGAACTTCAGCAGTAAAAATATCTCCTTCTAACTCTTTAAACTGTTTAAAAGTATTTGTGCTGTCGTGTTCATGTATTTTTGAAATAAGGTTTTGGCGCAAGGCTAAAATAGCCCTTCTCCCAAGATCTACCAACTTAACTTCTTCCGAAACGTCTTCACCGATTTCAAAATCGGGTTCAATTTTTTGGGCTTCAGAAAGTTCAATTTCTTCATTATCGTCTTCCGACATTCCGTCAGCAACCACCACACGATTTCTCCAAATTTCTAAATCGCCTTTATCCGGATTTATAATAATATCAAAGTTGTCATCAGATCCGAATTTTCTTTTTAAAGCAGCTCTAAAAACTTCTTCAAGTATTGCCATAAGCGTTACTCTGTCAATATTTTTATCTCCTTTGAAATCTGAAAACGACTCAATTAATGCTAAATTTTCCATGCACTCTCTTAATTAAAATATTATTTTCACTTTTGCTTCTAAAATATTGCTAAAAGGGACGGTCGAATTTTTAGTAACCGTAATTTTTCCTTTACCTATAGGTTTTGGTTCACGGGTTTTCCATTCCAACGATACCTCATTATCAGTAACATTTTTAAGCACACCTTCAATAGTAGTATTGTCTTCTAACTTTAAGATTAAAACCCTACTGATATTTTTTATATACTGCCGTTTAACTTTTAAAGGATTTGCAATGTCGGGTGAAGCAACTTCAAGAGAAAAATCTTCTATTTCTCTGTCTAAATTATGCTCAATTCCCCGGCTAATTCTTATGCATTCTTTTAAAGTCACGCCATGATCGCCATCAACTTCAACAGAAATCTTATTATCCGGTAAAAATTTTAAGTCTATCAAAAACAACTCAGGGTTCTCTTCGATAGCCTCTTTTACCAAATTTATAACTTTTTCTTTTTGTATCATATTATAAAAAGAGGGGACTTATTGTCCCCTCCTAGTCCTTTATCTATTCTAATTCGCTGCAAATATACTAAGATTTTTTGAAATGATAAAAATTCATGTTTATTTTTAATTTAAAATTATTAACTTAGCCTTAGGATAATAAACTATACAACAAATTTTTATGAAAAGTATTCTGGTTCCTATTGATTTTTCCGAACAAGCAAAATATGCTGCAAAAGTGGCGTCTGATATCGCCAGACAAACAAATTCAAAAATATATTTGTTGCACATGCTTGAGCTTCCCACAGGTATTATAGATCCTTCAGGTTATGGTCATTCAGGCAATACACCTTCTGCTTTGTTATTTTTAAGTAGGGCTCATGAAAAGTTTGAGGAATTTAAAAAATTACCTTTTTTAGAAGGTCTTGAGGTGGAAGATTCCGTGCTGTTTCATAAAGCTTTTGATGGTATTATTGATGAAAGTAAAAAGCAAAATGCCGATTTAATTGTCATGGGTTCAAAAGGAACATCAGGGCTTGAAGAAATGTTGGTGGGCTCTAATACTGAAAAAGTGGTCAGGAACTCAAATGTTCCTGTGCTTGTTATTAAAAAAGATATTGATAAGTTTAAAATTGAAAATATTGTTTTTGCCTCAAATTTTAAAATTGAAAACAGAAAATCATTTAAAAAAATACTGAATTTTGCATCGCTTTTTAATGCCCGATTGCATTTGCTTAAAATAAATACGATTCATAATTTCGAGACAACTAAGGAATCCAGCGACGCAATCAGAAACTTTATCAACGATTTCGATTTGGGTGATTACACCTTGAATATATACAATGATGTTTCAGTGGAAGCCGGAGTTTTAAATTTCGCCAAAGTGATTGAAGCAGATGCTATATTATTAAACACCAGCGGAAGAAGAGGTTTATCTCATTTGTTTAACGGTAGTATTGGGGAAGATTTGGCGAATCACGCGAAATTGCCTGTGATTACATTTAAGTTGTAGTGAAAAACCCCATAATTTAACGTCAGCGCAGAAAGTTTATACTTTTACTTTATCGGGTATTTCACAAATAGGTATGGGAATCATTTTGTGTTTATTTGCGCTATTTCTTTTCTTGTAAATAGCAAACACTTCTTTTTTTCTTCCTTCAAAGTCAGCAGTTGTTTTACCTGATTCATCTTGTTTCATTGCCCATTCCAATTCGTCATAACTTGCACCAATCTGATCTTCATCGGTTTTGTCATCTCCCCATAAGCCATCTGTTGGAGCAGCTTTTATGATAGCTTCATCAATGCCTAAATATTTCGCTATCTCATAAACTTCTGATTTCATTAAATCTGCAATCGGACTTATATCAACGCCGCCATCACCATATTTAGTAAAAAAACCTACGCCAAAATCTTCAACTTTATTTCCTGTCCCTACCACTAAATATCCTCGCAAACCGGCAAAATAGTACAAAGTAGTCATTCTTAGTCTTGCGCGTGTATTTGCTAATGCCATAAAACGTTGCTCTTTATTTTCAACTGGAGGAAAAGAAGTAACCAGACTATCAAATAAAGGTGTTAAGCTTATCTGTTGTAAGTTTACCTTTTTAAAGTTTTTTTGTAACCACGCTATATGGTCATAAGCTCTGGTTACTTGATTTTCGGCTTGATGTATTGGCATTTCAAGACATAAAACTGGAAAACCTGTTTTGGCACAAAGTGTTGAAGTGACTGCAGAATCGATGCCGCCGGAAATGCCGATAACAAAACCACTTACATTCGATTTTTCAGCATATTCCTTTAACCAGGAAACAATATAGTTAACAACTTTTTCAGCCTTCATAATTAATTAATTTAGTAATTTTGACGTTTTAAACTAAGAAGTGTAAATATAGAAATTAATGAACAGACTTTTAATTCTTACAATTGTTTTATTATTTTCAGTTTCCTGTAAAAAAGAAATTGAAAAAAAAGTTGATGTGTCAAACATTAAGGTCACTGTTTCGGTAATTAGGTTTGAGCAGAAATTCTATGAAGCTGATGAAACAACGCTTTCATCTCTTAAAAATGAATTCCCTTATTTGTTTCCCATCCAAAACGACAGCATTTGGCTGAAAAAAATAAAGGACAAGGAAGAAAGGGAATTGTATAAAAAGTCACAAGAAGTTTTTGGAGATTTTGAAAATGAAAAAATGCAAATAGAAGACCTGTTTAAGCATGTGAAATATGAGCATTCAAACTTTGAATCTCCTAAAACAATTACCTTAATCACAAATCTGGATTACCAAAACAAGATTGTTTATGCAGATAGTTTGTTGTTTGTTTCGTTAGATATGTATTTGGGAAAAAACAGTGAAGTGTACCAGGATTTTCCAGTATATTTATCGCAAAACTTCGATAAAT
>Ga0209414_1001090_pt1 | contig 13064 bp, 11 predicted proteins | sample LakVidmifraction_4_FD_181154 | JGI IMG/M metagenome (GOLD analysis project Ga0209414, IMG submission 181154) | Hypersaline microbial communities from Lake Vida, Antarctica - Brine Hole Two &gt;0.2 micron (SPAdes) (version 2) | ecosystem: Environmental > Aquatic > Non-marine Saline and Alkaline >... | reverse complement strand
GGCCACTGTCTTTAAGCGGCAGCATCGGCGTCGATGCGCCAAGCTCCTGCTCGAATAGTACATTCATTTGGTGCTCAGCTAACCAGAGTGATAAACGTGCTATTTGACTGGCAAAGTCGTCATACTCGATACCGTATAAATTATCTAAACTCACTACGCTATCAAAGCCTAAACCTAACAGGTTGTCTTTCGAGCCTATTAAATCACGCTGCGCCTTTAATATCTCAATCTCAAGTTTACGCAATTCTTTATAAGCAATGATCAAAAAGTTGCCTGATCCGCAATACACATTACATTAGCAGGTGATGACATGACATAAACCCATGAAAACTCTTACGCATAGAGAATAAAAAAATGTCACCACTAATTCAAGTTAAGTGATGACATTTTATATTTTATGTCACTAGCTGATTCAATAAAAATATCATAGAGATTAGTTTGTGTAAAATATAGATTTGAGCCTAATCCATCGCCTTAACTTTACTCTCGATAAAATCAATTTCAAATTGATCTAAGCCGTATTTTGCGTATAGCTGTTGGTTAATCTCAGAGATAGATTTGGACCAATCAATATCAGAATTAGAAGTAAAGTCTTGAAGTAGAATGTAAGCCAACCCTTCCTTCACTATGGCATGTTGTGTCCTTGTGCTCCCCATTTGGTTTGTTTTTTAGGGGTGACAACTATCCTGCCATAGGTGGGGGTATGGTGAAAACTACCTTGAAAAACTCTGATATTGACTTAATCATTTATAGCTTTAACTCTTTTATCAATATACTCCCAGTCGCTTGGACTTAGATTCCACATTTTTCTCAAAATATCATCATTAATGGGTTTACAAAAATCAGATAGATTAGGTACAAACCTAAAATTCTTTTTATTAACATCCTGAGAAATTAAAGTTAATAAAATTAGAAATCTAACAGTTTTGGTAAAGAGATAATTTCTAAAATTTTCTGCCTCTTCTCTAGAATCGAATGATAATGCAACTATATATGATTCTGTGCATATCTCTCCAGGTCGAGCTATTAATACATTTTTTTCATGGTAGATTTTTATAGGTTTAGTAAAATCCGTTTGACCTGCAATTGGAGCTTTGGGGATTAGGACTTTCCACTTATTAATTATTCCATTTTTATCTTTTATGTCATTAGGGTCTGCATAACTGAGTCCAATCTTTTGCTTAAACCAACATGGGATTCCTTTATTTCTTGGTAAATAATTAGTTGGTATATCAAAAGGTCTAATAGAACCAACAACATCTATTAAACTACCATAGTTCTTATAATCACTACTTTTTAGAATTTTTCTTAAAATATTTAGTGCTTGATTATCCCTAACAAATATATCAAATTCATCTAAATCCCTATAAGCTACTTTATCATCTCTGCTACTAACAACTTTACATTGTCCATTATAGTTTTTATCCCAAAGAAAGTAACAAACCCCTCCTGCTATATCTACACCTGGAAAAACTTTTGATGCCGACTCAAAATCATATAACTCTTTAAATCTTTTGTCTTTCAGAACATTTTTTCTAAAATCATCTAAACCAAATCCACCTGAATACCATCTTGCAGGCATAATCATAACCAAATAATTTGGTTGTAAACTTATTGCAATTTCCACAAACTTTTGATACACAGGGGTAGCTTGTCTTCCCGAACCGTTAGTATCAATTTGGTAAGGAGGATTACCAACAATTACATCAAATTTCATTATTTATTCTCCACAGGCTTGCTAACACCAAATATTTTATCGCATTTTGCTTCAAAACTCATCTCAGTCTCACCTTTGGCATACGGAATCGTATCCAATAACACAATATGCGACTGGTCAATATTTTTTGCCTTCTCATCAAACCCGAACACAAAATTACGGGCAATATTAAAAATAATTTCTGACGGAGCAAAACCATAAACTTGACGCTCCAAAATATGTTTAAGCCTTGCATCGGGGTCGGGTATCTCATCAGCTAGCCCTACATACAGACGTTTGACAATCTCTGTCAAATACAAGCCCGATTTAACGTATAAGTCCGCAAATGTCTTTTCCGACTGGGTAAAGATTTGCGGGTCTTCAGCTTCTAATTTATCAATCATCATTTTCACCACCCGTTTTGGGGTGTAAATCTGACTTGTCTCTTGCGGTGGGATATAGTCAAAAATATCCTCTTCTTGACTATCATCAAAATAATTGGCAAGTTGGGTTCGTTTTTTTAAAAACTCTTGCACAGACTCATCAAATACCGTTTCATCAAAAAAGTTAAATTTATCACGCAGGGTTCTAAATTGATCTAAGGTAATGCCAGTCACTTCTTTAAAAACATTGTCGCTGATACGCTTATCAAAATTCTTAAGCACGGTGTCAGCATCACCATAAGCCATCAAAAATGAAGGTATGGTACGAGCAAAGCCACGCAAACGGGCACGTACATCATCTTCAACAGTATTTTTCTTGTTATCTTCTGCTTTTTGTAAAATAGCTTGATTAGACGCTTGTACTTGCTCTTGTGTCTTAGCCGCAATCTTAGCCGCAACCTCTTTTTGATAGTCCTCTTGGATTTCCTTTTGCTTGATTTCATAAGTAGCTTTGGCTTCAGATATTTTGGCTTCATCAAGATGGGCTTGTGTTATCTCCTTCTTATATTCAATTTCCGCCTCTTTTTGTTTAATATCAGTCTGTTTTTGTGTAATCTCAACCTCACGCGCCACTGCTTTAGCTGCATTTTTCACAATATTTTCGGCAAATTTTTGAGTGACATCATTGTCTTTAGCAGCCTCTCTAATACCTTGTTCCACATTCTCTATAAAGCTTTTTTCGATTGCCTTTGCATGGTTATCTTGGGACTGTTCACTAAAAGTTTCTACGGTTTTTTGGATATTGGTATACGTCTTTTCACCAAAGCGTGCTTCAGTTTCCGAGATCACAATATCTGCATCTACTTGAGCCTCACCTTCGCTATCAATCGTAACATCTTGTGTATCAATAGGATCTTGAGTTTTTTGCGGAACAGTTTTACCAATCTCTACTGGATTAAGGTTTTCAAGGATTTTTCGTACTTCTGCCGACGCAAAAATACCTGATACATTCTTAAAGAGTAGGTTGGACATAAAGCCACGGCGTACCACCTCTTGAGCTTTGATGGCTTTTGGTATGGTCAACACTTGAGTAGCATCAAGCTCAACCATCTTACCGTCGCTATCTTCTGCGATAACTGGGAAGAAATTTAAAAGATGCTTGATATTCTCTTTGCGATTATCGCTTGTACCGCCGCCATTTACCGTCCTGCGAGACAAATCGTTAGCAAACTCTTCATAGATGATTAACGTGCGTTCAGGTGCAAAATCAAAAACATAAGCATTGTCCTTTTGATATACCTGACCATTGACCTGATATTCCCACGGGTTTTGTGCTCGGAAGGCAGCTTGCATATAAAGACTGGGTGATTTGACGTTTGATAACATTAATACAGCTGTCCACTCAGGAATAGTGATGCCAGTGGTTAGCTGACCCACAGATAATGTAATGGTCTTATCATGTGTTTTAACAGCTTTTTTTACTCGAACAAGCGATTTATCATTATTGATCACATCGCTATCATGACCTTGACCATCACCTGCGGCAAGTATGATCTCGTAGTTCTCAAAGACAGGATGCTCTTTTAGTAGCTTTTGTAAGGCTTTGGCACTGGCGACACGGTTTAATAGCCAAAAGGTGTGTTTAAGCTCATCACGCAATGCTTTGGTTGAAAATGGATACTTCTCATTACGAGATGATGATAATGAGTCTAGCCATTTTTTTACATCTGCCTCATGGACAAACTTACCATTGTCTTTTGTTTCAAAGAACTCATTAAGATCAAAAGCATAATCAATACTTTCACCCTCTATTTTCGCACCTTTATTTACTTCATCAGTGATGGCTTGACTCATTTGATAAGAAAACAGATTTAAACGAGGCAGTTTTTCATAGGGATTGTGTTCATCTGGATTGTCCCAATTGACTTTAGCCTGCTGTTCGTCTGCATAACTCCAATTGTAAATCTCGTTTTCACTAAACGTACCAGCAGCAACGGCTTTAAAAGGTGTGCCAGATAAATGTAGAGTAAAATTACGTTTAATATTTTCAAAGGCTAAATCAGTCTTAAGGGTGTCTACCCCCTCATGAGCCTCATCAATGACTAACATATCCCATGTCATGTCTTTGACCCAGCTAAGCTTATTGTAATTACCACCAAAACTAATCGCACCCTTCAAATCTTGTAGAGATATAAAGGCGATCATGCTTTTTTTGCCCGTAGCTGTCTGCGATAAAAACTCCTCTCTTGTCATGACAGGACGTTCACTTAACGAGTCACTGGTAGAGACAAACGCAAAGTCAGTTTGCCACGCAATGAACTTCTCAAAATCATCAAACCAAGAGTTAGCAATACTTGGTCTGTTTGTCACAATGAGTACTTTAGTCGCATCAATCTGTCGAGCTAAGTCATAGGTGGTTAGCGTCTTACCAAATCGTGGTTTAGCGTTCCATAGGAACTCACCTTTGGGATGAGATTTTATATGATGCAGAGTTTGAGTAGCAGCAGCAGCTTGTTCATCTCTAAGTTGATACTGAGCCTTTTCTTTAGCTTGATTATAAGAGTTTTCTAAAAAGCTTTTATAATCAGCATAAGATCTTTGTTTCAAGTTATGCTCATAAAAAAACCACTCAGAGTTTCCTAAACGCTTAATCTGCTTATGTTTGACTAGGTAATTATGAAGCTTTTTATCTGTGAACCGCTCACCTGACTCAAGAAAACTTGCAGGTGCGTCCCATAACTTTTCGTAGGTAAGGCGTGCTGTGTAGGTTTGTTCTTTAATGCGCTCATCGACACTTTCACGCTCGGTATAACCTATTTTTACCCAGCCATCTCTATCTTGCACTTGTGGTAGGGTATAAGCATAAATTTGTGGATAGATAGGTTTTGCAGTTTTTATTTTGGGGGAGTTACTCATTATTACCTTAATCCTTTGTCAAAGAGTTCCATCTTGTTTTTGTCCCAGTTCATTATTCTGACACGTTTGCCCGCTTTTCTCTGGCTTTTGTCATCAGAAACGTTGTCATCGAAAAGTTTTAACTGACTCTTAATAGGTCTTTTACGTATATCCGATAACGGAATGATATATTTCAAGCCATCCATCTGAAATAGATTGTAGCTAATAATATTGGCTATAGTAGCGAAGTGTTCATGCTTTGGTTTATCTTGCCACTTAGCCACATGATAATCGTAGTAAGTATAGAGTAGGTTTTCTCGTGCTAATAGCAGTGAATCACCGTTCCATTCAAAACCATAACTGGCTTTATATGCTTTCTCTACCAATTGTTGCCATTCAGACTTTTCATCCACATGAGCATTGATACGTGCCAATTTACGATCAACAAAGCCTACACGCTCTGATAAGGGCAATATATTGCCTGTCTCCATGTCATAGCGTGTTGCCATATATGGCGCTTCACCACAGGTAATCTCTAGCCATTTGCGGTTTATATAGGTTTGTAAATCATCCTCACGGTAACTAGCATCGATCACATCATTTTGTTTTTTAACGACCCATGTAGGGGTAAATACCTCTGCTTTTGATTTGGTTCGCTCTTTTTGCACATATTGGGACTTTAAAGCACGAGGTATGATGATATGCCCCATGTGACCTGTTATCAATTTAGGTTTGATTTGATGCGAGACAGTATAGTATCTACCATATTGTATATAGTTCTCGTTTGCCCAGATGATATTTCTTATCTTTGTTGGTGTTGACGTGGTGCGGTCAATCAATAATGTATCAAGTATGGCTGGCATCTGTTCGCGAATGTCATTTTCAGAGATGTCAGCAGAACTAAATTGTACTTTAGTTCCTTTATCCTGATTTATATCTTTAGCTTTGAGACTGTAGAGGCTTTGACCAAAAAGACCAGCACCTTCTGAATGTGTCATATATCTTCTATACTCATTGTTAATACTTAGATTCATAATGTTTTGCTAATCCGTTTTAATATACTACTTTTGAGTGCAAAGTATCTTAACCAGCTATGGCATTTTTGTTGCTTCAATGGCTGGCAATCTTGATTTTAACCTCTCATTCTCTAACGTCAGCTCTATTATCATTCTTTCGGCTTCCATTAGTTTCGATAAGGCTATATCGTTTTGCGCTTTTATGTCGTCAAGCTGTTGTTTTAAGCTCCTATTTTTTGCTGTTTTGGCAAGACTTTTTTGTCTAGTTGATTGTTGAGACGAGTTATCCTTATTTTCATCAATCCAAGATTGAATCTTATCAACCAAATCAGGGTGTCGAGATCGGCGGAGAGCAGAGGGGTTGACTCCAGCCTCTTTGGCAACGTTATTTTGGGTCACAGGCGTCCCTTTAGGTAATAACTCAGGCTTACCCACCTTAAGACGCTCGAAAGCCTCTAGAAACCGAATTTCGGCTCTTCCTGGCTGTTTATCTTTCGTATTAGATTTGGACTGTATTGATGACATTTATCGCCCTCTTTGCTGATTCTAGCTGTGCTTTTAATGACTGATATAATGGTGACCCATCATCCGTATTAATTAACTGTATTTGTAAGTTGTCTTTAAGCTGATTAATCATAGGTAGCTTGTTCTTGTCTACAATCACAGATTCACAAGGGGAGATATTGTCAAATCCCATACAAGAGCTAATATTGCTAATACCTCCATAGGGACACGGAGGACCTTGATTTGCACAACCTCCTAAAAAGGTTTCACGATAGCTTATTTTGCCCTTTTTAGCTGATTCAATAAGCTGCTTGTGATCCTTTTCAGTTATTTCAGATAGTATCTGTGCTTTTCTTTTATCGCCATGCGGAGAAATATGGTTATCAGACTGCAACTCCTTAAATTCTCTTGCAAGCGTTTCATACATTTCTCGTAGGTATAGATTACGAACCTCACTACTTAATGGAGCTTTAAGCTTATAATAATTTTGTCCATAATACCTGCTCATAACAAGGCTAGCGTGTTTTAGCTGATACTGTAATGAGAACTCTGATACAAGACTGAACCGCCCCGGGATTGTCGGAGACCCAACAATCTGAGAGAATACGACAATGAAAAAACAAAACTATACCCCTGAGATTAAAGAAAGAGCCGTTCGTATGCTTATAGAAGCCAAGGACGACTATCCATCCACATGGTCGGCCATTCAAGCCATCGCCTCCAAGATTGGTTGTACCCCTGAAACCCTTCGAGCATGGCATAAGAAGCACATCGAACAAAGTATTCCAGCCATTGTACAATCTCAAAGCCAAGACCAGCGTATTAAAGAGCTTGAACGCGAAAATAAAGAGCTAAAACAAGCCAATGAGATTATACGCAAGGCTGCTGCTTTTTTCGCCCAGGCGGAGCTCGACCGCCCACCCAAGTAATGATTCAATTTATTGATGATCATAAAGATGAGTATGGGGTCGAGCTAATCTGTAGAGTACTACCGATTGCCCCATCAACCTATTATCGTACTAAAGACTTAGCAGATAACCCCGAGAAGTACGCCAAACGCCATCAGCATGATGATTACTTGATTGGTGAGATTAGGCGCATATGGCAGGACAGCAAATGCCGTTATGGCGCCCGCAAGGTCTGGCAACAGCTTAAAGCGGATGGCGTAAAGGTCGCTCGCTGTACCATTGAGCGTTTAATGAAACAGTACGGCTTACAAGGTGTCTGGCGTGGTAAGGGTAAGATTACCACCAACAGCCGTGACGATCAGCTGCGGGCTGATGACTTAGTGAAACGTAACTTTACAGCCAGTCATCCCAATCAGTTATGGGTTGCTGACTTTACTTATATCAAGACGACTAGCGGCTGGGTTTACACGGCCTTCATCATTGATGTGTTCGCTCGTAGCATTGTCGGCTGGAAGGTGGCTAATCGTATGAATACCAAATTAGTACTAGATGCCTTAGAGCAAGCACTGTCTGATAGAGGCAAGCCTAAGGATGTTATTCACCATAGCGATAGAGGCAGTCAGTATTTATCCATTCGCTATACGGATAGAATGACCGAGGTTGGCGTACAAGCCTCAGTGGGTACCACGGGTGATTCGTACGATAATGCTTTAGCTGAAACGGTCAACGGACTATACAAGACGGAAGTGATTCATTATTTAAAAGAGCAATGGAATAGCGTAAATGATGTTGAATTAGCAACGCTTGAGTGGGTTGATTGGTTTAATAAGACACGTTTGCACAGCGCGATTGGATATGTGTCACCTTTTAAGTATGAGTCGATGTATTATGATAATCTTAATCAGTTAGGCCTGGCGGCCTAACTTAAACAAACAGTCTCCGATATAGTCGGGGCGATTCAAGACCACTCGCTAACATGTTAACCGCACCAGTACGCCTTAATTGATGCCATGCGATAGGCCATATTTTACCTAAATTATATAATTTTGGATCTAGATTGGCAGTTAAGCGATGTGCAATTTCAAGATCATTTTTAGTAATAATCATTGTGTTTGCATCAAATAGTTTGGGGTAATTTGTATAAACTTCTCTATATGTTCTTGGTGTTATGTATTCGGTACTGGCATCTAGAAAATGCATTCTCCACGGTTCATAACAGTGGCACTGTAGCGTAGGATTTTTTAAAAATTCTTCTTTAAGCTTTAAATCTGAATCGTGCTTTGCAGCAAGAAGTCTGAGTTTTGTTATATGCTTCATTGATTCAACAGCAGTCTTGACTAAGGGCGAGACAATCCACCTTGCTTGTTGATCCTTAATTGTTTTAGTCGTTACACCTTTAATTAGGCATATTTCACTCCCTGTTTCATCTACTTCAACCTCGAAACAGTCAGCTCTTAAACGGCTACATTCACTAATGCGCATTAATGAGAAGTTAACTATATATGCAGTACCACAGAGATTGATAAGATTCATATAATTAGATAAAGTGTTTAGGTTGCAATTATTATTAACCACTACCCACTTTTCTAAAATATGATAAACACCAAATTCTGTTGCGAGATCTTTAATGCATTGCTTTGTGGTCACAATGCTTTTTTTGGATTTCTTAATAGATTTAAATTCTTCTCTGTTGGATACAAGAAAAATAGAGCTGTTTGATGCGGATTTAGATTTGTAGGCTGATAAACAGTGTTTAAAGAGTTCTTCAAACTTTTCTTTGTTTTCTAAGTATTCATCCAAACATTCTTTTAATCGAAGTAATTGATAGCTCCAAATCCGAGGTGGTATATAGGCGGTTTGAGTTGAATCATCAAATTTTAGATTCTCGGTGAAAACCTTCATTCCATCCTTGTCGAGAATTTTAAACCCCAACTTATCTGAATTAAAGCTTATGTCGTGAAGGTATGTGAGTAGATGTTGGTGGCTAAATTTACCGTTTAGAGCTATCTCCTTAATAATTTCAGGATATTGAGATAGTTCTGAGACACATAAATTATGTTTCGAGCAAATGACGAAAATTGGCTTAATAGTTTCAAATTTAGTTACTATTGTTCTTGAAGTGACTGGCACTCCTGGTCCCCAAATCCACCAAGCCACAATTAGTCTTAGTAAATCAGCATTCTCTCTACTTACTTTATAACCATTTCCTGGACCATCCCCAAAATAGATTTTTAGCACGCTTCCATGCCACGGTGAAAAATCCCATCTAACGTCACCATACCTAGAAATCACCTTGCCATCCGAATCTATAATGACTGGAAAGCCATACTCTGGAGGCCATGTGTTGGGTCGAAAATTAAGCGCATCAGAGTTTACTGAAGTATCTAAGATCGATAACCCTGGCAGGTTTGGCAAAGTCATTTCATCTCCTCAAGTAAGTTAATAAACCCACTCCACTGCGGATGATAGTTCCCAGCCCTGATAGAGTCACGAGCATCAACGACCCACTGGTCCCTGATGCTACTGCTTTTAGCTATAGCTTCAAGCTTAAGATTAAGTCTATCAATAACTAAACAGGCTGGGTGTGTATAGTTTTTATTGGAGGGTTTGTATTCTCCAAGCTCAATTTTCTTTATTTTCAGGTGCGATGCAAGCTTCCAACAATAATCATAGCTCATAATATCTTTATGGTGCGTGCAAAAAATACATCCTTCAGGACTGATACAATCAGGAATAGGGGCATCTTTAGAAGCTTGAGAAATACTTTGAGGGTGAGCTTGACCTACGCAAACACCAGGTCCTGGAGCAGCTAAAGAAGGGTCATAATTATCGTGAAAATTTATTATTTCATTAGTAGCACGTTGGTGGTGGGGCCGTAGGTAATCACGTACTAAAACATCGGCTGTATGCCCCATCTGACTCGCAGTCAGCGAGATGTCATCTGTATGTCTTATTAACCAATTAACTCGTGTGTTGCGCAACTCAGATGGGTTTATAAATATTAAATCGTTTTTTTTGAACAGCTTTTTTACAGAGCTAAGTGTCGTTCGAGAAGCGGTGGATCGCACCATACCTCTACTTAGAAGTGGAAAAAGCCTGTCGTCAAGACTCTTGAGTCCAGTATCATTAAGCCATTTCAGATAGTTTTGAAGATGCTCTCTGTATGTGTTGTAACAACTGAAGATTGACTCTCCTTGTCTACGTCCTTTGTATACCCGAAAAACATCATAATCTTCACCATTGGTTTGCCATCTGTAGTCCTCAGATTTAAGCAAAACGGCTTGGGCTAAATTCATGCCAGTTTGAGCTAAGAAAACAAGAAGCTCAGCTTCGATACGAAGGTTAAGAATATTAGATCTTTTATTAACCTCAAATAAGCTTACACCCTCTGGCAGTGCTTGCCTTGCGAGTATGGCTGTTCTTTTTACCGCAGGGTTTTCAATCGTAGACACATCTAAATCTGGATCTATTAAATTGCCAGCAATTGTAACTACCTGCTCTTCGCTCAGTTTGATTTTGATCGGAACGGGGCCACGTACAGTAGCTAGGTCAAGACTCTGGCACATTGTTGTCAAGATCCTACCAAACTGGAAAGTGTTGGCTAAATTTTGTTTATCAGATTGTGTGCCTAATACAGGTTTATTTTTATTAGGTCTAGATAATCTTGTATTGAGCATCAAACTATGACCAGGTTTAGAGCCTGGAAGACTTAGTGTTTTAGCAATAATATTTGCAATCATTGATGCTGTTTTATAAGCTGTGAAGTGGCTCAAATCTTTTTTTTGATTTACTCTAGTGAGCAAATATTCTGTCCAGATCTTAAAAGATGATACTATTTCTTCTTCCGTACAAGGTAGGTTATTTTTATCAATCGCAGCAAAGAATTTCCAAACTTGCTCTAGGTATGTCTTTATAGTTCTATGAGAGCTGCCTGATATTAAAAGACCCATTAGCATGTCATAAAGCTTTATAACGAGTGTAGCTCTTTCTGGTAGTATATTGCCAAAATCACCGTTATCTATGCGTTTCATAACCTTGTCTCGCCTGACAGACGTGGCATTTTTATACAAAAGAACTTTTAAATCCCATGCAGTTTCATGAGTACCCATCATTAAGCCTTTGATTGTCAGGTCTTTATTAATCATTGGTGATATTCCTACTTAACCCCATAAACGCCTCAGTGAAGGCGTCTGATGCCTCCTTCATTGTTTTACTTGTCTCGATAAACTTGACATATTTCATCGTGGTGCTCTCGTCCTTATGAAGACAAGATTCTTTTACGAACTCTATAGCCTCACTAACAGACATGGCGTCTAGTGCTACTCTCATAAGCTCTGTTGCATATGTGGCTCGCGTTCTATGAAAGTAAAAACCTCGAAAAGCTTTTACTCCAGACTTTAGCCCTAATTTTCTTAGACGAGACATCTCAACATTAATAGCGCTGCTACTATCTCCTTTGTAATTATTGCCGAATCTAGTAAGAAATAATAGGTCTTGATCAGCTTCAGGCGACAGAGCTTGTCGCTTCAATCTTCTTATACTTGAGGCATAGTCTAACAATGCTTCAAGTAGCTCATTAGGGATTGGGACAGAACCGCTGGCATCAAACTTCGTCTCAACAGGAGGGCGTGCACTTGGGCCAACAGAAATCGTTTTAATTCCTATCTCTGAAACAGTGATGGCATTTTGAAGGGTTGAGACTTTTAGGTCTGTAATTGAGCCTATGCGTAGTCCTGTAAAAAAACCTATTCTCAGCATAAGGGCTAGTTCTGTGGATGCGTTTTTATCAGCAAAACTGAGGATATCTCTCATGGCTTTTACTGCTACTGGTAGCAAGCCGCCTTCTAGTTGAATAGGTCCAGCTACAGTTCGATTTGGGATAGCAAGATTAGTACTTGCTACTTTGAGCGTATGTTCAAGTCCAAACTGATTAGTGAGTTTGATCCCAACAAGCTTATCTTTCCACATCGGCCACTCAGTTGAAATCAATCCTGTCTTTTTAGCCCATTTGTAGAACCTGATTACAGCTGCCATTCTTTGTGATGTCGTACTAGGGGCTAACTCACCTGAGTTCCTAGCTTGTATCAAAGCACCTCTAAATCGATTTAGACACCTTTCACTTTCACGGTCAGGGAAGTGCCACCAATCCATAGATTCAGACTCTAGCCACTTTGCATATGCTAGTAAGTGAGACATATTTGATCGAACTGTTTTGATGCTACTTCTGAAGGAGGTAGCTTGTTCTAAAGCCCATAGATTAGCTTCTGACCAAGTGGTGTTGTCTTGCCAGATAATTTGAGGTAAGCCTTTAATGATTTGATGATTAGATTTAGCCCAATGAACCTTATTGCTTTGAATGTTAACTTGGAAGGGATGGTAGTTAATTAGTTGAAGCGTAGCCACATTAGTTCCTTAGTTAATCAAAGCCTATATTTGATTGATGACTTTCTTAAGGACTATTATAAATGTTAACTGAGGTTATGTCACTAGATTATTATGTAATATGTGTATTAAAAAGAGAGTATGTAAGGTGTACCGCAAGCTGGGTCAAATACTTTGATTTGGCTGATACGCTCAAGTAAGGCATCTAAGCGCTCAGCTTTATTATTCTTATGGCGATTGTCATAACTTAACGCTATGACCGTGTCTAGCTCTGTACGTA
>Ga0209414_1001089_pt1 | contig 13066 bp, 11 predicted proteins | sample LakVidmifraction_4_FD_181154 | JGI IMG/M metagenome (GOLD analysis project Ga0209414, IMG submission 181154) | Hypersaline microbial communities from Lake Vida, Antarctica - Brine Hole Two &gt;0.2 micron (SPAdes) (version 2) | ecosystem: Environmental > Aquatic > Non-marine Saline and Alkaline >... | reverse complement strand
AACTTCTTGTATAATACCCTGGCTCAGAGCATCTGGGTGACCACCGCTACAATCAACGCCTTCTTGCAACTCCGGAGTCCATTTTGCCTCCCATAGCCCGAACTCATTGCGTATCTTGCGACCCAGTGTGTGGTGATAGAGTATTAGGTCCGATTCTTTTGTTTCTAGAAACGCCATCTTAGACTGCTTTGCCTCGTTGTGGAACCAGTTAATAACTTCTTCAATTATCTGTTCACGTGGTTTCATTGTTGAATGTCTCCATTACGTTGTTCATTATAGTGCGATAGGGTTCATGCAATATTGTCTTTTCACTCGGGTCAGAACCTATGACGGAATCTGCACACCTGTCAATAATTAATTCAGCAAACCGTTCAATAATTTCGGGTTCACACTGTTGATCATTAAACCCTAACCCAGCTTGGTACCACAGTTTCTTAATTTCCAGGTTCATCGTTTAATGCCAAGTTCCTTGTACGCAAGTTGCACACTCTTGGCTTGGAAGTATGAGTCTGCCAGCGCGTTGTGTAGGCTATCTTGCCCTACTAACTTCCTTGGGTCCGATGCACATGCCGAAAACAATGTGCGACTGTCACGGATTTGCCAAAAGTTCCAAGGAATCGGCTTTCCTACACTGCGGTATAGATCTTCTAGTATGGTATAATCAAAGCCGTAGCCTTGACCCCAAAGTACGCTAGTTCCTACACACCACTTAGACAACTGACGCAGTGCGTCCTCTACGCTGAGTCTGCCTTCGGGATCAAACGCTTCTTCCATAACAGCAGGGTCTTGCCTAGACCACCACTCAATTGTACTGTCACTTGCTGATCGTCCCAGCTTGTCTTGCTCGTCAATCTCAATCTTAAAATACAATTCTGAGTGCGGTTCTGAGTTTGACTTAGGGTCAAACTTGACTGCACCTAGGCTTAGTACTGTTGCATTTGGCTTTACGTCAAGTGTTTCTAAGTCGATCATTCCGTGGGTCGCCATGTAGGTCTCCTGTTTTCCTGGCCTATGCCAGATATGATTAAGAATATGTACAGGATGGGCCATGCCCAGCCGGTAATATAACTAGTGAGGTGAAGAGTCATTAATACAATACCGGCTAAGCCGGTCGTACTAAGACTCTTGTTGTTGTTTGTTTCTGGAAGTTTCAAGTTCTGCTCCTGTACTGTTAATACAGTGTAGCGCAGAACTTGAGAAATGTCAATGACTTATTTTGTTAGTAATGACAGAATCCCGTTATTTGGTAATGGTAAATTCAACATCTATGAACTCTAATGGGATATAAGGACAATAGAAGAGACTAGTATCAAAACGATTTTTGTTCTTTTCTATGTAATCTTTGTAGGTTAGGCCCGCTAGGGCTTTGTAGGTCTCAAACTGTTCAAACTTACCCTGACTCCATAATTTATCAAGAGCCGGCACAGTGTCTAAGAGATACATATCCCAGGCAACGGCTGTGCGTATCCTATTTCCAGAATCAAGGGGTATACTCATAATACTAGTCCTGTGTTGAATATTTGATTGTGTTCAAAATTATTAGTTTTTAGTCAGAGCATGCCATTAATACAATTCGTGTTAACTGTATGTGTGTACGCTTCGCTTAACACAAGATTTCGCTTGCGCTCAATCTAACTTCTCTTTGTGAATAATGTTTTATTGATCAAGCAACACTTGTACTGCATGACTGCTGTAAGCAGGCAGGTTCAGTTGATTCATCTAGATAGTAGAGCCATAACTCACCCAATTGGGTGAATTGAAGGTAACTCATTTTCATCTGAGTGAGCATGGACCATCTTAATAAAAGAGATTTACATTTCTGTATCAGAGGCGGTTGACCGGTACCCCTTACTCTAGCTTCACAATATCAACGGATGGTAGTTAATCCCTATTAAGCGAAATCACTTGCCTGTAGGTTGTATCTTTATCACAGCGCCTACTTCTTTTAAAGCCTTTAGTTAGCCTTTGCCTTCCAGTGCATCGATATCCGTCGACGATGTTACATCGCAAACTCTTGATGAGTCGAGCAGCCCCGACCAAACAGTACTGGTTAATGTGCCTAAGTGTGCCTAAGTGTGCCTGGGTAATCTATGTAAGATCAGTTGATTTTACAAAGATTCCGTCTATCATTTTTCCTTTACGATCTTTAATATCGTCATAAGCAACTGCAAGACAATCGTCCATAGTATGACCATTGCGCACCATAATGTTAATGAGCACAACCATCATGTCACCGAGGTCATCTTTAATATCTTTGCCCTTGCACAAATGGGAGGAAAGCTCTCCCATTTCCTCCGCCAATTTACAAAACTGTGACTTGTCGTCAGATCCGTTAATCAAATTTCGGTCGTGGTGCCATTGCGTAATTAATTCTTCGTAATTCATTTGAGCCTCTTGGTTAGTATTGTGGGTTTATAAACGAACTTGGGTCTACTGTAGCGTGTTCACCGTCTCTGTATTCTGCACCCATGTTTAGACTATCGGGCGCAGTTTCTGAATAAGCCAGTATGCTTTCAGTTTCTACCATCCTGACTTCGAATTCAGTGTTGTTAGCTTCGAGGTTAATACCTCTAGTCCAACGGCCGTGTTCGACCAATATCCAATTACCTACAGCGTATACATCGTTGTTAATTGTTCCTTTGCTGTATACCTTGCCCCAGCGAGGATAGATTCCTCGGGTCTTGCCGTCATCGTTAGATATTACTATTCCTGTAGTAGTAGTTTGTTCACCAAAGTGCATTCCGGTAACCAGTACTCGATTATTGATTGCTCTAAGGTTGCCTTGTATATTGTTAATGTTAGTGGCCATCGTTTACCTTTTTTATAAAGTTACCTTTTGCATCTTCAGCCCAATTATCTTCATCGTTGCCTTGTTCTTCTATTTCTTTCTCCGCTGTTGTTAATTGTTGTTCAATTTTGGTCTGAGACTTCTTTGAAGATTTCTTTGCAGGTGCTAATTTAGTAGTCGGCTGCTCTACTTCTGCTTGTTTGTCGGATGACTCCGCTCTTCCACTATCTGGACGTGCTTTACCTGCTTGGGCGTAGTGCTCTTGTACAATTGCTTCACGCTTGCGTGTAATCTCTCCGCCAGGGCCTAACTCGTCGCCGCGCGCATTCACTCTTGCATTCCCCACTGCCGGAGTTAATTCGTTTCTTTTGCGAAGCAAGTCCATATCAACTTGCTTTCCTCTCATACTGATGTGCTGTTTTTTTCCTGATGATACTTTTGACATGTGTGTCTCCTATTATATACTTACTTATCTCATGAACTCATGGAAGTCCAGGCCATATTGAATTGAGTGTATTTTATGTACTCCGATAAGAAATAAAACATAGGAGCTGACGCTGCTGCCACGGCCCACTCCCCAAACTATTTCATTTTCTCTCATAAAATCAACTAAAAATATCATGTACCTAAGTATATTAATCATATTACGAGATTGATATTCTTCTAGTTCACTAGTTAGTCTGTTTATTTCGTTTTGATTTGAGCATAATCCAACAAGGTGATCGTAAATATCTATCTTTAGATACTCGTCGGGCATAAACCACTCAGACTGGCAGGCATTATCGAATTCTACCATTGTTGTAGTTGATGAGCTGTACACTTGTAATCCTGAAGTATACCGTTCTTTTGCAACGGCATTAAACCGTTGTACGTCAGATGTGTCTTCACACTGTACAAGGTGTACTTTAGCTGCATGTCCACTGTAGATCATGTTTACAAGATCTACAGCGGTGAAGATTGGTGTTCCTAACTTGTCTGTTTTTACAATCATACAAACAGTTTAATTGATATTGATTAGATTGTCAACACTTTTGTGGCCGTTTTCTGCCATTTGTTCTCTTTCTTTTTGTGCAGCGACTACTCGACGATCGGCTACTTCGGCATGATAGATATCAAGGAACACAGTGATTTGATGCTTAACACTGGGATTAGAACTTTGAAAATATTTGTGCTGAAGCTCAGATATTTTCGAATCCAGTTGACTTTCGCTTAGATCACTTAGTGAATGTATTAATGGACTTATCAAGAAAATTCTCCGATGTAGTTTGCAAACACAGTGTTGCCTTTGGTTGCAGTCCAAAATTCAACAATGACCGATGTGTTATTACTGGCAACCGTTAATGTTGTAGGAAAGTCTAACGACTTTTTAATTATTCCGTTACTTTCTGAGTTTATTGTTATGGTGCGCTGCGACTCATCACTGCTTTTAAATTCTACAGTCATTTTTGAAACATATACTCCTTCTCGTACAGGCCAATCAGTCAGCATAAATGTAGCGTCGGCGCCTAGTGCAATTGTTTGGTAGTGTCCCTCTAAGAAACTAATTTCTAAGTTTGACGATCCCGAGTTTATTGTTAGGGGATTACGTGATGAGTGAGTGGACAACGACAATTCTGCGCTAGCAATTACATTGCCGTTGAAGTTGTTGGACTCATCTAGCTTAGCAGTGTTACTCTGTAGAATTGTAATTTCATTTTTTGCAGTGCCTAATCCTGTCTTAATAATACTAAAGTTATCGCGAAAGCCCTGGGTGTCATTATCCACTCCGGCAACTGGGTACGCTGCATCTAATGTTTCGCTTATAATTTCACTTGCCATAATTATTCCTCTGTTATATAATCCTATTTATTATTATCATACGTTGAATAGGTAGTTTGCGAATAGTATAAATTTTTCTTCCAATGAGTCTTTGCTTCGCTTAACAATATACCTATCTATGTCGTAGTTGATAATATTAGGATTAAAGTTACTATTATTTATAGCTGCTAGAACATTCTTTGCTTGTCCTGGCACACAATAGCAAACTGGAATAGCACTTACATATCCTAGTTCTTGCAATTTGTTTTGAGGAGTTCGCATCCAAAGAGGCAGATAATTTCTTTCATTCTGTCCAATTGCCTTGATGTTATCTCGCATGTGTTCAATACTAGCTCTATACTTTACGACGTCTGCACTCTGACCAGCAAGTATGGCATTACTATCTACTTTTATTGTGTTTGTAGGATTCGGTCTAATTCTGTATGGTTCGCTGTCGCTTCTTTCAAGAACAACTGTAATACTGGAATCGTCATTTAGTTCTATTTCAAAGAATGCATCCCCTACGAAAAAGCCAACATCGCCGTCTATAGTTTCGATAATTAACTGATTATTAATAGAAGGAACAAAGCTAACGAATCCTCCACGACCATACACTGGCAAAGAATCGAAGCCTGATCCAGTGTTTGTATTATCGTCAATAACTGCATACTGTAAACTGTCAACTGTGATTTTTTTAGTATTACGTATGTTAAACTTACTTTGTGTTTTACCTTTGTCAGTCTGTGCAAAATCGTTAACATCAATATAAATTACTTCGTATACCTGTTCTTGAGTATCTGGATCAATTGCAATTGCGGTCTTGAACTCTCCCAACCCGTACCTTGTTCTTTTATGATTCTTTGCTGCGGCTGCAACAAACTCTGCAATGTCTTTGGCTTCAATTCCAGCATAGATCAGCATATCTAGATTCTTTTGTATGCCAAATGTAGCGTTGCCTAGTCTATAAATTTTATCAGGTGTAAATATGTTGGGATCGCTTGTAAAGTCTCTAAACGCATCTCGTTGACTCTGTTGAAGCATGGGTCTTGCATAGATATCTGTATATTGCGTGTTGTCAAAACTTTCCACTCGCACTGTAAATGTACGTTCAATTGCTGCAATGCCGAATCGATCAACTGCTCTAACAGTGAAATCGTATTGTCGATCGAAAGTTGTTTCACCGGGTATTTTACCGTCCCAGGACATATTGTTATTATCAAATATGCTTAGTCCTAGACCTTCTGCGTCAGCAAACTGCTTAGGAGCTCCGACTATTTCTCCATTGTATTGTAGCCTCATGCCAAAAGGCAGTCTGCCGTTTACTAGTTTATACGTCATCTTCGAAAAGGGCACAGTTGTTTCTGCTTCCAATTTAAAAACACTAGTGAAGTTGGCATTGATAGTTCCTAGGTCCGCAGCAGTAATCCAACTTATGTTACTGTCAACTTCTCCAATTATCTGTAGGTTAAATGTTTTTGTACTGCTGGGAATGACTACTTCGTCGTTTTCTGCAACAATTATGTCTTCAGAGAAAAAGTCTCGGGCAAATAGTGCTATGCCAATATTTCTTCCTTGTGCTAGCACAACAGTAAGATTTTTATCTAGCTGTACAAAATCTTCATTGTCTCGCAGCACTTTTACAACAATAGTTCCGTTATTGCCAAAGAAGTTGCGAATATTTGAAACAGCCCTAGAACTAGCAGTACTAGGAATTCTAATTATCCATCTACGAGATTCCGGTGCAATAACAAACGCCTTATTGTTATAGGTGTCTTCAAGCGCCTGTATGGTTGCAATTACTCGGTCGTTAACACTTAGGTCATTAGACGTTTCGGCAACTTCGGACCACTTGAGTTGTTCAAATAATATTTGGACGTTTCCTTGATCGTCAAAAATAATATTACCGTTGGCATCAAGTTGTGGCTCAGTTGCGTGTGCTGCTATGCACACATAGATAAACCCGTCCCCTCCACTGGACACCGAGCGAACAATATAATCACCCACAATATAATCTTCGCCTACTTGTATATCTCTAGGACTGCCTGAAGGAAATATTCCTGTAATACTGAGATCAGTTTGTGTTATTTCGTATTCAATGTACGGAGTAATACTGCTTATAGTATAGGCTTTGTTTTGTTCAAATCGTAATTGACGTTGAGTGTACGTTTGCCTGTTGATTTCAGACAGACGGTTAACAAATAGATAGTCGCTGCTTATAACACCAGCCCTGCTGAGTATTAGCGGAATACTTGTGGTAAGGGGCGACCCTAGAAAAATTACGTCATAGTCTGCGTTCGAGTCATCAACATTTATAACTTTATAGAGTCTTCCCTCAAGAAGAATTTCTCGATTGATTAAAGCCAGTAGATCATTAATACCGTCTATATCACCTGTGCGATCTATCTTAAATATTTTAAACGAAGTTGCCCCTGGTGGAGTGTCTTCAAAGTAGTTTGCAAATATACTAACTATTCCTGTATCTGGCGATATCCTAGTAGCGCGTATTGTAAATGTGTAGTCTATTGTAATAGCTGGCTGATAGGGAATTTGTCCTGTAATCTCACCAGTTCTGCTGTCTAATGATAATCCTGGTGGTAATCTACTTATAGTGCCTAGATTGTTTATGTTTTCGAGTGTGTATATTAGTTCGCCGTCTAGCTGATTATTATCAATTGTTTCTAAATATATAGTAGTGTAATTGTTTGCACGTCTAACTCCTAGGTCTCTTGGAGTCAGCCAAGTGGGTGTTCTTATATTAGTTAAGTCAGCGGTAAATGTACCTGTGCTGGATTGCATTAGTGTATTATCGGCAGTTAGAAAATCGTCTCCTACTACGTATATTTTAAATTCTCTTCGAATAAAACTAGTACCGTCTGTTACTGTAACAGCAAAGGGATAATACCTGTTTAGTTTTCTAGAAAAAATCGAAGTTGCACTAAATCCATAGGGTACTGAATCGTAAACATAACTGCTGTAGCCTGTTGTTGTTACATCATTGCTATCAGTAACAAAGTCTAGATCCAAACTTAGCAGAGGTTCTACAATGCCTTGAAGTTTACCGTCGTCAGATAATTCTATTCCTGGCGGCAGCTCACCGTCGTCGTTTGCAATATAGTATCTTAGCTGGTCGCCTGCTGGAAGATCGGTGTCTGTGGCCAACAATTGAAAATCTACCAGTACATTGTCTAGAATGAACAACGCATCGTTTGCGCCAATTGGCAATAGACCTGGGTTTGTAACCCAACGAGGATCATCAGGACCTGTAACTATTATTTCTACAGTTCGATCTTCAAAAAGATCATCTAGTTCTGCTCGGATAACAACGTTGAAGCTTTGGTTGTAGGCCACTTCAAACAGTGTACCTACTATAACATTACCTTCTAATCTTGCACCTGGTGGGAGACGGCCACTTATAATTTCAGTAATAGTGTCGTTATTGTTTGTTAAGGGCAGCAGAATATTAACAGCTTCTCTTTCGATCGAAGTTGCTATTCTAGCTCCTGTTGGTACGTTCCAAAGACTGCTCATTTATAGTACTCTCCATGCAGAGTATTTATCGGAATATTAAATGACACCTTCGTCAATACTAATTGCTGATGGGTTAGTAAAAGTACCTAGATCAAAGTCTGATGTTGCAGTAAGTAATTCAATTGTGTTGGTAACAGAAAATAGTATTCCACCTAGTTCAATATTTTCAAAGTAAACGGCATAGGCTGCCGGATCAACTCCGTTTACTAATCCAGTAAGGTTGCCTACATTAAGTATGTCGTATCCGCCAGCATTAAGATTCCCACCCAGTTCCGGAGTAATATCTTGTGAAAGTTCTGCAAGATAAGTGTTGTTGATAACAAGATTGCCGTCTACTATGCGAGTGGATATACCAGGCCCACCTTGAATAGTTAGTGCTGCGCTGCCTTCTAGCAGAGTGGCGCCACCGTCGGTTGTTATTGCAAGTGAAACAACGCCTGTGTTACTAACTGTAACTTTTTCAAAATCTGAGCTTAGAGCAATGCCGGTACCGCTATTAAGTTTTTTAAACTGTAGCTCGTCGTTAATGCTAGCAGAAAAAAGTCCTTGCCCCACAGAACCAAGATTACTAGCAGTTGATGTTGCGCCAATTGTCAGATCAAGTATTTCGAAGTTTTCATTTATTTTAATCATCGCTTCACGAAGATCATCACCTGTTCCGTCGTTAGCAATTTGTCCTACGTTGATTAAGTTTACTGCCATTGTCTTTTCCTTACGCTGTTTGTATTTGCTTCCATGCGCCACCTAAGTACACAACCATTGTTTGTACTCCTGAGTTTGTTGGATTCCAATCTGTTCCGTCCGCAATTGCAATCATTCCGTTTTGAGGCAAGCCTGGCTCTGCTGTTATTATGCCTAATGTTAATAGATCACTAACAGTAATGCTAGATGTGCTAACTGACGGCAGGTTATTAATTGTAGTGCTTAGATCATTAACCTTTAGATATCCGATATCGTCATTAAATTCAGAAAGATTTGTGGGTACTCCCTGTATTGCAGCGTATGATATTAGTCCTGTTGTAGCATTAAATACAATCTCGTTATTTAAACTTAGCAGGTTTCCTTTTAGATTAGTAGCAGTGATCCTTGCAAATGATGCCTGGTCAGTACCTATGCTACCACTAGCATTAACACTAGGTATAATATCGTTGCTTAGTGTTAGACTGTCGAGTTGAATATTACCGAGGTCGCTTAGGGATCGATAGACAATGCCGTCGCCTGCTGCATTAACTTTTAAAAAGTAATCCTCGGAATCGACGAAGCTAGATGGAGTTTCATCTAGCTCCGAGAACGACTGAGCTACTAGTCTATTACCATTTACCCTAATCTCGCCCGCGTTAATAGTTCCTGTTGCTGTAATATCCTGAACTTGAACAATAGAAGACCCTTGTAAAGTGAGATTGTCACCTACTGGTATCTCTTTTATCTTGTTACTGTCGTTGACATCAATTATTAGTGGATATCTATTGGCCATTCCTGCGTCCTGTTTGTTTATATATTTATCGTATCTGCCTTAAGCACCACTAAGGCAGATATTTTTAGGCTTTGTTACATTTTTTACGTTATCTTCCTATTACTACTTCGACTATACCTCGGTCGTTAGTGTCTTTAGAACCAACTGCCTTACCAATCATCGTGCTATTAACCGGATTGTTGTTTACACAACCGTATCCAAATATTCCGCTTGTAACAATTATATCTCCTTTACTGACTTTGCCAACTACTTTACATGGGACTCGTCCTTGAAGCGCTAGCGCAACTACATTCTCACCTGACAATGCAGTGTTCATTAGATGCGCTGGATTAGTTGATACCACTCCGGCAGCTCTGAAGTTATCCTTTTGGTTAGTTGTAGTTACTTCGGCATCGCCACCAAATACCAAAACAGTGCCGGCTTCATATGCTGCGTCAGCTTGATAATTTTCAGCTAGGTCAGCGTAGTATGCTGTGGTTGCAGTACCATTAAATATATTTGCGTAAACGTTATCATATTTTAATGCTGCGCTGCCAATATCGTATGTATCAGTAACGTCAGGCAGTACACCTGCTGAGCTAAAAGTAAACGGAACTACGCTGGAGTTTGAACTAGTATTTGCTGTTACTATTGCAACTCTGCCTGCCGAGGATAAACCTGACGCTGCGCCTATAGATATTCCTGTTGAAGCTGCACCTTTTTCGCCTTGCGCTTCTATAAAGCTGGAGTAAATCCAATTGACTCCGATAGCCTTCTTGCTTGCAAGTGTAGAGTTGGCTTTTAATACAGACTCGGCGGTATTAGAGTCTCCAATATTTACTCCACCTGCTATCTGTACAGTGGGTGCTACACTTGGAGAGCCTCCTACTGATCGAAGTATTTCGCCCTGTGTTGGAGTTTTGAACAAAACAGTGGTTGTATTAAGACTTAATATTTCATAAGATGGGTTACCACCTAATATTAAGGAGTTGACTTGAATACTACCACTAGCATTTGTTTTCAGTATTGAATTTGTCTCGCCAGAGTTGGTAACATTTGAAATACTGTATGCACCTGCTCCAGTTCTTATCAGTGCTTGTCCTGGATCACTTGCTACTGCAAGTACAGTACCTGTGAAGTCTTTATCCTCTAGACCAAGTCCCTGCGCCACAACATTAGAAAAAGATATCTCGTCTATATCGCTAGCACCGTCATCACCGCTCCAGTTGCCCAATACCGAGCCATTGGATATTCGCTGTAGTTTGTTAATACTTAGGGCACCGTTGTTTATTGTAATCCAACCAGCAGTTGAATTAAACACTGCTGAGTCGAATGATGCAGATCCTAGATCACTTTGTGATATGCTTGTTGGATTTGCTCTTGTGGATGCAGATGCGAGTGCTAGTTTACTTTGCGCTATGCCAGCATTTGCATTAACATCGGCATTAACGATAACTCCTGCTTTGATCTGCAGATTAATTTCTTCTCGACCGGTTGCTATACTGATATCGCTGCTTGCAGAAGCCGAAACGTTGGCCCATTCGTCTACAGGACCATCTATTACAATTCCTTGAGCTCCTTCTGGTAATACTTCAGCTCTGTCTTGCCCTGGAGAATTACCTGCAGGAGTTCCATCGCTAAATTCTCCTGATAGCGGTGTGTAAACCAATATAACAATGTCGCCGTCTACTGATCCTGTCTCTTCAATAACTTCGACTATTTCACCTGTAGCTCCAGTTACTGATCCGGTTATAACATCTCCTGGAACATACGGTCCTGCTACCACACTGCCAGCAGGTAATATAAGGCGCTTAGCACCAGTAGAAGACAATACTTGTCCTGATTGGTAGCTGTTATAGCTGACTGAACGCAGGTCCTGAATTTCGTCGCCACCGCTGGCAGTATTATCAACATAACGTTTGGTTGCTGCGTCTGCTGCATTACTGGGTATACCCAAGTTAGAAATTGTGTTGTTGGCTGCGTTCAAGTCACCTGTCAGCGGAATTGAACCGTTAGGAGCTAGTGCACCAGGTCCTAGTCTATTCGAGACCTGGTTGCCTGATGCATCGTAACCTAAGCGACGGTTTACATATCCTCTAACAGCAAGTTCTGTAGGCACAGTATCTGAAGCATTATCGGTCATTGCAGTGTCTGTTGAAAACTCTGTTACAACAACACCGCGTTTAAAGCCTAGTCCGTCTACATCACTTAGTGCTATAGAAGCACTAAACGTTACTGTGCCGGTTCCCTGGTCTACGCTAAAGAACCTTCCTACCCTAAATACACCGTTCTGATCAGTGCTTACATAGAACACTCGTCCCTTGCCACGTTCCTCTACCTCGTTTGCACTATTCTTATCCGATGGCTCTCCAAATAAAACATTTGGGTAGTTAGTAGAATTATAGCCTCCTGTGCCAATGTCAAGGAAGTCGTGTCCGGTGGCCCTACAAGTAGAAATGTTAACAGTAATATCGCCAATGCTTCCGGCTTTTAGACCGGCACGTATTATGACAATACCGTTTCCTAGGATTGTGGTGCCTGCAAGTCCCCCAGCACTAAGAGGATAGTTTATATCTATTCCTACATCTTCAATGTCTACGATTGCATAATCGTTATCTTCTGCTGGCGCTACTTCGGTTTCGACACCTTCAATAGTCTTCACACCACGGAAGTTGTAAACATAATGCTGCTTGCCAGCCCATGCTATAATGGGAGGAAGTGGAGTTAATGAATTCTCAGTCCAACCAACTGGACGGTTACCTTCAGGCGTAAACAAGTTATTATTTAATCGAAAAATTTCATTAAAATCTGAAGCTGCTAATAATGCAATTCTGGTATCACCGACTGTGCCGCCTTTAGTAGTACCGTCACCTGAAAGAGTAGACTCTCCTGCTCGCTGAGAGTCTACCAACAGCCTTATGTAGTCATAACTTGTATCAAATCCAGTTTGTAGTTGATCTTGTTCTAATTCATTGCCCAACGAATCAGATGTGAGGAAACTAACTGATCTGTACACAAATTCAGGATTTTCATTAAAAATAATAGCAGTAGATGGTCTAATTGTTAGAAGTTCTGTCCTTGCAACGTCACCTAAAATGTGTGTTGAGTTACGACGATACTGAATAATAGTATCAAATGCAACTTCCTCTAGCAAACCATTATCACTGAACTGAGCATCGCTTGATGAGAAGTTCAGCTTGTAAACAGTGTTACTAACGGTAGGAGTTGTTGGCTCGATGTATATTATACCTGTTACTGAAATACCGGTTATTATGCCGTTGCCTTCGGTGTTGTTTATAGCAGTAATTGCAATAGTACAATCGTGCGTGCCGTTTTGCCCACCAAGTAACGAACCTGTAATATTAAAGGAGTCGTCTACTCTATAGTCATTGCCGCCATTTTCTATAGTTGCGGTATACCCACCGTTAATAGTTTTTCTAATAGTAAAAATTGCGCCGGTTGCAGTACCTGTTGCTGCTGCGCCGGTGATATAGTTATAA
>Ga0209414_1001087_pt1 | contig 13077 bp, 33 predicted proteins | sample LakVidmifraction_4_FD_181154 | JGI IMG/M metagenome (GOLD analysis project Ga0209414, IMG submission 181154) | Hypersaline microbial communities from Lake Vida, Antarctica - Brine Hole Two &gt;0.2 micron (SPAdes) (version 2) | ecosystem: Environmental > Aquatic > Non-marine Saline and Alkaline >... | reverse complement strand
AATTGTCATCTTTAATAAGATCCCTTAGTTTTTCAATAGCACCCTTCTCATTGATTATATTATCTAAACGCTCCACAAGTTTAAGCTCATCTATCTTAGGCTTTCTCCCTGCGTTCTTATTTCCTCCGTTGTTTTTTCTACCATCCGCCATAATCAAATAAATTCATTAATGATTATCTTGTTTAATTCTAAGATACTCACCTGTTTTAGGATTAAATAAAAATAACCTAAACGGTTTTCTTTGTTGTCTACAACCTTTATTATTAAGTTTTTTATCTTTCATAAGTTGAATATACTTTATCAATCCCTTCTATAAATTGCATCCATTGCTTCGGGTTGCAAGTGCAAGGTACTACCTCCTTATGATTGAACAAAGAAGCGTGTAGTTTTGTTACGATCTTCCTTTGGTCCGGTTGTAGTGTGTTAGTCTTTACTGCATTATAAGATTTCCATTCTTCGTATTCATCCTTACTCATACAATTAGGCTGTTTGCCATAGGAGAACATTTTATTTAATTTCTCTTTACGCTCCTCACATCCGCAATCAATACCGGTGGCTTTAGTAAATAGTTCAACCGCTTTTTTGATACCTGTTTTCTTAGTTACCTTCTCAATAGTATCTCCTAAACCTTTACTCTTTTTCTTCTTAGTCATATTATTCAGCTATATAAATTTTACTTGGATGATAATATTTTACTCCTTTTTCGTTTACCATTTCCGAATCTATATTACTTGGTGTTATACTACATTTAACTGCGTAATGAATTTGGCAGCCTGCAATAATAACGTGCTTTTCTTCGCTGCCTATCTTAGCATACCAGTTTGTACTATTCCTGTTAGTTTTAAGTCCAAGAATATTATCTTCCAGTATTTCAATTTCACCCCAAGCACCTCTATATTCCTGTCCATCCGGGGCTAAAAACCAACTGTCTGATGTGATTAAATACTTACCTTTCATATTTGTTTGTTTTTATAATGTTCCATTTTGATATGCAGTGTAAGAGGCTTCTAATTGCACTCTTAAATGTTCCTCCGTTTTATTACAGTTCCGGTAAATATGCATATAATTAATACCGGTCTTTTCCTGAATTACGCGTGGGCTTTCCTCCTGCCTCTTTAGTATTAACTGTTTCTTATACCAGTGTAATTTATCTAGTTCATCGTCTAACCTATCTAAAAAACTAAAATAAGCCTCATTTGTTACATCTTCCGCTTGTTCAAGTGTGCGCTCGTCTAATTGGGTGTATTGTTTTTCGTTTTTAAGATGGTCGTAAAAGCAATGTTTAATAACCACATAGATATAAAAATTATTAATCTCTTTCTTTGGTGGATACTTATGTATTCTTAGGTACATATCCTGCACTAAATCATCTGCAATATAGGAATCTTTACAAATATGAAAGGCAATTTTAAGCCATTCTGAATGATTTTTACTAAGGGTAGCAATCATATAAGGGGGATATTAATTTCATAACGGTTACACCTACTCAATTATAAAATAAATATAGTTAAATTATTCTTAATAACCTAATTCTATTCCCTGAATATTATGTTTTTAAGATATTGTAATCCCGTCTTGTCATATTTTATCGGTTAAATAATCTACAATCACCTCAATGGCAATTCCTAATTCTTTAGTGCTTATCATTGGCTGCGGAATTAAACTTGTATTGCCCCTTCTCCAGGCGTTGTGGTCTTTTAATATTTTAACGGCTTGTTTGAGTTCCATAGTATTTAATCAATAAATTCTAATTCAATATAGTTCATACAAGCATCAGTACATTTAAACATATTAGGCATATTAACTACCTCGAGTATTTGTCTATATCTTAAACCTCTTAATGTTTTGTAGCTTTCGTATAAAATACCATCTTCTATCCAAAAGTGATCGTGATTAACATCTTTTTTTATTGCGGTTACTTCCATAGTTTAATTACTTTCATCTTTAATATCTCCATCGGCATCGCAATGCTTTGGCGGGTAACCGTGCTTTCTTATGTTCCAATGTCTTAATGGTCGATTAATAGCAACAATAATAAGTTGCGCAGGGATTCCTAATATTAAAGCTGTCATTATCCAATAGCCTACAAAGTGCCAGAACCCACCGCTTACACTTTCAATTATAATTTGATGTATTGTTTCCATAGGTTAATTATCAAATTCTAAGGAACCTAATAGCGGCGTAATTACACATATTGAGAATGTAAAGAATGTAAATAAAACCCTGTTTCCCTCGCTCCAATGTAAAGGGTTTGCCTCTAAAGTAACAAAAGCTACTCCCCCGTATAACAATAGTATCAGCACAATAAATATTCCTATTGAACGTAAAATTTTATTTTTCATAACGGTTAAGGTTGTTTAATCAATTAGTAAATTTAATCATTTTATATCTAATAACCTACTATATAACAGGCTATTATAGCGATTATTAATAGAATTATTATAACCATTCCGGCGTGTAATTCTGCTGATTTAAAGTGGTTCATTTTGCTTTTTCTTAATAATCTCATAAAGCTTTACAACTCCATTTTCAATGTGTTTCCTCCTGGAGGCGTTGTAGTATGATGAATAGTTTTTATAACCGAACATTTCACCTATTTCAGCATCACCAATATTTAACTTTCTTTTGATCTCTTTAAAATTCATAGGTTTGGTTTACTTACAATGCCATTCTAAATTCCAAGCTAGAACTGCCTCATGTGGAGTTTTTCCGAACCCTGCAATTCCTATTTGCAGATCAGCCCCCAATAAACAACACCATGCATCACCATCTTTAAATATTTCAGGTTTTAACATTGAGAAAAGTTTATAATCAACTCCTATAGTTGCTTCTCTAATTGCCTCCTGATTTCTTATAACCTCATGATGCTGTCTTTGACTTGATTCAATTTGTTCGTAATCCATAATTATTTATTTTAAGATTGATGTGCTATTTCATACATTTCAGAAACTCCTTTATTATTATATTTTTCAGCAATTACAGTTGCTAATGCCAAGCCTCTTGAATCACCTAATTTAACCAAGGTATTAAAAGTATTTAATTCTTTAGTTTCATTGTTAGTATTCCAAGATCCTAAAACATTATTAATTTCTTGCTCCGTAAATTCGTTTGCTAATTTGTAGATTTCTTGAGTTTTCATAATTTCTATTTGTTTGTTATACAAATATAAGCACTTACTTAGTTACTCACAAGTAAACACTTATATTTTAACACAACTTTAACATTTATATTTAAAAAGGTACTTCATCAGGATCTTCAAAGGCTTCTTTTGGATTGACAAATGGCAATGGTTTTTCCGGTTTAAAATCTTCTTTAATGTTTGGAATGAAACCCATTTCATCACATAAATAAGGCAATGAATCTTCATTCCTGATCTTAAAAAAGAACTCCTCAAAAGCTCTCCCACGGCTGTATAAATGCTTAACCTTAATCACTTCTTTGGTTTCGTCTGTAGGCTCCAAAAGAATAACGCTTTCTGCCTTTTTTACTACTGCGGACCCTAAATGCCCGGTAGGTTTAATCGTGTTGTATGCGTTGTGAATTATAATGCATATATGAATGTTATATACGTCTGTCCAGGTCAATAGCTTTTGAGCAATGTAATTACTCATCACTAAATCATTGCTATCTTCAATCAAATCCGCAACCCCATCAATAAATACTAATTTTACTTTATCCCTGAATTTTTCATCTTCTAATAAGTTATCAATAAATGCAACCCTGGCTTCTGCATTTAGGTGTCGCATTTTAAGTGGGATATAATTCTTATAACTACTCCCTGATATCTTCTCAACCCGTTTAAAAGTGTTTTGTGCGTGAAACTTTCCCTGTTCGGTATCACAATCGATAATCACATTTTCTTTATTTCTATGGCCTTTTATGTTTTCAAAGTGAACGTTTGATTTTCCCCCGATATAAGAGGCTGCAATTTGTGATTTTAGAAAAGACTTTTTAGATTTTGAAGGTGCAGAAATTACACTAAACTCTCCTGCGGTCATTACCGGTGTTGGATAACTATTCCCTTTGTATTCGTGTGTTCCTATTGAAATAATGGTTTCAGGCCGGGGGACTGGCTTATCCAGGTCCACAAAGCATTCAACGTATTGATTGTTATACCAGTCTTTATCGTATTTAGATACGTTTAAATCTTCAGGGGATATTATAGTTTCAATCATAAATACTAAATTTTTTAATTATTTTATATAGATGTCCGTCCAGAAATTGTTTTGTTTCTGCCTCGCTAAATTCTGATGTCAACGCCTTCTTAAATTTATCCTGATGTTTAGATATTGCCTCCCGATTCTTAGCTATTACCTCATCTGAATTATTAACCCTTATAAAGCCTTCCTTTTGTTCATATAATGGTATTATACTTAATTTCTCTGAAAGTGCGTTAAATCGCAGCATTGGTACTTCCTTTTGCATTTTAAAGTAATATTCATCCGTGGTAATACTTAGCAGCCGTTCAACTTCTTTGATTGCCTCTGTAGATGTTTTCCCGGAAAGTGTGGTATGCCTTAGAAATTCGTTTATAAATAGCTTCACAAAAAGCTTTTGATTTTTAAGGGCTTTATCCTCTGTTTCGTTATAGAAGTTTATAACGGTGTTTAAGGCGTCTAAATCTTCTTGCTTTCTGAATATCCGTTCTTTTGAGAAGGTATATTTTAGATGTTTGATTGCTCTTTCCATTAGATGTTTTTATTTGCAAATCCAAGTCTCGAAATAATTTCTATATCAAAGAGTTCTACTGGATCCGATACTTTAAATTCATTTAGTATTTTCTTATCGTAGAAAAATCCATCCGTATGTTTATGTACGATTTGATTTAGCTTATATTCTTTTTTATCTACTTTGAATTTAGCATTGCAGAAAACAATTTCATTTTGATGTATCATATCATTCCGGTGTTATCTTTTTTCTTTGATTGCTTAGTAAAAAGCTTTGTTTTATTTTTCCAACAATCTAAATACGTTTCAAAATATTCTACTTTTAAAAAGTGTGTTGGTCTTACGCGTACATTTGGGAGCGTGTCTTGAAAGAACATTCCCGCTATTGCATATTCGAAGTCTTTTAAAGAGTAGTCTTTTACAAGTTGTTCGAAATCTGATCTCTCATTAAATCCTAATTTTGAAATATTAGTAGGCTTTTTATCGTAATGCAACCTTGCTCTACTCCACATTTCTAAAAAGGTCTTTTCGTCTAATTTTTCAGATTTGCCTATATATATATCTGTATTATTAATAACTGTAGTATTATCCTTGACTTTTTTGTCAATACCCCCCTTGATTATTTTTTCAATAGGTATTGATTTTTTTGTCAATAGGGTAATAAACCTTTTTTCTATCTCTTTTGAATCCTCTTTATAGGTCATTTTAATATCTATGTATCCCTCTTTTTTAAGGCTCGATATCCATCTGGAGATGGTTTCTTTTTCCTTAGAATACAGTTCAGAAAAATATTCATTTGTAGCCCAACAATACCCTTTTTCATTGCAAAGGGCTGTGATTTCTCCATATAGAAGTTTAGCATTTGGAGTAAGATCAGAATTATACCTTACATCTGCGGGAATAATAGCGTAATATGATTTTTGTATTTCCAATTGTTCTGGGGTTTAAACGATTAATTTAACTGGGGTAAATAGTTATGCATACTTGGTTTCTCCAGCATCTTCACGATAGGTTCTAAGCGCATTTTAACCGTCTGCACGTGGTAATCAGGGATATTATTTAAGATCTCTAATAAAGGATAATGTGAATGCTTTAACCGGGTTCCAGATTGTTTGAGTATTTTACGTTGCAATTCTAAAACCTGTAACCTCAATTTTTCTATAGTTACCTGATTAAGATTCTTTTCAATTAAAAAATCTGATGGATTAAATGATTCATATATTAATTTAAATGGTTTATTTTCTCTCATATAATATCCAAATAATTTCTTTGAATGTAATATAGTTGCGTGGTCTTTCTTTAGAAATCTGGCAATATCGGAGTTGCTAACTTTCTTATCTTTAGAGGCTATTTTTCTAAATATAGCCCTGGCAATTACATATTCTTTTTCTCTGGATTCACTTGTAATATCCTTTACTCCGGTTCTTAGCTCAATATCTTTTCTTAGTAATTCTAAATCTAAATTCATTTGTTTATAGTTTTAATTTAGGATTAGTTTTACATTCTCGCATCTTACCCATTTTAACTCATCTTCATCATTCCAGTAATTAATAGATATTAACTTCTCTTGAAAGTCTACGCTATACAGATCGTATTGTTTGCCGTGGTATTCTACTTTTTGTTTTCCTGTAAATCCGGTTAAATCAAATTGTTCTATTGTCATAATATTTATTTTTTGTTCATTAATTTGTTGTGTTCACGATTCGTGAACAGATTATTTTAACTCTACTATTATAACTTGAATACTCAATAAAACCGCAATAACGGTTAGGGCTACCATACAGATAAAATTTATTATAAATCGTTTCATAATTTTGTTTTAGTAAATTCCTAATTTTGAATTAAATTGATCCCGTAGTTCAATACGTTCTTTATGTGTGTAGATGCGATCCTGTAGCTTTAGCCACTTGATAATTGATTTAGCGATTACTATTTTATCTTTTAGTTCTTCTTGGCTTAAATGAAGCGATGGAAGTCCTTTAAGGGCTAAACAGTATTCTTGCATTTCTGATCCGAATAATTCTTTTAATCGGCTCATATATTCTAATGGGTTGCCAGATTTATCTCTATTGTCATGCACGGATTGTGCGAAGATGTTAAACAAATGAAATCTGATTTGTGGATTTGAACCTACAGAATAAAAATGACCGGCATCATAGTTTTTGCCAAGTGGTCTGCCTGAGGAAATACAGTTGTGGTTTTTGTCTATTAATCTGACAATACTGTTGATTTCCTTTTCTAACTTCTTTTCAATATCTGTTTTGGTTTCCAGTTTGGATCTTAATTCTTTTTTCTCTTTTCGCCAAGCTTTATTTGTCAGCTTTTCTTTCTGCTCTTTTACAAATTCAGCAAAGGATTTAATACAGGCATCATTTTGTAAACAATACTTTTGATTAAAATACTTAGCCTTAAATTTTATTTTACAATACTTACATCTTGGCATAACTGCGGGGGTTGAGGGGGTTAAAAATAATAGTCTGTTCCTATTAGTCAAACGATTTGATAACCGTTAATTAAGGGGTTTTAAAATGCGAGATCATCCTTATCATCATTCAAATCCGTAACCGGCTCAAATTGTTTTTCAGCTTGCCCGGTAGCTTGTCCGTTATCTTGTCCGGTTGCCTTACTATCTAAAAATTCAAAGGAGTTCATTATAACATCGGTTGCGTATTTCTTAACGCCTTCTGTTTCCCAACTCCGTGTTTTTGATCTTCCTTCAATTAACATTTTAGATCCTTTTTTAAAGTATTTTTCGACAATTTCAGCTTGCTTTCCAAATACTACTATGTTGTGCCAGTTAGTCTCCGAAACTTTTTCGCCTGCTTTGTTTTTGTATGTTTCATTTGTGGCTAAAGAAAACTTTGCAATTTTGTTTCCGTTCTCTAAATTGACCATTTCAGGGTCATTCCCAATGTGTCCGATTAATAGATGTTTGTTCATTTTAATTGATTATTTAATTATTAATTGTTAAATCTTCATTTATTATCATTCCTGATTCTAACCATTCATTAATTTTATTCTTAATTCTATTTTGTTTAGAAATTCCTTTTTTGCTTTTTCCTTGCTCAATTAATTTGTAGTCATTTATCATATTTAAAATTCCCTCTTGCTTATTAAATGGAGTGAATTTTTTGTTTTGAATTGGCTGTGATTTTCTTTTTGTTACAACATTACCGCGTTCTGTAATACCATAACCTCCCATTTCAGCCATCATCATCATTGCCGCTAAATGTTGTTTCATTCTCATTTTAATTGATTTGTTTATGATTAATTTTAAATACTTTTTTTGATTTTTCGCAGTGAATACAATACATTGATGTTTGATTTTCTCCAGCTTTAACTCTCCAAGTGTGCCGGCAGGTTTGGTTTTCCTTTTTCATTAGGAGTTATAAATATTTACTTTGGTTGCTAACTTGCTTTTCAATCTCTTCTAAAAAAGCCAAGTCATTAGGCTCTGGTAAATAAATTCCCGCCTCAATACTAGACCAGGTTCTAAATTTATCTATTGCGACAGTAGCCTCTCCTGAATCCAATTCCGCAAAACTTCTCCAGGCTATTCTTATTTCTCCTGATTTTTCGTTTGTATATTCAGTTTTAAAAAGATCCTTGTTTACTAATTTTTTAAATATCTCCTGCTTTACATATTCCATTGTGTCCCCGTATTCAAGGGAAAACCACGAAAACAACAAGTGAGCATAGGCATTATGGGATACGCTTTTTTTAGGATGTTTCACTTTTAACTCCACCTTTTTACCGTTTTCTAATAGGTTTTTAAACCTTGTGATCGCTTGTTGTTTTTCGTGTGAAATAGATAAATTGTAGATCATTAGAATTGTTGGTTTTGCTTTAGTAATTCCACATATTCATCTCTTAAGATAACCGCATCTTCTATGCGTTCTTTAATTAGTGATATCATTACCTCATCACGTTTCACTTCTAAGGTGTGCCACATTTCAACTCCATTAAAAATATGATAGTTAAAGAAGTAGGCTAATTCAGAATTAGTACATAACATTTGCATTTGCATTTGTGCGATATATTCCGCATCAATAGCCTCAACCCCATCTTTAACCAGATTGAAAAACTTAGTTGATCGGGGGCATTTTATTTCAAGTATTGCATTTTTACCAACCATTCCGTCCGGACTGGCTCCTGCATTTTTACCGTAAGGGTAAAAAGTCGCTTCCTGTGTTTCAATAAAATCTAAATCTTTAATCCCTTGAAACTTTCTAAATGCTAACGGCTCTAAGGTTACCCCTCTCTGCATATCATAAGAGTTAAAATCTTCCTCTTCATTTTTACCGTACACTATTTCGGCTGCTTTTTCAAAACAATAGGTAGCACCCGTTTTATTTAATCCGGTTTTTCCTAATAATTTGCTTATTTGTGAGGCCGTAAACTTTCCAAGTCTGGCATCAAACCATTCACTACTTCTCTGCTCCAACATATTCTAAATATTTAGATTTGATATCTTCAGTTAATTTGTATCGTTTTTCTATCGCTTCAATAGTTGCGTTTGCGTTTTTAGCTTTTTCAAAATTATCTTCTGTAAAAACCGGTTTTGCTTTTGGTTTTGGTTGTGTCGGTCTTATTCTTACTCCATCAACCACATCACCCTTAAATTTTACATTGTGATCTATAAATAATTCTATAAGAATGTTTTTCCAGTCTTCCACAAAGGGAGTACCGCCTGAAAAGGCTTTGAGTTGTTTTGAGTTTGTGGAGTTTAAAACCAACGGTTTGATATTTTCAATAAAATAGGCTATGTTAGCATCAATCTTTTTCCCGGCTACCTTTGCTCCGTATTCCTGCTTAACCTCCTTAATAGTGAAGATTAACGGCTTACCATCTTCAATAAGTTCTTCTAAATCGGCACTTCCTAAGTGATCGCTTTTAAAAACTTTTCGGTAGTGCGTTTTGTTGTTAGCTTCTGTTTTCATAATTTTGTGTTTTACGGTTTATTAATACCCCTTTCGCGAGGGGTGTTTTTGTTTATTCTTCTATAATTCCATCAGCTATCAAAGCATCCATTTTAGTCTTTTGTTTTGAGTAGCTATCATACCAGAAGTCTGAGCTTCTTTTACTTTCCCTAAGTTCCTTTCTAAGGGTTACTTTTTCAATTGTCAATTCTACAATTGCCGCTTGTAATAGTTCTAAATTTTCCATAGGTTCTATTCGTTATCCTGATTAGTATATTTCCCTTTTGCCCGGTCTCTATCGTATGTAAAGACTTCTGAATGCGCTTCGTTTAAAAATGACTGTATGTTTTCCAGTTGGTGAATTTCATCATCCTGTCCGCTTTCATATGGATGTAAACATTTCATTCTGTCATTCAGTTTTTTTGTGAGATCCCATAACAGGGATTCAAATTCATTGATATTAATTCCGGGTTTTGCGGTTTGTGTTTCCATATTTTCTATGCTTGTTAACTGATCTGAAATAATTTGATTGATTCTTGTTTCGGCTGCGCTAAATTGGATTTGGTTCATAATTTCTGTACTTGGTCGTTTTGTTTATTTACAACCTGTGCAATTTCTGCACTGGCTCTTTTTATCGCTTGAAGATATTGGATAATCACATCCTCTTCTTTTCGCCCCTTCTTAAAAATATCTGCGGCATTTTGGTTTGAAAGTCCGTATTTTAGAATCAATGCCCTTGATCCTTTTGGAGCTATTTTCCAAGCCTTTCTAAATTTCTCTATTGTTTCCATTTATATATATTGAATATTAAAAAATGCATCGTTGCAAGGATCTTCCATTAAGTTATATCGTTCCTGGTCCTGACTTTCTTCTCTCAATCGTTCCCTATGAAAATCAATGATCTTATTTTCAAGGATTAATAGTTGTGATCCGCTTAGTTTTACGCCTGATTCAAATTCATTCGTACCTACATTGTAGTTGAAAAAGAAATCTGTAAGGTCGTAGAAATTATAGATTTCCCCTCCTGCATATTCCAGGACCGAATCGTTGCAGTGAATTTTAAACTGCTTATTAGTAATTGTTTTCATTTGTTTGTTTGTATTACATTACAAATATATATTATTTAAATAGATAAACAATTTATTTTTCATATTATTTTTAAATAAAGTTGTAAGTATTTGTATTTGAGTAGTATATAATAAAAAAAACCCGGCCAATGACAATGACCGGGAATTGAGGTAGTGAAAACAAAAAATCCCCCAACATATTATTTTCACTAAAGCAAAGATAATACATTAATAAGATTGCTTCCAAATAAAGAAACTTAGAGAAGTGTTAAACTTAGATGCTGTTAGTCGGGTATAGTTTGCTTATTTAATTTAAAAATTACTCGCTTATCTCCGTCCCACAGGTAACACAGGTAAGACCTTTTTTTGATTTTATTTCAAACGGGATGAAATAATGATTACAAAATTCTTTTGATTCTATATCTTTATTACAAATTCCGCAATACTCCCCATTCCTGATTATCGGGAAATCACAGGTGCAATAGTCTTTTGGTTTCATTATTTGCTTAGTTAAGGTTAGTTCTTCATTGGTCAAAGCGTGGTAAAGGTTTTGTAATTGGTGAACGTGTTTAATATTATTTGAAATTATGTGATATCTGGATTTTTCATCTTCATAAACCCAAGCCTTATATTTTTCATCTGGATAATTATCACTTAATGTAATTGATAATGGCATTAAGGTTGTTTCTATTTGAAGCACATCATTTTCATTTTTACTAAACCCGAATTTCAACAACCATTCCTCGGTCAATGGAATACCAAAAATACTATCAAATCTTTGTTCTGGTTCTATACAAGTTTGAGCGCATTCAGGATAATTTCCATCATCTTCAATAAATAGATTAATACCTTTATCGTTTATAGAATCCACTTCTATTATAGTTTTACATGAATCGTAAAATTCATCTGTAACTAAGTTCCCAATTCTTAATTCTTTTGCTTCTATCATAGTTCTTTTATTTTATAATCTGCGTATTTTTCCATTAATTCAAATAGAAGTTCTCGCTTATCCTCACCGTCGTACTTTGTTTGAATTTCAGGGCTGCATATAAACCCGTTATAAAATTGTTTTGCATCCATAGTTATCTTAGATTATAAATTTCATTGGCCTTTTTTATAGATTCGGTTCTTGCTTCTGGGCGGGTATTAAATTTATTTTCTTCATCTCCGTCATTTATCATCCAATAATAGTATTTAGAAAGGTGCATTTTACAAATTTCAATACATAAATCTTTAGATTCAAAAAAATCGACCAAGACCCCGTATTGCATAGAATTGCAATAATTATAGAATAATGCTAAACCTGGTTGATTTCTGCTTTTAAAATCAGTATTTCTGTACCATTCAAAAAAGTCTTTTTCTGCTTTCCCTGTTAATCTCATATTTATTTGTTTTGAACTGTCCGATATTTGCGGACAATTGGTTTTTTAAGTTATTCAGGAAATTGCTTTTCCAAGTAATCAATATATTTTTCTAAAGCAGTAATATAGCTTTCCTGTTTGTATCTTGGTTTAGTGCCTTGAAAATTGTTTTTCGGAATTTGCTCATTATAATTTGGCCTTTTCATTGGTTTTTATTTATTTTTCCAAAATATAATTTTGGGATTTAAACATTGTTTTTTTAGAGATAGTGAATCAGAAAGTTTCACATCTTCATTTTTAAGCAATTCAACTATTGGTGTGTACAATATATGATCGCCATCCTCCCTATCTCTTTTAAAGGTTGTATAACCTTTTCCCATTTGATAGTATTCAATTTCATCAGCTTCAAGGCTTACTAGAACCTTATTAGTTGAAGTGTTAACTGGATGCGTAACGGTGCACCACCCAAACATTGCGTGAAATAACCTCATTCCAATTTTAATATCTTTTTCTTTCATATTTGTTATTTTGAGTTATCCGGAAATACCGGACAACTGGTTATTTTAGTTTCCATTCTTTACCTAATTTATTAGCGATTAAACTTTTCTTATTCCTTGCCATTCTTTATTTACATAGAAATGACCGTAACCATCAGGGAGTTTAATTAGTTCGTGAACAGGAACATTTAGAGCGTCCGCAATTTTTTGTATAACGCCTATTGTAGTATTTACTTTACCTGTATCTATTTTACTGATATAGGATCTTCCCTTACCTATCTTTTCGGCAAGTTCGTAAACCTTAACCCCTTTACTTTTTGCAACTTCTTTAATTCTGAACTCCAAACCTATTATACTTTTAGGTAAAGATAGAGAAGTATTTATTTTATTGGATTTCATTATTTTTATTTTTTGTCAATTAAATATTTAGTTATCATACTTCTTTTTTCATTTGAAACTCCATCGTAACCATTTACGACATTACTTATAGTACCTATTGAGCATGAAAAAAATTCCGCAGCGCATCTGTAATGTCTAAATTTTTTTCGCATTAAATTTTTTAGGTG
>Ga0209414_1001086_pt1 | contig 13087 bp, 12 predicted proteins | sample LakVidmifraction_4_FD_181154 | JGI IMG/M metagenome (GOLD analysis project Ga0209414, IMG submission 181154) | Hypersaline microbial communities from Lake Vida, Antarctica - Brine Hole Two &gt;0.2 micron (SPAdes) (version 2) | ecosystem: Environmental > Aquatic > Non-marine Saline and Alkaline >... | reverse complement strand
TAACTTACACTAATTTATTTCCCCCTATTCCTAAACATATCTATTCAAAAACAATATATTTTTTTGGCATTCTTGATTTGGATACCTGAATATTCCTTAAAACATCTGTTGGTCTAATTGCAGATGATTCATAAACTTCTCTAATAATCCCAGAACCAAATTGATTATTTGTAGATTTAGCTATGCTTTTGCTTCTAGATTTTGTAGTTTTTGTAAAAGAGCCACCAGATTGAGTTCCTTTGTTTAATCTGTGAATAAACATGTATTTATATAGTAGAACCATATTTTAAAATTTATCCTTTATCTGATGGATCTGAAATTAAAATTTGAATAATCATATTAGGGTCTAAAATACTTATAGGGAAATTGTTCTGGTCTGTAAAAAATACATTGAAACTTGCATAAATGCCCTCATTTACATCTATAAATACATACTCATTAGGGGCAATAGTAAATTGTGATCCAAATTGACCTTGTGGGCTAAATGAATAAATTAAACTATTTGGAACTGCATAGTTATTATTTACTAAAGAACAATTCAATAAAAAACTGCTAAAGGGAGTAATTTGAGGAGCTACAGTTGATAAAAAAGACTGTGCGACTGTATAAGCAGGTGTTTGCGTTTGATTTGGTATTACTCCAGCTATTACTGCTATAGCGTATGTAGGAGCACCTTGCGGATAAAATCCACTTTGAAATCCGATAATGTTTCTAAAGTTATTGGTTAACACTTGAAGCATTGGAACTATTATATTATTTGGAATAACCCATGTAGCTGCTACTGGTAAAACCCAAGTGTTGGCGGCAGCAATAGCTACAGACATAGGAAAACAATTCACCTCAATTGCGTATCTGACTGGGTTCGCAGCAAAACTAATAAACCATACATAATCTCCAGCAGTATCTACTAAATAATGAGTATTTTGAAGCATAATAAAATGAAGATAATTGTTAATTGCTACAATATCATAAAACCCATCTGGAAATAATACCTGATTAACAGTGCCGTCTACCCAAACATAATTAAAAACATTGTTGTTTAATGCTGCAGTAATATTAAATGTGCTATAATACATTTGCAGACTTGCTAAAGCTACCTTTTGGCCCTTTTTTAGTATAACATTTCCCCCTATAAAATTGTATTGCAATAGAGAATTATTAGTGCCATCTACAATATCATTTGAGTTTAGAATTAACGTTCTCATTTATACTATATTATGATTTTAATTTAATCTTAATACTTCAGATTACAAATAACTAAGATGCACATTATCTAATATATAAGGTTCTTGTATTTGGTATAGTTATATTTATATTATTATTTATTTCTTTTTTTGAGAGAGAAAGATAAAGAATGAAAAGGGGAAAAGGGGAAAAGGGGAAAAGGAGAAAAGGGGAAAAGTGAGGCTTAAATCAAAAGTGCCTAGAGCGAAATAAAAAAAAATAAAAAATAAATAAAAAAAATAATATTTTATATACAGGAATAGTTTTGATTTAAGCTTCGCTTTTCCCCTTTTCCCCTTTTTGCCCTTTTATATTAGATAACAAACAACTAATATATAAACTAATATATAAACTAATATAATAAAAATATAAAATTATTATATAGTAATATTTAAAGAATGGATATTGATATTAAGGACAAAGTTGTAATTAGCCCTCCTCAAATTGCAACACAGATTTATATGATTATTTCGAATTTAATTCTATTCGAGAGCGTAACAGTAAGAGTTTTATTTTTTAAAATTGAAGATAAATGTAGAGTTCTAATTGATGAGCAAACGGTAGTAATGGCAGGTGAAAACTACACACTCTGGGGGTCTGATGACAACTATTTAGAAAATTATGTCTTCGCTCAACTTGGAATCGAGAAAAAATAAACAAAAAAGTTATTATATTATTAATATATTAGATACTAAAAATATCTAATATATAAGCATTACAATTATTACATTTAAGATCACAAAAATACAATTATATACTATACCCTTTAATGGGTATCTATTCTTAACTTTAATAAAAAAATAGAAAGTAGAATTGGAAAATGAAATTTATTCCTAAATTTTTAGGACAAAATCTAAATAATAGTTTGTTCTATGTGTTATTTTATTAAAGTTAAGAATAGATACCCAATAATGGGTATAGTATATAATTATAGTTTATTTATCTTCAATAGCAGGAACTTCTGCTTTTAATTCTAATTCTAATTCTGCTTCTACATCTCGTATAATTTTAAACCCGAAACAAGATACTTCACTGCATTTCGATTTAGCACATAACGAAGCCAATTTGATAATCATGGCACTAACAGATGCAACAAAAGCTACCCAGAACACTTCGCTTAACATTTATATAGTATAGTAATATTAATTATTAGGGAACTAATCCACCTTTAAGAAAGCTGGAGGGAAAGGAGGGGTCTTAGGGGCAAGCCTTGCGACTGTAATTCGTAGTTCCCTAAATAAAAGGTGGATTATGTTGTCGAAAATTGCAATTCAAAAGTTGCAGAATTGTAAAATACTCTACCAACGCCAATGCCTAAAGCAACTCCTCGAATAGGATTTATAAAACACCCAGTAACAGTTGGATTCAAAGCAACTCCAGATGCATTTACGCATATTGATCCGCCGATTTGATTTGATACTCCAGCATTTTTACCAATAGCTATTGCATTAATTCCAAGCCCAGAATTTCCAGCATTAGAACCAATTGATATAGCATCAGCCAATTGATTTGTTTGACCGCTATTTAGGCCGATAGCAATACCTCCAGTTCGTTGAGTATTATCTCCCGCTAAAGTTCCAATAGCAATAGAGTCAAAACCTTGGTTTGTTCGAGCGGAATTAGAACCAACAGCAACAGACCTAGAACCTTGGCTTGAATTACCAGCACCGCGACCAACGGCTACTGATTCAGTTCCTTGATTTGATGCCCCAGAACTTAAACCTACAGCAACAGCAAAAGATAATTGACCATTGTTACCCGAATTGTTACCAATAGCAACGCAACTCATTCCTTGATTTGTTACAGCACTATTAATTCCAATAGCAACCGCAGTCGTTGCTTGATTAGTCTGACCGCAATTTTGTCCGATAGCGATAGAACCTGAAGCTTGTAGACTATTACCAGCACTTGTCCCGATAGCTATAGAGTTTGATGCTTGAGAGGTTTGACCCGCAGCGTTTCCTATCGAAACTGAGTTTGTTGCTTGAAGACTATTAGCAGCAAATCTGCCGATAGCAATCGAATTGTCGCCCTGACTAGTTTGTCCAGATGAACCTCCGATAGCGACGCAACTACCTCCTTGAGAGTTATTACCAGAAAAATTACCAATAGCAACGCTTGATATTCCTTGTAAATTGTTTCCCGAATTCACTCCGATACTAACTGAATTTGCTCCTTGAGTAAATTGTCCTGACGTATTACCAATTGCCACTGATGAAATACCTTGATTATTATTTCCAGCACTTTGACCGATTGCCACCGATTGAGACCCTTGATTTGATGTACCTGCCAAATTACCGATTGCGACAGCCTGCGTTCTTTGAGAGGTTTGTCCCGCAGAGTTACCTATCGCTACAGCCTGAGTTTCTTGATTTCCTTGCCCTGCTACATTACCGATTGCCACACTTGATGCCGCTTGATTTATATTACCGCTATTAACACCGATAGCTACACTACTGTTTCCTTGAGTTGTTACTCCTGCAGACTCTCCTATAGCTACTGACGAACCCGATTGAGTATTATTTCCAGCATTAAATCCAATTGCAACCGATTGAGCTCCTTGAGTTAATTGTCCAGAACCTTGACCAATTGAGACAGAATTTTGCGATTGAGAACTATTTCCCGCCAAATTGCCGATTGCTACCGCTTGAATTCCTTGATTTAAATTACCCGAACTTGAACCAAGGGCGACCGCATTTACGCCTTGATTAGAGTTACCCGAACTTGCTCCAATTGACACCGATTGAGACCCTTGAGTTGTTACGCCCGCGTTTGAACCTAGGGCTACAGCATTTACCCCCTGACTAGTAGCTCCAGCATTTCTACCAAGAGAAACTGCCCCATTTGATTGATTAAGATTTCCTGCATTAATTCCTATTGCTACACTGTTTATACCTTGGTTCGTTAATCCAGCGATTGTTCCTAAGGCGACACTATCTGTAGTAATTTTTAATGTACTTGCTAAATTTAAAGTTCCCGTATTTGGATTGATTGAAAATGCTCCAGTAACACTGTCAATTTTTAATGGTTGATTCCCAACCCCTGAAGCAAACACGGGGAAAAAAGTTGCACTAGTATTATCATTAGTAATTGTAGATAGAGAACTTGCTCCATTCAAATTTCCATTAAAACTTGTTGCAGTAATAGAATTTAAACTCGGATTACATCTTATCCCTGCATCTGTTCGCAAATCAATCTCAATTCCACCTCCGCCATCAACTCCGCTAAAAGTTAAGAACTGGCTTGAATTTAAAGAATTTGATGTAATAGTAATTGAATTAGAAGAAGTAGAAGAAGTAGCATTGCCGTTTAATTCACCATTAAAAGTTGATGCAGTAATACTGTTTAGAGCCGTATTACAAAAAATATTTGAATTAGTTCGTAAATCAATATTACCTGTTTCAAATTCACTAAATGTCAAGAACTGTTCTGAAGGTAAAGCACTAGAAGTAACATTAATTAAATTAGAAGAATTAGAAGAAGTAGCATTTCCATTTAGATTACCATTAAAAGTTGCTGCAGTAATACTGTTTAGAGCTGGATTACAAAAAATATTTGGATTGGTGCGTAATTCATTATTACCTGTTTCAAATTCACTAAATGATAAATACTGCCTCTCGTCTAAAGCATTAGAAGTAACATTAATTAAAGAAGCAGAAAAAGCATTACCATTTAGGTCTCCGTTAAAAGTTGTAGCATTTATTTCATTGCCATTTAGAATATTATTATTATTCATATTTATATTTGAAGCTCCAGCGTTATTACCAGTAAGTAAAACAGAGGCCAAATTTGCCGCTGCTGCAGCGGCAACATTATTCCAGTAATCATTGTTAAAAGTATTTACATCTGGAAATGGTGGATTGGTTGTAGTCATTTATAGTATATTTAGATAAATAAAATCTAATAGTATATTAAATGTCTGAATTGATTGATTGGTATAAAAAAATGCCAAAAAAATATATATTGAAATCGCATAATCCTCACTTTGATAAGCATCATATTAAACTTCCATTTCGTATGATTATTGCAGGAAATTCTGGTTCTGGAAAAACTCAAACCCTTTTAAATCTGCTATATATCATGCCTGATACCTTTGAAAAAATTTATGTTATAACAAAAAATAAAGATGAGCCATTATATAATTATCTTGAAGATAAACTAAAAAATCAAGGCCTTAAAATTACCGAGGGTATTGATACATTGCCTGATTTAGATAGCTTTGATAAGGAGCAAAATAGTTTAATCGTTTTAGACGATCTGGTTAATCAAACTGCAAGAGAACAGAAACCAATTGCAGATTATTTCATACGAGCCAGAAAGAAGAACTGTAGTTTAATTTATATATCGCAGTCCTTTTATGCTGTCCCTAAGATGATTCGCGATAATATTTCGTATTTAATTATAAAACAAGTTAGCTCTATGAAGAACCTTACAATGATCACTCGAGAATGCTCGCTTGGAATTGATAAAAAGGTATTGAAAAAAATGTATGATGATGCTACAAAATCAAAACAAGATTTTTTGTTAATCGACCTTGATGGTGCAAAAGATGAAAAGTTTCGTAAAAATTTCGATAGCGTTTATGAGGTTGAAGATTTAATGTAACAGCTTATATAGGGTTCTTTGTTATCTAATATATAAGGTGAAGGGTGAAGGGTGAAGGGTTGATTTTAGTTTAATTAGAAACAAGGGTAAATTGAAAGTTTTCTTTGTAAGAGATAACTTTTTATCATTTGGCAAGAAAAACTTTGAAAAAAGGCTATTATATAGACAAGGTAAAATTCAACCCTTCACCCTTCACTCTTCACCTATAGTTTCTTATATTTGCTGGCTATATATTAGATAACAAATATCTAATATATAATTATAAATCTAATATTATATATATAATAATAAAGATATAAAGATAATTTAATATTACATATATATATAATGGAACCAATAACTTTAACTTTAGCAGATCAAGAACCAGAACCAGAACCAAAACCAGAATCAAAGCCCAAATATTATAATGCTGCAGTCAAACGAGCTATAGCGAAATACCGTAGTAAAGATATCTGTAAATATAATACAGGTCAAAGAGCATATTATGAGCTACGAAAACAAAACCCCGAATGGGTTATTAAATTTAATGAAAGGTGTAGAATAAACAATCAAAAGCATGCTGCTGCAAAAAAAGAAGAGCAAATAGCAGCAGGGTCTTATATAGAACCAAAGCCAAAAGGCAGACCAAGAAAGAATCCGTTTATAGATATAATGCAAATAATCTAATTGTTAAGGGGTTGCTATATTTTAAACAGGTATAAATTGATTATTAAGCTAAATAATCAATTTATGATTAGATTATGATGGTTGTATCGTAATAAAATTAATTTTATTACGTTGTATCTATATTTAAATGAGTTTTATATGGTTTTTAAGCTTAATTTTCATTTAATTTCGTTTAAATATAGATATATATTAATAATGGATTTAAATAGACTATAAAGGTATCGAATATATACCGCTTTAAATTGTTTTAATATATATTATTATTGAAATACTTATATTAAAATATTGTAATATATTATACAATGAGTGATATTAAGGCATACATTAAAAAGGCCAGACCAGCGTTGAGTGAATCATCTATAACAACCTACGCATCAATTCTAAAAAACCTATTTCATCGAGTCTATGGTGATGAAATAATTGATTTAGATAAATTTAAAACTCCCGATAAAACCTTAAAGTTTTTGCAAGACATACCATGTAATAAACGTAAAACAATCTTGTCTGCCCTTGTTATCATAACGGATAACAAAAATTATAGGGATTTGATGGCGGAAGATGTTAAAAAATACAATGCTGAAATACAAAAGCAAGAAAAAACTCAAACACAAGAAGATGCATGGGTTACTAGTCAAGATATACAAAACATTTTTAATGATCTAAAGAAGACTGCTGATTTGTTATATAAGAAAAAGGACTTATCAAATATAGATTTGCAAGACATTCAAAATTTCATTATTTTAGCTGTTCTTGGTGGTATATTTTTAGCACCAAGACGGCTGAAGGACTTTGTAGATTTTAAAATAAAAGATGTTGATAAAAATGTTGATAATTATATAGATAAAAATACATTGGTTTTTAATTCATACAAAACTTCTAAGACTTATGGCGAGCAAATTATAGCAATACCTGCAGAATTGAAAAAGATTTTAACCAAATGGATTAAAATAAATCCTACAGATTATTTACTTTTTGATTCTAATAAAAATCAATTATCATCTGTTAAATTGAATCAAAGATTTAACAAGATTTTTGGTAAAGCTACAAGTGTCAACGCATTGAGACATTCGTATCTGACAGAAAAGTATGCTGATAACAGCAAAAAAAATAAGGCATTAGAATCTGATATGAGTGCAATGGGATCAAGTAAATCAATGGCTGATACATACATAAAATTAGATTGATCGATTTCTTCTTTAAGCTTTTTTACTATATTATATTTAATTTTACATAAATATAATATCATATATATTTTCATTTGCACTCTCTTGCTGCAGCTATCTCTGCAGGAGAGAATTTGCTATTCATTTTATAATTGTCAAATATTTGCTTGTTGAATGCTCTGTGTCTCTCAACATTAAATATACTATTATATTTTGGTTCTAATAGAATGCTATATTTATCTAAAATTTGTTTGAAATGTTGAACCAAATTGTTTGCACGGTCACCTAGGGTTGGCAAATCGTTTATGATGTAGACAGGTAAATCATTATGTATTTCTAAAAAATGTGAATCAACTTCTGATGCAATTTGTGTCATCCCAAGAAACAAAGTTGAGATTACATAACTGTTTAACATATACAACATAAATTTAACAAGATCTTTTTGAGGAACTCTTGCATTCTCAATTTGCATTGATTCATTGATTCGTTTGAATAAAGGAGAGATATCAAGCTTAACACTTGACCATCCAAGGGCTGATAAAAAGCCATTGTTGCTTCTTTCAAAGTAGTCTAAGATAGAAGCCAAATATTGAATGAACCAGTAATCATTTGTGATGTCTTGTGATGTCAAAATTCTTAATTCAATTATCTTATTTATTAGAGTATCGGTATCGGTAACAGTATTTGGTTCTACACTCATTTATATATATATAAGCAATATATTTATATTAGTTATAAATAATATATTATTGCTAAAGAATTAATTATTTGATGTTTAAAACAATATATCTAATATATAAGAACTTATATAATTATATAATATTATAATATGTTATGGATTATAAAAGCGGTTTAGGTGTAACCCCAATTGCAAGAAGGGGGGGAAAATCAAAATTAGCCAATAAACTAATAAATCTATTCCCAGAATTTAAAACCTATGTTGAACCGTTCTTAGGTGCAGGAAATGTATTTTTAAGAATTCCAGAAGACGAATTAAATAATAAAAAAATAGTATTAAATGATTTAGATAAAGATATATATACTATATTCACAGGGATTAAAAAAAGAGGAAAATATATCAATAATAATATTAATAGAAATCAAATAACAAAAGAAGAATTCAAAGAATTAAAAAATAAAACAGATGTTATTTCTGTAATTGAAAGATATAAAAATTCATTTTTTGGTCAGGGTAAGGTTTTTGCAACGACTTACCCTGACCAAATAATTAAAACAAATTATGAAGTAATATCACATAAATTGAAGAATGCAATTATACTTAATGAATCTTTTGAAACAGTAATAAAAGCATATGACAGTCAAACAACATTTTTTTATTTAGATCCACCATATGAGAGTATTAAAAAAAATGATTATTTAAATTATGTCGAACCCGAAGATATTTACAATAGCATTAAAAACATAAAAGGAAAGTTTTTGTTATCATATAACGATAGTTCTAATATCAGAAAAATATTTAATAAATATTTTATTTATGAAATTGAAACATCATATTCCCATACCAAATATATGAATCCAAGACGTATCAAAGAACTTATTATAACCAATTACGATTTAGAATAAACATTATATTTAGGAAAAACAACTTAAAGATATTTTCTCATTATATAATATAAAATGTCGAGTGCTGTTAAATACTATAATAGTCATAAAGAACAAGTATTAAAATACAAAAAAGAATTTTATTATAATAAAACTAAAAAATATTCATTATTTAAAAATATTAAAATTAAAGGCTATACTAAAAAACAAAGTAACTTTTTAATTAAGACTGCAATTGATAACAATAATATATTAATTTTAATAAATGATAATGATTATATATCATTTGATAATTTTATTAAATTATATAAATTTAAAGATTTCAGTATAATTGAAATTGAAGCTTATGATGATAGTGATTGTGGATTTGGTTGTTGTAATGATATACCATATGAGCATATTAAAGAGTTTTATATCAAATTTGATAGTAATCATAAATTGACACTAAGTATTTATGATAGCTTTATTATAAAAACAATTTAATTATAAAAAAAATTGAAATTTTTTAATTAAATAATATATTTAGGAAAAACAACTTAAATATAATTTCTTAAGATAATATAACAATGGAACTTATTGAACGAATTGCTTTAGACAAGATCAACTATCTTAACTCTCTTACTTTCACTCAATATAAACCTTATTGTAAATCGTCTTGCAAAAATGAAGAAGATCGTAAAACTCAATTTAATATAATGAAATCTTTCTGTCAAACTAATTTGAAAACTAGGGGTGAAACTAAACGAATATATTCATATACTCTTACAACACCGCATGATGTTGGAGGCCGACTATATTGTGGCAATTCAATCCAAGGACTTTCATCTATTATAAGAGGTTTCTTACTAGGGGAAACAACTACAGATATTGATATGAAAAATGCTCACCCTGTTATATTAAGATATTTATGTAAGCTTAATAAAATAGATTGTCCAAATTTGGCTTATTATATTGAAAATAGAGATGAAATATTAATTGGCTTTGATGGTGATGGTAAAACTGAATTCCTGAAGTGTGTTAATGATAGCAAACCTAGTAAGAAATATTTAAAGAATAAATTCTTTAAGGATTTTGATAAGGAATGCAAAGATATACAAAAACAAATTACGAGTCTTGAATGTTATAATCATATTGTAATTACAGTGCCTTCTAATAAAAATTATAATTGGTATGGTTCTGCAATCAATCGTATTCTTTGTGTATATGAAAATAAAATATTACAAGAAGCATTAAGTATTTTAAATCAAAAGCATATTGAAATTGGTGTATTAATGTTCGATGGAATTATGCCTTACGGCAACTTTTACAATGATGATCAATTACTATATGAAATTACTCAATTTGTTGAAACAAAATTCGAAGGCTTAAATATGAAATGGTCTTATAAAGAGCACAAAACTGGTATTATTCTAATGCCTGAAGTTTTAGAAGTTGCTACATCTAAACAACAAATGTTAGCTGAACAAAATGCATCTATTGAACAAAGAAAAACCGAAAATGTGTTTGTTGATAATGATAATGATGCATGCGACTTTATTTTTAAGAATTTAAAAGATACTATAATATTTGTTAACAACAGATTTTATTACAAATACAATAATTGCTGGATTAATGATATGAATAAAATAAATTCATTGTTATTAGTATTTATTAATGAAAGCAATATTTATAGAATGAATAAAAATTTTGACCTACTATCATATGGGCAATATACCAAAGCAGCTAAAAATATAATGGAGTTATTATATGCAAAAGTTGCTATTAGATGTAATACAAAAATTAAATATTCTATGTTTCACTCATCGACTAAAAATAAAATTTGCTTCCTAGATGGTGTCCTCGATTTTAAAAATAAATCATTTACACTTTGGGAGAATTTGATAGAACCAACATATACCACAATCATCATAGAGCGAAATTATTCATTGTATTTTGAGAATCCAGATAGAGGATTTATTGATAAGATCAAATATGATATATTTGCAAATCTATTTGGTGCTAAAACTCAATTGGCTCTAAATTTCTTTAGCAGAGCCATAGCTGGTAATGCAGAAGATAAAAATTTTATGAGCTACATGGGTAACCGAAATTGCGGTAAAGGCATTTTATTCTCAACGTTATATTATGCATTTCAAAATTATATAGCATCCTTTAGCTTGGATAACTTTACTTGTAGAAGAGAATCTAATAAAAGCAGTGACATAGCTAAGGAAAATGCTCATCTTATTCCGTTTGAGTATGCACGAATTGCTATTTCTCAAGAAACAGATGAGAACGAAAATAATGACATTAAAGAAGGACATAAAATAAGTAATAAGAAAATGAAATCGGTAATGTCAGGCGGAGATGAAGTAGAAGTAAGACCTTTATATAGTAATCCTTATAAAATCACTTTAGATGCAACGCTTTGCTCTTTTGGGAATAATGAGCTCGTATTATCTGGCGAAGATGGTAACCAACATCATTTGAAATTTAATGGAGTTAAACAATTTATCACTCAAGATAAATATGATTCATATCAAAATATGGGCGATGTATTCCTATCATCATTTGCTGTTAGAGATGAAACTTTAAAAGATAAAATCAAGAGTGAAGATTACATGAATGCAATGGTTTATTTGATGTATGAAAATTATGAAGATAAATGCATTACTGTTGACGGTGTAGAAAATGATGACGGTGAAATGGTTGAATTGAGTATACGAGCTTTGATTTTTAAGCATTTCGAAATTACCAAATCTGACAAGGATAGAGTTGCAAAAGATGATCTATTTGCACTAATATCAAAAGATAAAAAGAAGATAACGAATGAATTGAAACAGTTAGGCTGTGTTGGTAGCAAAGATTGTAAAATGACTATTGTTATTAAAGATGAAAATGGTAATGATAAAAATGAACGAGTCCAAGCATTTCAAAAGATAAAATTGCGAGAGTAATAAATTTAAAGTAAATTAGAGTTAAAATTAATAAAAAAATCTATTTTTTATTAACTAATATAATTCAAATACTTTATTTTGAAAAGGCGAAAAGGCGAAAAAGCGAAGCTTAAATCAAAACTATTCCTGTAAAAAAAATCACGCTTCACTTGATTTATGATTTTCATCTTTCCAAAGTTCTCGCTCTAGGCACTTTTGATTTAAGCCTCTCCTTTTCGCCTTTTCGCCTTTTCATTCTATCTCATCTCTCTCAAAAAAAGAAATAAATAATAATATAAATATAACTATACCAAACTAAATATAATGCAAATAAATATAATATCTATAATTCAAAACAATGCAAATAAATAACAAATATAATATCTAAAAATCAATATATGAAACCAAATTATAATTATAAAATTGCATCTGTCGTTTTTGAAAAAGACAAAATTGGTTTAAATGAGGCCTTCGATTGGATCGTTAATAATATTCGCGAAATTTATTCTGTTGCTCCAGCACATAAGTTGAGGCAATTGTTATCAAAACATTTCATTCCTACAAATGATGAAAAGAAACAAAACGCAGAAGTTCCCACGCCCGTTAAATTAGTTGATGAAATGATAAATATAATACCACTTGACTTTTGGAAAAAACCTCAAAAAGTGTTTGAACCATGTTGTGGTAAAGGAAATTTTATTTTAGGAATATTCGATCGATTTTATGGAGCCCTTGAGCCAATGTATCCAGACAGTGAAGAAAGATGTCGTGTTATTATGACAGAGTGTATTTATTACGCAGACTTGACAGCATTAAATGTGTTTATTACTACAGAAATTATGAAATGCCATGTGCAAAGTTACTGTGGATTGGACGAACTAGATTACATTTTTAACCACTATACAGGCGATACTCTTGAATTAAATATTCAAGATAGATGGAACATTGATG
>Ga0209414_1001085_pt1 | contig 13098 bp, 13 predicted proteins | sample LakVidmifraction_4_FD_181154 | JGI IMG/M metagenome (GOLD analysis project Ga0209414, IMG submission 181154) | Hypersaline microbial communities from Lake Vida, Antarctica - Brine Hole Two &gt;0.2 micron (SPAdes) (version 2) | ecosystem: Environmental > Aquatic > Non-marine Saline and Alkaline >... | reverse complement strand
TCGTGCGTTTGGTGCGAACTTTGTGACCTTCAGGTCGCCTGAGCCTTGCTTGTTGATGCCAGTTGCTTCGGTGTATGGCAGGGCGAAGTCGCCCAAGTCTAGCAGAGTGCAGTCGATGTACGCTGTTTCGTAGTTTGGTAACTGTTTACCAATGTACTTGAGCATAGAACTCTTACCTATGCCGGGCTCTCCCTGCCCGATTATCGTTACGTGCTGACCTACGGCTACGATAGTGTCTGCAAATTGGTTGAGTGATAGTGTTGAACCGAATTGAATTGATGACATGCTACTTCTCCTTGTATACCGTCTGACGGTATTTGTTTAGTTGTTTATAGTTAATCTGTATTTCTAATAGCGTGTGTTACAGGCACGTCTACCCTGTGCCAAGCGTTAGGGTTGCTTGTCTTAATTACCCTATCAATCTTATACTCAAATTCTTTTACTGACATACGCCTATCTCTATCTGCGACGTAGTAATAACTTGCAAACGAAACGATTACCGCTAGGTACGCATCGGTATCCCCCGACTGCATAAACTTAATGTATCTATCTACATCGAATTCATCTACACGAATTTTTAAGTAGTCGGGTAGTAAACACAACGCACCGTTTATATGCAACCCAAAAGTCCGAGAGTCATAAGTAAATTTAGTACATAACTCTTTACTGATAAACCCATCACTCATCTTAAGGAATGTCTTAGCAAAAGTTACAAACGGTTTAACTGACGCCCGCAACTCTCTTAGCGCGGGTTTGTTCGCTTGCCTTTGTTTAACCATCTGTTGCTCAAGGGTACGGTACTCGTTAGTCAGCGGGTTGTAATGCAGTTGCACTACGACCCCTCCTGATACTACATATGTAGCACTATCATTAGCACCATGACATCTCAGCCATGTTCGGCTGAACTCGCGCCAAACGTGCATACTCCCATACATATATCTATTCATAACTGCATTTAGGAAACCTACGGTCAAGTTACTATTCCAACCACCATCACCGATTTCTACGACCCCATCAGGGGCTACTAAAAATACATCAGTTTTATATAGTCTCACACCATAAAGAACTTTGTCATCTCGTATAACTCGTACCAACAACTCGGTGGTACGGCTACGACTAGCAAAGGGGCGCACATCGGTCGAACGCCCCCGAATAGGTTTAACATTATCGTACTCATTTTTAATGCTCTCATATAGTCTGATACTCATTACTCTCTCCTTGGGGGCTTATAAGCCCATTAAAAAATAAAAGAAATAAAACAGGGCAGACCAACTTACTACCCACAGCAACCCATCAATTAGTTTGCGCATCACTACCCCTTTCAATAGGTGTCCATCCAAATCTGCGCCACGTCTTTGTGACGTCTGTATTGCTGTGGTGCGTGGCATGCCAGTCCTTATCAAAGCATCTTGCATATGGCATATGAGGTGCGCTTAGTATTTGTTTGATTTGCTCGTCATTCATTGTCTTTCTCCTTGTATACCGTCTGACGGTATTTCTGTGTCTAGCTCTGTGTCTAGCTCATTGGCAACGATGGTTTCCCATATAGCGTCTTCAGTTGTTTGGTGTGCGTATTCCTCCTCTAAGGCATGGTATAAGTCTTGCATATGCCCCCGCATTTCACTTTTAAATACTTCTTCAAAGTCCACGCGCCCGCAAAAGTACTTGTATTCGGGGGATATCCTCAGTGCGTTAAACCAACCAAGCATCTTGATAGGCTCGTGGTGCGGGCATACATTGGCATAGTCCTCCATCAGCACCGCCAAACAATCCTCATCTTCAGGTATAGGTAGTACTTCTAAAGAACCCCTCCAGTCGTAATATACGGAGCGCTCATGGTAGTAGTGCCCGTTTTGAGTCCAACTGACGCGCGCGTTGGACTTCATATACTCAATGGCTTCCGGGGAAGTGAACCCTACTGTGGGTAAGAACTTACTCCAATCTTCTATCGTCCCTGCAAAGCAAGCACCGTCACCTTGCGCCCAAAACCCTGAGAACCCTATATCCTCTACATAAACCCCAATGGCTGTTAACCGTTCTCGTAAGTCCTCATATATACAGTCGTACCAATTATGCTCCACGTTGATATCCCAGTACTTCTGGGTAAGTTCTTTTTTAGTTGCCATCTCGTACCCCTTAACTATGAAAGCCATAGTAGTCTTCATGCCATACAGCACCTATAACGTATTCTGTTTCTAAGTCTGCCCTGTTTGTATATACGTTTTTAATTTAGTGTTTGTTGTGCGTACAATTTATTTCTTGCTATGCAGTACGCACTTACATAGCGCACGATTTACGCATCGTGCTAACGAGATCACATATGTACATTGATTCGGTAAGGTTCGTTTGTCTTATGGGAAAGTTGTGTAGTCCCGAAAATACCGTCAGACGGTATTCGTAAATGAACCCAATGATATGCAACCAGAGATTTTTACTCCACACACCCGAACGTATCGGCTTGGCGCAGGGAAGTGGTTTGATGCTTGCTTAGTGTTATGCAGAGGGGAAAAGGCACAAGGGTATACCCCCAAAAGGGGTGTCCCTCACTAATCAAACAAAGCCCAAGTATGACGCCCGTCATAAAGACCATGTGATTTGCTCGCACCGATCAGAGTTGTAAGCCCCGATGATGCGTTGACGTATAAGTTGTTAAAGAGCGGTTTTAAGTATGCTAGATACCGTCAGACGGTATTTTAGTAAGCACACTGATTTGAGAGCGGGTCGGGGCTATCGCCTACCAAACCTACATTACTCAACTCAACCTCTATTATAACATACCCATAGCCATATGTCAAGCCCATATTAGGGTTTCCTAACTAGGCAAAACTGGCATCAAAAAATACCGTCTGACGGTAAAAACTAAAAAACGACTAAAACGCGTAAATGTTCCAGCAAAAGGCAAATGTTCCAAGGAATGGGTGAATGTTCAGGGGGGTGTGAACGCACGTAGATCGTTTAAATACGCGGGTGGTAGCCGATAGTTGTAACAATGTTCCGTGTTCAGGGCAAAATAGAGGGGTTGCCAGAAGCCGCGCTTTCTTGCAAGTGTTTAAAAAACGCGTTTAAAATCTAGTTTCTTTTTAGCACAGAAATTTTGGGAGGCGTATACATTTGCCGGAACATTGGAACATTGGAACATTTGTGTAGTAGTAGTAGTAGTTATAAATAAATAATATATATATATCAAGCACTTAGCCAAACGGCACAGTGCAAAAACGGGCAAAAAAAATGTTCCGCAAATTTTTCCCTCCGGAACACGTACTAAAATTTAGTACTAATCTCCCTTATAAATCAAGCACTTAGCTCAAAAAAAATGTTCCAGAGAATTTCGAGTTTATGGAACAAAATACCGTCTGACGGTATGCCGTGTGCAAAACTAAAAAAACGACCCCCCCGAAAATCTAGTTTAGCGAAAACTGGCATCAAAACGCACAGAACGCGTCCTTATTCCCACGGGTACTAGGAAGTTTTCGATTTTAATTACTTTTAGTTATATAGAACAAAATACCGTCAGACGGTATTTGAGTTTGGCTTGGGGTATTTGAGTTTGGCTTGGGGTATTTGAGTTTGGCTTGGGGTATTTGAGTTTGGCTTGGGGTATTTGAGTTTGGCTTGTTGGGGTATTTGAGTTTGGCTTGGGGTATTTGAGTTTGGCTTGGGGTATTTGAGCGCGTGTGGGTTGCCCCCTGCCTGATCTCACGGACTCACGGACTTGAAACGAAAAGAATCCGACGGACTCGCGGACTCACTAACCTACTGATACCAGTTCTAAAAAATTAGGGCGAAAAAAAACCCCGCCGAAGCGGGGCTGTGAGGGTTACTTACCCTCGAATTCGTCTAAAGCGTCTATTAGAAACGCGGCTAACTCGCCGTAGTGCTCCCTAAACATTTTATCGTTTAGGGCGTTCCGTAGCCCTCTTGAAACATCATATGAATCGGTCCCTTTCACTATGATCAGCTTTACGGTTGGTTTCGTTGCATTCGTTTTGGTTGTCGCCCCTTTCTTTTCAGCGCGATTTTTATTAAGGTCAAATACTTTGCCCTCATTTACAGCCCCTCTAAACTGCGTTGCTACGTTTTTGATACTTTGCTCGCCTAAGTGCGTTAGTTCGTTAATAAACGCCGCCATTATTTTGCATTCACTCTTTAACGTACCTATAGTTATCTTTTTTGTTTTGCAATGTTGGTGTAACAGCTGGCAGAGCCGGTTTGCTTCATTTTTGAAAGTGTCGCCTTCCCGCTTTGCAATGCCAATTGCGCTCGCAGTGGCGACGGGGTTTAACAAAGCCTTACCAGTAGTAACAGGTTTAGCGGTTGAAGCGGGCTTTATCTTTGTAGTCATTTGAATTACCTTTAAGGTTGTATCGCTTCGCATAATTGCTAAGCCGATAAGTAATAGTAACCTTACCATAGGACTATGTCAAGGGCTTGGGCTTTTTTTTTGGAATACCGTCTGACGGTATTTGATTCCCCCACGCGCGCCCGACCCCCACCCCCCAAACTGGCAGTTAGGAGTCCCCCCTTACGCTTACGCTGTAATATGCACAATAGGTATCGCACTTTTAAAATTAACCCCCACCCCCTAGTAAGTTTCTAGTAAGTTATTCTTAACCATATAAAACTAGACCCCCCGGTACCTTTTACTTATCCAACCCCCCCACCCCCTATATATTTTTTAAAAAGGTTTTAGGGTATCAAAAGAAATTACTATATAATCTAATAATTGGAGCTTCAAACCGCTACCTCACATATGCCTATTCTTATTACGCCGGATAACGGGATACCGTTGCCAATAGATACTACCCCCGAAGAACTTTCGGAAATTCGCGACCGTGCGAAGTTGGCAGTAGAAACTATTAAAGCGCTGATAGAAGCAGGTGGGGAAGTAGAGGTAACAGAAGAAGACCGTAGTACAGCGCGTAATGCGATACACGGGCGCTCAATAAAAATCAAAGAAGAAAATGCAGGCTCTATACTGCATCTAGAAACCATCCTATCTGAGTACGACAGAGAGTTGCTAAACGCCTCTACGCGGCTACGTACCTATATAACTAACAAATTACTCATCGAAACAGTAGACCCAGACCCAAAAATTAGGTTGAAGGCTTTAGAGCTACTAGGTAAAACTTCTAATGTTGGTGCATTCTCAGAACGTCTTGAGGTAAACATAACCCACAGAACCGTTGAGCAGATCGACGGAGAGCTTACTCGGTTGCTTGAACGGTACATGGGACCTGTAGACGAAGTAAAGGCTGAGACTGCTGATGAGCTAGATTTAATACTGTCGTTAGATGACGATGAGTTAGGTATAACAGATATAATAGAAGATATAGAAAATAGAGACGTGGAGGATGAGGATGCTGAGCCAAGCACAGTTGAATCAGATTAAGCTAGCTAAAGATCAACTACCAGAAGATATATTAGCCAAATTAGCCACACTTATTGCTGAACGCGAGAAGTTAGAAACGACTGCCCATGCTAAAAACGATTTCATGGGCTTTACTAATTATGTATGGCCTAACTTTATTCATGGGGCGCATCATGCAAAAATGGCAGCTGCGTTCGAGCGAGTAGCCCGCGGGGAGTGTAAAAGACTAATTATCAATATGCCTCCTCGACATACTAAGTCTGAGTTTGCGTCGTATTTACTACCTGCTTGGTTCTTAGGCAACTTCCCGGGCAAAAAAGTTATTCAGAGCTCGCACACTGCTGAGTTAGCGGTAGGTTTTGGGCGAAAGGTACGTAACTTGGTGGACTCCGCTCTCTATACAGATGTTTTCAAAGGTATTTCGCTACAGTCTGACTCTAAAGCTGCGGGTCGTTGGGCAACTAATAAGGGTGGGGACTACTTCGCTATCGGTGTAGGTGGTCTTATGACGGGTAAAGGTGCTGATTTACTTATTATTGATGACCCACACTCTGAACAAGAGGCTACATTAGCCGAGAGCGACCCTGCAATATACGACAAAACCTACGATTGGTACACATCAGGCCCTCGTCAGCGTCTACAACCGGGCGGGGCTATCGTAATTGTGATGACACGATGGTCTAAAAAAGATTTAACAGGTGCATTACTTAAAGCCGCAGCCCAAAGAAACGGGGATGAGTGGGAAGTTATCGAATTTCCTGCTATTTTACCTTCTGGTAGACCCCTTTGGCCTGAATTTTGGTCATTAAAAGAACTTTCCGCGCTTAAAACGGAGCTTCCTAACGGGAAGTGGATGGCGCAGTACATGCAGAACCCGACTTCTGATATATCTGCTATTGTTAAGCGGGAATGGTGGAAGATTTGGGAGCATGATGACCCGCCTTTTTGCGAATTTACCATCCAGTCTTGGGATACAGCATTCTTAAAGCATGAACGTGCCGATTATTCTGCCTGTACGACGTGGGGGGTGTTCTATAAGCCGGACGATACAGGGGTAAACCAAGCGCACATCATATTACTAAACTCTTTTAAGCGGCGTATGGAGTTTCCCGAACTAAAACAAGTAGCGTATGAGCAGTATAAAGAGTGGGACCCAGATTCGTTAATCGTTGAGGCTAAAGCCGCTGGTTCTCCGTTAATATTTGAGCTACGCAGTATGGGCGTTCCAGTGCAGGAGTATACACCCAGTAAAGGTAATGATAAGATTGCCCGACTTAACTCAGTTGCTGATATATTTGCGTCCGGGCGGATTTGGGTGCCTAACAAACAATGGGCGGAAGAGTTAGTAGAAGAAGTTGCTAGCTTTCCGTCTGGCGAGCATGATGACTTAGTTGACTCAATGACCCAAGCAATACTCCGGTTTCGTCGGGGTGGGTTTATTAGGCTAGATACAGACTATGAAGATGAGCCGGATTATTCTCGGCGTAGAAAAACCGTTGGATACTACTAAGGATTTTAAATTATGTCGATCGATAAAGGGCTGTACCAACTACCCCAAGGTATAGAGCAGCTAGAGGATGAGGATGCTCCTGAGTTAGAGATTGAGATTGAAGACCCTGAGTCCGTGACTATTGGGATAGATGGGGAGCCGATCCTTTCGCTTACGCAAGAAGAAGCAGAAGATGACTTTAATATTAACCTTGCGGAAGAGTTAAACGATAGCCTCCTTGCCGAGTTAGCGGGTGAGCTTACGAGCGACTTTGAAGATGACCTTGCTTCCAGAAAAGACTGGCTACAAACATATGTAGACGGGTTAGAGCTTTTAGGGCTTAAGATTGAAGAGCGTATGGAGCCTTGGCCCGGCGCGTGTGGTGTGTACCATCCGTTACTTGCAGAAGCGCTAGTTAAGTTCCAAGCCGAAACAATGATGTCTACATTCCCCGCTTCGGGTCCTGTTAAGACACAGATCATTGGTAAAGAAACAGTAGAAAAGAAAAATGCTGCGGTGCGTGTACAAGACGATATGAACTACCAGCTTATGGACGTGATGCAAGAGTACCGTCCTGAGCATGAGCGCATGTTATGGGGCTTGGGTTTATCTGGTAACGCCTTTAAGAAGGTGTATTTCGATCCGTCATTGGATCGTCAGGTATCTATGTACGTACCCGCAGAAGATATTGTTGTGCCATACGGTGCGTCTAATATAGAGACAGCAGAGCGTGTTACCCACGTCATGCGTAAAACCGAGAATGAAATTAGGAAGCTACAGGTCGGTGGGTTTTACCGCGACATTGATTTGGGTGAGCCTAACAATACACTTGATGAAGTAGAAAAGAAGATCGCTGATAAGTTAGGGTTTAGTGCTACATCAGACGCACGGTACAAACTTCTAGAGATACAGGTTAACCTAGACTTAGAAGGATATGAACATGAAGAAGACGGAGAGCCAACGGGCATTGCATTACCTTACATTGTCACGTTGGAACAAGGGAGCACTACCATCCTTTCTATTCGCCGCAATTGGGAACCTGATGATGATACATATCAGAAACGTCAGCATTTGGTTCACTATGGCTATGTACCCGGCTTTGGTTTTTATTACTTTGGGCTCATTCACCTCGTTGGTGCTTTTGCTAAATCTGGCACTTCTCTTATCCGTCAGCTAGTTGATGCTGGTACTTTAAGTAACTTACCCGGCGGATTTAAAACTCGTGGTATGCGTATTAAGGGTGACGATACTCCAATCTCTCCGGGCGAGTTCCGAGATGTAGATATTGGAAGTGGTGCAATGCGTGACAACATTATGCCTTTGCCCTACAAAGAGCCTAGCCAAGTATTACTAGCTTTAATGAATCAGATCGTGGAAGACGGTCGTAGGTTTGCTAATACAGCTGACTTACAAATTAGTGATATGTCCGCTAACTCGCCTGTGGGCACAACGCTCGCTATCTTAGAGCGCACCTTAAAAGTTATGTCCGCTGTTCAGGCGCGGGTGCACTTCTCAATGAAGCGCGAGCTTGGGCTATTAAAGAAGATCATTGCCGACTATACCCCAGAAGACTATAACTACGATCCAGTTGCAGGTGATCGTATGGCTAAGAAATCTGACTATGACGATGTAGACGTGGTTCCAGTATCCGATCCTAACGCCAGCACAATGGCGCAAAAGATTGTTCAGTACCAAGCAGTCTTACAACTAGCACAGGGCGCACCACAGATGTACAACATGCCCTTGCTACATCGCCAGATGTTAGACGTGTTAGGTATAAAAGAAGTACAGAAGTTAATCCCTATGGACGAGGACCAAAAGCCTACCGATCCAGTTAGCGAGAACCAAAATATCTTGATGATGAAGCCCGCCAAAGCCTTCTTATATCAAGACCATACGGCACATATCACCGTGCACATGTCGGCAATGCAAGACCCAAAGATCGCACAACTCTTGCAAAACAACCCTATAGCTCCTCAGATTCAGGCTGCGATGTTGAACCATATAACGGAGCATTTGGGGATGGAGTACCGCAAGCAGATTGAGCAACAACTGGGTATGAGTTTACCTACACAAAAAGATGAAGCTGGGGAAGATGCCAATATGAGTCCAGAGGTTGAAGCAAGGTTGTCCCCACTATTAGCTCAAGCCGCTCAACAGCTATTGCAGATGAACCAGAAAGAGATGCAACAACAGCAAGCTCAACAACAAGCGGAGGACCCAATAGTGCAGATGCAACAACAAGAGTTACAACTCAAGCAAGGCGAGCTCGAACGTAAAAAGACTAAGGACGTAATAGATGCGCAGCTTAAGCAAGAGCAGATGCAGATTGAACGGGAGCGTATTCAGACCCAAGCGCAGATAGATGGTGTTCGTATCGGGGTTAAAGCCGAGCAGGATAAGAAAAACTTGGACTCCCAGCAACAGTTAGGAAGTATTAAGGTCGGTGTAGATTCTTCTATTAGAAAGCAACAAATAGATTTACAAACTATGCAAGCTATGCAAAACCAACGCAACAACCAACCCAAAACAGGTGAGTGATGGACGTATTCGATGTAATCGTTAAAGAAATAAACGAAAAAGTTACCCAACTTTCAGAGTACCTAAGTAGTGGCAACGCTACTTCGTACGAAGAGTATAAACGACTGTGTGGTGAGATTAGAGGTCTTATCACTGCGCGGGGCTATACCCTTGACCTTAAAACCCGTATGGAGAAATCTGATGAGTGAAATACTTATTGGCTCAAACCCCAATAATCCACAAGTAGTAGGTATGTACCGTTCCGACGCCACCGCCGAGGAAAAAGCAAGTCAGTTACCAAAACCTTCTGGCTACCACATCTTGTGCGCTATTCCTGAAGCAGAAGCAGAGTATGACAGCGGCCTTATTAAGGCCGACGAAACGATGCGTAATGAAGAAACTCTAACAACGGTTTTATTTGTTGTGGCGATGGGTCCGGATTGCTACGCTGATAAAGCGAAGTTCCCGACAGGTCCGTGGTGCAAGGTAGGTGATTTTGTTTTGATTCGCCCACATTCTGGGTCAAAGCTAGTCATTCATGGGCGGGAGTTCCGTCTAATCAACGATGATACGGTTGAGGGTACAGTTCAAGACCCCCGCGGTATCAAGCGCAAATAAGGAATAAATCATGGCTGAATACGATGAGTTTAAGTTTCCTGACGAGCAGGATGACGAAAAATCAAAAGGTGGGCAGGTAGAAGATAAGTTCGAGGTCGAGATTGAAGACGATACGCCCGAGCAGGACCGCGGCCGAGAGCCGATGCCTAAAGAGGTTGTAGACGAACTTGAGAATGACGAGTTGGAAGAATATTCCGATAAAGTTAAGATTCGCCTCAAGCAGATGAAAAAAGTGTGGCACGACGAGCGACGGGCTAAAGAGTCCGCGTATCGCGAGCAGCAAGAGGCAATTGAGTATGCCCGCAAAGTGACTGGTGAGAACCAACGCCTTAAGGCTATGTATGCTTCTGGCGAGAAAGAGTACGCTACCACTGTGCAGAACGCGGCAGGTCTTGAGCTAGAAATGGCAAAGAAGGCGTACCGTGAAGCATACGACTCTGGTGACGGCGATAAGTTAGTTGATGCACAGCAAGCAATGCAAGATGCTAATTTAAAACTACATTCTGCAAAAAATTATCGTCCTACCCCTGTACAAGGGTCCGAATATGAGGTACAACAGCAACAAGCAGCACAACAATCTCCTCAGCCTGACCGTAGGGCATCTGCGTGGCAAGAGCGCAATGCTTGGTTTGGGCAAGATGAAGAGATGACGGCGACGGCACTTGGTTTACACGAAAAGCTAAGGCGCAACGGCGTGCACGTTGGCTCGGATGAATATTATGCGACATTGGACAAAACAATGCGCAAGCGGTTTTCAGAAAACTTTAATGATTCTGATACAGAAACGAGGGAAGCCCCTCGCACAAAATCAAGCACTGTCGTGGCGTCAGCTACCCGCAGCACCTCCCCAAATAGAGTGCGGCTAAAGGCTAGTCAAATTCATATAGCCAAAAAACTTGGATTGACCCCTGAGCAATACGCTCGCGAAGTAATAAAACTGGAGAACTAATATGGCTACTACCAACCGCCTTTCACGAGAATTAGAAACTCGAGCAACTGATATGCGTCCTAAGCAGTGGGCGCCCGCAGACTTGCTTCCTGAGCCTGACAAAGAGGCTGGGTTTTCTTATCGTTGGATTCGTATCTCCATGCTGGACAAGCCTGACCCTCGTAATCTTTCCGCCAAAATGCGTGAAGGTTGGGAACCAGTCAAGATTGAAGAGCAACCAAGATTTCAACTGCTAGTTGACCCCAACAGTCGTTTTAAAGATAACGTTGAGGTTGGCGGGTTATTGCTTTGCAAGACTCCTAATGAGTTTGTGGAACAGCGTACAAATCACTTTGCGCGTCAAACACAAGCCCAGTCAGAGTCTGTAGACAATAATTTAATGCGCCAAAGCGACGCACGTATGCCCTTATTTAAAGAAGGCAAGTCGACGACAAGTTTTGGCAAAGGCAATTAAACTTAATTTATTAGGAGTCCTTAAATGGCTTACCCTACTATTGATAAACCCTACGGCTTAAAGCCGGTCAATTTGATCGGCGGACAAGTCTTTGCGGGTTCTACGCGCAAAATGCGCATTGCAAGTGGTCTAGCAGCAAACATTGGTTTTGGTGATTTATTGGTTCGAGTTAGTGACGGTACAGTCGCTCGCTCTGCTGCTACAACCGCTAAACCTACTGGTGGCTTTGCTGGTGTATTTTTGGGTTGTGAGTTCAGTAACCCATCAACTGGCCAACTTCAGTTCCAACAAAACTTTATCAGCGGCACAACAGTGACTTCTGGTTTTATCACAGCATATGTCTGCGATGATCCTGACACATTGTTCCAAGTTGCTATCGTTTCTGGCACTACTGTTGTGACGGGCGTTCAATACACTGCTGTTGGTGAGAACGCAACAATCGTTAACAACACCGGTATTACCGCCGCCGGTAATTCACAAATTGCACTGCTCGCTTCGACTGCTACGACAGATACTCTACCCGTTCGCATCGTTGACGTAGTGCCTGATTCCGCCTATGTATCTGGTGGCAACGTTGTGTATCCTGAAGTGATCGTAAAGCTCAACTTCGGCATGCACGCTTACCAAACCGCCGTCGGCGTATAAGGAGTTAAATAATGGCTATTTCACGCGCACAACTAATTACAGAGTTATTACCCGGTCTGAACGCATTGTTTGGTATGGAGTATGCTCGCTATGGCGAAGAGCACAAAGAGATCTACGAAACAGAGACCTCAGAGCGTTCTTTTGAAGAAGAGACCAAACTATCTGGCTTCTCGGCTGCACCTGTTAAGAACGAAGGTTCTGCAATTGCATACGACAACGCTCAGGAAGCTTGGAGCTCACGCTACAACCACGAAACCATCGCTTTGGGCTTCTCGCTCACGGAAGAGGCTATTGAAGATAACTTGTATGACTCACTATCTGCTCGTTATACCAAAGGCTTAGCCCGCGCAATGGCATACACCAAGCAAGTCAAGGCATCTTCTGTTTTGAACAACGGCTTCTCAGCATCTTACAAAGGTGGTGACGGCGTCGCTTTGTTTAGCACAGCGCATCCTTTAGTTGGTGGCGGCGTTAACAGTAACACACCTGCTGTTCCTGCTGACTTAAACGAAACTTCGTTAGAAAATTCTGTGATTCAAATCGCCGCATGGACTGATGAGCGTGGACTTTTAATCGCTGCAAAGCCTAAGAAGTTGATTATCCCTTCAGCACTCCAGTTCGTTGCTACCCGCCTCTTAGAGACAAAGCTTCGTGTTGGCACTGCCGATAATGATATCAATGCTATCGAAAACAACGGTTCGATTCCAGAGGGGTACACAATTAACCACTGGTTGACCGACACAAACGCTTGGTTCTTAACCACAGACGTGCCTAATGGTATGAAACACTTTGTTCGTATGCCACTAAGTAATTCTATGGATGGGGATTTCGATACCGGAAATGTCAGATATAAAAGTAGAGAACGTTACTCGTTTGGATTCAGCGACCCCCTTGGTATGTTCGGTTCGCCCGGCGCTTAACCCTTTACAATCAAGCACTTAGCTCTACAGACCCCGCTCACAAGGCGGGGTTTTTCTTTGGGCAGACCCAGTTTGGAGGGAGAATTTAATGCAAGCACGTGCGGCTAAGAAACTACTTAAAACTTTGTAGCTCTG
>Ga0209414_1001084_pt1 | contig 13104 bp, 19 predicted proteins | sample LakVidmifraction_4_FD_181154 | JGI IMG/M metagenome (GOLD analysis project Ga0209414, IMG submission 181154) | Hypersaline microbial communities from Lake Vida, Antarctica - Brine Hole Two &gt;0.2 micron (SPAdes) (version 2) | ecosystem: Environmental > Aquatic > Non-marine Saline and Alkaline >... | reverse complement strand
TTAAAAATAAAAGTTATGACTAAAATTAATGTAAATAATACAAACAGTAAAGTAATTGATAATAAGTTATTCATTACTACCTTGAAGGCACACCAAATTACAAATTCAAGTTTAAAAGAACAAGTTGATTATACCTCAAATATTCAATTTCCAGTTTTAGGTAAATTGGTTGAATTTAAGGGGGATTATAGTCGTTCTATTAAATCTATATAAATGGATTTACCTTATAATCCTATCTTATCTGTAGATAAGTGCGATCAAGAGTTAAGAAAACTTAAAAAACTCAACTATAATCGATTTATGTGGTGGAGAAGTTATACTTACCAAAATTCACTTTTATCTCCTAAATCTAGTTTTAGAGATAGGATATTAAATGGTGATTTTGATCCCTCTTGTTATAAAATCCAAGTCTGGAAATGTGAACATGATATGAATGAGATCTACAAAGAATGTCACCCCGATATTTCTAAATATCTTGAACAAACTTCTCTAACTCGAACTCGTAGAAAGCGTTTATTAGAAGATTTTGAAAAAGATGAAAATGGTAGATTATCTTCATTATTTACTGAATTTTCTAAAAATTTTAATATTACCAAAGAACAGATTTTTGAAGAAATTGATAAATGCCTTGGAGATTTGACGGATTTTTATTACCTTATAGAAGATAAATATCAAAAATATAATATTATTACTTCTAAAAAATCCAAATCTAAAAAGTTATAATTATGATTGTAAACCATGAAGTACCTAGATGCTTGTTAACGTCATCACCCGAATTTAATGAGTATGATTTTTGCTTACCTCACTTATTAGACCAAGATAAAGATTATTTGTCCTATTTTAAATGGGCAAAGGAACAAGGACGCTATATTGTTATGGACAACTCCTTACATGAATTAAAAGATATAAATGGGGGACATGGTTATAGCCATGACCGTTTAAGGTATTGGGTTAATGAATTAGAACCTAATGAATTTATAGTACCTGATGTTTGGATGGATTGTTCTCAAACCGTGGCACAAGCTAAACATTGGAAACAATATAAATATCCTGAAAAAACAAAACCCATAGCAGTAATTCAGGGTTCTAATAAAAGCGAGGCCTATTTATGTGCTAACCTACTACATGATTTGGGGTATAGCAAATTATGTGTTTCTTACGGTGCTACTTGGTATAATGATAGTTTCCCACATAACAACGTGGATATGGGTAAAGCATTGGGTAGAGTACACTTTGTAATGGGTTTACTCCAACTTCAACATCTAAAAAATGTAAAATTACACCTATTGGGGTGCGCAATCCCATCAGAATTTAGTTGGTATGATAATCACCCACAAATAGAATCTATTGATACTTCTAACCCAGTAATGGCGGCCTTAGAAGGAATTAAATACGAGGGTTATGGTTTAAATAATAAACCTAAAGCTAACATGAATGATCATTTTAATGTAGATATTAAAGATGTTAATCATGAAAATGTAGAATATAATGTAAAAATGTTTCGAAATATTAATAATTTATAACAATTTAATTTAAAAAAAACTATGGAATTAGAAAACAAAGAATTGCCCTACATGATGTCTCTTTACGATTATTTAGGTAAAGCTGCGGGGTCGGAATTAGGAAAAGAAGTGTGTACTGTGGCGGTACAATTGAAAGAAACTATTGGAGAAAGAGAAGTTGAAAACCCTAAGTATACGGGTAAAGTTCACCTTTATAGACGTGAATTTTTGGATCAATATTTTGGTAAAACTTTCCTTAATGGTAGTTTAACTTAAAATTAACATAATAAGATTAGCCTATATCTTTTTAATACCTGGCATTTATACAATAAAAATGATAAAACAAAAAGATCACGTAGTAGTTTCATTAAGTGGTGGCTTAGATTCAAGTACACTACTTTTAAGATGTCTTAAGGAGTTTAAAACTGTAACAGCAATAAGCTTTGATTACGGTCAAAAACACAAAGTAGAATTAGAAAAAGCTCAATCCTTGGTTAATTACCTACAAACCCAGGGATTTGAATTAACACACCAAATAATAACATTAGAAGGGTTATCTAATCTACTGGTAAGTGGTTTAATAGATAATGGGTCTATGGAAATGAAAAAGGGCCATTATGCTCACGAAAATGCTTTGACAACCGTGGTTCCAAATCGTAACGCCATATTTGCTTCTATTACATATGCCATAGCTTTATCCATAGCTAAACGAACTGGAGAATCGTGTAAAATAGCTCTAGGAACACACATGGGGGATTTTAACAATAAAACAAAAACTGGAATATACCCCGATTGTTCCGAAGAGTTTCGTGTAGCCTTGGAGTATGCATTTAAAATAGGAAATTGGGATTCTGATAAAGTAGATTACTATGCCCCCTATAATATAACGGATAAAACCGGGGTATTAAGAGATGGTGTTGAATGTTGTAAAGAATTAGGGTTAGATTATAAAGAGATATATAGTAGAACAATGACGAGTTATGCCCCAATTTATGTAGGTTATATTGATGGGAGCGATAATCTAGAAAGAGGAGTATGGTATAGTGACTACCAAAGTGGGTCAAGTATTGAACGTATAGAAAGTTTTATTAAGTTAGGACTAGAAGACCCAGTTAGGTATGCTAAAGATGATGGTACTTTAGTTTCTTGGAGTTTTGTGAAAGAATATGTAGAAAAAATATGCGAAGAATATATATCTCTTTAAAAATTAGAATATGTATAGGGGACAATAATAATTTAATATTATCCCAAATATGAACACCAATAAAATAAGTAAATGTCTAAGATTTTGTAAAAAATGCAATCAAGATTTACCCAAAACACTTGAATTTTTTACCCCTAGAAAAACAGATAAAGAGGGATTTCATTTATATTGTAAAGAATGTATAAATAGAGAAAAACGAGAAAAGAGAAGTAAATTAAGAAAAGTTTGGGGTAAAGGAGGAGTTATAGAAGGACAAGATGGGAGAAAATGTACTATTTGCAAAGAAATATACCCAGAATCTCTAGAATACTTTGGTTTGCATAACCGAAATTCAATAGGATTAGATACATATTGTAAGGTTTGTAGAAGGGAAATAGGAAGAGAAAATTATCATAAAAACAAAGAATCATGGAATAAAACACATAATAAAACATATAATATAAAAAAACAAAATATAAAAGATTTAAAAGAACAAAGTGATGGTTGTTGTAAATGTAAAGAAAAGAAACATTATCTTTTAGATTACCACCATTTAGACCCTTCAACTAAATTATTTCAAATTGCTCAGGGTGAGTCTAAAGGGTGGGATACAGTGTTAAAAGAGATCGAAAAATGTATTTTACTTTGCTCTAACTGTCATAGAGAATTTCATTTTTTAGAAAAATTACATAAAATATCAATAAATGAATACTTAAATTAAATAAATAAAAATATAGAATAAATGTACAATAAAGAACTAAGTTTTAAATTTGATAAAGATTTCACACCTACCCAAGAATATTTAAAGTCTATGCCTGATTTATCAGATGGAGATATACAGGGTTCTAAAGTAAACATAGAAAGAGTTGGAATATCTAATTTTCATCTCCCCCTTCAAATAAGAACTAAAGAGGGGGGGACACAAGAATTAGAGGCATCAATTGTAGGGACTGTATCCCTAGAGGGAGTAAAAAAAGGAATTAATATGTCCCGAATTATACGAACCTTTTATGAATACAAGAACGATGTTTTTAGTATAGACATTTTAGGGCGTATATTACAAGATTATAGAACAAAATTAGGATCATACGATGCAGATATAATTATATCTTTTAGATACAGAATATGGCAAGAATCCTTAAGATCAGTTGATGAAAACGGAGAAAAAAATGGAGGATGGCAATACTATAATGTTAGTTTTGAAGCTAATATAAATAAAGCGGGCGTATTTTCAAAAACGATACATTTTGATTTTGTGTATTCCTCAACTTGTCCTTGTAGCACAGATTTATCACTTCATGCTATGGAAACTAGAAATCAATATGCCACCCCCCATTCTCAAAGATCGGTAATGAGGGCATCAATAAAATTTGAAGAGTTTTTATGGATTGAAGACATATACCAGATGATGTTAAAGGCTTTAAAAACTGAAACACAAGTTTTTGTTAAAAGAGAGGATGAACAGGCTTTTGCAGAATTAAATGCCGCAAATACTAAATTTGTAGAGGATGCTGTTAGGTTAGTGTTTTTTGAATTTATCCAAAATAGTAAAATTCTAGATTTTAAATTGATAGCTAGCCACAATGAATCCCTACATAGTCATGATGCCATAGCGGTAATAACAGCGGGGCTATTTGGTGGGTTTGATGATAAGGTTACACCTAGTGAATTAAAAAGTTTATTATATTAGAAGAATAAAGAAAACAGTAATTAGACTGTAATAATAAAGGGTGGGTCCCTGTTTGGGGATATAGATTCTGTAAAAAGATAGAAGGACCGGAGATCTGGTCGCCTACCAAATACCAAATAAGGTTTAACCCCTTATAAAACGATAGCTGTCATTTGAACTAGCACTAGGACAATGACTACCAACAGGGGAAGCTAGCCTCATGGTTGGTCCTGTAGGTAAGCGGATGCTATAAAAATTTCCTACCAGGTAAAGTAGGTATGACGGGCTTTCCCCGCAAGCTTTACCAATTTGAGATATACGAATTGTTGGTGGTTCGTCTCTTTTCTAAAGAGAAAGATCTGGTTCGATCCCAGAATATCCCACTCATTTTATTAACTATTTAAAAATACAGGACATGATTGAAGATGAAGTAATACTAGAAAATGCATGTTTTGAATTCTCACAAGATGCAAATTGTTTGAGTGACAAAGAGGATATGGAGAGTATCACCATCGTATGTGAAGATTCTTTAGGTGTTGATAGAGGTGAGGGTTGTTTTTTTATATTAAAAACAGAAGGATGGTCGGTAAATGGGGTAGAGGATTTAGAAAAACTATTTAATAGAATTAGAAAATCAATACTAAAATAAATGCTAAAAGATAAAGATAAAATATACATAATCGATGATTTTTTAACTCCTGAACAGCAAGATGATATTGAAAGGGAAACCATCAAACTTACCTTTTGGAAATGGAGAGCAACTTCCAGTAAATTATTTCCACCTCCTAGTGAAGATGAATTTAAACTTATGGGTGCAGGTTCTCGACCTTTAGCTATGGATATCTCTAAAAATTCTAAATTTAAAATTAAAGATAATTTATTTTGGAATCAATTCCGCCCCGGATTAATGGTTGGTGAGTATTTTGAATATGGGATTAATGAATGGGTTTGGTGGGCACCCAAAGATATTATTTTAATGCCCCTTAAATTCTTAAATTTAGATTATCAAATTCAAAGAATAAAGGGTAATTTCAATCCCCAAGAAGTAATTGGAAATCTAGGATCGTGTTATACACCCCATGTTGATATAGAAAATGGAGGGGGATGGACTGCAATTTATTATGTAAATGATAGTGATGGTGATACTGTAATCTTTAATGAACTAACTAATAACCCAGTAAGAAACCATGAAGAACTTAGTGTTAAACAAGTTATTAAAAATAAAAGAGGAAGAATTGTAATATTTAATCAAAATTCTCTCCATGCGGGGTGTCCACCCATTGAGAGCGAAAATCGAATAGTAATAAACTACAATTTTATAACATAAAAAAATTTGGATATTATCCTTATTTTACATACATTAAATAATCAAAATTAATATACATAAATAATTTAAAATGAAAGAAATCTTGCAATTTTCGTCCGAAGGGTGTGGTCCCTGTAAACAACTTTCTCCTAAAATGGAGAAATTACAATCTGAAGGGAAAATTAAATATAAAAAAGTAGATGTTGATGTTGATTTAGATTTAGTAACTAAATATGGAATTCGCAATATCCCAACCTTAATTTTAATTAATGGTAGTGGTGAAGTTTTAAATCGAATGAGTGGAAATCAAGATGAACAATCAATACTTAATTTTTATAATAAATAAATTTAAGTATATGAAAGTTTGGAATAACGAAAAAAGGTCATTATATTTACGATAAGTAATAAAAATAAAAAACTAAAATTAAATTAAAAATGAGTAAATTTCAATCAAGTAAAGTGTACGATGGGTTCTCCACGGTCTTTCGCCAATGGCGTGCCGCGGGAACCCATTGCTGACCGCAGATTTCTACATGGATATGGTATATCATTTAAAATATACTTCGAAGGAGAGTTAGATGAAAAAAATTGGGTTATGGATTTTGGAATGGCTAAACGTGCAACCACATTAATTGATGGGAAACAACCCAAAGATTGGATGGAGTATATGTTTGATCATACTATGATTATAGCAGAAGATGATCCTGAATTGTTAGCATTTAAACAAATGGACAGAGCGGGAGTAGTTCAAATACGAGTAATACCTGCTACGGGTGCAGAGAAATTTGCAGAATATATCTTTAATAAGATTAACCCCTTTGTACTAGAAGAAACTATGGGTCGTGTTAGAGTTACTAAAGTAAAATTTATGGAACATGGAAAAAATGCAGCCTACTATGGAGAATAATTATTGGATTACAACCACAACTTTTATAGGTAATTTTAAGTATATAATAGTAAATAAATGAAAATAAATTTAGTAAAAGGGGGAATTTTCCCCATAAAAGGTAATCTTACAGAAAACTCAACAGGGTTTGCCCATTCGGGAACATTTCAAGGTGAGGGAAAACTTACAGGAACAGCATGTCTATTCATACGAACATCAGCCTGTAATCTAAGATGCGCATGGATAGGATTAGATGGAAAAGGTTCTCCATGTGATACCCCATATTCTTCTCATAATCCCGAAAAAAATATTATGGAAGTTGATGATATTATCGAGGTAGTAATAGATAATACAAGGGCTCAATCAATTAGACATATAATAGTATCTGGAGGAGAACCCACAATGCAAACCGAGGCTTTAGGAGAATTATTAGAAAAATTACAAGCATTAGGTTACCATACTACCATTGAAACTAATGCTACTATATATAGTGATAAAATCGCTAAACATACTAATTTAGTTTCAATGTCACCTAAACTTTCAACTTCAACCCCACATCAAGCTAATTTAGTAGATACAGGTATAGAATATAATGAAAAGTGGGCTATAAAACATGAAAAAGTCAGAATAAATATTCCTGTAATTCAGTCTTATATTACTAATAGTAAAAAAGAATTAAACGATTTTCAATTGAAATTTGTAGTAGCAACGGATGATGATATTATAGAAATAGAAAAAATATTACATCAAGTTAAAGGGTGGGAGCCTTCTGATATATGTTTAATGCCTGAAGGAGTTGATGTTAATACCTTAAATAGTAGAACTGGCTGGATAGCAGAACAGGCACTAAAAAGAGGGTGGAGATTTGCACCTAGATTACATATTATGATGTTTGGTAAAGCCCGTTTTTCATAAAAATGGAAAAAACAGAAGCTCTTCTTCTTTTAGAGGAAATTAAAAGTGAAGTAAATAGTTGCTGTGGTATTACAATGTTTCCCGATGATGTTCTAGTTTTACTCGATAAATTAGAAAAGTATATAATTGAAAATTAAAATATAATGTTAAAATCAAACAATAAAATATATTTAAGTTGGGACGATATAGATGAATTGGTAAATATTCTTTGTGAGAAGATTATTACTGAGTTACCCAATATAGATTCAATTCATGGGGTAAAACGTGGTGGATTAATTCCCGCAGTATTAATATCTCATAAACTAAATCTACCTTGGTCCGATGTTATGTACCCTAATACTTTAGTAGTAGATGATATAGCAGATACAGGTTTTACTTTAAAAAATATTGTGGGTTGTTATACCGCAACCCTACATTACAAACCTCATACTTCTGGTTTCCAACCCAACATATATGCTAAAGCGCATAACGGAGATGAATATATTTATTATCCCTGGGAACAAGATGATAGTGAGCCTATAGCAGATTATTTAAAATAATATAAATTAAAAAAATAAAAATATGAATCAATATTGGCAGGTAGATGTAAAATTAGAATTTGAAAATGAACGAGGTAAAACACAAAAAACTATTGAAAAATATTTAGTATCCGCTTTTTCGGCAACCGATGCCGAGGCTAAAATATACAAAGATTTTGAAGGTGAGAGTAATTTCTCAGTAGAAAAAATAGTTAAATCTAAAATTTTAAAAATAATAGAAAATGAATAATCAACTTAGCTTATTTGGGGAAGAAAGAGCTGTTCCTTTTATTGATGAAGTAGAAACCTTTAATAAATTAATGGGTAAGTCTTACCAAAATAGAACAACCCCTACTATTGATCTTAAAGATGCTCAATTTGTAATAGATTTTATTCAAGAAGAACTAGACGAATTAAAAGAAGCAGTAAAAGACGGAGACATCATTGGGGTTTTAGATGCTTTATTAGATATTACTTATGTAGGTTTAGGTAATGGATCCCTAGTTTTTGGGTTAAAAGATAAAATAGAATTGGGCTATGCCGAAGTTCAAGCTTCCAATATGTCTAAAATATGTTCTACCTTAGAAGAAGCTATAGAAACTGTAAGAGTTAGAAGTGGACAACAAGGTGAACCTTGTCACTATGAAAAAATAGAAAAACTATATGTTGTGTTTAGATCAAGAGATATGAAGGTTATGAAAAACATTAATTATTTCAAACCAGATCTTGAACAATTCTTTACATCTGAAGAGTTAGGAAGATTTTCAGCATCTTAAAATAAAGATATTAAAAAATAATTGCAAAAAACATAGGCTTCCTTAGGAAGCCTTTGTATATTAATTTAAATATACTTATAGTTATGTCTTATAAAAAATGTTATGTTGGTAAAAAATTAGGTACTAATTATCATGAAATCCACCTTTGGGAAACAGAAGGAGACCATCAAATTATCCATTACAACAATATCGCATATCAAGAATGCGACAAAGATAAACATTCAGTCAAGGGATTAAATGGTGAATATTTAAAACCTATTAATGACTGGTATTTTTCTAAGAACCCCGATTTAAGTCATAAAAATACTTCAAAACTACATTTCCACGACATGCCCATAGAACAAAAGTTTCTTGTGGAGACTTATGGAGTTAATGATGAACCCTCAACAGGACATAGAGAAGTATTTTTTGATATTGAATGTGAAATTGGGGGAGCGCTTACTGAAGAATATATTGAGTCTGCCCCTATGCCTATTACTTCAATAGCTTGGTGGGATAAAACCCCGAATACTTGGCATATTTTAATTTTAGATAAAAAAAATCAATTATCACATCAAAAACAAGGAAATAAAGAAATTATACCCTGTAGAACTGAGAATCAACTTTTATCTAAATTTATAGAGGCTATCAGAGATATGGATCCCGATATTTTAGTTGGGTATAATAGTGATTTTTTTGATATTCCTTATCTTTACTATAGGATGTGTAATACTATTGGGAAGGAATGGGCCGATCAATTATCACCCATAGGTGTGGTTAATTCTAAAAAATATGATAAATATTTCTTTAAAATTGATCAATTTGTAAGTATTATAGGTATTGAATCTTTAGATTATATTCGTTTACATAAAAAATATAGCTGGAAAGATGAGCCTAGCTGGAAGCTAGATGCTATTGGGAAAAAATACGTGGGAATGAATAAAGTTGAATATGAAGGAACTTTAGACCAATTATTTACAAATAATATAAATAAATTTATTGAATACAATTTTGTAGACGTTGAGATTCTCCAAAAATTAGATGAAAAATTACAGTATATAGCGTTAACTAAAAATTTATCACATAAGGGAAAACATAACTATAGTGAAGTATATGCTAATAGCAAAACCCAGGATGGAGCCATATCCGCATACTTACTATCAAAGGGAATAATTCCACCCCCTAAAGAACCAAACCCTCAGAAAAAAGACGGATATGCGGGTGGATATTTATTTTGTCCTAAAGCCGGGCTATACAAATATATGTTTGATGAAGATTTAACCTCTCTTTATCCTTCAATTATCATGTCAATAAATATAGGTAAAGAAACATTTATAGGGCGAATTATTGATGTTGATGATCGTAATAATAGATTAGGTTTAAATGATTTAAAATCTAAAAACCAAGATGAAATGTTATTAATTGAGAATCCTAAAAGACAACAAACCCCTATTCCCGTAAAACAACTGGTTGATATAATAGAAACCCAGAGATTTGCAGTATCAGCAAACGGTTCTATGTTTAGAACAGATAAGGAATCAGTTTTATCTACTATTTTAAAAAAATGGTTTGAAGAACGTGTATTATATAAAAATAAAATGAAAAAAGCATATAAATCCGGTAATGTAGAAGAAGGTGAGCACTGGTTTCGCTACCAACTTTGCCTTAAAATTTTACTTAATTCACTCTATGGTGCAAGTGCTTTACCAAGCTTCAGGTACGGAATGAATTTTGCTATTTTAAGTGAAGCTATAACCCTTTCTGGGCATAGAATTATACAAGAAAGCGCCCTATGTGCCAACACCCACATAAATAAAGTTATGAGGAGTGAGGATTTAGGTAAAGAATTTAAAGAATCTCTTAAATATTAATATTCTTTTACATATGTATAATTGTACCATAACGAAACGACTATGAAAACATTTATATACTGTATTGAAAGAATAAAAACCGGTAAAAAATATATTGGACAACATCGAGGAGATATTGAAGATAACTATTGGGGTAGTGGTAGAGCTATAAGAGCATCCATCTGTAAATACGGTTTAGACTCATTTAAGAAATATGTCCTCTCATACTGTAATGAAGATGAAGTTGATGCTCTTGAAATGCATTACATTACACACTATAACACGTTTTTAGGTGAGGGTTATAATATGGATGATGGGGGTAAATGTAATAGTGGATATTGGGCTACTAGAACCCCTAAACAGAAAGAGGATATACATAAAAAACGATTAGCTAATCGTCCTGCTGACTTTAAAGAAATAATGCATAAAGTTCACAAAACACGAGATAATAAATCTATTGGAGATAAATTAAGAGGTAGAACTTATAGTAAAGAAACAATTAATAAAATGAGTGAAGCAGCTAAAGGAATAAAACGTAGTCAGGAAACTAAGGATAAAATAGTAAAGGGACTAACCGGGCAGAAGCGAACCCCGGAACAATGTCTTAATATAAGCCAAGCCACCCAGGGTAAACCAAAACCTCCTAGAACAGAGGAGCATAAGGAGAAATTAAGGAAACCTGTTAGGCAGTTGGATATACATGGAAATTTCATTATATTACATACCTCCGTAAGTTCCGCAGGTAAAACCTTAGGTGTTGATTACACAGGAATAAGTAATTGCGCTAATGGTAAATTAAAAACTAGTGGGGGATTTAAGTGGGAATGGTGCTAACACACACATAAATAAAGTTATGAGGGGAGAAATCGATTTAAATGCTAATTCATAATACCTTTTATAGGGTATATAAAATATAAAACAATGCGTTAAACGCGCGTAAAACGCGTATAAATTAAATATACTATGGCACTATCAAAACAATCAATCCGAAAAAATATGTACATCCTAATGGATGGAAATGAAATTTCAAAAGAAGAATTAATTAAACTAAGTGAATCTTGGAATGATAACCAAGAAAATTTTTTTAGAAAAATGACTAGGCAGGGGGGGAAATTTAAAATCCAAGGTAAAATATTTTTAATTGAGGTAAAGGAAAGATCTGATCTAGATTCAAATGGAAACAAACCTCTTAATTTACCTCCCATACCCGGAGAAAGAACATTTTAATATAATATTAAAAAACTAAATACTTTAAAAACTAATTATTAATGAAGCATATAGAAGATACACCCTGGTTTATTTGCAACCCTGATGATATAAATTACACAGCTTATTGCGACACTGATTCAGTCTATATAAACGCCGAACCTTTATTAAATTTTTTATATCCCGATTTTGAGAAGTTTGAAGATACTGAAAAAGATAATTTACTAGAAAAGATAGCATTACAATATCAAGATATTATTACAAATCAATATGATGTTTTAGCTAAAGAATGTTTTAATGTCCCTAATGGGGTTATTAAAACCCATAGGTTAGAAATGAAAACGGAAGCAGTTATTCGCTCTGCCTATTTTAGGGCTACTAGAAGATATGCTCAATGGATTACTAAAAAAGAAGGTATAGCTAAGGAAGAATTAGATATTAAGGGATTAGAATTTATGAAAGCAAACTTTCCCCCTATTTTAGGAGAGTTTTTTAATAGTATTTTAAAACAAGTTCTTAAAGGGGAAAATGAAATCAATATTTTATCTCAAATTAAAACATTTAAAAAAGAAATTTTAGATGGTACTATTCCTTTAACTAAATTAGGTAACCCCACAGCTGTTAAAAAATTAGAAAAATATTCGGGGCGTAGTATTAAAGCTGGAGAAATATTCACTGAAATACTTAAAGGAGCCCCAGCACCCGTTAGGGCCGCCATCAGATATAATGATTTATTAAGATTATGGCAACTCGATAAAAAAAACAATTATATTACTCAATCCGATAAAGTTAAATGGATTTATTTAAAAGATAACCCCTATAAGATAGAAGCACTTGCATTTTTTGATTATAATATCCCACAAAAGATACAAGATTTATTAGATGTATATGCTGACAGACAAAAAGTATTTGATTCTATACTGTTAAATAAATTAGAGGGGTTTTTCTCTGATATTTCTTGGTCTTTAGATTTGAATCCCCATATAAATGCCTTTTCTTATTTTGAAATTTAAAAATTAATTCATATATTATACCCATGATAAATAAAATACTATTACAATCGGTTATATCCAAATATTACTTAAATGGGCTAAATAATCAAGTTAAATGGAGAATTAAAGATAATACTTTAACCATATATGCTGGTGAGAGAGGAAGAGTATGTAAAGTACATTTGAATGACTTTAATATGGAAGATGGGGAGCTAGGTATCTTTGATACTGGTAAATTAAATAAATTAATTTCTATCACCAGTGGGGATTTACTTTTAAAGGTTGATAAAACAAAATCAATATTTACTCGTTTATATGTTTC
>Ga0209414_1001080_pt1 | contig 13109 bp, 11 predicted proteins | sample LakVidmifraction_4_FD_181154 | JGI IMG/M metagenome (GOLD analysis project Ga0209414, IMG submission 181154) | Hypersaline microbial communities from Lake Vida, Antarctica - Brine Hole Two &gt;0.2 micron (SPAdes) (version 2) | ecosystem: Environmental > Aquatic > Non-marine Saline and Alkaline >... | reverse complement strand
TATCCTTTTTGCTATCCTTTTTGCGATATTTGGGGTTATCCGGGCGGCTATGGGTTAATGTTCGTACATGGATTATCTCAGAACTTAATAATTTTCATCAGTACTTTTTCTGCAGATAAGCCCAAATAATATTGCAGAATCAACCAAAAGAACTGGCAAAAAATGCAGTTAAAGGTCTTATAGGAGTAAAAGCTGTAAGGTGCCATCCGGTTTTTTTGGACATTGAATTTTTTGGCTTGTCCCGGTAAAGTTCAACTCCATTTTTAACTGAATCTTAAAAGATACAGGGCTTCAGAAACCCCATAGTCAGAGGAGCCGGTCAAGGGATAATTTGCTTCAAGAGGTAATTGACCCGGAATTAATGCTTATTGTAGATCTAGGATTGGTTTAGGGTATAACGGTGAATGAACCTAAACATAAAATTGATATTAATTTTAGCTTACTTCTCCATGTTGCCCAATGGGTGATATAATTACTGCGGATACCAAACATAAAATCACTGCAAACTACCCTAATTATCAAACTGAGATCCATCTTGTTTGGAAGCCTGCCTGGTCAATAGAAAAACATACTGAGCGAGGAAATGTGAGGGTTGAGGTAATTGGGAATAAAGCGATTTTAAAAGGAAATGTTCAATCCTGGGCAGAGAAAGAGCAAGCGGAAAGAACTGTATGGTCAGCGGCGGGGATTTTGGAAGTAGAAAATAAATAGGAGATCAAGTTTCCTTTAACAGCTTCTTAAAAACATTTTTGCAAGAACAATTAAGAAATATTTTTCAGAATCGGGATCAAACAAGAACTGGAGGCTTATTAGCCTCCAGTTCAATTATTAAGTTTTTATAACTATTAATATGAATTAAGATACTTTAATAGTTTTAGCTGCTTTGCTTTTTACTTCAGATTTTTTGTGAAGCACAAGCTTTAAAACCCCATCGTGGTATTCAGCTTTCACATCCTTGGATTCATCTACATTCTCAGGTAAACTCATTGATCTTGTAAAGGTTCTGTAGCTGAATTCCTTACGAAGGTAACCTTCTTCTTTTTCCTCTGTTTTTTCCTCTTTTTCAGAAGAAATTGTCAAAACTCCATCATCTATTGTGATATTAAAATCATTTTTAGTAAGCCCGGGAGCTGCCATTTCAATTTCAAAATCATTCTTGTTTTCTTTGATGTTCATTGCAGGAGTAATTTCTGAACCCCCGTTAAAAATCCGATTTAAATTAAAAAGACTTTTTTGAGTGTCTATCAAATCTGAAAAGAATGGATCTCTTAAAATGGACGATTCCATAAGCCCTGGAGTGAGCGGATTTTTGAATTTTACTAAAGTCATGATTATAGATTTAAAAGGTTAATATTTTATTTTTGATAGTGTAATTTAGATCATTAATCAACCATTTAAAATGATAAATATCAGGGTTTTAAAGTTTTTGGAGATGACATTCAAGTAAGCCGGATCACTGGAGAAATGACCTGCTCAAACATCATTTATTGTTCTGTTTCTTTCAAGGGAGCTCATTGAGATCGAGTGGTTTTGCAATCATTTCCAAGGTGCCATCCGGATTTTTTGGCTATTGAATTTTTTGGTCTGTCCCAGTCCTCGCATCCAATTCCAAAAACATAAAATTATTTTGACTGTTAGCAATCTTAGGTTAAAAAATTATCTGCCGGTAATATAATTACCTTTTCAACATATTAAGGCAAACTAAACATCACTAAAAATATCTTATTAATTAAAAAAACAGGAAGGTTTTATATTGAGTTGGGCATAAAACGATTACCTTTGTTTAGAATCATTCTAAATAAAAGATTATTAAATTTTACCCAAATGATAAGCCTAAAGCTATACAATATTTTTTTCCTTATATGTATTTTGACCTCACTAAGCCCTTATAATGTATTGGCTCAAAACAATAACGATAAAGAAATTCAAACAATAATCTCTTTGCTCGATCATATTTCCAAGGATTATCCCTTGGTGATAAAAGAAGGGCTTGTATTAAATGAAATTGAATATGCGGAAATGCAGGAATTCAGTAAAATCGTGTATGATTTAACAGGTAAAATGACATTTTCCACCAAAGAAAAAGCTCTCATGTTATCCCATATATTGAACTTGCAAGAGCTTATACAAAAAAAAGAACCGTTTTTAAAAATAGATTCCGTCATAAAATCTTTAAAAAAGGAGATCATAAAAACTTCGGGTTATAAAACTGCACCTGCCGTTTGGACGGATACTAATGGTGGGCAGAAGTCCTTAACCCATGCAGAAGGTTCATCTGATAACCCTTTAAAAATAGCAAGTGCCTATTTAATTAGCGCATTAAAAAACTATAAAGAAGGCAAAAATAAAACTGCCCGACAGGATGCACTAGCAGCCTACCTGGAAGGAATTGAACCAGCAGAAGCAAGATTAAAAACTTACGCACCGACCATTTCATCAAAACTTGAACAACAAATGTTGCAGGTGCGCCTTGCAATAGAACAGAACAAAAATAATTTTGAAGTAGAAAATGAGATTAACGGTGCCCTCTCGCTAATTGTTGATGCCGAACAAGTCATGGAAAATAATAGCTTAAGCTATTGGTTAACTTTTGTATTATCGGCATCTATCTTGTTAAGGGAGGGGATTGAGGCTTTTTTAATTATTGTTTTAATTCTTGCCCTTATCCGCAGTTCTGGAGCAAAGAAAGCTAAAAGATGGATTCACGGCGGGTGGATTACGGCTATCATCATGGGAGTTGCGGGATGGTTCTTCTCTGGTTGGTTAATAAATATTAGCGGTCAAAACCGCGAAATCATGGAAGGCCTTATTTCTTTAGTTGCCGTTATAATTCTAGCTTTTGTTGGATTTTGGCTACATAACAATTCCCAAGCCGAAAAATGGAAAATATTTGTGGAAGAAAAAATTGGGAAGCAACTGCAAAAAGAAAAAATGTTAGGTTTGGCTTTCTTTTCGTTCATGGTTGTTTTTAGAGAAGCCTTTGAATCAATTCTTTTCTTGCAGGCCATAAATCTCGAAACAATACCTTTAAATAAATCGGCTATAGGATTCGGGGTTCTTGCCGCATTTGGACTCATCGCTATATTGGGATTGCTGTTTCTAAGATATTCAAAAAAAATACCGGTACGTCAATTATTTCGCTACTCTTCTTGGGGAATTTCATTATTGGCGGTAATTCTTCTGGGAAAAGGGATTCATTCCATCCAGGAGTCAGGTTGGATTTCCATAACAGATTTTCCAGTTTTAGTGCACGTAGATTGGTTGGGCATATATCCCACAATTGAAACGACTGTTTCGCAGTTGATATTGGTTAGTGCTGTGTTGGTATTATATTATTTAAGCAGCTGTAAATTTAAGTTTCATTCAAATTCCAATCCTTAAATTAAAAGAAATGGAAACCATCATGAAGAGACTAAAATTTATTGGATAGTTATAGATCCATTATTATTGAGCCTTAACTATCCTTGTATTAAAAAGTAAATGTTTTCAAAAGCATTTGAATACGGCACAAGAGCGGCCATATAAAGCAAAAAAATTATTATTGGGCAGGGACAGTATGGTAAACTTAAAAGAAGTGGCACGGAAATTCACAGCGCTGTTTTTTAAATAATCTTCGCCTCCAGCTCAACATTATATGGAAAAGCAAAATTTAAAACTTCATCACCGGAAAGCCAGTTTTTCCGGTCCTCTTTTTTAAGTACTACGGGCATTCGTTTTTTGCTATTGTGAATTTCACGCATTAAATCGTTTGCATCTGTTGTGAGGATAGAGTAGGAGTTAACTAATTCGTGATTTTGTGGATTCTTCCAGGAGGAATAAATCCCTGCAAAAACAAAAATATCCTGATCCTTTGGCGTGATCAAATATTTCTTCTTTTCCTTTTGGATCTAACCATTGCCATTCGTAATAACCATTTGCGATAACAAGGCAACGATTGATCACAGAATTGCGATAGGCTGGTTTTTCTTTAAGCGTTTCAATCTTGGCATTAAGTGTCATTTTCCTGATCTTGTCATCTTTTGCCCAAAAGGGGATCAATCCCCAATTGAACATTTCTATCTCTCCCTGATTTTCATTGATAATTACGGGCGTTTTCATAAAAGAAAAACCGTTTATTTCATCTGTTGGAGTGTAGGATTCCGGTTCTATGAAACGGGCATTGAAAGTGCTTTCAATATCCTTCAACACGGCATTTAATTTAGTTCGGTAGCACATCAGGTTTTTATTAGCTTATGAATTTAAGAAACTTCCTTCATTACCTGCCAATTTCTTATTAATCCTGTTAGCGAAAAATTCAGTCAATAAGCTGGTCCTTTTAATCCCATACTTTGAAAACCCTTTCAAAATTGGATTTGTTGTGGACATTCTATTTCTCCGTATAATTAACAGTTATGATCAAATTTAAAGTTTCAGTTCATTTATAATTATGAAATGAGCATAACGGAAACATGATACAAACACCGATGAAGATATGCGAATTACATATGACCTATAAAAAACAATAAAAATCTACATATGAAAAATATCAGGCCTTAACAACTCAACAGATCAAAGTAATAATTTGAATTTCGGAAGGACCGGGTATTTTTGAAAGCTCCATCGACCCAAATTATTTGGATTTTGATAAGTGGAGCTAACCTGGATTCATTGCAGGGAAATGATACCACTACACTTTTCCCGATAATTGTAAGATCTTTTTAATTACTTTTGGTAAAGGAATAGAATACTCATTAATTTTACGGAAAAAATATTGGATATGGATAATAATAATTTAGTGGGTATTTGGACCATACATAAGGACGGAGTAAAAGGTTCACCGGAAAACTTCCCCGATGTACAAATAGATAACGTTGAACTTTGGGCTACAACAAAGCGTGGGGAACTTATTGTATGGGATTGCCCTGTACATTTTGCTGAAAAACTGTGGTGTGATGAAGAGCAGGCTGTCGATTTAATACAGGCATTGGCAATTGCACGGGAGCATCAAAACACAGCAAACCCAGAAGAATTTCCTGACGATATTGACGAACAGACGATCCGGATCATGATGGGAATTATCGATGATAGAACTGATTCAAACGAGCTTGAATAAAAAATAATTTGTATCAAAATAACAGTGGCAGCTCAAATCAGGAAAATCTAGTGCAACTTAATTGTGCTGCATTTTTTCTTTTAAAGACTAAGATTATCCATTTTAATGGTTTTTTCGTTTCTTTGGTTTTAACTTATGCACTTTCATAAATTATAAATAAGGCCGTTTGCTTCATAAAAAGAAAGCTTAAATTGGTTTAATAAGAACCCTTAAAAAACAAAATGATTATGACTAAGACAAAAATTACAGTAAACAATAATGGATCGCTGAGAATAGAAGGGGATCTTGAAATCCTTGACAAAGCCGGGAACGCATATGATCTGGGAGGACGGGATATAGTATCACTTTGCCGTTGCGGGCATTCTAAAAACAAACCTTTTTGCGATGGATCTCATAAAGGCAATTTTGAACACGAAGCTGTTGCATTTGCCTTGCCGCCAAAAAAATAATCCGGATCAAATAAATAAAAATGCAGCACATCTAGATGTGCTGCATTTTTATTTTTAAAAGTGAGATCAACCTTTAACCGATAGCGCGGATTTGCAATCAGTGCCTATTGCATCCGTGCCTACAATCACTATCAAAACAAATCTAACAAGCAACATTATAAATCCATAGGCACTTTCTAAACGATACAACAAACAATTACTTGTTAAAATTTGTGAATTAATTAATAGTGCTGTCTTTTTCTTTTAACATTCAATTGCGAAAAAGGCAGGGACTTCGGGCTAATTTTGTCAAACAAAATTTAATCTGTAAAAGAGCTGATTAGAATATGTCGGAATAGATACTCTGTTTTTAATTATCTCAAATCACAGTATCTGTTTCTACTTATTTTAGCACAGTAAAAAGCAAGATTAAATCTATTTTAATTAATCAAAAATAAATTTATGTCTATTCAAACAACAAATCCTGCTACGAACAAAGTAGTGAAATCATTCGATGAAATGACTGATGAACAAGTTGAAGCAGCAATAGAAAAGTCTAATGGCTTTTTTCAAGAATGGAAGAAAACTTCTTATGACGATCGAGCAAAAGTATTGCATAAAGTAGCCGAGCTGATGCGTAAAAGAAAAAGCGAGTTAGCCGAGCTAATCACCCTTGAAATGGGGAAAATTTTAGCACAAGCAGAATGGGAAGTCGATTTAAGTGCCGATATATTGGATTACTACGCCGATAATGGTGAGGCCTTTCTTGCAGATAAAAAATTAAACCCTGAATCTGGTGAAGCATTTGTTCGAAATAGTCCTATAGGTGTCCTATTTGGTGTTATGCCTTGGAACTTTCCCTTTTATCAGATAGTACGATTTGCTGCGCCAAATATAATGGTAGGAAATACCATTTTATTAAAACACGCCTCGATAGTGCCACAATGTGGTATTGCAATTGAGGAATTATTTAGAGAAGCAAAAGCTCCGGAAGGACTATACATCAATTTAATGATTTCAGGAAAGCGAAGTACAGCTTTAGTAAGTGATAAGAGAATCAAAGGAGTGTCATTAACGGGTAGCGAAGGTGCAGGTTCAAGTGTCGCCGAAGCTGCAGGTAAAAATTTAAAAAAATCAGTACTTGAATTAGGAGGTAGCGATCCCTTTATAGTACTAGAAGATGCAGATATCGATACCGCTGTTGAAATGGCTATTGAAGGAAGATTTAGCAATACCGGGCAGAGCTGTGTAGCCTCAAAAAGGTTTATTGCCGTAGCAGCCATAGCTGATGAGTTTTTAGAAAAGTTTGCTAAAAAAGTAGCCTCCCTTAAAGTAGGCGACCCAATGGATCCAAATACACAGGTTGGACCCCTTAGTAGTGAAGACGCTTTAGTCAACATATTGGACCAGGTGAAAAGATTTGAAAAAGCAGGTGCCAAAATTTTAGTTGGTGGTAAAAGGGCTTTTGATACTGGTGCCTTTATGCAACCTACAATTCTCACCAATCTAAAACGTGGAGTGCCTACTTTTCAGGAAGAATTATTTGGTCCCGTAGCTTCTTTTTACAAAGTCGAAAATGAACAAGAAGCTATAGATCTTGCAAATGACTCGCCTTTTGGTTTAGGGGGATCTATCTTTACAAAGGATATAGAACGAGCCATACGATTGGCCGACCAGATTGATAGCGGTATGGTTTTCATCAATCAACCTACAGGAACACAACCAGACTTGCCTTTTGGAGGAACCAAAGGTTCAGGTTACGGACGTGAATTATCTGAACTCGGAATTCATGAGTTTGTAAACAAAAAATTAATTAGAGTAAGCTAACACTCTAAAAACGTGTAATGTAGAACTGGTTTTTGAAATAGAGCAATCATTTTTCCGTTTTAGAATAGTGAGGAAATGTAACCCTGGATAGGGAAGCAATTAATTAAACTGGAATTTTCAAAATGGCAGGTATATAATTATACACTATTCGTAGAGGAAATGCAATAGGAAAAGCTCCTTTAAACTCCAAGTTGGAACGAGTCATAAAATAATCCGGATCAAATAAATAAAAATGCAGTACATCTTAAATGTGCTGCATTTTTATTTTTAATAGTTAGATCAACCTTTAACTGATAGAGCGGATTTGCAATCCGTGCCTACAATCACTATCAAAACAAATCTAACAAAACAACTTCTAGATCATTCTCTAAATCAGCATAATTTCTTGCGGAACTGAAATAGTCCCAAAGAAAATAATTAAATTCACCAACAAACCAAGTCAAAGTCGACAAGTCAGCGTCCCTACTTCCGTAACTTGTGTTAACTCATCTATAAAGTATGCCACTAGCTTATTATATATTATCTGCATTACTTATCACGGTGAGTATATTGCCATTTATAACCCATCAGCACTGGATGTTTCGGGTTTGGGAGTTCGGAAGGATTCAGGTGATGATCCTTCAACTCATAACACTGGCACTAGGAATCCTATTTGTAGAAGAAAAAAGCCTTCATTTCTGGGGAACAGTATTATTACATACAGGTCTTATAATTAACAATGTCATCATCTTAATTCCGTATACCACAGTATATAAGAAAAAAATACCAAAAAATAATCCGAAACATTCCAAGACAATTTCTATTATATCGGTGAATGTTTATCAATTTAATGAACGGTATGAAGAATTAATAAAGTTAGTTAGGGAAGTTAAACCCGATATCTTGCTTACCATGGAAACTAATCAGGCTTGGGAAGATGCCATGACCGAAATTGAGGGGGAATATCCAAATTTCAAAAAAGTGGCGTTAGAAAACACCTATGGAATTCATTTTTACACCAAACTACCTGCGAAATCTATAAAGGCTAATTATTTTATTGCAGACCATCTGCCCAGTATAGAGGCTTCCCTGCTCACCGAAAATGGCATTCCATTTACCTTTTTTGGAGTTCATCCACCACCACCAAGCCCTACCGAAGAGGACAATTCCAGAGAACGGGATGGAGAATTGCTTTCTATAGGAAAGAAAGTTATAGAAACTAAGGGGCCTGTGATTGTTGTTGGCGACTTTAATAATGTTGCCTGGGCGAAATCTTCCATTCTATTTAGAAAAACTTCAGAATTGATAGATCCAAGAATCGGCCGCGGATTTGTATCTACATATCATGCCAGATATAGATTGCTTAGATTTCCTATTGATCTTTTTTTCCATTCAACAGATATTTTTATTGAAGACTTTAAGACTTTAGGAAATATTGGAAGTGACCATCTGCCACTTTTCTGTAAATTTTTTATAAATCAAAAGGAAGATATGCAGGAAGAAGAAGTGGAAATACTGGAAGAGGGAGAAGAGGAGGAAGTAGAAGAAATGATAGAAGATGGGATTGAAGAGGATAGTAATCGACCCGAGGTAGCAACCGAATAGGATTATTACGTTTTAATTAACCCGGTTTACACTTGTGATTAAAATACCGGGAATCTTTTTTACCCCAGAAATTATCCGGCTGTTTTCTATTGAAAATTTCCAATTGTTTTGAAGTTAGAATCATTTCTTGAATTTGGTTGGAGAAAGAATAAATTGGAGATCGTCAGTTTTGTACGTTTTGGTATACCGGCCAATGGCGAAAGTGACGAAGCCAAATTTTATAGCATTATATCCAGTTGATCCCGTAAAGCTAAATCCTTATCCCAAGTTTAAAAAGCTTATTTTAGTACATAATTGGCAGTAAGCTTAGGTTTTTTGACAGACTGCCGTTGGCGGTAATATAAATAAGCAATTATGATTGAAATCTATTATAAAAATAATGATGTAAAAAATTATAAAACTATTAATGAAATTGAATATCAACCAAATACTATATTTAGTATTCGGTTTATTGGATTCATTAATTCAGATTTGGAAATAATTTCCAAAAAATTTGATCTTGACTTAGCTTCTTTTAGCAAAAAAGAGGATATAGAAATAAGTTCACATTATATTGAATCAAATTCCCAACTATCTTTGAATTTTACAATTCCAAGCTATTCTTCCAATAATTATTTTGAGGAAAAGGATATGTATATTCTGATTAAAAACGATGTTGTATTTACATTTCTTTCACCCGACATAGAAGAAAGTTTAAATCAATTAACACAATTTATTTATAATTTTAAGAATACCACTTTTGAAACTTATCACCAACTATTCCTTTTTCAAATTGGGGTAATCTCAGATTACTATGCAGATATTGTCGAGTTAATTTCAAAAAAAATAAAAGACCTTTTTAAAAAAACGCTGAAATCCAAACAATTTAAGGAGAATGATCTGGATTACATTACAGAGTTAAAGTTTAATAATCTCCTCATTAGGGAATCTCTTTCAGAGTTCCAAAGGATTCTTCTTTTGTTAAAAAAGAGCGATAATTATAACGGCAATGCATTCAATAAGATTAATGAGGAAATAGATGACCTAACAGTAATTGAAGATTATTTACAATATAACTTTAATAGATTAGATGACTTGAGTGGAAATATTAATAGCAAGATAGAATTAGAACAAAACAAGATTTTTAAAATCCTTACTATCATAACTGTTTGTTTTTCACTACCCACTTTAGTTGCAGGAATTTATGGAATGAATTTTATACATATGCCAGAACTAAACTGGGTTTTGGGATATCCAATTATTATTCTGTTTTTAGTTTTAAGTTTTATCTTCCCATTAATCTATTTCAAAAGAAAGAAATGGTTTTAGAATAATACCAAACCTAGAATAAATTCTAAAGCCAACAGAAAATATAGAGCATTTGGCAGGTAGCGTTAGAAATGAAAGTTAGTGCTAAAAATACAGTTTGTCTAAGTTTGAAAATGAAGCGTTTAAAATGCCAATCGCACCATATTCTAAACGTTGGCTGCCATGAATAAAAAAACATTTTTGATAATTCATCATTTGTATTGTCAAAAGGTGGTAAAATAAATCTAAAAAAAGTACTTTATGTCAATCAAAAAAATAAAATATCAAGCCTATACACTTAAGAATTATTCAACACTTTCACAAGTTCAATCGTCATTATCAACAGAAGAAATTGAGGCAATTAGAGTAGTTGGAAATGTACTTCCTTTTAAGGCCAATAATTATATTGTAGAAGAGCTGATAGATTGGAATAATTTACCGAAGGACCCTATTTACCAATTAACATTTCCACAAAAAGAGATGCTTTCACAAAAGCATTTTCAAGAAATGAAAAAAGCGTTAAATGATAATTTATCGAAACCTGAGCTTAAATTAGTAGCCAATAAAATAAGATACGAATTAAATCCACATCCTGCTGGACAAAAGGACAACATCCCAGCCTTAGGTGATAATAAATTATCGGGGATGCAACACAAATACAGGGAAACCGTCCTATTTTTTCCCAGCAATAGCCAAACGTGTCATGCCTATTGTACTTTCTGTTTTAGATGGCCACAGTTTGTTCGGATAGATGATTTAAAGTTCGCTACGAAAGAAACTGATTTACTGGTTAAGTATTTACAAGAACACCCAGAAGTAACAGATGTTCTTTTTACAGGAGGCGACCCTTTGGTGATGTCTGCTAAAAAGCTTCAGGAATATATTGACCCACTTCTAAATGCAGATATACCAAACTTACAAAGTATTAGAATTGGTACAAAAGCATTAAGTTATTGGCCTTATAGATTTATAAATGATAAGGATGCAGATGATTTGCTCAGGCTTTTTGAAAAGGTAGTAAATAGTGGTATCCAGCTTGCCTTCATGGCTCATTTCAATCATTCAAACGAATTAAAAACGAAAGTGGTTGAAACCGCAATAAAAAGAATACTGAACACAGGCGCAGTCATTAGAACTCAATCTCCAATAATGAATCATATAAATAATTGTGCAGATGAATGGGCGGAAATGTGGAAACTACAAGTAAAACTGGGTTGTATTCCATATTATATGTTTGTAGCAAGAGATACAGGTGCTCATGATTATTTTGCGGTTACTTTAGAGAATGCTTGGAAGATATATAGGAAAGCATATAATCAAGTAAGTGGTCTTGCAAGAACAGTAAGAGGGCCAATTATGTCTGCCAATCCTGGTAAAGTTCAGGTATTGGGGGTAAGCAAAATCGACAATAAAAAGATTTTTACCTTAGGGTTTATTCAAGGACGAAACCCGAATTGGGTTGGGAGACCATTTTTTGCTAAATATAATCCTGATGCGATTTGGTTAACTGAATTAAAACCAATAGAAGGAAAGGACAAATTCTTTTTTGAGTAGGAAATTCAAGAAATAGGAGCCCATATAAATAACACGGCAGCCAATCGAGTAGACGGCTCCGCCAGAAACTGACGGAGTGCGCCTCTCACACCAAAGTACTGTGGTAAAAACCAAGGAAAAATGTACTAACTTTTCACTAAGGTGCTTCTGTAAGTATCGTCATATGTCAATCCTGATTTAGCAATGGCAAAAGCCTGTTTTAAGAGCTTATTACAAACCGCAATCAGTGCCAATTTTTTACTCTTCCCCTTTGCTACTATGCGCTCATAAATTTCCCTACAAGCCTTATTATATTTACAGGCATTAAAACTGCACATAAATAATAAATTACGAAGTTTTTGATTGCCCATTTTACTGATGCGAGGTCGCCCTTTTACACTGCTACCACTTTGCCTAATCATAGGCGTTAAACCAGCATAGCTACATAATTCACTTCCGCTTGTAAAGCGCTCGAAGCCGTCTGTTAGAACAACTAACATAAGAGATGTTTTGTTCCCAATACCTGGTATCGTTTTTAAGCGTGTTAGCACATCTTGATGCACTTGTTTTACTAATATGAGTAGTTTATCTTCCAAGTTTTTCATTTCTTTTTGAACTTGTTTCAAACTACGTTTTAAAGATCTCACAACCACTTTGCTCGGATTGCCCAGAACAGCTTCTCCGTGCAATTTGTTTTTTAACATCGTGCTCTGTTTTGTATATACAGCAAGGAGTCTGGTCATCTGGAGGCATTCTGTTTGATGCTTGGAATTGCCTTGCCAGAGTTTCAGTTCAACCCGTTGTGCATACTCACAGATAAGTTTAGAATCACTCTTATCGGTCTTGATCTTTGAGAGCTTCATCTGTATAAAACGTTTTACCGCTAAAGGATTTTCCACAGATACTTTAACACCAGACTCCAGTAAAAAATAAGCCAACTGATAATGATAATAACCGGTTGCCTCCATCACGCAATGACTAGTAATATCCAAGAGTTTTGCAAACCTTTTAAAGCCAGAAGGATTGTTTTTAAACTGATGGTAATTGCCATCAGAATCCGTGATATCGAAAACTAAATGGCTAATGTCAATCCCAAAATATTTAATATCTTTATTCATAAGAAAATGTTTTTTTGAAAGGACAATCTACGCGAGTTTCAACGACTTAAAATCGAGGTCCAAAGCCTCATAGAACTGTACGAAATCTGTGTAGAAAAGAGAGGGGATTTTCAATGGTGACGAGATCTAGGTCTCTGCGTACATAATAACCTTATTCCTCTCTTTTGTTCTTTCTTATTTATATGCCTCAATTTAGTGTTTTTATTAGAATGCTAACTTAAGCCGTACATACGGGTCTCG
>Ga0209414_1001079_pt1 | contig 13110 bp, 11 predicted proteins | sample LakVidmifraction_4_FD_181154 | JGI IMG/M metagenome (GOLD analysis project Ga0209414, IMG submission 181154) | Hypersaline microbial communities from Lake Vida, Antarctica - Brine Hole Two &gt;0.2 micron (SPAdes) (version 2) | ecosystem: Environmental > Aquatic > Non-marine Saline and Alkaline >... | reverse complement strand
CCCACAAAGTTTACTGCTGCGTTTGTGCCTGCGTTGCCGGTAAGGTTCCATGCTGAACCAGCCGCCGAGCTACCACTACCTACTCTTTCCCATTTAGTTGCTGCGTTGTTACGTTTCCATAGAGAATCATTTACAGTAATGACTATATTAGGGGTGTACTTTAAGTATATTTGAACGTTTGCCGTTGTGGTGTCCGCAAAGTTTGTCCTAAAGACAAAGCCTCCATTTGAACCCACAGAACCTTTCCAGTAATTTAAAAGATTAACCGCGCCTGCGCCAAAGTCAGGATATGTTTGCCCAAATGATTTAAAGGAAATAAACAGAATAACTATAAGGAATAACTTTTTCATTTTTTTTTGTTTAATTGGTAATCAAAAGTAAACAATATTTTTAATATATTTAACTGTTTCTACGAAGGACTAACTACAGGTATTAGGCTCTCATCTACTCCACTCAAATCAATACTTAAAGCTATTACATCTGCGACCTCAGCGTAGGCTCTTATGGATTCATCTACTGACATATACCTTGTTGGTATCTCCTTATATTCACTTGCATATCCAGCTATAGTAAAGTTACTAAATATTACACCTGCTAAAAATAATCCTGATAATTCAACAAAGCTAACATGAACCTTTACTGGATTAGGGGATGTATTAGTTAGGGTTATGGATAGGGCTGATACGGGATTGCCAGTATCATCCCAATTATAGAAGATTTCTGTTTCTGTGTTAGGTAATAATCTTTTTGCCGTTGCCATAATTTCAATTTAGTAAGTAATCTAAAATATTTGAAGTCATGTTATTTCGTTCCCTTATTTTAGTGTAAGCTATTTTTACTGCCCCTAATAATGATTGTCCAAATGCCATAGTTAAATCACTTGTATGGGTATCCTTCTCATTGAACTTTAAAAGGTCATCTATCAAATCTTTAAACCAGTTTAATTCAAGTTGGTACGGGTCGCCTGCTTTTAAAGGTGTATTAGTTGCTGCATTTATTAATCCTATCATTTCACTTAAAAAAGCATTCTTCTTGCCCCCTGATGGGGAATCACCTTTTAACATTGATTCTCTTGGTTGCCCTATTTTTGATAATAACCAGTTTTCGTAGCCCCTGTCATAAAAGTGATTTATTATGTTTGCGTTCTTATCCTCTACCTGCACCATAGAACGGTTAAATATAGCCGCTTTTATTGCATCTTCATAAAATATTTCAGGATGGCTTGGTCTGCATGAATAAAGTAATGTAGGGGCTTTAACTACGCCCGTTTCGTGTATATCCCTAAATTTCCAATTAATCATTGCGCCATTTGAATTTGACTTACCTACTGTATGCCTTTTATCGTAAGGGTCAATGCCTAAACAACTTTCAACGTATGTAGGTGGGTAATGAATATCAGGTAATGGAGTTTTGTTTTGTGGCAAAAAAGCTATCTGAAATCTTGCATCTTTTATATCAGGCTTTTGTATTTCAGCCATTCTAAATTCAATATCCCCGTCAATATACCCATCAATATGTTCAAGATTACCATAGATAACACAAGGCTCTTTTGTTACTATATTTTTATACCTTGTTCCAATTAAGTATATGTTCCTTTCTTTTAATCCATTTACGTTATACCAATTAGCCTGCTGATCTGTACTTCCAAATCTTTCTTCATCATTAAGTGCATTTGCCCTTATTTCTGCCATTCTAAATTCAGCCGGTACGTCACGTCTTTTTTGCATTATTGCAGTATAAATTTCATCTGCATCTGCATCCCCAAATTCATCATAATAACCCTCTATACCTTCCAATGGGTCAGAAACGTATCTAAACACTCTTGATTTTGTTGAGCCGGATTCAGTTAAATTATCAGGGTCGCTATCCTTCCAAAACTGATAGGCTTCATCGTTATGCTTACCTGATGTATCTGATGGACTTGAAAATATATCGAATAGCCCTTTACGTTCACGACCTGGTGCAATAAATTTTTCATAGTTAAGAAACGTAGTATAAAAACTACATTCTTCCCACTTATTTACTTCATCCAATATACACCTTCGCATATTATTCATACTATCAAAAGCATTGTGTACTGATGCTCCGTAAGTAATTAATATATCCCTGCCTGCTGTGGTATCTGTTTTAGGACGCATGAATTTCATCTTCTCTGCAATCATTTCTCCACTTGACATATCACTGAATAAATCTTCTTTAACCCATTTATCCAAACTATTCCAACCCATTGTATAAACACGCCAACATGATTCTGTTACTGTTTTTCGGGTTTTAGATTGAACTCCTATTGCCCCATAATCCATATTACCTTCGGCGCATTCCCAAAGGGCATCACTCATAGCCATTGTCGTTTCTCCATCCTGTCTGTTTTTTATGGTATAAGTTCCTAATGCTCTTGGATTATTCCTTACTCTTAGTTTGTAGTAAATCTGTTTTAATCTTTTAATTCTGAATTGTGGTGGTTGACCGCCTGTAGTAAAATTTTGTAGAAAAAAATAATAGTTAGGAGGTATCCATACCGGCATTGATTTTATAAATATCCATACCCCTGTTTTTAATATCCTCATCGCCTCTTGTTCCCTGTATCTTGGTGTTACTGCATCGGGTATATGTTTTTTCCAAACACATTCTCTTGTTGGTTTATCCCAATTTAAGTATTCGTCAATGTTAGTTGGTGGTGGTGGACAAACATCCATATAGTCCAATATGTTGAACTTTACTTTAAAGCAACTGCCGTATGTGTTATTCACCTTACTCATTTACCGCTACATTTTTAGGTATTGATACTACTATAGCCCCTATTGATGTTTTAACGTGGTTTATTTTATCTACAATGCTACTTTCCACCATCTTCTTTTCTTTGCCCGTTTTACCTTCAAGTTGGTTATGTAGATTTTCAATAAACTTTAATTCAGCTTTCATTTCTTTTAGCTGTGCTTTTTCATCCTTAGTTATCGGGCGACCCTCATCGTCCATTAAACGTACTGCATAAGCAGCCGATAGGTTAAGTACCGTTTCCCGTAGCTGTTTTATTACCGCTTCTATTGTTTTTTTAGCCATCAGATTAAACTTTCTTGTTGGGTTAATTCACTTTTTTTATTAAGCGTTTCAAGGCTCTTATTAAGTTGGGCATTGTTTCTGTCTGTCTGCAAATCTTTTTTAATTAAGCCTTGTAACTGCGCTTGGCTTATCCCTAATTGGTTTGCGAGTTGTGTTATTTTAGCCTGTACATCACCTTTAGCATATACTTCTTTTATTGCACCGTCTGTTTTTAAATTTTGTGCTTGGGCTTGGTTCTGTCCTTGTTGTGCAACTATAGCCTGGTTCTGTTCAAACTGCTGCTCTCTTATTATTGCCTGTTCTTTTTTAAACCTTTCTTCTTTAACGGCAAGTACCGCAAACTTATCCCTTATGTTATCAATGCTATCTATTAAAAATTGATCTGATGCGCTTATTACACCCTTTTCTATCATCATAGCAAACCTTTCATAAAACCTTGCCCTTTCTTCTTCACGCTGTCCTACCTTTACAAATATTCCTATTTGATGTAGGCTTGTATCATCCAATCCGTCAATGATATTTGCTTTTTTGTTTCCGATAATATTTACAATAAATTCTTTTGGCTTGCCCCCATGCTCTATGGCTTCTTCAATTATATTTGCCCAAATAGTATATAGCCTTTGGTACTGTTGCTTGATAGCATCTACTCCATACTGTAAGCTGTTTATACCTGCATTAATTAAAAGTTTTTGCAACCCTACTAACATATCAGGGTTAGGACTTTGCCCTGTTAACTGGTCATTGATACCCGTTATCCGGCTTATATTTATATTTGCGTTGGCAATAATATTTAAGTACCCCGTTATGTTACCCAATCCCCCTGCAAGGTCAATAACAGGTTTAAACTGCCCGTCATTTTTACCTTCAAATCCTGCCGTATCTCCAATGATAACATTTTGTTCCATTGCAAGGTTTAAAAGATTTTGGGTAGTGTATTCGTTTTGTTCATCTTTTAAACTACTTGCTGCATTAGATAAGAAGTGCATATCAATATACCGTCCGGGTGGTAATGACTTAATAAGAGCGTGTGTCATTTTTATATAGGCTATCTGTGCATTTTTGTTTTCGCCTATACATAATTCTACTGCTCCTTTTTCATGGCTCTTATAAATATTATAACTGAAATTCTGATAACTCTCTTTACCCTTTGTACGCATTGAAAATGGCAATCTCTCTATACCATAAATCTTATCGGTATTGTAAAGCCAATAGAATGAGTAAGTGTTTTGCGCCCAAATCTTTTCATCTGCCTGCGTTTCATCATCTGTTAATGAATTTTTCTTTTTATCTATACCTACCCAATCAATACTTATTACCTCAATCTTTTTAAGAAGTATTTTAAATGTATCTAAATTTCCCCTGTTTATATTTGGTTGGTTGTTACAGGCACAATAACCAAATTTATTTTCGGTCATTATCTCCATCAAATTATCTTCGTGTCCTATTTCATCACCAAAATAATTCCATAGTTGAGCTGGGGTGCAATAAATATTTTCAATGGTATGCGACCTATCACTATAATCAGGTAGTTCACTCCAGGGAACTTCTATATCTCCGGGGTAAACGTACTTTGCATCTGGTAATCCTGTCAACGAATTTTCAAAAGCACTATTAACAGATATAGCATATTTCATTTGGTCTTTGATCTCCAAAAGTTTTACCTGATTAATATTTTTAAGTTCTGCAAATGCCGTTAAAGCCGTTTCAAAAGAACTCTCAATCTTTAATGAGTAAATAAGATTAACGAATATATCCAATTGGTCAGGGTCGTTTAAATCCAATCCAAAAGGGCTATCCGAATATTCTACGGCACTATTTTTTGTACTGCCTAAATCAACTTCCCCTAATTGTAGCTTATCGGCAATGGGCTGTAAATCCATTTCTATTTCAGCCTTGTTTTTTAAGAAGTTAATATCAGCCTGTTTTTTCTTAATAGCTAATGGGTCTGTAGCATTGCACTTTATCTCAATTGGTATCTTTTGTATAATAGCTGTTGCGCTATTTATTTTTTCTGGTATCAGGGGTAAGCAAGTATAATCAAATCCAATGGCTGTAGTATCGTTAACATTTACCATGTTGGGATTAGTTGCCCCTAATGTCTGCATCTTCTTTTGCTCACTCTTAAACATTCTTTTGAATGGAGTAAGGTCAAATTCACCTGCTGCATACTGGTCTATTTCCTGTACCCTTTTATTCCATAATAAATTATAGTTTCGGGTGTTTCTATAATAGTAATTCACCACATCTAAACAAAACTTAGGTTTCATTTTTTCTGCTGGTGGTACTTTGTGAAAGGCTGGAATAAAATTCGTTGACATTTTATTTTGATTTTAGGCTTTTGCAAGAATATTTTTAGGTGCTGTTCCGTTATTTGCTCCCGCTAAACTTAATAATGTTGCTTTTCGCTGATACAGTTCTTCTTTTTTCTTAGCATCTGCTACATTACAAGCTACATTTAAGTCAAGGATTTTTTCAAGTTCATTAATAGATTTATTAAAATCAGCCCCAAATATTTTTTCCAATGGAGTTTCTATTATTACCTTAATGATAAACCCTACTTCAATATTAGTTAAGTCCTTTTCTTTTTTACCTACAATATCCCTTATTGTTTTAGGATGAAGTTGATGCGAATTAGGGGCAATAGCCATTATAGCTAATTTGAATTTTTCTATAATATCTTTAGGTAATGCTTCCTCAAACGTTGCTGTTTGAAACTTCTTGTAATCGTCCTGAATTTGCTTGTCAATATCCTGTGTTGTTGTCATGTTGTCATTTTTTTAAAATAATTAAAGTTACTTATATTTTTAATCCTTATCGAAACCTAATTTTTCTTTACTTACTCGTGCTGCTTTTGTGGAAATAATGCCGTCAAGTTTAGTTTTTTCATCTCCAGTTAAATTATCGTATTTTTTGCTCTGTGTTTTTTTTGAATAATCTGTAGTTATGTCGCCATACTTATCTATATATACTCCTTTTTTTTGATAGTCAATAAGTAATTTTATTTTATTCTCACTCTTTAATTTCTCATACTTCTTTTGTTCCAATTCAGTTGCTTGACGTTTTTTACCACTTATATATACATTAATATTATTCCCCTTCGTTTCTCTTTTTTCATAAGTTTGTGTGCCTACACCAAATATAGATGGTACTGCTACTGTAAACAATGCTTTTACTCCTTGATCTTTCAGCGATTCTGATAACGACGTTACAAGTAATGGCAACAAAGAACTTGTGGCTTGGTCTTTTACTGTAACAGGTTCGCCTATTACCGTTTTACCTGAAAAGAAATTTACCGCTGCCGAAGGTACAGGAGCAAGTTTGCCACGAACAAATGAAAGTATTACGTCTGCCCTGTCAGTCCCAAACGGGCCGTCCCCATCCAATTCAGATATATTCCCACTTGTAGAAGATTTCCTTTCTCCGGTCAAAACCTGTGTAAATACTCTTATATAAGGTTGAAACCCTCCCCATACATCCCACCTTGTATTTCCTTGTTTTATTTTGCCAAAATCTGAACTACGGGGGTCTTTTTCCACTGTTAATTTATCTTCTTCATCATCATCACCGCTGACTAAAGCCCCTGCTAATAAAGATAGCCCTAAAACTGTCATTCCTGTGCCTATAAAAGAAGCCATATCTTTTGCGTATGCTATTTTTAATTCTCTTGGTAACTTTGCAAAATAAATAGGATTTAAAATATTCAGCCTTGAAGCAATTAGTCTTGGAGAAAATAATAATGTATTTAAAACAGGCGCATAGTTTTCCAGTTTACCTAAATGTCCCCTACCAGTTATATTATTTACATACTTAGCTAATTGTTCATATAATTCTTTACTGTTTTCATACGTCTTACCTTTTTGCTCAAACCTGTCTGCAAATCGGTTAAAAATATCAACCCTCATTTTATTTAGGTACATAACGTAGGCTCTCTCACTACCTTTTATTAACTTTCCTACTATTGGTATTTTTTCTGCGACATTACCCATATAGGCTTCTTCCTGAGCAGTTAAAAACGGGCTATGCGGGTCTGTTACGGCTAACTTAGTTTCTTTAATTAATTCATAACGTGGGCTTTCTTTTAATTCATAAAACCACCTATCAAATTCTTTTTGTGAAAATGATGATTTAAACATAGCTGCTGCTGCCTCTTTTGCAATTAATGGATAACCTGTAGTCGCAATTATTCCTTGCCTTAAAGGGGCTGAATAATCCATAGATGCCATTATAGTTCTTGGCACATTTAAGTAATTTAATACCTTGTCTCTCGCTTTCTCATATCTTGAACGACTGTCATATTGCGCTTTTAAAAGTCTTATTTCCCTATCCTGTTTTAATTTTATTAATTTATCTTGTAAGTCTTTGCCTTCCTTATCTAATTTTAAAGGCACAGGTTTTTCTTTTGTAAATTCGCCGGTTTTTAACTGTTCTTCTACTTTCTCAATCTGCTGTTGTGTTCGTTTCTTCTGTACGGATAATTCCTTTACTTCATCTCTCGGTAAACCCTTTTTAATTCTATCTTGAATAACTTTTAGTTGCTTATTAAGTGCAGTTATTCTTTGATTTCGCTCTACTTTAGCTTTTGTGTTTTTTAACTCCCCACTTGATTCCAAACGGTCTATTTCACTCAAAAGTTTTGCTTCATCTCTTAAATCTTTAAGTCTTGCTGTTAATTCGCTTTTTGTTGCCCTCGGAGCATTGTAATTCCCTGCTATTAAATCCTGAACATCGTTTTTAGATATGCCATTAATTTCATCCTTTAAAAATTCATGTATATTATCAACCATTTCAGCTAATGTCGTTACTCCTTGTTCCGCTAAATTTCTAACTAATTTTGCTACATCGGGAGCAATTGCAAATAATTCTTTAGCATAAGGAATTACTACTACAGAAGATTCACTTCTGGCTTTCTTTAATTTATCCTGAATACTCTCTTTAATACTTATCCTCTCTTTATTAAAATCATCTGCTGTTTTTCTGCCCTTGCGCTGCGTTTTTCTTTCTTCCGAAATTACTTCGCCTGCTTTAATTCGTGCATTTTCTTCTTTTAATTCATCTACTTTTTTCAATAATTCCTCATTGGCAGCCTGTATTTTTTCGTACTCTGCTCTAACTACATTTTTTTGCTCTGTAGTCAACACATCAACTACAGATGCTTCCATTTCTCTTATAAAATATCCGGCTAAAGAGTCATCTACAGCTTGAATACCCCTACGGGCAACTAAACTTTTTGCCACTTCTCTGCCACCAACAATATCACTAATTTCTATCGCTCTTTTAAGTTTTGAAAGGTTTTCATCAGAAGAATCTTTATTAACCTTGTCCTTTAAATAAGCAATATATTTGGCAATTATCCTTTGTTCAATTTTATCAGGCTGCTTACCTTCTTCCATTTTAGTTAATAATCCTTCAATGTTATAACCTGCCTTAATCATTTCTTCTGCCTTATTATCCCACCCTTCAATTGTTTCTGGACTTTCTTCGTATGGCTGAAATCCTAATTCCATAGCTACGGCAGTAGTTTGCTCATGGGTTATACCTACAAATTCCCCATCTTTTGTTCCAGTTCCTTCTTCTAAAAGATACGATTGCTCTGATTCAAATAAGTCCTCTGCCTTTTGTTTATTTTCATCTGATAAGCCTTTATACCATGTTGTGTTTTTAATGTACTCAATGCCATCCTTGATACCTTGTGCTATATCCCCTGTCAACTCTACTGTTGTAGCCATTACTTCTAAAGCTTCATTCCATATTTCTTTTAAGAAAGGTACGCCTGCCATGTTTATATCATTACCTATCTTGCCTTTTCTTATTTTATCTGCAAGACTTTTTGCCTTTTCAGATATTGCTTTTTCTTTTGGATTGGCTGTTTCATTTTTACCATTCGGTTCAACCGTTGTAGTAGTTACCGTTACTTGTGGGTTTGGATTTTCTGTTTGGCTTGCTTGTTGGCTAACTTGATTAACTGCTGCATTTGTATCACTTGCTTTCGTTTGGGTGTTAACCACTTCGGTTCTTTTGGTTTCTTCATATTCAGGGATTGTATTTTTTGATTCCTCGTACTTACTATTTACTTCTGTAAGGTCAATTTTGGAAAGTGGTGTAAACTTTGATTGAGGCAGTTTTAATTCTTTTTTTAGTTTGTTTAATTCATCGTTAGCCTGCTTATATTGCTCATTTATAATTTCTCTTTTAACAATAGCATTAGCTTCGGTATCGTTAATACCCTTATCAGTAAGGACTTTTATCCTTGCTTCTGCATCGGCTTTTATTTCGCCTAATCCTACATTTACTAAGCAATCTACTAATCCCATATTACGTTAAATATTTTACGAACATTCCTGCAATCATCATTACTTCATTATTGTATTTTTCTATTTCTTCTCTTAACTCTTTATCATGGTCTTTTACTTCATGGTGCGTTTGGTGTCTTTGACTACCGCCTCCGCCGCCGCCTGTTGGTGGTAATGGAGGTATTGGGTGAATATCATTAACTGAAATATTATCAACCAAAAGAACTCCATCACTTATACTAATCCCTAATTCTTTTTTTATTTCATCACTTACAACTACTGAATCGCTTTTGTTAATCCCTACATACTTTTCAATTTCATCACTCAAATCTACGGTATCTGATAACCCTAAATAAAGTTTTCCAGGGATTGAAAGTAAATCTATAAGTGAAACCGTATCTGCTTCATTTAATCCAGCCTCTTTTGCAATGGCATCAGCAAGTGTTATTGAATCAGATAATGTAATGCTTATAAACTTCTGTGCGATTACCGAATCTGAAAGCGTTACCGAATCTGACTTGCCTAAACCAATTACTTTCCCAATAGCATCTGACAAGGAAATTAAATCTGATTGACTTAAAGATATTGCCTTAGTGATAATATCTGAAAGGGTAATACTGTCTGATTTACTTAACCCTGTTTGCTTTACTATTGCATCTGAAAGTGTTACAGAATCGCTTTTATTAATTCCTACACTTTTTATTGCCGTATCTGAAAGAACTATGCTGTCTGCTTTATTTAATCCAACCAATTTTGCAACACTATCAGCCAGGGTTATAGTATCACTTTTATTTAACCGAAGTAATTTTACTATACTATCCGTTAAGATTACTGTGTCTGCAAAAGAAAGATTATAACTTACTACTCTTGAAAATAAATCAGATAGTGTTATTGTATCTACTTTTGAAAGCCCAATATTTTTCGCAACCGCATCAGAAAGAACTATTGTATCTGATTTCCTTAATCCTAATTGCTTAATAATTGAATCTGAAAGAACTACGCTATCAGCCTTACTTAATCCCGTCCTTTTTACAATGGCATCTGAAAGTATAACCGTATCTGAAAGACTTACATTGTAAATCGTACCGCCGCCTAACTGTGATAATAGTAAACTCATCCATAATTATTATGCTTCATGCCAAATACATCTCCAACTGAATACTGATGTTTGCGTTGCTCCTAATGCAACCCGTGTTCTTAACACAAGACCATCCCCAGGTTGTAAAACCAAAGGATAACCGCCTCCGGCAGTTGGCTCAAAAGAATAAACCACCGTACTTCCGATTGTAGAAATATTCTGCCTGAACCACGCTACTTCTGCACCAAATACAACCGATGTCATTGTTAAAGCAGTCGCTAAATCCTGAACCGAAGTCATGTCTGATAGGGTTGTCAAAGGCTCATTCATTTCACATACTGCCCTTGACGTTCCCCCGGATGGTGTAGCATTTGAAAAACGCTGCAACCCTAAAACACCGCCAACACCGCCGGAAACGCCAACCGTAGCAACACCTAAGATAAGTTCAAATTTATCTATGTACGCCTTTCTTGTTGATGCAGCAGAAAATCTCATAGCCACAAGTGACACATCTGCTGATAATCCCGCTGCCACTATCCCTGCTGGGCCACCCGTTGCAACATAAAACCCTCCCGCTGTGGGATGGGCCGGAAGTCCGGGATTTATCATTAAATTTCTGTTTGAATCTATTTCTGATTCAACTCCACTAACTGCGCCTATTAATTTTATTGCCATATATATATATTTTTATTTAGTTCCAAACCCAACAAATTGTAAATGTTCCATAAGTGCCGCCAAGAGTACACTCACCCAAAATATCAAATCCAATACCTGCTGCAATATTACCAGCTACCACCCTTATATTTTCTATACTATGCTCATCCATTGAATGATCTGCGCTTCCTGCTGGTTCTGCTCTTATCCATGCTTCAACCAAAGACCCTGCAATAATAGCCGCCTGACCTGTAATTGTAACTTTAGCCTCTGTATTAGGCTGTCCATAAGTAGAGCTACTTGAAGCAAAACTTCCGAAATTTAATGTCGCTGTTCCTTGTGCGCCCATATTAACTAAAAGTTATTGTGTGAGTAACAATTAGTGAATCTCCGGCTGCTTTATTCACCACGCTAAACGTACTTGATGCGTACATGGTAATTGTGTTGGCTGTAACAATATTGAAAAGACCTTCTTCAACTATAGCCCCCGTCCCAACTCCTGCTGCAAATGTAGCTACCATTGTTACCACATTCGATGCTGCGGTCTTTGTATCAAAAGCTACCCTCGCTATTTCTGCACCTAACAAAGTAGCAGATGGCGTACCCGTACCAATAGCGCAATGTGTTGGAACTCCAATACCAGGCACAGCTAATAATTGCGCTGCAATAGCCGTTTTACCATTTGTAGGGATTGTGTTATGCAAAAATCTTTCATCCTTTAGCTTTCCATTTTCATCGAAAAGTTCAATGTGCATATTTACATCAAAGTAAAGTCCTTCGGCAAAACCTTTGCCTGTTTTAAGGGATGTTGAATCCGTTGATTTTGAGCTTTCGTGGTGCATAATTTATCTTTTTATTGTTTTTTGTTTTGTAATATCCTCCCAAACAACATCTACGTAATCTATTCTACCATAACTGGAAACGGGTTTTAATCTTGTAGGTTTAAGGGATAGAAGTTCAATTATTTTATTCTGCCCCTCACAAACTGATTCCATTTCACTTGTTAATAACCCTATTGATGCTGTTAATTCTGTATTGTTATTCGTTAGGTTTACTTGGGGTGTTGGTAGTTCCTTTTGTGGCTTATCCAATACCTTCTCAATCTTCCCTAAAAGTAATGATAAATCCTGATTATATTTAGTAATTGACTGTGATATTTTAGTGTCTGATTCCTGGTCGTTTTTAATAGATGAAATAAGCTGCCTTAAAGCACCCATAAGTTGCCTATGCTGCTTGTCTGCAAGTAACTGCTCAAACTTACTGTCTTCTATATCAAAAACTTCTTCTTCCATTATTTACACTTTATAAGTTTATTGATTTTTGATAGTTTTTTCATTATTTCAGTATGCCTCTCCCTATTACCTCTTGGGTTATCCGATTCAACTATTTTTTCTGTTGGTATTTTATCTAAAGTCAATTCCCCCAACTTAACACCTTCATTATGTACATCCTCAATGTAGTTATCCTCTACCTGCTTAGTTTGCTTTTCTATTTCAGCTTTACCATCTCCCTCTCCTAATACAGTATTACCTTTATCTTGGGGTTTGGGTTGGTTGTCTAATAGGGATTCTGATTTTGGCTTACGAACCATTATGTTTTCATCTTTTACAAAACCATTTCGTCCATACCACTCTTCTAATTGTTTTTTTGATAACCCTTTTTCTAATCCAATAGTATTATCATTGGCTGATAAGTAAATAGTTTCACCGTTTTTATCTGCATACTCTGTTATATCTTTTAATGCTTTAGCCGCTAATCCTTCACCCCTATTAGATGGGTCAACTGAAATAATATCAATACTAAAACCATTTTCCCCTTTAGATAATCTTTGCCCCTTACCGTTTGATGGATTTAATTTTTGTGGACTAACCTCTATTTCTACCCCTCCTTTTTTATACTTACCCGTATTTTCATCAACCTTAAACCCTGTATTTTCTAAATGTTCAAAAATGTTTACAGCAACTTCACCTACAGGGATAGCTACACCACCTTCCTTTTGGGGTTGGGGTTGTTTGTCTAATGATTTTG
>Ga0209414_1001078_pt1 | contig 13128 bp, 10 predicted proteins | sample LakVidmifraction_4_FD_181154 | JGI IMG/M metagenome (GOLD analysis project Ga0209414, IMG submission 181154) | Hypersaline microbial communities from Lake Vida, Antarctica - Brine Hole Two &gt;0.2 micron (SPAdes) (version 2) | ecosystem: Environmental > Aquatic > Non-marine Saline and Alkaline >... | reverse complement strand
CAATCCTTCATAAGTTATTCCGCCTTCCGAGTTATAAGCTCCACCAGAATGTCGCACGCCAAAATAAGGTAAAAATAAATCTACACTGTCATTCTTGAATTTTATATAATTGGGATTTCCAATTAGATTTATTTGGCCACCGCTTACAGGTGAAGCCCAGGAATTAGAAATTTCAAATTGTCCGCTAGAAATAATATTCGCCGTCTTTTCTTGTTGCGCCAAATTTCTGGCAGATTTTTCAGCACTACTGCAAGCGGATAATACAACTATTACAACTACAAAAATAGTTAACAGGTTTAGTCTTATATTTTTCATCGTTTTTTGCTTTAGCTTCCTCAATTCAATTTAGTAAAAAATTGAGTATAATATGCTTATTTAATTATTTAATCTTAACCTGCAATATTGGTGATTTTTAAAGAATAAAGCCTATTAAGCAGGTTAACCCCGAGTTGAACCCATTTTTTAAGCATCAAAAATATTGCTGAAACTTGATCGCAATAGGACATTGAGTTTAATTTTGTAATTATTCCGGGTTAAATGAATTTTAAACTCTGGGAAAAAAAGCAAGTTTAGCTTATAAAATTGTAATTTTCGGCATTAACTAAAACACACAATCTATGGCCGGTGGCTCTAACCTTGCAATTTATGGCGCAATAGGCGCCAACTCCCTAATCGCAATAAGTAAATTTACCGCTTCCTTTTTTACCGGTAGTTCTGCTATGCTTGCAGAAGGAATTCATTCTCTGGTAGATACTGGAAATGGTCTATTATTACTTCTGGGTATTAAGCGTTCACAACAAGAACCCGATGATCTGCATCCATTTGGTTATGGCAAAGAGGTTTATTTCTGGAGTTTTGTGGTGAGTATCTTGATTTTCGCCCTTGGTGGCGGATTTGCTATTTATGAAGGAATTCACGCCTTGCAGGATCCGCATGTCATTGAAGATCCTACCTGGAATTATGTGGTTTTAGGAGCTGCCATTGCCTTTGAAAGTGTTGCTTTATATCTGGCGCTAAAGACTTTTAATAAATCAAGAGCTAAAAACACCAATTTAATTAGTAGCATTATAAAAAGCAAAGATGCCGCGACTTTTGCGGTAATCATTGAAGATACCGCCGCATTGGCCGGTCTTCTGGTTGCAATGTTGGGTATTTTCTTATCTCAACAATTACAAAATCCTTATATGGATGGTGCAGCTTCTATTGTGATTGGCACCATCCTATTAGCTGTGGCTACTTTTTTGGCCAGGGAAAGTAAAGGATTGCTTCTGGGAGAAAGTGCCAGTCCCGAAGTAATCAATAAAATTGAAAAAATACTTCGGAAAAATATCAACGTAAAAGACTGGGCTTTACCGCAAACCATGCATTTTGGACCGAATAAAATTTTATTGGTCATAGAAATTGATATGATTGATGATTTAGCATTAGCTCAAGCCGAAAAAACGATGGACAGTCTAAGATTAGAGATTAAAAATAAAGAACCCAGTATTAATCAGGTTTACCTACAAACCACCAATAAATTGCCAGAAAATAAGCTAGGGGAAAACTAAATGAAAGCCACGAAAATAGTTATATGCCCAACATGTTTATTGAAAAATCTTACTTAGAAAATCAAGAACCTCGAGGCAAGCCCACGAGGTATGAATTGGAGAATACTTTTAAAAAATTGCGAGGCAAGCCTCGGGGAATTAAACCCTCTGGAGGGATTAAAGAGCATTAGGAATTTAAGGAACCGGAATAAACAATCTTAAAACTTTGCTAAGAATCACTTATTGATTTGTACGCTTGTTTTATTTTAGGTTACTTGGTACAAACAAATATTTTAATTTATGGAAGCAATATATCAATTTGTAAAACTAGATAAAAGTGAAAAACTTCAAGATTTTGCACAGAAAAAATTAGACAAACTTGAAACAAAATACGACTGGATTGTGAAAGCCCAGGTTTATTTTAAACGAGAAGAAGTTCAGGATCCAAACGGTTATATTTGCAATATCAAACTAAGCGCTCCGGGACCTCAAATTTTTGCCGAATCTAATAAAGATTCTTTTGAAGCCGCAGCTGCTGAAACTGTAAAGGATTTAGAACGCCAGTTGGCTAAAAGAAAAAGTCAGATGAAAACGCATTCCAATTAAGAGTAACTTTTTCTAATAAGAATACGAAAGAGGCTGTTTTAAAAGTAAACTGTAAACGTCATTACGTCCCGATAGTTATCGGGACGGGAGAAGTGAAGTGATCTGCAAATTGATAACCAATAAATTACAGATTGTCTCGCGCCTCGTGATCACGCGTATTAGTACTTTTAAAACAGCCTTTTTTTCGTTCTTAAAAGCTGGCCGAATTTTTTAAACCCGACCACTTCCTTGCAAATACGTTTTGAATCGCTATCCCGAAAAAATTAATTCAGGATACTATCAAATTTTAAGCCTTGATAATCTGTTACTTTTAAAGCTTTAGAATAATTCAAAAGAAAATCTTTGGTTTCCTTATTAGGTTCCAAATTTTTAACAGGCTCATTTTTCGATAATTTTTTTGTGTAAAGTTTCCCCATTATATGTTTTATGCGTTGGTTTCTAATGCTAACGTAAAATAAAAGGGAATATTATAGTACTCCTTTAAACTTTCCTCACTAAGTGAGATTTGAAATGTTCCGCTGCTAGCGCCTAAGCAAAGTTATGGGGAAGTCATCAAAAAAGATTTTCTTGTAATAAATACAGATAAAGTTGTCTTTCCGATTTCTAAAGAAAATGCGCTTTACCTAATTGGTTAATACCAAATTATGTTTTTCAATCAATTTACGCAAATTTATAAGTGCGTAGCGCATTCTACCTAAAGCGGTATTTATACTTACCCCTGTTCTTTCAGATATTTCTTTAAAACTCATATCTTTATAAATTCTCATCACTAAGACTTCAAGTTGATCTTCGGGCAATTCCTTGATCAATTCTTTTACATCATTTTCAATTTGATCCTTTATCAGTTGTGTCTCGGCATTTAAATCGGCATCGCTCAATACAGAGAAAATATTAAAATCCCCACTATTGTCAAATTTGGGCATTCTCTTATTTCTGCGGAAATGGTCTATAACAAGATTGTGGGCAATGCGCATTACCCAGGGTAAGAACTTCCCTTCTTCATTGTATTTGCCACGTTTTAGGGTATTAATTACCTTGATGAAGGTATCTTGAAAAATATCTTCGGCAACGTCTCGATTAAAGACTTTAGAGAATATAAAACTGTAAATTCTGTGCTGGTGCCTATTTATAAGTTTGCTAAGCGCTATTTCACTTCCGTCAATATACTTACGAACAAGAACAGCGTCAGAGATTTCAACGTTTTCCATATCAGTTACTTTTATTCAGGATGGTAGAGACCTGAGGGTTAGGTTATTTAATTTTAAAAGTAACTGTATGCTATAGGCGGTAATTTTGGTTTTTAAATGAAAGCCAAATATAGTAAGATAAAACTGAGAAAAGCAAACAAAAGTTTGATTTTTTAACATTACTATAGGGATTAACTAGTTTTCCACACTGCTTGTTATTGAGTATCTTTGCAAACTTAGAATAGAAAAATGAGCATGAATATTGACCTTGTCAAAATAGATCCGAAAGAAAATATTATAATTAAAGGTGCTAAACTGCATAACCTTAAGAATATAGATGTAGTTATACCCCGCAACAAATTAGTGGTGATCACCGGCCTTTCGGGCTCGGGGAAATCGAGTTTGGCGTTTGATACCCTTTATGCCGAAGGACAGCGCCGTTATGTAGAAAGCCTCTCCTCTTACGCCCGCCAATTTTTGGGCCGGCTTAATAAACCCAAAGTAGATTATATAAAGGGAATCGCCCCGGCGATAGCGATAGAGCAAAAAGTGAATTCTACCAATCCGCGTTCTACCGTGGGGACTTCTACCGAAATTTACGACTACCTAAAATTACTTTTTGCAAGAATAGGAAAAACCTATTCCCCGGTTTCGGGAAATCAGGTAAAAAGAGATCGGGTAACCGATGTGATCAATTATATCAAAACTTTTGGGGAACGGGAAAAATTATTGCTCCTCGCCCCTATTCACGTAGAAAAAGGCCGATCTTTAGCCGAAAAAATTAAAGTCCTCGCGCAACAGGGTTATAGTAGAATTAAAATAAAAGATGAAGTTTTTCGAATAGACGAAGTCGATCTCGAAAAAGTAAGCCTAAAGGAGACTTCCCTCGTGGTGGACCGAATAATCACCAAAGACGAGGAAGATTTTTATAACCGACTTGCCGATGCTACCGATGCTGCTTTTTTTGAAGGAAAAGGAGAATTGTATATAGAACAATTAAGTTCGGGCAAAACAAGACATTTCAGCAATAAATTTGAACTTGACGGAATAAACTTTCTGGAGCCAAATGTGCATTTGTTCAGCTTTAATAATCCTTATGGCGCCTGCCCAAAATGCGAAGGTTATGGAGATGTGATAGGCATAGATGAAGATTTGGTGATTCCCAATACTGGACTTTCGGTGTACGAAAATGCCATATTTCCCTGGCGGGGAGAAAGCATGAGCTGGTATAAAGACCAATTAGTAAATAATTCCCATAAGTTCGATTTTCCTATTCATAAACCCTGGTTTCAGTTAACCGAGGCACAAAAAGACCTGGTTTGGAATGGAAATAAGCATTTTGAAGGTTTAAATGATTTCTTTGCATTTTTAGAACGTAAAGCCTATAAAATTCAAAACCGGGTAATGCTCTCACGTTATCGCGGAAAAACCCGCTGTACGGCTTGTAAAGGAAAAAGGTTGAGACCGGAAGCCGAATATGTAAAAATAAGCGACCATAGTATCACAGACCTGGTAGAAAAGCCTTTAGATGAGACGAGGGGATTTTTCAAAGACTTGAAGCTCGATAAATACGATAAAAAAATTGCCAAACGCTTATTGATTGAAATCACTAACCGTTTAAAATTCCTTTCAGAAGTTGGTTTGAATTATCTCACCTTAAACCGTAAATCCAATACCCTTTCTGGCGGAGAGTCACAACGTATTAACCTGGCGACTTCACTGGGTAGTAGCCTAGTAGGTTCAATGTATATTTTAGATGAGCCATCCATTGGTTTACATCCAAGAGATACCGAGCGTTTAATTGACGTGCTTAAAAACCTTCGGAATTTGGGCAATACGGTAATTGTGGTAGAACACGATGAAGATATTATGAATGCTGCCGATGAGATAATTGATATTGGTCCTGAAGCCGGAACTCACGGCGGTGAGGTGGTAGCCACGGGAAATCTTCAGGAAATTCTAAAATCGAATTCCCTTACCTCACAATACCTAAATGGAAAAAAGAAAATTGAAGTACCAAAAGAACGCAGAAAAGCCACGGGAGAAATTAGGATTTTAGGAGCCCGGGAGAATAATTTGCAAAATATTGATGTGAGCATTCCGCTAAAAAGCTTTACAGCGATTACCGGGGTTTCCGGAAGTGGTAAAAGTACTCTGGTTAAAAAAATACTATATCCGGCCGTGCAAAAGAAAATTGGAGGCTACGGAGAAAAAGCAGGACAATTTACCGATATTGAAGGCGATTTCAAGAATTTGGGAAGTGTAGAATATATAGACCAGAATCCTATAGGTAGATCTTCCCGCTCCAATCCTGTGACTTACATAAAAGCCTACGACGATATTAGATCGCTTTTTGCCAATCAAAAACTGGCAAATATCAGAGGGTTTAAACCCAAACACTTTTCGTTCAATGTAGATGGCGGGCGCTGTGAAGCTTGTAAAGGCGAAGGGGAAGTAACTATAGAAATGCAGTTCATGGCCGATGTGCACCTGGAATGTGAAACCTGTAATGGAAAACGCTTTAAAAAAGAGGTGCTGGAAGTTCAGTTTGCCGAAAAAAATATAGACGATGTGTTAAATATGACCATCGATGATGCTATAGATTTCTTTACGGAAAATGAGCTCGATAAAATTGTTAGGAAATTAAAGCCTTTACAGGATGTTGGCCTTGGGTATGTTCAATTGGGGCAGAGTTCCTCTACTCTATCTGGCGGGGAAGCGCAGCGGATAAAACTTGCTTCGTTTTTGGTGAAAGGAACTACCAAAGAAAAAGCCCTATTTATTTTTGATGAACCAACTACTGGCCTGCATTTTCACGATATTAAGAAACTGCTTAAAGCCTTTAACGCCTTAATTGAAAAAGGCCATAGCGTTGTGGTGATAGAACATAATATGGATTTGGTGAAATGTGCCGATTATATTATCGATATCGGCCCGGGAGGCGGCATTTATGGTGGGAATATTGTAGCAAAAGGCACGCCTGAGGAAATTGTGAAATCTAAAGAATCTTTTACTGCTCAATATCTTAAGGATAAACTGTAATTGAAGGGGTTTAGTATTTCAATCTTTATCTGTCTCGAATGTAGCTTCCAGATAATCACGATATAAACTGGAAGCAAAAGACAAGAATCAAGAAAGAACAAAGACAAAAATCTATTTCCTAGGTTCTTGCAGCCCCGCCCCGATAACTATCGGGAGTTCGGGGATCTTGATTCTGATACCTCGGTAGTTCTGCCGCGAGGTAGTTCATTTTTTTACGGCTTTTTCCTGCATTCGACTTTTACACGCCAGTGAGAGATAATTAAACCGGTTATGGAAAAATACAATCGATTTTTTTGTCTCTTAAAGTGAACCAAAGCATACTATTTTGATCTCAAATTCTTGTGACCGGTTGATATTGCTACTATTGAAAGAATACAAATGCGTATAGCTTTTACCTTTTTTAAGTTCTAATGTAAAACTCTTGGTCCAATCCTTTTTTTTCTTTCTGAATTAAGTTATAAAGATCTATTAATTTATCTTCTTTTATTTCAGATATCTCAAAATTGAGTTTCTGCTTATTGTATCGCTCCCTATTTCCGTTTTCTCTTAATATGATTTCAATATTTTCAGGAACGAAAAATGTCGCCTTAGCTAATAAATACTTTTTGTACTCATTTAAATAAATACCAATTCCTGCGACATCAAAATCACCAAAATGTAAATAATCGTTAGGGATAAATTTCATCCATTGTATAAAATCTTTGTTCTGATTTTGCGGATAACGCGATACGAACAATGGGTTTATTTCCTCAAACAAATATCGCTGTTTTTCAATTTGACTGAAATTTTTAGCATTCTCCACTCCAATAACTGTTACATCTACCGGAATTTTAAAGGTTTCATAATCGTAGATAAAAACGAAACTACCAACAACTGGGTTAATCGTTATTCTTTGATGGTTTAGTTCTGCCGCTATTGGAAAAAAGCTATTCACTAAAAACCCTTTAAAAGCCCGCTCTTTTGAATGTTTAGAATCGGTAGTTAGCTTTACAAATTCAGCCCGGCTGGAGTCTTTGTTTTTTAATGCAGAGATGTATTTATCCAAATTATTGATTTGTAACTGGTTTTCTAAATAAATTTGCAAGCTGTTTTTATTTAACAAGCTCAATGTTTTACGGTGCTTTCCTTTTCTAAAGATGATATTTTCTGCGACTAAATTGTCTATTATTTTGCTCTTGGCAGAACTTGCTGGAATCGTTTCGCCGTCAACTAACCGGGCTAAAATATTAGCTATTTTTAAGGTCAACTTCATTGGGTAAGCCCTTTTGCATTTACTTTTACTAACCGGTTTATTTTTGTAATGTATTTTTTAGTGTCCGTATTGGATTGTTGCTTTGCTAATTTGTAGGTGTATTTGTAATCTGTTGCGTTTTGACTGGTGGGCGAACCGTTAATCAAAAAGATATTCCTTTCGTTGGCAAACCTTAAAATCCCCTGCACGTTATTGGGGTGAAGCCGGCCTATTTCATCCATCATACAATGAATTTTAAAGTCTTTGAATTTCTTGGAAGCGCTCTCCTTAAAAACATTGAGCAGTAGAATATTTATCATCGCCTTCACCAAAACATCTGTCCCTTCGCTCCCCACATTCGAAAGTTTCTCTACCCAACCGGAATTATTATCGTTTTCTACAATCCTGAACTGCAAATCAAACGATTCCGATAACGTAAGCACATTATTTTTGTAGCGTTCCAATTCTTTGACCAGCTGTTTTATTAAGGTGATCGCTTTATAGTTTTTTGAATTACTGTCTGAGGAAGTAAAAAGATTTGCTTCGCCCAAAAGCAGGCTATTTTCGTCATTAAATTCCTTAATCTGAAGCAACAATTTTACAATAGGATTGGAGCTTTTTTGCGTTCGCATTTCCATTTCTTTAATGGCCTCTACAAAATTCTTGGTCACAAAATCATTATTGATCTTTTTGATGACCTTTTCAATTTCGGCTTCTTTGGAAATCAGTTCGCTGGTTTCATTGCCAATTTGCTGAATAATATGCGCAAAACGTTCGTTTACCCTTTTTTCATATTGCTCAATTTTATCTTCTTCGACAAACTCTTTTAAGTCGGTGGCAAAATTTAAAAAGTCAGCATCCTCATTGAGTTTTACCTTGAAATGAAAAATATTGTACTCGCTAAAATTACCGATAAAAGCATTGGTGGCCTGTTGCAATTCTTTAAAAGTGTCAATGCCCCTGTAATATTTACTGGTTATTTCTGAAATAATATTGAGTGCTGTTCTGGATTCGTCAATTTCCTTGGTTTCCGCTGAAAAGTAATTTTGAATATCCTCATACGCCTCCGATTTTTTGAATTCATCAAACTTTTTCTCATCGGTTTCAAAGGCTTCAATTTTTAAGGAAATTGATTTTACCAGCTCATCTTGCCCATCGTGTTTTTCATTGGTTTTTTCCAACTCGGTTTTATGTGCATCTGCAATGGTTTCTTGCCTTTTTTCTAAGCTTGTTTTTTCCGATTTCAATTCCGGTATTTTATCAAAAAGCTCCCGTTTGTCTTTATTATATTCGATGACGAGCGCCTCATTTTCTTTGATGTAATCCAAAGCGCGTTTTATTTCCTTCAGCGTATCATCAATAAAAGTAAGTCGTTTGGTATCTGCGCCTTTATCGTCCAGTTCAGCGGTTTGCTTCTTTTTCAGTTCTTTAATGCGCTGTTCCGCTTCTTCTTTATTTTCAGCAATAGAAAGGTTTATCGCTTCAATTTTATCTTGTTTTACTTTTTCTAATCCGCTGATTTCTTTTTTGCGCTCGGTTTCTTTTAAACTTATTTTGCGACTGATTCCCTTCTTGACTTGCTCTAAATCTTGTGCAGCTTTTAATTTTTTTGAAGTGATTTCCTCTAACTCATTTTCCAGCTTTTTAGAAATGCTTTCTTTTTCAACTTTCGCTTTGGCCAGCCATTCGTTAAAATCAATTTTGTTCTTCTTTAATTTTTCTTCGCTTTGCGATAGGTCGTACTCATTTTGGGCAATGGTATCTTTGCGAGCTTTTAGCTTTTTATTGAATTTCGTTTTCAGTTTTTGCAATCGGTCTGCTTTATCGGCATTTAATTCCAAAATAGTTTTTTGAAGTTCTTCCATTTTATTGTTGAAGTCTTCAATATCCTGCTGATATTCTTTCAGCGATTTTACCCGGTTTTCCAGCGCATTTAAGTTCAATTCCACGCCAAAAAGACTAGCGGTTTTGTCCTCAATGAGTTTCGGGTTAAGTTCTGTACTGAATAATACGTTTTCTTCATCGATCACTTTACCAATACTGTTTTCCCAGTTGGAAACCTTATCGTTTAGCCAACCATAAAGTGACGTTTTACTCTGTTTGATTTTGTTTTGAACACCATCAATTTTTGCTGAATAATTGCTTTGGGTTTCTTTGGCTTTATCAATTTTTAGTTCGGCTGAACGTTCTATTTCTGTTGCTTCCAATTCCCAATCTTTACGAATAGTAGCTGTTTGGTTTTTGGCGTTAACAATCTCAATATTTGAATTATAAATTGTTTTATCCAGTTCCTTTTTGTCTTCTTGGCATTGTTCTATTTCAGCTCTATAGAAAGTTTGATGCTTTAATTCTGCTTTTTTATTTTTGGTTTTATTTTCTTGCTCTTTAATAGTTTCCAATTCATTTTCCGACTTCTCCTCTTCTTCTTTATGATCTTCTCTAATCTGTTTTATTAGCTTCTCATAGGTTTCCAAAAGCAAGGTTTTGTTATCACCAAACGTACTTTTTATTTCATTGATTTCTGCGGTCTGCCCGTTTTCGAATTCTTGTCGCTGGTTTTGGGTTTGGGAAATCAAGGCTTCAAATTTTTGACTGATTTCCACAAATCTTGAAGTAAGTAGGTTTTTTTCTTCAGAGAGCGATTTATGTTCGTTTTCAAAGGTCACCTTTTTAGCAACTTTTTTAATGACTCCCTTTATATTTTGAGTGTCATAATCTGCTTGCTTTTCCCCGGCTTTTTTAAGTTCTTTTTTAATGTAATCAATCTTAGAAATAAGCTTTTGTTCTCTTTTTAGATGAAGGGATTTTAGACTTTCCCTGTCTTTTGTTAGTTCGTTAAGCTTAGTATTTTCTCTGCTGAAATTAGAAGATAACAGTGGCTTTTCTTTTTCAATAAAATCTATTCTACCGGCCAAAGCATACCCCAATTCCTTCTTTTCCCGATTCAGGTAATTGAAAATCCTATACCTGTCAATTATTTTATCAGCTTGATTGCGAACAATAATTTGTCCTTTTTTATTCTTTTTGGACCATATTTTAATATCGTTTATCTGACTTTCAAAATACCGTAAATGGTTTTTCGAGTAGTTTTCCAAATCGATCGTAAACTCGTCTTCATTCAAAGATTTTATGATGGTGTCCTTAATGAATTTCGCTTCCAGATTGGAATTCAAGAACACGTTTTGAATGGTCCTGGGAATATTTTGGTATTGCTTGCTTTCTATGAGGGCATATTTTCTATAATCGGTCTTTAATCCTTTATTATCTCCATAAATTATTCTTCTAAAATCTTCGTAACTCGAAATTATAGGCGTGTAATGAATGGCTTTCCCAAAAGCATTCCTTATTTTTTCCCAACTCTCAAAAGCCCTGTTATTTTCATCAATAAACAATTCCCGTTTATATGCCGAGTTAAAAAAACGGTAGGCCACCTTGCCATTTACTTTGTAGGCGAGCACGCAAAAAGGAATGCCGTTTTTTAGGATTTCATAAATAATGTAGGAGTTTTGATATCCAAAATAATATTCATCAAATCGCTTTTTTTCCCGTGGGATACCAAGCTTGGTCTTGTTGGCATTGTAAAAGAATAGAATAGCCCGTAGCAAGGTGCTTTTCCCTACGCCTTGTGTACCTATTAAATGTACATTTCCATCCAATTCAATCTCGGCATATTTTACCGAGGCACTATTGATAAAGACTATTTTATTCAGGTATCTCATTTTCTATTTCTTCTGGAATATTAATAGTGGTGACGAGGTCTTTTAAATAGTTGAAGGAAGTGAGCACTTTGTAAGTTTCTGAAATTTCATTTTCCAACGTAACAAAGTTGTCTTTTTCCAATCGTTCAATGAGTTTTTTTATCCTATCGGAATAGTTTTGTTTGTGAGCGTCAATCTTTTTTAGGTTATCGAGCTTGCTTTTTAAATCGGCATTGTTTTTTAGTTGGTTCACAATTTCTGAAGGCGTAAACCGAAACCCAACATCAAAAGCAGAATCAAAGGTTTTAAAAAAATCCAGGATATCTATCCAGCCGAATGCCTTTTCCAGTTTTCTGTCCAGATCAGCATTTTTTTCGGAACGGCTAAAATAAAAATATTCATTTCCGTGTTCTAAAATATAATTAATTTGATAAAAATACTCGTACAAATCTTCAAAAGTGTTTTCATCTTCCAGTATTTTATAAAGGGTTTGAATATGGTCATTTGGGCTGTTAGAACATATAAATTGACCTTTACGGAGTACGTCAAATATATCTGAAGTGTATTTTGTCAACATAATTCTATTTGGGATAAACGATGGCGCATTCAACGCCATTAGTGGTTAGAAAATCATCTTCTATATTTAATTCTTGCTCATATTGTGATATAATTTGACAAAATAGGGTGATGCGTTCGTTAAAATCTACTTCCTTTAAAAAATCATAGTTAAGAATAAAATTAAAAAGATTATCACTAGTAGCAATAAAACGGTTTTTAATTTCTTCCAAATTAATCATCACCTCTTCTTCAATCGTATTTTCCAGATACTCTTCAGAAATCCTATCCGCCAAAACCGGTGCTATTAATTTTCTGTTCCTATGGTTTTTAGCAATTCGTTTAATGGCTTCAAAAGCGCGCTCGTTTTCCCTCAAATAATCGATAGATAAATTTAAGGGTTCGCCTTTTCGAGCTTCAAAAATAACCTGGTTTTTTTGGGTTATGATTTGCTTGATATCGGTTTCGGCTTCAATGGTGAAATGGTCTTTTAGATATTTTAATTTCCGCAGTTTTTCTATGAATTTACCTTGATGCTTTATTTGATTCAGGTAATCAATGATTTGCTTTTCAATTTCAATTAAATTATGAGAACATTCCCCAAGCTGATATTTGAGGTCTATAATAACCCCTTTTAATTCTTCATCCAATGCCCTATTGAAAAACGTGTATTCCTGATCGTTGATGAGTAATAATGTTTGTTTGATGAGATTGTTAACAAGCCTTCTCTTCTCATCTAAATTCTCAAGTTTTAACTGTTTGTTTTTGTAATTGGGCTCGTTTTTAAAGGTATTTTCAATATTTCGTCTTAAATCTACCACGCTTCGCAGCGTAATAATCCCAATTTTACGGAAGTTCTTTTTAATGAACTTTAAATAACTATATTTTCGACTTTCATTGTTTTCATTGAGGAAATAGTCAATATTCTCCCTAATACTTTTGATGTTTTCATCAATATAAGAAAGATTGATTTCCTCATTGACATCCAAAACCTGCTCAAAGAATTCTAAATATTGATCATCAAGTTCCAAAAACCCGCCGTTTTCCCGAATAACAGCTCTTTCAATAAAAAAATCAAGTCGGTTTTCGTCATAATCAACCAATTCTATCGCATCGGAATATTTATAGTCCACCGATTTTCTCTTGCTAAACATTTCGGAAATTAGTTTTTCCTCCCGTTTTAGGGCCGTAACCAATTCTTTTATGTCATGGAAGGTGTTCATGTATATCTCAAACTTGGTAAAAAAGTATTCTTATCGTTTTCCGCCTAAGTATTCGCT
>Ga0209414_1001076_pt1 | contig 13138 bp, 9 predicted proteins | sample LakVidmifraction_4_FD_181154 | JGI IMG/M metagenome (GOLD analysis project Ga0209414, IMG submission 181154) | Hypersaline microbial communities from Lake Vida, Antarctica - Brine Hole Two &gt;0.2 micron (SPAdes) (version 2) | ecosystem: Environmental > Aquatic > Non-marine Saline and Alkaline >... | reverse complement strand
TGCTGCCGTCCACGCACACTTCTGCGGAAAACCCGAGCCTTCACTGTTACCCGTCTTGGGCTAATGTGCCCGGCACTCACGCCGATGGGATGCCGGGCTGATACTGAACCATTCTTAGACACAGATTATCGAGGTAATCACGCTAACATCATGCGACTCTTCTATACTATACCCCGTGAACGGTTACATAATTTCAAAAGTGATTTTTTCCACTTTTGATTGGTGAAGATAGGGTAATAATGGCTAATAAATGCATAATTCAATCTGCAAAATACTCATATATTACAGTACCGTTATCAATTTTGACTCGATTTTACGATATTTATAAAAAAAGCCCAAGTTTTATTTTGAAAATTTTCAAAAAAAGTTGGCAAGATTCGCAATTGACTTAGTCCTTGGTCCGTAGTCATTTGGTTTCCGCTTTGCGGGACTAGCAAAGCTAGCATGTTGGCCGGGGGTTAGTGGTTAAAGAAAATTTTAGTCCAGAGTCATTAGATTATTTAGTCACTCTGTAGCGGCGAGTCACCTGCGTGACAGCAAGTAATTATAGCTAAAAATAAAAAAAGCATTTTTTATTAAAAGATAGTTGATTTTTTAAAAGTTGTTTGATATTCTTGCGTTTTAAAAGTTATACGAGTCTAACAATTCGCAAAAATAAGGGAAAAATCATGAAAATAGCAATAACATCCGATGGAACAGATCTTCAAAGTGCTGTTGACTCTAGGTTTGGTAGAGCAAAGAATTTTATTATTTATAATACAGAAGATGAGAGTTTATCTGTTGTAGATAATGTTCAGAATTTAAATGCCATGCAGGGAGCAGGCATCCAAAGTTCAAAAACAGTAATAGAGAGTGGAGCTAAGGCAGTTCTTACAGGCAATATGGGACCTAAAGCATTTAATCTTCTTAATGAAAATGGAGTAGAAATGTATATTAATGCAACAGGTAGTGTGGCGAATGCAATTGAAGAGTTTAAAGATGGATCATTAAAAAAGATTTCAGATGCAAATGTTGAGGGGCATTGGGTTTAAATAATGGTTAATGGTTAGTTGTTAATGGTTAATTGGGGAAAAGCTTCAGTCTTCGCCCGTTGGGCTACGGCCCGACACGGCCGGCGGTATTTATTTAAACGTTTCGCACAGAGGCACAGAAGAACATAGGGCAGCATAGCCGCCGCAACCAAAAGAATTCTCGCACAGAGGCGCCAAGAGCACAGAGAAGAGAATAGGTGAAATTTCCGCCTGTCTGCGTGCTACGCACAGGCAGGCACCGGAGCGACGCGGCTACAGCGTTAGTTTTGCAAATTAACGGTTGATTGCAGTTTCTTCCTGTAGCCGAGTATGAAGGAAATGGGCTCGGACAGTGTAACGCATGCTTCCAGCTTGCAGTGAAGAACACCTACAACCTAAGGTTATGCTAAAAAAAACAATTAGAAATTAATAGTAATGAAAGAAACAAATGAATATAGCAGTTGCTAGTGGTAAAGGTGGAACAGGAAAAACATTTTTATCGACAAATCTTTTCAATGTTTTACGAAAATCTTTTAAAGATGTAGCATATTATGATTGTGATGTTGAAGAGCCTAATGGACATCTCTTTATTAAGCCTGAAAAGACTGTAGAAGAGGTTATTAATGTTGAGATTCCGGAAGTTGACAGTTCTAAATGTATAAAGTGTGGTAAATGCGAAGAGATTTGCCAATATAATGCCATAACAATTATTGCTGGCAAACCATATGTTTTTGAAGATTTATGTCATTCATGTAATGGTTGTAATCTTGTATGTCCAGTATCTGCAATCTCAAATATTAAATATAGAGTTGGAACAGTTAAATCAGGCGAGTTGGCTAATGCAAAGTTCTATTCGGGGTGCCTGGATGTTGGGAAAGTGCTTACAATTCCAATCATAAAGAGACTAAACAGATATTTCCACGAAAACAGTGATTATATAAATATTATAGATGCACCTCCTGGAACATCCTGTCCTGTTGTTGCATCGGTTAATAGTGTTGATTATGTTGTACTTGTTACAGAGCCAACTAAGTTTGGATTGAATGATCTTAATCTTATTGTGAAAATGTTAAAAAACTTTAACGTACCTTATTCTGTAGTACTAAACAGGAGTGGATTAGGAAAGAATTCGCTGATTGAAGATTTTTGCCAGAAAGAGAATATTCCACTTGATTTGAAGATACCGTTCAGTAGAGAGATTTCAACTGTCTATTCATCTGGGGGTTTATTTAGTGATTACTCTGAAGATTTCCAAAAAGATTTATTAAATTTATTTGAGACAATAAAAGAGAGATTGGCATAATATTGTGAAAGAGATAGTTATATTAAGTGGAAAAGGTGGAACCGGCAAAACAACTCTTTCCAGTTGTTTTTCATATTTAAACAAGAATTCTGTTATTGTTGATTGCGATGTTGATGCAGCAAACCTGCATTTAACTTTTGATCCCGAGAAAATTGAAGAGATTGAGTTTGTTGGAGGTAAACAAGCGAGTGTTATTACAGATAGATGTATTGGTTGTGGAAAGTGTTTAGAGGTTTGTAAATTTGATGCAGTCTCCTTTGATGGTTCAGCAAATGATTTTTTTGACAAGACATATACTATTAATCATCTGTTTTGTGAGGGATGTAAAGTCTGTTATGAGTTTTGTCCAGCAAAGGCAATTAGTTTTGAGGATGCTGTAAATGGAAATATTTATATATCTAAGTCATGTTATGGTCCATTTGTGCATGCAATTCTTGGGCCGGGCGAGGAAAATTCCGGAAAATTGGTTGCAAGACTTAAGAAGATGTCCCAGGAGATTGCGGAGAAGGAAGGCATAGAGTATATAATAACAGATGCTTCGCCTGGTATTGGTTGTCCAGTGATCGCGTCTTTAAGCGGGGCTGATGTACTTTTAGCTGTCACCGAACCAACATTATCAGGCTTGCATGATTTGGAAAGGGTTATTCATCTTGCAAAACATTTTCAGTTGAAAATTATGGTTTGTATAAATAAGTGGGATATAAATGAAGAGATTACTAATCAGATTATTAATTATTTAAATGAAAATAGTATTGAGAATGTGGGTAATATAAGCTTTAACAAGAAGTTTGTTCAGGCAAATGTTGATGGTAAAATAGTTTTAGAATATAATGATGCTGATATTAATAGAGAGATAGAATTAGTCTTTAATAAAACAATGGATTTTTTTAAGAAATAAAAAGAAGAGGTTAGCCACTGATGAACACCGATAATCACGGATTGAAGAAGAAAGATTAAGAAAGAGTTTTTGTCCACAAATTTCGCAGATTAAAAGGATTAAGAAAAGAGAAGAGTTTTAGCCACAAAGAATAGTTATAGCAATGTTTTAATGTAATGCATGCTTCCATCGCGCATGGCGGGACTAGCAAGCAAGAGCTAGGTTGAAGAATGCCGACAACCTAGAAGGTTGAGCTACCCCAAGGTAACGCAACGATCTTCGTTGCAAGTGCAAAACGCCAACAACCTAGAAGGTTGAGCTACCTTAAAATCTGCAAATCAGTATTGTATTGCAAGAATGGGAGCGATAATGTCCTCATTATCATGAAAAGTTGACAGGTATAAAATTGATTTAGAAAGAATTGGGTACAGGTTCAGCCTGCAAACTTTTGATAGAACCAAGAAATAAGGTTCTTCGTCATATTTTGAGGGTTATCTGTTTGTTTTTATTCGACTGCGTTGCAGTCGTTGTACTAATAATGATTTACAGACCATGCATTTCATACATGGCTATTAATATTGAACAGCTTCCATGCTTCGCCTAAAGGCTTCGCAGGACACCGTCGCAGTTCTAAGACTACGAAGTAGTCAAATTTTAGTAGCCCCGTATGTAATACGGGGTTAGTTATAACAAAACAATACGACCCTGACTGCGTCCTGCGTAGCTTGAAAAGCGAAGCATGGAAGGGGTCGAATAAAATAAGATACCCACAATAATTTATGAAGAACTAAGAAATAAAAAGGAAATTGAAGGAAAATTAGATGAAAAGAGTTAATGATAATTTAAAGAATGTAAAAAACAAAATAATAGTTTTGTCTGGCAAGGGTGGGGTAGGTAAAAGTACTGTTTCTGCAAATATTGCCATATTTTTGGCTGCAGAAGGTTATAGGGTTGGATTGCTAGATGTAGATCTTCATGGACCATCAATTCCCAAATTACTTAACATTGAAGACAAGAAACTTACCTGTGATGAGCAGGGGAGAACATTTCCACTTGTAAAGAATTATGTTAAAATTATATCAATAGGTTCTATGTTAAGATGCATTGATGATCCAATTATATTTAGAGGACCTAAAAAACATGCAATGATTAAGAATTTTCTATATAATGTAGAATGGGGTGAATTAGATTATTTAATTATTGATTCACCACCAGGAACAGGCGATGAACCACTGGCAACAATTGAGTGTGCTGGAGAAGGTTTAAAGGCTGTTGTTGTGACTACACCTCAGACTGTTGCCATTCAGGATGTAACTAAAGGTGTAAATTTTTTAACAGAACTTGAAGTTCCTATTCTTGGTGTGATTGAGAATATGAGTTCTTTTGTATGTCCTGACTGTAAAAGTGTACATGATATATTTGAGAAAGGTGGCGGAAAAAAGCTTTGTGAAGATATGAAACTTAATTATCTTGGTGATATTCCTATTGATATGGCAATTGTCAAATCAGGGGAGTTAAATACACCATTTATGCTGAAGGAGACTTCAGAAAAAAGTTATGAAGCGTTTAAAAATATTATAAATAACATAATAAAGGAAACAACATGAGAGTAGCATTACCAACAAATGATAAGAAAATTTGCATGCACTTTGGGCATTGTTCAGAGTTTGCGATTGTAGATTTTAACGAAGAAACAAAACAGGTTGAAAAAGTTGAGTTTTTAGTTCCACCAATGCATGAACCAGGAGTTCTTCCAAAGTGGTTAAGTGAGCATGATGTTAACTGGATTATTGCAGGTGGTATCGGTATGAGAGCACAGGAAATATTCAAAAGCCATGGAATTAATGTCGCTTATGGTGTGACATCAGATGAATCTGTTGAAGAGATTGTTGTAAAATTCTTCAATGACGAGTTGGAGTTTGGCAAGAATATCTGCGACCATTAGCTAATTAATAATTAAGAATTAATAATTGGTTAGATAGTTAGTTAGTTCGTTAGATGGTTAGATAGGTGGGGAAAAGCTCCGTAGGCATGTAATTGGTCAGATGGTTAGATAGGTGGGGAAAAGCTCCGTAGGCATGTAATTGGTCAGATGGTTAGATAGGTGTGGAAAATCTCCGCAGAGCAAAGTTCTAAGGTCTATGGTCTAAGTTGCACTGCCGCGGGTAGGAACGGGCAAGCCCATGTATGAAAGATTAGTTGGGACGGAGTACTTGCGTGCTATAAGTGGTATGTGTAATAGGAATATTGTCAATCACCCACTCATTTTGAGAAAGAGCCTCCTTTTTTTTGCATTTCACATAATAAATGGAAAAATTAGAAAATGCTGGGATTATGGACAGAATAGAACTGCGTTACCCCTCCGTCAGACTACGTCTGCCACCTCCAAAAATAGTGTTAAGTGATAAGTCTAAGTGTTAAGTTGCACGCCGTGGGGTTGAACGGGCAAGCCCGTGTATGATGGATAGCAGGGCAGGAGTACTTTGGTGCTTAGAGTAGTGCTGGGGTTTAATAATAGGATTGGCGTCAGGTGGTACAAGCCATAATGCAGTAAATTAGGTATACAACTTTTAAACTATTACAGTATTATTTGAGTTTATATATATTGAGTTCAGTATATGCCTGCCCAAAGTCAGATATTGTGGAGGTGTGATTATATCGAGAATCTATGATATTAAGCAATTCTTGTCTTTCATCATCAGGAGTAGGGGATACATCGGGACACTCAATCGCAAAGCCATATTCAGATACTGCCGCAACCGATGCATCAGTGTTGTTTAACATTTCAACGAGCATTGTCTTGTTAAGAACATGAAGTGTTTTTGCTTTTTCAGTTGTCATATTCGGATAGTATGAGAATGGACCAAGAGCCATTTTATCAGGTAAATCCATTCCAGTTTCAATTGCCAGATATGCATCCTGAGTTAATAGAAGATTGTTGGTTTTAAGTTCATTGATGGTATTGGCTGCTTTTTGGAGAGTTTGTAAAGGATACTCCTCTTTTATTGGCCACCATATTCTGTCGCGAACAATAAACCACTCCTGCAGTTTTGGAGATGATATTGCAAATATTACTGTAATTATTAGAATATTATATGTAAATGCATTAATATGTACTTTTTTAGAGAAGACATTAAGTATTGCAATTGTCGCGATTGATGTCATCAATGGATATATAATAATCTGATAGTCATCGTATGGAAAAGCTGCTGCGAAGTGTAGAAGCGTGATTCCCAACAATACAATCCATGAGATTGTGAATGCAAAGCAGGTGGTATTGCTTTTTTTAAGCTTAAAGAGTTTTATTATTATTGCAGTAATAATTAGAATAGAGACAACAAGAGTTCCCGCGAAGAACCTTGAAAGAAATCCGATTTTATATGCTAATAGGGTGAATAACTCTGGAACAGCACGTGCGGCATGATATTCAAATACAAAAAATCTGAAAGCTTCCGGTGATTTAATATATAGTGGCAGAAAAACTATTGCACCTATTAGCCCGGCTCCGATAGTAAAAAATATAGGCTGTATCAAACTTGGTTGCAGCTGTTTTTTTAATTTCAGTTCTTTGATTAATAATCCAAAGAAAATGATTGGTAGAGCAATACCGGCTGATATACGAACAGATGTTGCTAACCCCAAAAAAATTCCAGATAACAGCAAAAATAGCCAATTCTTCTTATTGTTCTCTTTAATAAATGAGATAAAGATAAGTCCTGCCATTATGAAGCATGCACAAAGAGCATATGTTTTAACAATTGTACAGAAACTGATATAGAACAGATTCAGTCCGCATAAAGCTAAAGTAATTATAAAGGCATTAAATTTGTTTTCTGTTTTGACACATCGAGTTACAAAATAGGCAGATAATATTGTTGCCAGAACACCAAAGAATGCAGTGATAATACGTCCAGCAAATATACCGCCATGATCAATAAGTGGGGTAAACATGGAATACACATAACACATTATCGGTCCCTGTGTATATGCAAAATCAACAAATGGTTTTTTACCTTGGCTAACTAGTCGTGCAGCATAAAGATACCAACCTTCATCCTGATTTAATTCAGCAAAGAAACTTGAGGATAGGAACAGGATTAGTATTCCAAGGCATATTATTAATAGTAATATATATTTAATAGTTTTATTCATTAATAAAGTTTTCGTTGTTCGTTTATCGTTTATCGTTGGTGGCTAAGACACTGCTGTGAGCAGGTATAAGTTTCGCTTGTTTTATAAACCTAGGGATTCACCCTAGGCTACCAAGATATCATCCCTATGGGATTCAGCTTGTTGTTTGTGTTTATGTCCTAGGGTTAATCCCTAGGCTATGATATTAAGGGCTTTCAGCCCTTTTCGGTCATCGGGGACGATGACCCCCTGAATATTTATGACGATGAGGACATCGTCGCTCCCAATCACACTTGCAAGCTGGAAGCGTGCGTTACATTTTTTCGGCGATGAGCCATCGCCGCTACAGTATAGTGTTCGAGTTTCTTCCGGCTTACTGTAGCGTCGAACGTTGGTCGTCGAATTAAATAAATACCGCCGGAGGTTTTCCACAATTCAGCATTTAGCATTCAGCATTCATAATTATTTTGTCCGTTCAGCCATTGTTCCTCTGTTTTCATATTCTTTATTGCAATTCTTCTTTTTGAGAGAAATTTTAATTTGTTTTCGGCAATTAGCTGAATTGCTTCCGGGAATACAATATGTTCCTGCACTTGAATTCTTTCATGCAGAATTTTAGCTGTGTCGTCATCTAATATTGGCACAGCCTTCTGTAGAATGATTGGTCCGGTATCAGTTCCTTCGTCAACAAAATGTACAGTACAACCTGCAAACTTTGCACCATATTCAAGAGCCTGCTCCCATGAATGCATACCAGGAAAAGCTGGCAGCAGTGAAGGGTGAATATTAATAATCCTACCACTAAATGCTTTTAAAAGTTTTGGTTTTATGATGCGCATGAAGCCAGCCAGAACCACATAGTCGGCACCAGAATCTTTAATTGCCTGGATATAGTTGTCTTCAGCTTCTCCCTCAAGTTTTGTTTTGAATGGAGCACCGCTAATATATCTTGAATTTATATTAAATTTTTCAGCTCTCTTCAATATTAGAGCATCTTCCACATCAGAAATAACAATTGTTACTTCTGCATCCAATTTTTTTGCATCTATAGCTTCTGCAATGGAAATAAAATTGCTTCCAGAGCCGGAGCCTAATACCGCAAGTTTAAGTTTTTTTATCATTATTATTATTTTTGGCTCTTTCTGTGTTTTCATGGGTGAGACCTTTTTGTTCGCACCTCCAACTAAGCTTTATGTTATATGGTTCAAGTATCTATTAGTTTTAGTTCTGCTAGTTACAATCGTTCGTAAGGATTACCCCTCCGTCACGCTGCGCGCGCCACCTCCCCTAAACAGGGCAGGAGCACTTTGGTTCTAATACTTTACCAAAAGCTTTAATACACTCTGAAAACAAAACATAAAAAACATCAACAACATGTGTAAACAAATACTACAACTGTAAGATGCAAGTGCTCCTGCCCTGCTCTCCATTATACACGGGCTTGACCGTTCAACCCCACGGCAAGCAACTTAACACTTAGCACTTAACACTTAACACTATTCTCAGAGGTGGCAGGCGTAGCCTGACGGAGGGGTAATCCTGTCGGTTCATTTTTTTTAATTTCTTTTGGTTCACCCACGGAAACCGTGACAGAACCTTGTTCTTTAAAGTGTTTTGTTTTTAAAATAGAGTACGACTGTTTTATTTTTTTCGCGTCCGGCAAGTGTGGAATTGCTAAATGGTGGATTATATGATCCGGCAGATACTGTTGATATGCTTTCGGCAGGCATACCGAATGAAATAACTAAAAGCTTTTTAAATGATTCTGCTCTTGCAAGTCCGAGTTCCTGGTTATCTTTGTATTTAGAACTGTTGTTCATTGGAGAATCGTCAGTATGTCCCTCAATGACCATATCGTAATCATTCAAATACTTTTTATATTTTACTAGATTTGCTCTTGTATTTTTTATTGCAAAAGCAGAAGGTGAAGAGAGTTTGCTGAACATAGCTTCATCAAACACAACTTTTATAAGTTTTCCTTCTTTGGATGTCTTAGCTCCAACTAGGGATATGTTTTCACTTATCAAAGGAGGTGAAGGCTCAATATTATCTCCTACAATTAAAACTGGCGCTTGAATATTTTCTTTTGGTATATTGTTTGATACAGCCTGTTTAGGTTTTGATTTTAGAGTGAAAATATATAAGATTGATCCTAAAAGTATGATTAGTATTAGAAGCGCAATGGTTATTATTAATCTTTTATTTGTATAAGCCAGTTTCTCTGTCAGTCGGCACTCCTGCTTATATTTTGTGCTTACACGGGTTGTCTGTTCGTTGATAGAACGCATACGTTCGTTAACGATTGTGTCGGCTGACTTTATTTTTGATTGAAGCTCTTTGACCTCTTTTTTAAAGTTTTCTTTTAGCTCTTCTTCAGCTTTTAAGTCCTGCCTTATTGCAATTAATTTTTCTTCAAGATTTTTAGTTGAGTTGATATGATTTGTTTCCATATCCTTGATTTTTTCTTCAAGGTTTTTATGGTTGTTAATTAAGTTTTCTTGTGAGGCTTCAAGAGCCTCTTTTTCTTCTAACAACTCAGCTTCTTTTTCTGCATAATTTTCAATGGTCTTATTATGCTTTTCTTCAGCCTCATCGAGCTCTCCTTGATATTGCAGGGTAAGGTTTTCCTGTTTTTGAACTTTATCTCTTTCGGCGGCCAAAGCAAGAGTTAGGTCTTTTTTACTTTCAATAAGTTCGTTGATTTTCTCTTGGTTAACATCCAGAGCATTTAGAGATTTTGAATTTTCTTTTTCAAAATTTCTGATACTCTCATCCTTTTCGGCAACCTGTTCAAACTGTTGTTTAAGTTGTTGTTTTGTCTCTTTAAGGCTAAGCTCCAGATTTTGATTCTGTTCCTTAATTTTTTCAAATGATTCAGCGCTGTTTGCAACTTCCTGTTCAAGTTTATTTCTTTCAGCGGTTAAAGCTTTGATTTTTCCACGGTCTTTTGCCTGTTGTTCAATAAATAACTTAGTTGTTGTTTCCAGTCCTTGTTTTAAATCATCTAATTTAGTATTATTTTCAACTAAATCAGGCGGGTCTTCATCTTCGACCTCTTCTATAAATGTTTTTTCTTTGGCTTCAACATCGCTGTCGTCATCTGATTCAGGAAGACTATCATCTTCTACATTTTGTGGGTCATCAATCGCATCTTCTGATATCTCTTCTTCAAACAGCTTGACTTGCCTGTGGTCTTCGATAGGCAGAACGTCATCAATCGGCAGAATTGTTTTCTTTGTTACAAGTTCAGGGAAACGCTCTGTATCCTTTGAAATGAAAATAGTATTGTTCTGGGTGGGGGTAGGAAAGTTGTCTCCATTGTAAATAACAGTTGGTTCTTCCTCAAAAGGCATTTCAATTTGAGCATCTTCATCCACAACATATTGAAGATTATCCTTGAAGTCATCTTCCTCGTTAAATAAAAACTCTTGCTTTGTAGAATCCATATTATCTCTTGTTCGTTTTTTCTTTTCTGTTTTGGATGTAATGTTATTCTGATTCTTCTTTTTATCTTCGCCCGGTTCTAAGTTGCTCTGCAATTCGCTCTTAGGAGTTGAGAGCATTTCAAAGTCAGACTGGCCTGAAATCTTTTTAGAAGGTTCTAGTTTTTTTCTTTTTTGATTTTGTTTTAAGAAATCGGCAGCAACAATTTCTTTCCCATTTCTTTTGTTTACTATAATTGTATCTTTTGTAAAAACATTATGTGCTATGAGATCATGGGTTGCTCGAATGTTAAAGGGACCATATACCGATTTGTCAGTAAGAATAGCAATGTAACAAATATTTAGGTCAACAACACTTTCAACCAGCTGCCAGTTTTTCTTGTCTTGAGATATTTCACTACCTGCAAGTATGCGACTCTGTTCAGCCCAATGTATAAGGGTTTCTATACTCTCCGGTCCAAACTCTTTTCCGTTAGGTTTTCGTAAATACCAGGAATTCATCTTTATGTCCAAATTATATCAAATATGCACTCTTTTAGTAAAATTATCCTCAATATGATCTCTCAACTCATCCTGTGAAATATCAAATAATGAGTAATTAGGTTTACCTTTTCTAATCATCTGCTCATATGTAAGAAACCTAAGGCTATTACGCATCTTATACTGTATATCTGCATATGGTAACATTCTGGTTGGGAATCTTCGCCATTGAATTCTATATACAAAAACATTGCTTCCGTTTAGCGTAACATTTAAAGAAGCAGAAGTTTCATAATGTCGAATTTTTGTTGTGAATCCCTCTTCTTCGTATTTTTTCTGCAATATCTCAAAGGTTGGAATTGCAATATCTTTTATAAATTCCTCAAGCTCAATAATCTCGTCCTGCATTGTTTTCGCTCTTGGTACTTTACCTGTGTTCATAGGATTCCTTAAATTAACATTCATTTTACACTCAATTTTTTATAAATTATACATGTATAGTTACAAAAAAGCAAATTTTTTCTTTTTTTTGAGTGATAATCCTTGATTTTACGGTTGGTGACGTGTTTTTAGATATTATAAAATCTGCCACAGATTCACATATGTCGGCATAGCCACAAACAAGAAAATTTTCGCGTATAGGCATAGAGAATGCAGAGAAAAAAATAGCCACAAAAAAGCACAAAAGCCACAAAAAAAGGTTCTTCGTAGATTATTGTGGATGAAACTTGGTTCTTCGTCATATTTTGAGGGAATCTATTTGTTTTATTCGACCCCGCCGCCACTTTCTGCTACCGCATAAAGTGGTAGCGGGGTCGTTGCATTAATAATGATTGATTAACCATGCATTTCATACATGGCTATTAATATTGAACAGCTTCCATGCTTCGCCTAAAGGCTTCGCAGGACACCGTCGCCGTTCTAAGACTACGACTGTGTCCTGCATAGCCGAAGGCGACGCATGGAAATAGTCAAATTTTAGTAGCCCCGTATGGAATACGGGGTTAGTTATAATAAAACATTACGACCCTGACTGCGTCCTGCGTAGCTTGAAAAGCGAAGCATGGAAGGGGTCGAATAAAAAAAGATATCCACAATAATTTACGAAGAGCACAAAAAAATAAGAATGCAAAGAAAGAGGTTAGCCACTGATGAACACCGATAATCACGGAAATAAGAGAAGATTTTTTTTGACCGGATAACCAGTCTACGCCAGAGGCTACGCCGTGGCACGGCAGGATGTTCGGGATAAGGAATAGTGTAGATGAAGAAAAAAGAAGAGAAGAGTTTTGGTCACCGAATTGGCCATTCGTTGCACTTATTGCTGTCGTAAACTCCAGCCTATCTCCCGTTGGTCGGTTCCTCACTAATTTTCACTAATTTTTTATTGCATTCCACGCCGTCATTTTGCTTTAAGAATGCAAAATGGCAGCGTGGTCTGCAATAAGGTAGTCATTTCTTTAATATCAAATCGATAGAAGATTATTATAATTAGAAGAATCTTCTCGAACGAAGGCGCCAAGAGCACAAAGAATACAATAAAAATTACACTGTCATCCCATAGGGGGATAAAAAAATAGCTGTTTTTTTTACTTGCAATATATAGTCTCTTTCAAAAGTAAAACACTAGTTATATTAACAGAAGGGGCAACGCCCTGAAATAACATAGCCCAGGGCAACGCCCTAGGTGCAATGTAACACACTAAACAAGAGCTGAAAGCCCGAAACAAGTAATTATCTCAGGCTTTCAGCCCTTGGGGGGTAGTGGTGGTTATAAACCCAGGGCGTTGCCCTTGTTGTTCTACACATCTTTTTGTTTACGGGTTTTTCTTAATTTTCTATTGAGAGGCTATTTAACTTAAAAATGGCAGTTGAATATCCAATATCCAATATC
>Ga0209414_1001075_pt1 | contig 13156 bp, 13 predicted proteins | sample LakVidmifraction_4_FD_181154 | JGI IMG/M metagenome (GOLD analysis project Ga0209414, IMG submission 181154) | Hypersaline microbial communities from Lake Vida, Antarctica - Brine Hole Two &gt;0.2 micron (SPAdes) (version 2) | ecosystem: Environmental > Aquatic > Non-marine Saline and Alkaline >... | reverse complement strand
AGATTGTTTCTACTTACAAAATTCTCTAACCAAGCTGCGAGGTATTTAATATCTGCATTAATACCAAAAAATAAGTCTCTATCGGGTTCTTTATCGTCCACTTTTAAGGTTCTCGAATACCCCGTATTTACAGGATTAACGTATAAAATATCTGCTACGTCTAAAATGGAATGGGGGTTATCTTTTAGTCCGTAAGGTTGCACGGGATAACCTTCGGCGCTAATGTTAAGAATTTTAGGCCCTGTATAAGCGATATGCATCCAAGCTGAAGCAGAGCCAGGTCCGCCATTAAAAGAAATGACTAAAGGTCTTTTGCTGTCTTCTTTCCCTTTCTTATTCTTTTTCTTGTAAAAAGTATAATGTAACGTGGCCATGGCCTTATGATCGCTGTTCCAAACGGGTTGCATCCCAGTAGTTGCGGTGTACTCTAAGTTGGAGCCATTGATTTTAGCCGAATGTTGCGTGATTATAGTGGTGTCAATGGGGATGGTAATTTCTTGAGCGGAAGTTGCAAATGAAAAAAGAACGAATAAAAAGGCTAACTTTTTGATACGCATAATGCTTTGTGTTTTGAGTTTGAAAATCTTAAAACTAATGAATTTTAAATAGTTAAAACGATGTAAATTGATATATTATTAACGCTTTTAAAAAGCACAAGTTCTACCTTGTAGGAAAACAAAACCAAAAACTATGTCTTTACTTACTATTATCTTAAATATTTTATTACCACCCTTAGCTGTATTCTTAAATCATGGTTTAGGAAATAAATTTCTTATCAGTTTACTCTTAACCCTTGTTGGATGGCTGCCAGGTGTAATTTATGCATTTTATGTAAATAGCTAATCCCTCAGTTGAATATATAGAAACCGCCCTTATTATTGGGGGCGGTTTTTTTTGTAATTGAATTCATTCAGACGGACTTGCTCCGGGGTTCTTAATTAAGAATTTTTTGTTTCTTAGAGGAAGACTTGAGAAAAAACCGTGTCAAAGAAAATGAAAGTTTCTTTGGCTTTTTTAATGGCTAAGTTTTCTTGCTCTAGGCTATAGTCTTTTTTGAGAATTTTACTAAAACTATTCCATTGCTTCATTTGTGCTCTATCTCCACTAAAGAAATTTGGTTGTGGAATGTCTTTTAAATTGTCACAAAGAGGTATGTTTTTTGCGATTTGCATTCCGCCAAGAGCAGATCCATCTACGACGTATTTTGCTCCCAAAGCCTCATACTGATTGTCTATAGAAAAAGAATCTTTAAATTTTACCAATTGCTTATCGATAAGCTTTGTATTGATTTTTAAAGCAGATAGATCCTTTAATAAAAGTTCATTTTTAAGGGGCTTTTCTAAGCTAAAAAATTCTTCTATTTTATGTTCACAAACCGCGTAAGCAATATAATTTTGAAGTAGTAATAGTTGATATTCATCTACTTTAATTTCATGTTCAATAATTAAATAAGCCAGGTTTTTCTCTTCTAGCTTTTCGTGAAGTTCGCTAGTGGCTTCTTTTAGTTTCTTTATCATCTTTAAGACTTATTTGCTCTATATTTTTTCGAATCTTGTACATGTTCTTTTTCTGCTCTTCATTATCATTGGTCATATCATCTATATAGCTGTAGATTTGGTTGACCGCAATTTTATTTTTTCTAATTTTATCTCTCAGTTCTACTTTTTCAATCATTTCAAAGGCGATTCTTTTCAAAAGAGGGCCCAATTTTTCTGATAGAGATTCCATATGTTTTTTTAACACATAACCAGAGGTTTCCGCAAGGATCGTGTTTTCTGCCAATTCTTCATCGTCTATCGATCCAGTAATAAAAATAAAAGGAATACTATCATCCACTTCTTTGATGATATTTAGAATGTCTAAGCCTGTACAGGTGGGTAAGTCATAATCTGAAAGCACTACATCTGGAATGTAATTTTGAAGTGCTTGAGCAGTGTCTTCTATGTTATCTACTACTTTTAACTCGAAATTCTCAACTATTTTTTTGAGATGACAAGTGATCAAATCGGCGTCTTCTTTAACGCCCTCAACCATTAAAATTCTAAGCTTTGTAGTGATCATAAAATTTAAACTTATTAATAATAATAATTGGATGAAATAGAATAGTATTTTGTGTAAAGGTAGTAAAGAAAGTAAATGTATACCCTGCTATGGTGTAAATCTCTAGTTTCAATTTGAGCCTATATAGAGATTTTTTAATGCAGTGGAAATCAATTTTAATGTAATTAATTTTACCTAGATTAGAAAATACATGATAGTAAATCCTTCAAAATGTATTTAAAATTGAAGCTAAAGAATTAAAATGGGTGTGCTTTTATTTCGCCTTTAATTTAAAGTAAAACGTACTTCCTACATCCACTTGCGATTCTACCCAAAGGCTTCCTTTATGCAAGGTCACAATTTTTTCTACGTGCGCTAGACCCACTCCGGTTCCTTCATATTTCTCTTGCGTAGGTGCGCGATTAAAAATCGTAAAGATATTTTTTTGGTCTTCTTTAGAAATTCCTATTCCGTTATCCATAATGGAGAATATATAATATTCAGCTTCTCTAAACGCAGAAATTCTAACTTCGGGTTGTTTGTCTTTTGCTTTGTATTTCAGAGAGTTGCTTATTAAATTCTGAAAAAGCAATCGGAGATCTACCTCATAGCCTTTAATTTTTGGAAGATTCCCAGCATATATTTTGGCTTGAGTTTCTTTAATTCGCTTACCTAAATCGTATTTAACAATTTCAACAATTTCCTTGGTGTCTACCAGTTGTTTTTTAGTGCCTCTTCCAATTCTAGAGTGTTCTAATAAAGCTTTTATTTGCTGAGAAAGTCGATCTGATGCTTGATCAATATAAGAGATATATTCTCGCCCCTTATCATCTAACCTGTCTCCGTAAATCTTTCCTAAAATATCGCTTCCAAATTTAATCGTAGCTAATGGTTCTTGTAAATCGTGGGAACAAATAGAGACAAATTGTTCTAAATCTTTATTGACACGCTCTAAGTCTGCTTTTTGTTTACTTAAATTCTTTTGAGCCTCTTTTAATTCAGAAACATCTACACACGTAAAACGATTGCTAATGCCGTTCCCATGTTCATCCAGCTCAACTGTAGAACTCATCATAATGGGAATAATATCTCCATTTTTGGTAAGCATTTCTAACTCTACATTTTTTAACTCTCCTTTTTCTCGAAAAACCTTTCCCAGTTTTAAGGCTTTTAATTGCGCCTCATCTTCATAAAGATCATACATATTAGAACCAATGATCTCTTCTTTAGATTCGTACCCTAATCTTTCTATCGCTTCTAAATTGCATTGAACTATTTTTGAGGTTTCAGGATCTACGCTAAAATGCATCACGGGATCTTCTTCATAAAAAGACTTGAATCTCTTTTCACTCGCTACCAATTTATCTTTAGCATCTTGGAGGGATTCAATATCTACAAACGTAATTACAATACCTTCTGGGGTATCATGAGAATTGATAAAAGCAGAAATTCGTTGCAGATAGTTTTTACCTTCTTTAGAGACAATATTTCTTTGCATCGTCTTACCGGTTTTAAGCACTTTCTTACACCGGTTAATCAAAGTATTGCGCCTTTGAAGTCCAAAACTATTCGTAAAATTATCAATAGGTCTTCCTACATCTGAAGGAATAAGACTAAAATGCTTCTGAATCGCAGGCGTAAACTTTCTAATTTTTAACTCCTTATCGAGAAAAATCGTACCTATTTCTGTGCTCTCCAACAGATTATTCATATCGGCATTTAGCTCGGCTAAGTCCTCTATTTTTTGAACATTCTCGGCATTAACGGTATTGATCTCTTCATTAACGCTCTGTAATTTTTCATTGGTGCTTTGTAGCTCTTCGTTAGAGGCTAAAAGTTCTTCATTGGCAGATTGTAATTCTTCATTACTCGTTTCAATCTCTTCAAGAGAAGTTTTTAGTTCTTCTTTCGTTTTATTTAATTCCTCCTCTAGTTCATTAATATAATCTTTATGTCTACTAGAAGTCGTAAGGGTAGAGGCTTTGTCAAACTTAGAATAATCTACTTCCTTTTCAATAAAAGTAATGGTAAAATTAAGCTCTGAATCTAAATCGTTTTCACGGAAGGGTTTAACGAAAATATTGAGAGCTTTTTTTTCTTCGCTTTCTTGGTAGAAAGCATTTTTATAAACAATCTCTTGATTGGTTTTTACCGCTTTTCTTACGCTAGATAGAATGATAGGTTTTAACTCTTCCCCAAGCATATCTAATAGGTTAACTGAAAATCCCTGAGTAGGAAGGTTGGCGTATTTTCTAAATTCGCCAATGGCTTTTAATATGTTGTAATCCTCATCTATAAACACACTTGCGCTCCCAAAATAATCTAACACAGTTTGGTTGAAGTTTTCTAAGAAACGTCTTTTTCTAGTATTCATTCTAATTGGCCTTTCTTGAACCCTTTGTTTTTTTAAAGGATGAATTGTATTGGTGGAAGTTTTTAAGGTCTCTGTCCTTAATCTTCGTCTAGGAGAGGTATTTCTAAATATTTTCCACTTGCGGCTAATTGCTTCAAAATTCTCGCGATGTGTCTGAATGCTTTCACTGGTTCCTAAGACTAAAAATCCGTCTTCTTTGAGTCCGTAATGAAGAACATTTAAAGCTTTTTGCTGAATACTTGACTGAAAATAAATCAGTAAGTTTCTACACAAAACCATGTCCATATTGCTAAAGGGCGGATTCTTGATAATATTGTGTTTGGAGAAAATAACCATTTTACGGAGTTTCTCTATCACTTGATACCCATTGGTGGAATATGAAAAGTACTTTTGAAGCAAGAACGGTTCTATATCTGCGATGATGCTGTCGTTATAAGTCGCATTACTGCCTATGTCAAGATGGTCTTCAGCAATATCTGTGGCAAAAATTTTAACTTCTATATCTTTCTCTTGATGCTCTAACTCTTCATGAATAAGTATGGCTAGAGAGTAAGCTTCTTCTCCCGTGCTGCAAGCAACATCCCAAATTTTTAGGGTATCACCTTCCTCGGTTTTAGCAATTAACTCGGGAATTACCTGCTCTTTCAATATTTCCCAGACTTCTGTATCTCTAAAAAACTTGGTCACTCCAATTAAAAACTCTCTTGCTAAACAATTGATTTCTTTTTCATCAGATATTAGAAAAGAAAAATACTCGTCGAAAGAAGCACATTTACAAACATGTATTCTACGAAGTAATCTTCTAGAGAGTGTAGAATATTTATATTCCGTAAAGTCTAAACCAATCGTGTGATCTACTAACTGTAAAATTTTAGACAAGATGGCTTTATTATAACTTACCTCCCTATCTTCATTTAATTGGAGAGACTGTGAAGCTTTTATAAGGCTTTTAATTTCCTCGCCCATATCTTCCACAGGTAAGATATAATCTACTAACCCAGTGCTAATAGCACTTTTGGGCATTCCGTCAAATTTAGATTGGGTAGGTTCCTGCACCATAACTACACCATTATGCTCTTTTATGGACTTAATACCATTAGTTCCATCACTACCGGTTCCGCTTAAAATAATAGCAATCGCCTTTTCTTTTTTATAGGGAGCTAAAGACTCTAAGAAAATGTCTATAAGTAAATTTAATTTTTGATTTTTAGGTTTTTCTAATAGGTGAAGTCTTCCTTTATTCAAAACTAAATTGTTTGCAGGCGGGATTAAATAAATGTGACCGGGTAAGATTTCACAATTATCTTCAATCTTCTTAATCTTAAGTGAGGTAGACTTAGCAAGAAGTTCTCCCATCATGCTTTTGTAATCGGGAGATAGATGCTGAATAACAATATAGCTATTGCGATCGTTTTTAGGTAAATTAGTAAAAAACAGTTTTAAAGCCTCAAGGCCTCCCGCACTTGCCCCAATAGCAATAATATGTTGATCTAAGGCCTCACTGGATTTAATAATATTTTTGGTCATTTCAAAAATAGGGTTGATATAAAATCGTTAAAGATACTAATTTTCCATCTGACAACTTTAGCTCGAATGCATTTAAGAATAACACATAAGCGATACTTTTTTACAAGTTTGGGTTTTTTTAAAAACAATTACTGCTTAGGAATATGTTTATTTACTAAGTTTATGTATTCTTTTTTAGCCTGCTTTCGAGTCAAGCTTTTTACTTGAAAAATGGCATTCATCTTAAAAGCCGAGATGAGTTGTTCATCATCTGGATTTCCTATATTATAGAAGGTAGAGTCATTGGTAGCTCTTTTATAGTAAGCATAAAAATGAAGCATTAAGTCGGGCGGGAAACGTAGTTTGGTGTGGGTAGCTGTTTCGTAAGCTTCTTGAAATTCTTTTTCTAGAGAAGTGCTGTTATCCATAGCTTATTTTTTTGCAATGATACTTACTCCACCTTTTACTTTTTGATTCAACTTTACGTTGAGTTTTGTGTTTAAAGGAAGATATAAATCTACACGAGAACCAAATTTTATAAATCCGCTGTCTTCACCTTGCTTAGCTTTATCGCCAACATTAGCATAATTCACAATTCGTTTTGCAAGTGCTCCAGCTACTTGTCTATATAAGATTTCTCCAAATATTTTACTCTTAACCACGACCGTAGTTCGCTCGTTTTCTTCACTTGACTTAGGGTGCCAAGCGACTAAATATTTTCCTGTGTGATATTTGCTGTAGGCAACTATTCCGTTAACGGGATATCTCGTGACGTGCACATTAATAGGAGACATAAATACAGAAACTTGTAATCTTTTTTCATTAAAATATTCTTTTTCAAATACCTCTTCAATGACCACAACCTTTCCATCTACGGGAGATACAATGCTAGAATCACTTACGATTGTTTTTCTATTCGGATTTCTAAAAAACTGAACGATAAGCAAGAAAAAAACAGCCGAAACTATTAAAATCGTGCTTTGTAGCCATAGGGGGTTGATAAAGTTATAGCTTATCACGTTAATGATTAAAAAAGCTAATAATGAAAATCCTAATATTTTATAACCTTCTTTATGGAACATAATTTATATAAAAAGTAAATAAGTATAAACAAAAGTACTCGCAAACAACACACTATCCAAACGATCTAACAATCCTCCATGTCCTGGCATAATTGCACCGCTATCCTTAACCTTTGCCTGTCTTTTTAGTCTAGACTGAATTAAGTCACCGTAAGTTCCAAAGATACTTACCAATATGCTAAGAATAATCCATTCTGCGTAGGTAAAAATAGGAATATAAAGTGAAATAACATAACCGGCTGCAATGCTAAAAAATAAACCTCCTAAGAAACCTTCTATAGTTTTGTTGGGAGACACCCGCTCGAACAGTTTGTTTCTACCAAAATTTTTGCCCACTAAATAGGCAAAAGTATCATTAACCCAAATGAGAATAAAGATGGCAATGATCCACTCTGGTTGGTATTCACCATGCTCATCAAAAGGGATTAGCGTTATAAATATGAAAGAAGCAATGAGGTAAAAGATAACCACAATGTATTTCTTTTCTTGAAAGAGTGGAATTTTTCTTACGATGATGAGATCTCTTAACAGTAAAACCTTCACCAATAAAGTGAGAACTAAAAGGATATTTAGTGCATAAACATTAAGCTTAAAGATGCTGAAAAAAGCAAAAAATCCAATTAGTAAAGCGTAAGAAAGATAACTATTTAATTTGAGAAGCTTTTGAAGTTCATTTACGCATATAAGTCCAAAGATTAGAAATAAACCCCAAAAGGTAAACTTAGATACGAGAACGGCCGCAATTAATATAACAATGTATAAGACCCCAGATAAAGTCCTCTTTAAGGTTTCTTTCATACTATAAGTCTTCTAATAGCAGCAAATATAAATTTTTAGAAGGACTACCGTAGCTCATAAAGTCACTTTCTTTTTTATCTTCAAAAGTTTTGATGGTAGTAATATTAGAAGGAATCTTATTCTTGCTTTTATTTTTAATGCCTCTTAAACCTTCTCCTATCGTGTCTATAAGCTGACTTGTAGCTGCGAGGATAATAAAATCGTGAGGAAGTTCATTTAACTTTTTCTCTCCTATTTGGTTAGAAGAAATTAATAGAGCGCCGGTGTTAGCAATTAAATATTCGCAAGTAGAAAGAAAGAAGTTTGACGTAGAACTTTTATTATATTCTAATCCAAAATCCTTAAAAGTATCTTTTAAGTTTTCATCAAAGCAGCAAACAGGGGATCCTTCACCCTCCCATTCATTTTCTTTGAGTATGGAATGAAAGGTTTCTAACATTTCCTCTTTATTGCTACAATACAAGAATTTACCCCCATTCTTTTTAAAATTAACCATAAAGTTCTCGTCGGTAGGTAGTTTCTCCTCCGGCATGAATTTGCTCTGGTCTTTTTGATTAGAATTCTCCTCTTTTTCTGATCTAAATTTGAATCCTAAAATTTTACTAAATATACTCATATTCAGTGATGGGGTAAATAAATTAATGATGCTTAAGACCAAAGATAAAAAATATAGATTTAGTCTCGAGACTAAATCTATGTTTTTTAGGATTCTAAATTATTCTTTTCTTCAATACTATCTTCCTTAGCGGAAAATACCTCGGCAGATGGAGTTTCTTTCCCTTTCTTATTATCGAATGGACGGTCTCCAAAAATACGCTGTAAATCGTCTTTAAAAATTACTTCCTTGTCCAATAAGATGTCAGCTAACTGCGTAAGCTTATCTTTATGTTCTGTCAATAAATCTACTGCTCTTTTATATTGTTCTTCAATCATGTTAGAGATCTCCTTATCGATTAATTCAGAAGTCTTCTCACTGTATGGTTTTGTGAAGTTATATTCATTTTGCCCTGAAGAATCATAAAAAGTAAGGTTACCAACTTTTTCATTAAGACCATAGATGGTCACCATAGCTCTTGCCTGCTTGGTTACTTTTTCTAAATCACTTAAAGCTCCTGTTGAAATCTTGTCAAAGATCACTTTTTCTGCAGCTCTTCCACCCATTGTGGCACACATTTCGTCCAACATTTGTTCGGTACGAACAATAAGTCTTTCTGCTGGCAAATACCAAGCTGCTCCTAATGATTGTCCTCTAGGTACAATAGTCACTTTCACTAATGGAGCTGCATGTTCTAGCATCCAACTTACGGTAGCGTGACCCGCTTCGTGATAAGCAATGGCTTTTTTCTCGTCTGGAGTAATAATTTTATTTTTCTTCTCTAAGCCACCTACAATTCTATCTACAGCATCTAAGAAATCTTGTTTCCCTACGGCTTTATTTCCTTTTCTGGCAGCAATTAAAGCTGCTTCATTACAAACATTGGCGATATCTGCTCCAGAGAAACCCGGAGTTTGTTTTGCCAAGAATTCGGTGTCCAGTTCGTCCGCTATTGTTTTGAGTGGTCTCAAATGAACTTCAAAAATTTCTTCCCGCTCTCTAATGTCTGGTAAATCAACATAAATTTGTCTGTCAAAACGTCCTGCTCTCATCAACGCCTTATCAAGAACGTCTGCACGGTTGGTGGCACCAATAACAATTACATTGGAATTTGTACCAAAACCATCCATTTCTGTCAGTAATTGATTAAGCGTGTTTTCTCTTTCATCGTTAGATCCACCTAAGTTTGATTTTCCTCTTGCTCTACCAATGGCATCAATCTCATCAATAAAAATAATAGACGGTGACTTCTCTTTGGCTTGTTTAAATAAATCTCTTACACGAGAAGCTCCAACACCCACAAACATCTCTACAAAATCTGATCCCGAAAGTGAGTAGAAAGGTACTTTTGCTTCTCCTGCTACGGCTTTTGCTAATAATGTTTTTCCTGTCCCTGGAGGCCCTACTAATAAAGCTCCTTTAGGTATTTTTCCTCCTAGAGCGGTATATTTTTCTGGTTGTTTTAGGAAATCTACGATTTCTTGCACTTCTTCTTTTGCACCTTGTAGGCCGGCTACATCTTTAAATGAAGCCTTAACATCTGTATTCTTGTCAAAGAGTTTTGCTTTAGATTTCCCTATATTAAACAGTTGTCCTCCAGCTCCGCCGCCGCCGCCGCTCATTTTTTTCATAATAAAAATCCAAACTCCAATAATTAGGATAAAAGGAAGAAGAGACCAAATAAGGTCTCCCCAAACATCAGAATGGGTTTCGTTTATTCTTATGGTATTTAGATCGTACTCGTTTTTTATTTCATCAAAATCGTTTTCAAAATTTTGAAGATCTCCGAGTTCAAACGTATAATTGGCAGTTTCCCCAGAAGGAAGAAATTCTTTTTCCTCGTTTTTTTTATGTTTAGGAAGCTGTTCTGCTTTTTCAGTTAGGTAAACATTGGCGGTTCTTTTATTGATGACCACCACTTTTTCTACTTCGCCTTCTTTTAAGAAAGATTCAAATTCGGCAATATTAGTTTTGGCAGGTTCATTAAAATTACTTCCGCTAAAAAAATTGATTCCTAAAAAGATAAGTATAATTCCTGCATAAATCCAATACGAATTGAATTTAGGCTTTTTACCGCCTTCCGGCTTTTTTTTGTCTTGTTGCTTAGCCATTATGTGTAGGTGCTAGTAATTTAGTAATTTGTTTGTATAGTGGTAGATTTGGCGTCTCCCCAAAGTCCTTCGATATCGTAAAATTCTCTAATGTGTTTTTGAAAAACGTGAACTACAACATTAACGTAGTCAATAAGGACCCATTCAGCATTTTCAGCACCTTCCACGTGCCAAGGCTTGTCTTTTAAAGATTTGCTTACTCCTTTTTGAACAGAGTTTACAATAGCGTTAACTTGGGTGTTGGAGGTACCATTACAAATTACAAAATAGTCACAAACCGTATTTTCAATCTCGCGAAGATCTAGTATTCTAATGTCATTACCCTTAAGATCTTCAATACCTTTTATGATTTGAGTTAAGAGTAGGTCTGTGTTATTTTCAGTTTTTATCATTAAATTTATTTGTTTTTTGCAAAGTTATTATTTTTTGCTCTTCTTTTGCATTGTTAACAAAAACTTATCGTTCTATTTTCAACACTTTTTTTATGAAGAGTATCAAAGTCCATACCACCCCATCTACTAATATTTATTTACGTGAGTTATATCGAGCTAATCCCACTATACAAAACTGTTATGTGGTCGCCGAGAATCAAACTCAAGGAAGAGGACAAAGGGGCGCTAATTGGAGCTCAGAAAAAGGTAAGAACCTTACCTTTAGCGTGCTCTTAAGCGATTTGAATCTAAAAATAGAAAACCAGTTTAAGCTAAGTGCTATTACTTCTTTGGCTGTTTTAAAAGTGTTAAAGCAACTGGGGATTCTTAATTTGAAGGTAAAATGGCCTAACGACATATTGGCAGATAGTTTTAAAGTTTGTGGAGTGCTCATTGAAAACATCTTTAGTAATCAAAAAATTAACACTGCGATTATTGGAGTAGGGCTCAATGTGAACCAAATTAATCTTGATTCTACGTATCGGGCTTCTTCCTTAAAAGAGCTTACGGGTGTGCATTATGATTTAGATAATGTACTTAAGCAATTGGTGCGACAGATAGAAAAAGATATGTATGAACTTTTACCTTATTCGCATGAAACGATTTTAGAGATGTACCACGAACATTTGTTTAGAATCGAAAAACCTTCTACATTTCAATTTCCCAATGGAGAACGAACCACTGGAATCATAAAAAGAGTCTCTAATCAAGGTTTGCTAGAAATCTTGTTTGAAGACGAGAAGCTCAACTCTTTTGAAATCAAAGAAATTAAACTGCTTTATTAAAGCTTAGCCATATTCTGACTCAGCGCATTAATAAAGTTTTTTAAAGGGATTTTGATCATCATCGCCATCATGGCATTAAACTCTCCTTCAAAAACAAGTTGAACTTCGCTTTCTGCGGAAGTGATTTCAGCAATATTGGCGGTAAGGGTAAACGGAAGCTTTTCACTTCTAGCACCTAAAATTACTTGATTGCAAGGGGTGGTTTCTTTGATAAGAAGTTTAATTTCTGGCATTCCTTTTAATTGGAATAAAAAACTATCCTCGCCCTTTACCTCAAACTTCTGTATGGAGTCGGGCATAATGGTTTCGTAATTCTTTACTTCGGTAAGAAAGTGGAACAATTCTTCCTGACTTTTATTTACTTTATTTTTTTCGCTTTCTAAATGCATTATTATGATTTTGGACTCCAGGTTGAAGGATTGTTTCTCCAGTCCTGAAGGGTTTCTAACTCTTTTGTGTTTAAATAATTGGTTTCATAAGCTTGCTCTATAAGGGCAGAGTAGTCGCTTAAAGTATGCACTTCTAGATGTTCTTTTTCAAAATTTTCTTTTGTTACATCAAAGCCATAAGAGAAAATGGCAAGCATTCCTTTTACATTGCAATTTGCGTTTTTTAATGCTTTTACCGCGTTAAGACTACTTTTTCCTGTACTAATTAAGTCTTCAATAACCACGACACTTTGTCCACCTTCTAAATGTCCTTCAATTTGGTTTTGTCTTCCGTGTTCTTTAGCTTCAGGTCTTACGTACACAAATGGAACTCCCAAGTATTCGGCAACTAACATGCCAATACCTATGGCTCCTGTTGCTACGCCAGCAATCACATCGGCTTTACCGTATATTTTCTCTACCTGTTTAGCCATATGGTCTCTTACAAAGTTACGAATGGGCGGATAAGATAAAATAATTCGGTTGTCGCAGTAGATTGGTGACTTCCATCCACTAGACCATGTAAAAGGTTCTTGTGGGTTTAATTTAATTGCCTTAATTTGCAACAGTAATTCAGCTGTTTTTTTGGCGGTTTCTTTATCTAAAATCATTCTGTAAATGTATAAAGTTTTTGTAAATGATATTCCATTAATTCTTTCAACAGAGAAAGATATAGGAAATCAATATACGTCTATCCCAATTAAAACGGCGAAGATAAAACGTATTATTAAAAAAGTAAGTAAAGGAGAGCTTTTTTATGTAAATCTTTATCACGAAAATGAAGAAAAGCTTCTTGAAATCCTAAAAGATAAATTAAAAACTATTGTTGCAGGTGGCGGAATGGTTTACAATCAAAAGGGGGAAATCTTGTTTATAAAACGTAATGGAAGGTGGGATTTACCCAAAGGTAAGGCAGAAGACGGGGAAACCATTGAGCAAACATCTATACGCGAAGTAGAGGAGGAGACCCTTGTAGAAGGCTTAGAAATCACCAAGTTTCTCCAAG
>Ga0209414_1001071_pt1 | contig 13176 bp, 9 predicted proteins | sample LakVidmifraction_4_FD_181154 | JGI IMG/M metagenome (GOLD analysis project Ga0209414, IMG submission 181154) | Hypersaline microbial communities from Lake Vida, Antarctica - Brine Hole Two &gt;0.2 micron (SPAdes) (version 2) | ecosystem: Environmental > Aquatic > Non-marine Saline and Alkaline >... | reverse complement strand
TCGTCGGCCTGCTTTTGCGCCAAATTTAACTGCACCGGCTGCAAGTGCGAACAAAGTGTCGTCCTTACCGCGGCCAACGTTTACTCCCGGGTGGAAGTGAGTGCCGCGCTGGCGAACAATAATTTCGCCGGCATTTACTGCCTGGCCGTCGTGACGCTTCACGCCCAAACGCTGAGAGTTCGAGTCGCGCCCGTTACGTGTGGAGCTAACTCCCTTTTTGGATGCCATTGTCTAACTCCTAGTTACTTGATCTCTGTGACCTGGACGCGGGTCAGGTCTTGACGGTGACCCTGACGCTTCTTGTATCCGGTCTTGTTCTTGTATTTTTGAATCGAAATCTTTGGGCCACGCAACTGGTCCATGACCTCTGCAACAACCTTGACTTTGGACAGAGCCTGAGAGTCGGAGGTGACCTTGTCACCATCAACCAACAAAACAGCTGGTAACTCGATTGAGCCTGAAGACTCTTTGATGCGGTTCATGGTCACGATGGTGCCGACCTCAACCTTTTCTTGGCGTCCACCAGCTCGAACAATTGCGTAAACCACTTTATGACCTAACTATTAGGGAAAAACTTGTTGAACCACAGAACGTGAGCAACAGCATCGAAGTTTAGCAAATAAACCACGACGGAGCAACACACTAACGAGTTTTACTCGCTTGTTTTTACCAACTTGCCGGCTGATGTTGCGCGTCGACGCTTTGGTTTCGGCGTGTTCTCAGCTTCTGGGAGCGAATCAAGAACAGCGTTTAAGAGTTCTGCATTGCCCTCCGGCTCCTTTTTAGCCTCGAGAACCGCTTCATCGCTTGAGTGTCCGGCTCCGGCAATCTGGTTCACTACGTTCTTGAATGCATCAGCCTGCTCAGCGGTCACAATTTTCTTTACAACCGTTGGCTTGGCCTTCTCTTTTTTCTTGGTTCGCTTGTTCTCGGAGACCTCTGGCATCTTAAATCTTGGCTCGTCATGAACAACCACACCCCTACCGGCACAGGAATCACAGGGCTCGGAGAAAGTTTCTAGTAGACCTAGGCCAATTTTTTTGCGGGTCATTTGGACAAGGCCAAGGGAGGTGATTTCGCCAACCTGGTTCTTGGTTCTGTCCCTCGATAGGCATTCTAAAAGTCGCCTTCGGACCAATTCCTGGTTGGACTCTTGAATCATGTCGATAAAGTCAACGACGATGATGCCACCGATGTCCCGGAGTCTTAGCTGGCGGACTAGTTCTTCTGCTGCCTCGAGGTTGTTCTTGGTGACTGTCTCTTCCAGGTTTCCACCGGATCCAATGAATTTTCCGGTGTTCACATCTACAACCGTCATGGCTTCGGTGCGATCGATTACCAGGGAGCCTCCGGAGGGAAGGAAAACCTTCCTGTCCAAGGCCTTGATGATTTGATCACCAAGTCGGTAACTATCAAACACATCTTCGTCCGAATCGTATTGAACCAAGCGCTCAATCAGTTCTGGCGCTACAGACTCGAGATACTGCCTGATTGTTGCAAGAGAATCTTCGCCAGACACGACTAAATCAGTGAAGTCCTCGTTGAACACATCGCGAATAATCTTTACTAACAGGTCAGGTTCACTGTGAAGGAGTGTTGGCGCCTTACCCTTTGCTACCTCGCTGTTAATGTTCTCCCACTGCATCTTGAGTCTCTCGACATCTAGAGTGAGCTGATCCTCGGTAGCACCCTCAGCAGCAGTCCTGACGATTACCCCGGCATCTTCTGGAAGTGCGTGCTTCAAAATTTGCTTCAGGCGCTGTCTTTCGCCCTCTGGTAACTTCCTTGAAATACCGGACATGTTACCGCCGGGAACGTAGACCAAGAAGCGTCCAGGAAGTGAGATTTGCGAAGTGAGTCTTGCCCCTTTTTGTCCAACTGGGTCCTTGGTTACTTGAACCAAAACCTGATCGCCAGACTTAAGCGCAAGCTCGATCCTTCTTGGTTGATTGCCAGTTTCGGCAGCGTCCCAGTCGACTTCACCTGAATACAGAACGGCGTTTCGACCGCGTCCAATGTCAACAAACGCAGCCTCCATGGATGGAAGTACGTTCTGAACCTTGCCAAGATAAACGTTTCCGATCAGGGATCCGCCCTGACTCTCCGCTACATAATGCTCTACCAGGAGACCGTCCTCTAGAACGCCAATTTGAACCCGGGCATCCTTTTCACGAACAACCATTCGGCGATCAACAGATTCTCTTCTTGCCAAAAACTCGGACTCAGTGACCGCAGTCCTGCGTCTACCGGTGTCTCTAGAATCCTTGCGTCGCTGGCGCTTAGCGGCAACTCTGGTTGAACCAGAATCCTTTTCTTCGGCCGGCTCATCAGTGTTCTTTTGATTACTTGCGCCCTCAGGCTTAGTTCGTTGCTTGGTCCTCGTCGGAGCAGACCTCTTGGGGGCTTCGGCAGTCTCTTCTTCAGCAAGCTTGCCGCTTCGCAGGTTTACCTTCGGAGTTGGGAGATCTGGGGCCTGAAAAATGAGCTGAATGCTTACTGGTTTTTTCGGCTCTTCTTTTTTGCTGACAACTTTTTTTGGAGCTACTTTTTTCTCGACTACCTTTTTGTCAGCGACCTTCTTTGGCGCTTCTTGTTCTGGAGTTTCGTTTTTTTCAGCCACTTATGCCTTTGTAGCCCTTAGGTTCACACCCTCCAGGCCTGTTCTAGTGATTCGAGCCTCGACCGGAATCTAATTCTTATTCTTCGGGGCATATCGCTCGCCGAAAAAAATCGTTGATGTAAGTGTGAATACATCTCTTGGAAGTATGACATGAGTTGTTACCAAAATGGGATAATTCAAGCATGCTATTTCCAATTGCCCTTATCTCAATGGGCGTGATGGGCTGGATCGCCAGCTTCGGCTTGACTCTAGAGCGACTTCACATTGCCGAAAACCCAGCCGCAAGCACCTCTTGCGACATCTCTCCGATCCTTAGCTGCAAGTCAGTGATGCTCAGCGAGCAGGCAGCACTGCTGGGTTTCCCCAACCCGCTAATCGGGCTAGCGGCTTTCGTCGCACCAATTCTGGTCGGCATGGCAATTTTGGCCGGAGCAAAGTTTGCACCCTGGTTCTGGCGGCTATTTCTGCTAGGGCACGTGTTTGCCGTTGGGTTTGTGGTTTGGCTATTTGGCCAGTCTGCCTATGTAATCGGCTCGCTGTGTATCTACTGCATGGTGGCCTGGGCGGCAACTATTCCGCTGTTCTGGATGGTTTTAGGTAAAACGATGAAAGATGGACATCTGGGTAAGAACGAAAGACTCGGAGAGTTCGGTTACTCTTGGAGCTGGGTCTTTACCCTAATGAGCTACCTAATCTTGGGAGTCTTGGTCCTGATTCAGTTCTGGGACTACTGGATAACCCTCATTTAGCCTCAGCTAAATCAATGTCTTGGCTATTAACTAAACCAAAGAGCGAGCTCTTTTGCGGCGCTTTCTTCTGAGTCTGAGCCGTGAACTAGGTTCTGAACAACCTTCGTCCCCCAATCTCTACCCAGGTCGCCGCGGATCGTCCCTGGCGCTGCAAGTGTTGGTTCGGTCGAGCCCGCAAGTGATCTGAATCCTTCGATAACGCGCTGTCCCTCAAGAGCAATCGCCACGACAGGACCGGAGAGCATGAACTCCATGAGTGGCTCATAGAAAACTTTGCCCTGGTGCTCAAGGTAGTGCTGCGCAAGCAGCTCTCTTGATGGTTCGAGCTTTGAAAGCTTTGCAACCACGTAGCCTTTTTGCTCGCAGCGACGAATAATTTCGCCGATTAGATTGCGACCAACTGCGTCTGGCTTACATAGAACTAGTGTCTGCATTTGGATCCTTTTCATTCAGCTTTTCATAATTTTCTCGTGCTTTGTCTATTGTGCCACCGGCGATCATTGCCCAAATCCACATTCCAGCGACCATCGAACCAATCACGAACATGCCCCAGAGCCAGAAACCAGATGCCAAAACCGCAACCTGGATTGCCCAGCCCAAGTAGTAGCCCCAAGGTTTTGACAGCAGTGCCGGCGTAAGAATGCAAAGCAGTGCAACCGTCAGCCCAATGGCCCAAATAACCTCAACCCGCGGCAAGTTAGGGCTGACATCAGCGGCTTTCAGGCCGAAAGCAGTCAAGGTAGCGAAGAAAACCACAAAGGCTTCGAAGCTAAGTGCGATTGACCCCAGTGCTCGTTTTGAAGACCTTTTACTCAACGTGATCCTTATCTTGATTGCTGATGTCTAAATTTTCTAGCTGAAGCTTTTCAAGAACTGCTCCGACTAGGTAAAGCGACCCAGTAACAAAAACAGGTCTTTCGCTGCTGGCTCCAAGCTTAATTGCCTGTTGGTAGGCGGACCAGAAATCTGGAACTATCTCATCGACATTCAAGCCTTCATCGGAAAAACTTCTCGCCAGCTCAGATGCCACCATTCCCCGGTCCCCTGGTGCTGAGGTAACTATCAGATGATCGAACACTCCGATTAGCTCTTGAGCCGACGACTGGATATCTTTTTCCCGAAGCATCCCAACAACTCCGATTGCCTTTGGTGCACCAAAGTGCCACTGAATCGAGTTTCTGAGGCTTACGAGCCCAGCTGGGTTATGAGCTCCATCTATCACTACTAGGGGCTCCTTGCTTATGACCTGGAGTCGGCCGGGCGTGAGAGAGTCTGCAAGAGCGCTTCTGAGCACCTCATCTGCAAGTGCTCTTCCGAGAAAAGCCTCAGTGACAACAATCGCAGTCGCTGCGTTCTCAGCTTGGTGTTGGCCAATAATGGGAATCCAAAGCTCTGGATATTCCGCCCAGATTCCTTTGACGCTGAACCTGGTTCCGAAGCCATCGGGGCTAATTTCCGAGTAGCCAAACTCATCGCCCGCCATATAAATCTCCTGGGCAGCCCGGGCCCGCAAGATGGCTGCCACTGATGGCTGCTGGAAGCTTGAAACGACGAGGGAATTGGGCTTGGTGATACCGGCCTTGGTTTGTGCAATCTCTTCTACTGTGTCACCCAGGGTAACTCGGTGGTCAAGATCTATCGAAGTGAAGACGGCAACCTCGGCATCCGCAACATTTGTGGCATCCCATTCGCCGCCGATGCCAACCTCTAAGACCAGAACGTCAATCGGGGCATCCGAGAACACATGAAAAGCCAGAGCAGTGAATGCTTCGAAGAAAGTAAGCGGTCCTTCACCCTTTTCCAGTAACTCCTGATCAACAAGCTCGAATAGGACCACATTCTCCTGATATGCCTCGATGATCAGCTGATCTTCAACTGGATCGCCATCGAGGGCAATGCGCTCATTGAAGGACACCAAATGCGGGCTGGTGAGCCTGCCGGTTCTAAGTCCGTGTTCTCTGAGTAGTCGCTCAATAATTCTTGCTGTGGAGCTCTTGCCGTTGGTTCCGGTGATGTGAATTATTTTGTAATTGTGTTGCGGGTTGCCCATCATCTCGACCAAGTGCCTGGTCGGTTCTAGTCGCGGCCGGATTTGGTTTTCGGGCTTCCTCGCGTACAGCGCGGCGAGCACCTCATCAAGAGATTCTGGTTGGTTATCCGACATCACTTTTTAGCCAAAGTTATTTCGATTGCACCAGTCTCCCCAACTGATAGCGGCGTAGCCGCTTGCCCTGCAAGAATCTCGATATCGCTGGCCAAAGTTTCCGAAGCAATGAGCTCCGAATGAGTTTCCAGTGCAACTACCGAATCTTCGTCGGCAACAAGCTTGAGCGAAATGCGATCCGAAACATCCAGCCCAAAATCTTTTCTTGCCTGCTGGACATGCCGAATAGTGTCTCTGGCCAGGCCTTCTGCCTTTAGGTCTTGGGTAAGTCGAGTGTCAAGAAGAATGAATCCGGAGCTGGTAACGCCGACGATGTAATCGCTGGATTCATTGTCCGCCACCAAAGTCAGTTCGTACTCAGGCTCGAGAAGTATGGTTCCATCTACAAAAACACCGTCAGAAAGCTGTTCCCAGTTACCGGACTTAGCTTGACCAATGATGCGTTGGACGTCTTTGCCAACCCTTGGGCCTAGTGCTCTAGCGTTAACCGACAGTGCGAGCTTTAGGCCAAAGCTTGCCGACGCTTCTGGTGTCGCCTCAACGATGTCTACCGCCTTCACGTTGAGCTCATCAGCCAGTAGCTCCGCATAGTCACGCAGGGTTTCAGAATCGGTCACGGCAACGGTGATTTTTGCAAGTGGTTGCCTCACTCGAAGCCCGGCTGACTTTCTCAAGGAGAGGCCCACCGAAGCCGCATCACGGATTGCATCCATGTCCTTGACCAGCTGGGCATCTTGAACAAACTCATCTGCCTCTGGCCAGCTTTCGAGGTGGACGGAGCGTCCGGCGGTAAGCCCGCGCCACATTTCCTCCGCTACCAATGGCAGCATTGGAGCTACCACCCTAAATGCCGCTTCTAGAACGGTGTAGAGCGTGTCAAAAGCATCTTTATCGCCTTCCCAAAAGCGATCTCTTGAGCGCCTGATGTACCAGTTGGTCAAGACCTCGGCGAAGTCGCGCACCTTGGCAGAGGCCGCAAAGCTATCAAATACGTCAAGGTCCGCCGTCACCGAATCAATAAGCTCGCGAGTTTTTGCCAAAATATAACGGTCCAGTAGCTGAGTTGAAGCCATCGAGGGGCTCGCGGTGTAATGGGCAGCATTGGCATAAAGCGCGAAGAAGTAATAGCTGTTCCATAGTGGCAGCAGAGCTTGACGAACACCCTCGCGAATGCCTTGCTCGGTAACTGAGATGTTTCCGCCGCGAAGAATCGGGCTTGACATCAAAAACCACCTCATAGCATCCGAGCCATCACGATCAAACACTTCATTGACATCCGGATAGTTTCGAAGCGACTTGGACATCTTCTGCCCGTCTTTACCCAAGACAATGCCGTGGCTCACAGCATTCTTGAAAGCCGGACGGTCAAATAGTGCAGTGGACAGCACGTGCAACGTGTAAAACCAACCCTTAGTTTGCCCGACATACTCCACGATGAAGTCCCCTGGAAAATGAGAGTCAAACCAATCCTGATTTTCAAACGGGTAGTGAACTTGGGCAAAAGGCATTGACCCAGATTCAAACCAGCAATCCAAGACCTCGGGCACTCGACGCATTGTTGACTTGCCAGTTGGGTCATCCGGGTTTGGCCTGGTTAGTTCATCAATTACGGGCCTGTGGAAATCAGTGGGGCGAACACCGAAGTCGCGCTCCATTTCATCCAGCGAACCGTAAACATCAAGCCTCGGGTAATTAGGATCGTCTGATTTCCAGACCGGGATCGGTGCTCCCCAGAACCGGTTTCTGGAAATAGCCCAGTCGCGAACGTTCTCGAGCCACTTGCCAAAGCTGCCGTTTTTGGTGTGATCCGGAACCCAATTGATCTCCTGGTTTAGTTCCAGCATGCGGTCTTTAACCTTGGTGGTCTCAACAAACCAGGATGAAACTGCCTTATAGATCAATGGGTTCTTGCAGCGGTAGCAGTGCGGATAGCTGTGCTCGTAAGACGCTTGCCTAATTAGTCGGCCATTTGCCTTCAAATCCTGAGTGATCGGCTTATTGGCATCAAAAACATGCTGGCCCTCATAGGGGGGAATCACAGAGGTAAATTCGCCTCTTTCATTGACTGATACATAAGTCGGGATCCCGGCAGCATTGCAGAGCATCTGGTCATCTTCACCATAGGCAGGGGCCTGGTGAACAATTCCAGTACCGTCTTCGGCAGTGACGTAGTCACCGACCAGTACCTGCCAAGCGTTTTCGATGCTGAACTTGGCAGGGTCTGTGTAGAAATCAAAAATTGGCTCATACTTCAGGCCACTAAGTTCCGAACCAAGGTAGGTCTTCAAGACGGCCTTGCCCGCAGTCTCGGCATCTTCGAAGCCAAGTTCTTTCAGATAGTTTGGTAAAAGTGCCGAAGCAATCAAAAATTTATCATCGCCCAAATCGCTGTTTTCAGCCAGAACCAAGGAATATTCAATTTCCGGCCCAACGGCCAGCGCGAAGTTAGTCGGCAACGTCCACGGAGTTGTGGTCCAAGCAAGAAGCTTTACGCCCTTTAGCTCGCCTTCGCTGGTCACCGGGAAGGTGACCGTTACAGACTGGTCCTGTCTGTCTCGATAAACCTCATCGTCCATCTTGAGTTCGTGATTCGAAAGAGGAGTCTCACAGCGCCAGCAATACGCCAGAACCTTGAAGCCTTCATAGATCAGACCCTTGTTGTAAAGCTGCTGGAAGGCCCAGATCACGCTCTCGGTGTAGTTCTGGTCCAGTGTCTTGTAGTCATTGTCAAAATCGACCCAGCGGGCTTGACGAGTGACATAGCTTCGCCAGTCCTCGGTGTATTTCAATACCGAGGTCTTGCAAAACTCGTTGAACTTAGCGACCCCGTATTTTTCAATCTCGGGACGGCCAGAAATTCCGAGCAGTCGCTCTGCTTCAACTTCTGCCGGAAGCCCATGCGTATCCCACCCAAACCTGCGTTCAACGCGCTTGCCACGCATAGTTTGGTAGCGAGGAACTAAGTCTTTGGCGTAGCCAGTTAAAAGATGACCGTAGTGCGGAAGCCCATTTGCAAAGGGAGGGCCATCATAAAACACGAACTCTGGAGCATCTGTGGCAGCCCGTTGGTCAATCGATTCTTGGAAAGTTCCATCAGCTTCCCAGTAAGCAAGCACCCCTTTTTCGAGTTCAGGAAATGAAGGAGAGGCCTTTGGCCCCCGGGGGGAATTGCTGTGCTTTGGATACATCACTGCTTTCGGAGAATTAACGGTCAGGAACAATGTTAATCTAGACACTACGAATATACCGAGGTCATACCTATTGAATAACTACATTCCCGAGCCACTCCGGCCCGCCAGCGTCCCAGAAAAAGCCTCAGTAGAGGGGCTAGAGGCCAAGTGGGCCCCTAACTGGGAGGCCAATAAAGTTTATGAGTTTGATTCTCAGGCCCCAAAAGAAAACATCTACTCAATCGACACTCCGCCGCCAACAGCCTCAGGTTCCTTGCACGTTGGTCACGTTTTTAGCTACACCCACACCGATGTGGTAGCTCGCTATAAGCGAATGAACGGCGCATCGGTCTATTACCCAATGGGCTGGGATGACAATGGCCTGCCAACTGAGAGAAGAGTTCAAAACTATTACGGGGTTAGATGCGATCCGACACTGCCCTTCGACAAAGATTTTCAGCCGCCCCAAACAGGTGGCGACAACAAGTCCTCTCGCGTCCAGGACCAACTTCCTATTTCTAGGCAGAACTTCATCGCTCTTTGCGAGCAACTGACCGAAGAAGATGAGAAGACTTTTGAAAACCTATGGCGGAACCTTGGCCTTTCGGTTGACTGGGCACAAAGCTATCGAACTATTTCCAAAGAGTCACAGCTGGTTTCCCAGCGCGCATTCTTGAACAACCTCAAGCGCAACGAGGCCTATTCTCAGATGGCTCCGACGCTGTGGGACGTGAGTTTCAGAACCGCAGTTGCCCAGGCCGAACTTGAAGATCGTGAAGTATCAGGGGCCTATCACCGAATCGGCTTCGACGGCCCAGACGGCAAGATCTTCATCGAGACAACCAGGCCAGAGCTAATCCCTGCCTGCGTTGCTCTTGTTGCACACCCAGATGACGAGAGATACGCTCATCTGTTTGGCAAGACCGCCACAACACCGTTATTTGGTGTTGAAGTCCCGATCTTGGCCCACCGCTTAGCTCAAATTGACAAGGGCTCTGGAATCGCAATGATTTGCACCTTTGGAGACGTCACAGACGTTATTTGGTGGCGAGAGCTCAAGCTTCCAAACCGCCCAATCATCGGCTTTGATGGCCGCATAATTTCAGAGGCACCGGAGGTCATTGCCAAAAGCAAGGGCGCAGATCTCTACACAGAGCTCGCTGGAAAAACTGTCTTCAGCGCCAAGGAAATGCTAGTCAAGGCGCTGCAAGCTTCTGGCGACATGGTCGGAGAAGCAAAGCCGATTACTCACCCCGTTAAATTCTTTGAAAAGGGCGAAAAGCCTCTTGAAATAGTTTCAACCAGACAGTGGTACATCAAAAACGGTGGCAACGACAAGCAGCTTGGGGATCGCCTAATCAGCCTCGGCAAGGAAGTTACCTTCCACCCTGATTTCATGCGGGTCCGCCTTGAGGACTGGATCAATGGTTTGAATGGCGATTGGTTGATTTCCCGCCAGCGCTTCTTTGGGGTTCCGCTGCCGCTTTGGTATCCGCTGGATGCCGATGGGAATCCGGACTATGACAACCCGATCGTTCCTTCCGATGCTCAGCTTCCAGTCGACCCATCTAGCGATACTCCCGATGGCTATGAAGAAACCATGCGTGGACGGGCCACTGGATTTATCGGAGAACTTGACATCATGGACACCTGGGCAACCAGCTCCTTGACCCCTCAACTAGCAGGTGGTTGGCTATCGGATCCTGAAAAATTCGAGAAGGTGTTTCCTTACGACCTGCGACCTCAGGGTCAGGACATCATCCGTACTTGGCTATTTTCGACTTTGGTCCGTTCTGAACTCGAACACGGTCAGGCCCCATGGAATCATGCCGCCATTTCGGGCTGGATCCTGGACCCAGATCGCAAGAAAATGTCAAAGTCCAAGGGCAACGTAGTTGTTCCAAACGAAATTCTTGAGACTCACGGCTCCGATGCGGTTCGCTATTGGGCGGCCAGTGCGCGCTTGGGCACCGATGCCGCTTTTGACGAAGGTCAAATGAAGATTGGAAGACGGCTAGCAATCAAGCTGCTAAACGCAGCCCGCTTTTCATTGAGCTTTGAGCTTCCCGCAGGGATTACGGCTGTTACCGAGCCGGTAGACAAATCCATGTTGGCAAGCCTCCAGGAGGTTATTGCAGGCTCCACAAAGGCTCTTGAGAACTACGACCACACCAAGGCACTGGAATTGACAGAAACCTTCTTCTGGACCTTCACCGATGACTACTTGGAGCTAGTAAAAGAGCGTGCCTATGGTCAAGGCGACTTCACGGAGCAAGAAAAGGGAAGCGCAGTCATTGCACTGCGTCAGGCCCTCGGAGTATTGGTTCGACTCTTCGCGCCCTTCATTCCATTCGCCGCCGAAGAAGTTTGGAGCTGGTGGCAGGACGGCACAGTTCACAAGTCCGCTTGGCCGACTCCAGTTGAGATATCTGGCGAAGATTCTGGATTAATGATCCTGGCAAGCACCGCACTGGTTCAGATCAGAAAGTCAAAATCTGAAAACAAGCTATCCATGAAGGCAGAAATTGCAACCGCATTGATCTCAGGACCAGTCGCGATGCAAAGCATGGCCAAGGACCTAGCGGCCGTGGGTCACATTGCTGAGCTGAAATTCCAAGAAGGTCAGAGTGTGACTGTCACGGAGCTAACCTTTGCTCCCGATCAGGACTAGCGCTTCCTTATAGACCAAACAAGAATTCCGGACACAAGAGCCCAGAAGGCACCACCGATTCCAAGCACAGAGATTCCTGCTGCTCCGATCACAAATGTCACAACACCCGCAAGCCTTGTCTGATCGTCACTGACTGCAGTTCTGACCGAAGACGCAAAGGTGTTTATTAGCGCAAGTCCGGCCAAAGCGAGCAATAATTCCCGGGGAACAGCCAACACAAAGGCCGCGAAAACGGATGTAAACAAGGCGAAGATTAGATAGACAACTCCGCCCCAAGCAGCTGCTATCCAGCGTTTTGCTGGATCCTTCCCGGCCCCCTCGTCGGCATTCAACGCCGCGGTAATGGCCGCTAGCGTTAGACCAAAGCCGCCAAATAGCGCGGTCGCAGCTGACCCGAGGCCTGTCACAACAAAGATCTTGGAGGTGGAGAGCCGATAGCCCAAAGCACCCATGATCGCTAGTCCCGGCAAATTCTGAGATGCCATGCTAATCAAATAAAGCGGCACGCCAATTGATACCATCACACCCAAATCAAACACCGGAGAAATCATGTTCCGCTTCGGCCAGAACGACAAAACCTCAAAATCCTTTACCTCTTCGCTCATGGCAATCAGTGCAAAACCAATCACAATTGCTACCGGAGAGGCCCAAAGCGGAACAAATCTGTTGAGCAATAACCAGATCACGATCACCGGCATTATCAACAGCGGGAAATCAACGCTCGAGTGCACTGTCGCCGCGACAAACGGAAAAATGACCCCGGCCAACATCGCAGCTGAAATCTGAGGCGGAATCTTGGCAACAAGCCTGCTAAGAGCTGGCCAAGCACCAGTTAACACAACCAGAAAACTGCTGAATATAAATGCACCGACTGCTGTTTCGAAACCAACGCCCAGACCAGTACTCGTCGCCAAAAAGGCCGCTCCGGGAGTCGACCAAACGATGCTGATTGGCATCTTCAGCCAGATGCTCATGCCAATCGACAACACTCCATAACCCACCAACATCACCGCTATTGCAGTGGCAGCTTGACTCTCAGTTGCACCCATTGCGCTAAGACCGGCAATTACGATGCCAAAGCTTGCGATTGATCCGGTTGTGGAGGCTACCGTTCCAGCCAGATAGGGCGTGATGGCCGCATTTTTCATGGGTACTAGTTATTCGTTAGGCGGATTTGTTTTGAAGCGGTTTGCGGTGAGGCTGAACCTCTGGGATTGCACCAGTCTTAGCTACTTCCTCGGTGATCAAAACTATTCCGGTGCTGTCACTGCCTGGGAGCTCATACATAATCGGACCAAGCAGCTCTTCCAAGATTGCCCGGAGCCCCCTGGCACCGGTCTGACGCATAAGAGCTGACTCAGCAATATGCTCAATCGCTCCGGCTTCAAATTCCAGCTCAAAGCCATCGATTTCAAACATGCGCTGGTACTGCTTGACAAGCGCATTCTTGGGTTCGGTGAGTATCGCAATAAGAGCCGACTTATCGAGCTCTTCTACGGTGGCGATCACCGGCAGTCTTCCAATAAATTCTGGGATAAGGCCAAATTTACGAAGGTCTTCTGGTTGTACCTGCTTGTAGATATCAACTCCGTCGTTCTTTTCTTTTAGCTCAGCCCCGAAACCAATACCCTTCTTGCCAGTTCGTTCGGAAACGATGGTCTCGAGACCCGCAAACGCACCGGCAACAATGAATAGCACGTTGGTGGTGTCTAACTGGATGAATTCCTGCTGAGGGTGCTTCCTGCCACCCTGAGGTGGAATCGAAGCCACAGTTCCCTCAAGAATTTTCAGCAAGGCCTGCT
>Ga0209414_1001070_pt1 | contig 13177 bp, 12 predicted proteins | sample LakVidmifraction_4_FD_181154 | JGI IMG/M metagenome (GOLD analysis project Ga0209414, IMG submission 181154) | Hypersaline microbial communities from Lake Vida, Antarctica - Brine Hole Two &gt;0.2 micron (SPAdes) (version 2) | ecosystem: Environmental > Aquatic > Non-marine Saline and Alkaline >... | reverse complement strand
AACGTACACGAAAAGGGGGTTAGCCCCTCCCGCTGCCAGAGCAAAGAGCCCCGACACTAAGATCACGCTCCAGCCTTTCAGTAGGAAAGAGCAGTGGGCCATTCTGTTTATAATCCCCTGTATCATTTCAAGGTGTTTCAATTTTTCATCCATGTTCTTTTCCTGTTCTAGTGTTTCGTAGGGCGTGCGCCGTTAAGCCATGCATCAAATGTGATTATACCTGTTCGTAAATAATTTTAGTATTTGTTAATAATATCAAAGGCAAAACCTTCAACTTTGATTGGTGAAGTTACTGAAATAACACTCAGTAATTAGATGTAACATAACTAATTATTACACCATTTGCAACAACTCTTTTGCTTATACGATATATTTACCCTTTTCCACCTTTTTTTAAATTCTTATCATTCATATTGTCATTGTCAAGGCTATATCTGTCTTTTACTTCGCCAACAGGAAAATTTGGATAAATCAGAAGTGATGTTTCTCATAATAAATATGCCTAAATATTATTGATTGACTTTACTTATACTCTTGATACGTGCTTCTAGTATATCTGCTTTTACATTAAGATTCATTTTGCGATATAAAGTTATTAGATTTTTCTGCGTTACAATAACCTTTGGATTATCTTCTTCAAGATTATTTAGCAAAATATCAAGAGATTTTTTGTAAAACAATTCTGCCTGATTGTAGTCGCTTTGAAGCTTACAAATAAGACCAAGATTATTTAAGTTCGAAGCAACGTACAAACTATCAAGTCCGAAAGCTTTTTCTCTTATTAATAGTGAACGTTCATAAAGGGATCTAGCCTCTTCATAATTTCCTTTGTTTTTGTGTACTAGTGCCAGTTTATTTAAACATTTGGCTACAACAACGTGGTTTGATCCCAGTTCTTTTTCGCACACAGATAAAGCACGATTATAAAATAATTCAGTTTGGGAATAGTTTTTCTTATCCAAGTATAGGTCACCTAAGCTAGTCAAGCTATTTGCTAAATCTGGATAGCCAGAAATCTGTCCTTTTTTATAAATTGCCCAGGATTGTTTATAAAGCACTTCAGCCCTTACATAATCACCTTTAGCAGTGTATAATATAGCTAAGTTATTCATAGTTGTTGCCACTTCTTGATGACTCTTACCAAGAGATTTCTCAAGAATAGAAAGTGCTTGTTTATAAAGAGGTTCAGCTTTGTCATAATCACCTGTAACATAATAAAGTAATGCAATATTATTTAAGCTTTTCCCAATATCTGGATGATTACTAGGTAGTTTCTGTTCTTTGATGTCTAAAGAAAGTTTTAAAAGTGATTCTGCTTTCGCATATTTTTTATTAATTCGATAAATTTCTGCTAAATTATCGTAAATAGTAGCCACAAGTAAGTTATTGTTTCCGAGTATATCGTTGCATATTGATAGAGACTTTGTATATAACATTTCTGCTTGAATATAGTTTCCTTGACGTTTGTAAAGCTCTGCTAAATTATTTAAGCCTGTTGCAAAAGAGATAGTATTGGAACCACCTAGTTTTTCCTTAATAGTCAGCGAACGTTTGTAGAATGGTTCTGCTTTGTCATAATTTGCCATGGCTACATATAAATCTCCTAGATTGTTCAAGCACATTGCAACGGCAAGACTTTCTGAACCTCGGGCTTTTTCATATTCAGTAAGTGCACGGGTGTAAAATAATTCAGCATTTGCATAATCGCCCTTAGTTTTGTAAACCATTCCCAAATTATTAAGAGTAATGCCAATAGAATAACTGTTAGGAGCTTTAGCTTTTTCTTTGATAGCAAGAGATTGTTTGAAAAATGATTCAGCTTTTTCATATTTACCCATATCTTGGTAAAGTGAACCTAAATTATTTAATACTATAGCGACCTCTTGATGATTTGTACCAAACAGTTCTTTTCGAATAGCGAGTGCCTTGATATAAAAAGGCTCGGCCTCTGTATATCTTTCTCTTAATCTGTAATTTTGACCAAGGCCATTCAAACATATCGCAATTTCTGCTTGATTATCTTCTGGTGACTGTTTAAAACCAGTCAGAGCCTTATTATATAACAACTCAGCTTCTTCAAGCTTGTTTTGAACAGTATATATTTCTGCCAATATTCGACGACTACCAGCCATTACATAAGGTTCTGCTTCAAAGTTATCTTCAGCTATTTTTAAAGCTTTTTCAGCAGAAAAAGCCGCTCCTTTATAATCACCTTTATTAACAAGTCCCATAGCTTCTTGGGTTAAGGCTATCCATTTATCCTCAATATCATTGGCGTAAACGAACTGAGAATTAGCAAAAGATAAAATAAAAATTAACACTATAAGTAAAATTCTTTTCATTGTTATATACCCCTTATGTTTTAGTAACTCTTATGTCTGTCATAGCTGTTAGCTGTTCAAAAGAATCCTTGATTATTACTTATTGGAGATTATTAGGCTCTTCTCAATACCATCAAAATATGAATCTAAGGATTTTTGGTTCTGTGCTAATTTGTTAATCAAAATTGTTTTTTCACCTACGTTAAAACTATATGCTTTACCAAATAAAATATTACTACCATCTGTAATAGTATAGCACGCTGAAACACCGGAATAGTCTTTGAAGCTGTCAGTAGCAATAGGGTCGATATTTATACTAACATCATTACCGAGGATACTTTTGGTCTCATCCGCCGTACTTATTAAAGCTTTTTTTAAACTTTTTATAGGATCATTTTTTAGTTTTACAACAGTGATTACCAATGTCTCATCACTTGGAGTTGAACCATTTATTTGATAAATATAATCTTCAATGATGACACCCTCTGTAATATCCCATCCTTTGGGACAATCAAATGATACTTCTTTATATTTGTAATAAGTATCTGTAGGTGAATGTGTGGTTGTCTGTTTAAAGTTTCTGATGTCTTCTGGTATATACTTATTGGAAATAATTAAACTGCCTTCAATAATGTTAGAAAATGAATCCAAAGAGTTTTTGTTCGTGACTAGTTTGCTTATTGAAACAGTCGTATCTCCAACATTAAAACTTTGCAGGCGACCATATAGAATTGTCTTATCTATTATCACAGTATAATCTGCAGAAACACCTGCGTAGCTCTTAAAATTATTTCCCACAATGGGGTCAACTTCTATGGAAAAATATTTTTTTCCAGCAGCTTTCTTATAATTTCTTGTAGCTGATTTAATTAGTGTTTGAATATTCTCTACCGGAGGTGTTTTCGCACTAAGGACACTAATCATAAGCATGTCATCATTAGGCTGGCTACAATATATTATATAAAAAACATCGCGAACAGTGTCTTTGGTTATATCCCAAGCTCCTGGATAGTCAAATGATATGGCTTTGTATTCATAATGAGATTTTGTGTTTGAGGGGACTGTTGTTTGTTTAAATATTCTTTCTTGCGGTATTGTGTAATTGTTATGATTGGAATATGTATTGATTTTGTTAGGTATAGTATCTTCTGGGATAGCATAAAAAGTTATAAGTATTAAAAGTGTAGATATAAGTAAACCAATAAGAGTATGTTTATATGAATTATGTGTTGAAGAGTTTTTAATGACATAAGTTTTGGCTAGATGATCATGCCAGCCTTGTTTGGTTTTTGAAAAACCAATTCTTATATAACCAATTCCAAATAGTAGACCAGAAAGATACTTGCTAAAATACCTTCCGATAGCTTTACGAAAACTGATTCGTTCATAATTGTAATCTGTTACTTTAAGTCTAAATAACGCTTTTCCAGGAGTCGCTTGCATGATACTAGATTGGTATATAGAGCTATATAACCAACACCATAGCATTGCAAGAGGCCAAGAAAAAAGATAAAAAGTGCCAAAACTTATGGCGTTGTCAGGTATGTGAATGTTTAATAATCTAAAAATCAATGAATTTAGTCCTAGCAAGATGAGCATATCTACAAACCAAGCTAAAAAACGAACCCAAAATCCTGCGTACTTTATATTTTCATTTGTGTCTACAACAGTTTCATGTTTTGTTTTTGGTTTAATGCCTTTGTTTTGCTGGTTTTGATCGTTAAACAAATCTGGTAGTTTAGAAGTTAATATTTTGTTTTCGAACAATAATACATTCCCACATTCTCCACATTTGATTTCTGTTCCATCAGATATAGTATTTGGGACATCCAGTTCAACGTGGCATTTTGGGCATTTAGTTGATATTTCAGATAGTGACATTATTCATCCTAATTTAAAAATCCATATTATAATTTACTCTTTATATTTCCTACACCATCTCTATTTAATCTAGTTTTTGATTGTAAGCCAAAAGCTTGCGACAGTTTTAGTGTATCAATGTTTTTTATCTATTTCATCAACAAACTAAAGGTAAACATATTTGTTTGTGCACAAACAAACGACGATGGTTAAAAAAATATTATAAGATATCTCATGTCGTAGCTTTATTTTTTACTTTGCTTTGAATCCTTTGATTACTGCTCCAGCAACAACAATTGCTAGTAGGACAACAATAAAATTTACAGTAGATCGAGTGTCTCCGTATGGAATTACAGCATATGTAATAGCATAACCTATGACAAGAGTGATAAAAGCAGCAAGTATTGCTAGGAATATTTTCATTTTTATCTCCTTTATTATTTCTGTTTCCGATAGTAGCACTCTAAGCAAGCAAAGTAAATGTTTTTATGAAAGCTTACATTTTTTAGAGCTCAATGTGCAAAAAAAAACAGTCACTGATTATTGGTGAATTGAAAGTAGCAATTTCTATCCTCCAAAGGAGTGTAACGTAACACGTATGCGAAGCGACCAAAAGTCTATTTTCTGCAAACAGAGACGGAAGCCGAGGTCGTAGTCCGTGCACGTCGGCGTGTACGTGTAACGGTTAGCCGAACGACAGTACCAGGTGTAGCTGATCCAACTACCGCCACGATACACACGGAACGAACCACTACTAGCACCAACAGGATCAGAAACGCTACCTGATGGATAGTCTCCGTACCAATCACTGCACCATTCATAAACATTTCCACTCATGTCATACAAACCCAACTCATTTGGAATTTTCTGTCCAACTGTATGAGTCTTACTACCAGAGTTATCATCATACCAGCCGACACTATCAAGATTATCCGAACCGCTATATTTATTCCCCTTGCTTTGCTTGCCCCCTCTGGCAGCAAACTCCCACTGGGCTTCCGTTGGAAGCGTATACTTGTAATCTGATGGCAGTCGTCCTGATGCATGCTCTTTTTCCGTAAGTTTCTTGCAGAACTCCATTGCCTCATTCCAGCTCACTGTCTCAACAGGATTATCAGCTCCTTTGAAAGAAGATGGATTACTTCCCATTACCTGCTCATACTGTTTCTGCGTCACCTCATATTTCCCAATCCAGAATGGCTTTGTCAGTGTTACTCGATGAACAGGCTTTTCATCACTATCGCCATCATTAGACCCCATATCAAAGCTGCCTGCGCCAACTGGCAATAAATCCATTGTAACACCGTTACTAAGGTTGGCTCTCCATTCTTTGCCTTCTTGGAGTATTTCATTAAGTCTGGTGCTGACTGCTGCACGTCGGGCAACTTTTTCGGTGGCAAGGAGTATCTGCATTTGCTCAAGCTTTTGTTTGAGGTGTTCGTTCTCTGTATTCACTCCAGACCGCTCGGGTGAAAGGATAGCTGGGCTCGCGCCCCCGGTTGTCCCGTCCTTCAGAAACGGAGTACGCTGTGCCACAAACCAACCTGCTAGTCCTAAGGCGGCGAGGATGGCTAGGATTGCGACAACGCGATAGGGAGTGCTTTGGGCGACTTTACGCTGAACAGGGGGAGCTGCCCCGAATCTATTATCGCCCTTAGTGCCTTCGCGACAGGCAAATACGATATTCACAATGGGAAAGAATAACCACCAACCATTATGATCAGTATCTTGCATCCGGCGTACGCCGACTGCGATTAATGGAATAAACACGGCAAATTGATAAATTGTAGGTATAATATTATCGTCGACCTCTGGTGCAATTCCCATAAAGCCTTCAATAAATCCGAGAACGAATACAATGATTGTGTTAAATAGGACGAACATCCAATATTCCTTGCGCTGGGCACGTCCTGAGAAGACTGCATACTTCTTCAACACAGCTATGTACCAACCGAAACCAGAAGGGCTATTGTGTTCGTTCTTGGACTGATTAGATGGCAGGTTTTCTGCAGTTGACTTGCCTTGAGTGGTATGTTCGACGGGTATTGGAGGAGGACTCATTGCTGCTGGGACGAAGTTCTCAATGTTGTGTGCGGGAATCCATTCGCTAAATTCCTCCGTCCACACAAGGGTGTTGGATTGAAGCTCACCTGAGCTAAACATAGCCACTAACTTGGTTTTCTGAATAGGGCCTTGTTGCCGGCCATCATGCACGTAGAACCATTGCCTCATTTCTTACTCCTTTTTTCTGATTTGCCCAATGGTTGAAGTGAGGGGCGGCGTTAGCTATCACTCTCAACTGATTGGTTATGCTTTTTTATTTTCCAACTGATTGTTCATACCAATAATCATCTGTGACATAACAAAGGCAGCCATAACAATAGGTTTTCCCACAACTGGTTTCTTGCTCATCAGCTAATAATACCTTGTTGCATCTATCGCAAATACCGAGGTCTTCAATCCAACCGCAAACATAGCATGTATCTTGTTTGGGATCGAAGGCACAAAGTGCCTCCCATCCACACATTGGGCAAGTGATTAAGCATTGTTTATCTATGTCATCTTGCTCCATCTGTTTTAGAGCTCTCTTGTATAATTCTTTTCCGTATTCCATTATTTTAGCTCCAGTACGCCATAGTTCCGAATCCACCTTTTCTTGTATGGCTTCATCGATGTACTTTTCATGAAACTCATTTAAGAACCCAAGAAGGCGAGAAAATGTTAATTTTAACTCGTTGATTGATTCATCAACCTGATGATGTATAATATTATTACGTGCTTTGATTGCTGTTTTTACGGCATTTCTGTCTTTTTTAGTGATTTCAATCCCGGCAATATTTTTTAGTCGACGGGTTGCTTGATCTATTCCAACCGTGTTCACAGGGTTGGCCACGTTTACGTAAATAAGGGAATGATGTTCTCTCCGTAGTACTTCTTTTAAACTTAACTCAATCGCCTGAACGAGTGAGAGCATGGCAAATTTCCACTGCATTGGAACTTCATCAGCAATAACTGCGTTAGATAATGCGTTTTCGGCAAATGATACTGCGTTATTTTCTATGGTTAGAATAAGTCTACTCATAATATTTTCTGTCCAATGTTGTGGTCACCCGTTTTCATCGCGTTCGCGCTGTGAAAATGAGGGTGAACCGATTTGTTAGCTTCTTCCATGGGTTCTGCATTTGTTATACCTTGGCCAGTAATGACATCAAGGGGAGACTAGCGGTCTTTGTTTTACTGTAAAGAAAATCTTCAAGAGCCATAGCCCCTGCCATGATGTATTGACGGCCTTCCGATTCTTGAGAAGCGTCCATCACACATTCCAGTGCCTTTTCTGCTTCCTCTCCGTTCAAACCAAATGCTTCAATAAAAATACGTCCCGTAACGTCCATGATGTCATCTTTGGGGAATTCTTGGGATTGCCCCACGAAATCAACAAAACCCAAAAAATAGCAGAAAACGATTTTTCTTTTCAGGGCATTGTGCATTGTATCCCCTCGAACGCACATAGCTTTGGTGACTAGCACAAATGTAAGTGTATTATCAAAGAACTCTTCGAGCGACAACACCTCTTCGGTTGGTTTTTTTTCAAATAGCTTTCCAAATATACTCATGACTTTTTTCCTTTTTTATTATTAATGTTAAGTATTCTAACCAGAAACACAAGGCTTATAATCAATGGTTATATCTTTTTTATCCATCAAACCTTCTCCTTTTTTCTAAACAATAAGCTCCTCCCCCCTTGCAGATAGTGAATATCAAGGTAATTGATGCTCCGATATTAGACACGGGAGTAATAGTTCTTCGAAGTTATGGAATATTAACGCATACCCTGTATAGTTGTTTTTCGTACCCGGTTGTCTAGGTCTGCATCAATCCCTACTCTAAATATAGCATCTCGAATTGGCATTTCTTCACCACAAACATTCATTAGGCGGCAATACAAATCATGCAAATCTAATCTTGAATCAACGGGCAAGGCTGAACTATATAGAATTTTTATTCGTGGCGAAAGGCTAAATAAATCAGAGTGCTTATTACCTTCAAAAATAATGGTAGAAGGCTTGGCAAACAGATTATCCTTTGCCGTACTCACCATACATGAAAAGTTTGCTGTTTCTATTATAGCCATCTTTGATCCAAACGAGTGTTTTCTATTTGATACTATCATACGTTTCTCCTTTTTTATATGCCACCACAAAAGATTGTACCTATTATTATTACCAAGCCAGCTATAAAACTAACACCTAAGCTCAATCCGAACAAAGAACATAGTCCAAATATAGCAAGTCCCAAAAGTAGGATTAGAATGAGTTTAATTCCTTTTTGCATTACATTTTCTCCAATCAAGTAATAGTTATTCTCACTTGTTTTCTTAACAAATTAATTTCATAATACTTTTTATATTAGAAAAAATCAATAGAATATTTATATCAAGCTAAAATAATGCTTTCTAATATTTGTTAATAATCTCAAAGGTGAAGTCTTTCACCTTTTAATTGTGAATTTACTGAAATACCACTCAGTAATTAGATGTAACATAACTAATTATTACAGCATTTGCAACAACTCTTTTGTCTATAAGATATATTTGCCCTTTTGCACAATTCTTTTTTAATTTTTCTAAAAAAAAGCTTCTGTTAACGTTTAAATCAAACTTCGTGTGGCGCGTTTGCGCGGCACACGATAGTGTGCATTTTTCTTGTTGGGCAATGTTAGCTGTCCTTTTCGAGCAAATTCTTCACCTCGGTGAGTGTTTCGTTTAGACGGAATCCTAGAATCAGTAGTTCGCATGAAACGCGAAGTGCGAGTGTACCGAATATTAGTAGACCTACGCCAAATCCTGACTCACCTTCGCCACTAAGGATCATGCCAATAGCCGAAATAACAATCCAAATGGTTCCTACAATGTAGATGAAGCGGATAAGCTTAGGGGCTTCCATTTTTCTGAATTGCAGGTAGTCGTTTTTCTGGTACCACTGATTCAACATTTGCAGAGGATTGTTTGAATGTTGTGTTGCTGTTGTTTTGTCCTGCTGTTGCTGTTCTTCTGTCATCGTGTATCTCCTTCTTTTTGCCCAACAATTATTATACCTGTTCATAAATAATTTTAGTATTTGTTAAATATCAAAGGTGAAGTTTTTCACTTTTGATTGGTGAAGTTACTGAAATAACACTCAGTAAACATAACATAACTAATTATTACAGCATTTGCAACAACTCTTTTGCTTATAAGATATATTTGCCCTTTTCCACCTTTTCTTCAGAATAAAGAGAAGAGTTTTTACCACCTGTCTGCGTGCGAGCAACGCACAGGCAGGCGAATCACACTAATCTACACGAATCAATATATTGCAGTATTTTTATTTTGTGCCAAAATATAAATTCTGCAATAAGTTTAGCACGTTGGTGAAAAGAATAGAGAAATATGGATGGAAATAGGGATGTTCGCTTCTGGAGAAGAAGACAAATACAATAAAGACTTCAAAAAGCTTGTTTCTGTTGTAGATGTATCACCTGTGAACATTGGAATACTAGTTCATTTTGAGATTTTTCCTAGGAATCAAGTATCCAAGGTTTTTAAAAAAATAAAAGAAGACAATAGTGAAGACTATAAAATAGATATAAAGTCTTTTAAATATGGCAGCAGAGATGTAATATGGCGACTTTCAGTTGAGCAAAAAGACGTATAAGAAACCAAAAATGAATAAATAAAACGTATATTCGAAATGATTTTCTAAATAAACACTTGTATTTATTCGACTAAAGGGATAGAATCACTTTGTATATATAAATTATTAACATATTCTGTAAATAAACGATTTCAAGGATTTGACTATCTTTGCAAAAGAAAACAAAACCATGAGTTATTCTATAAATCAATTAAGAGATTTTTCATATCTATTTTCGAGAAGTGAAGTGAACCGCTGGTTTAAAAATGATTTTAAATCAATTGATTCAAAACTTCAAAGGTATAAATTGTCAGAAAGAAATAAAGGAAAATCATATTTAACCGTATTGAGACAAACCTACAAGATTTTAGAAAAACATTATCCCAATGAGTATATTCTAAAAAATGAATTTCTAAATCAATGGCTAAAAGAAGAATTAGGGAATAGTAACTCAATAATCTTTAATGAACTGAGAATTGGGAAAGTAATTGCTGACTTGGCAATGTTCAATGGAAAATCAAGAGTCTTTGAGATTAAGACCATTTTAGATAAAGAATATCGGTTGTCAAATCAACTTCAAGAATACAAAAAGCTTTTTAACGAGGTTTATATTATTGTACCAAATGAGTTACGATCTAAGTATATTGAGTTTGATAAAAACATCGGGGTTATTACATATGATTCAAGGTCTAATAATTTTGATTTGATTCAAAAACCAGTTTTTGATAGCAATATTGATGTGGATGTTTTAATGGAAGTCCTTCATACTAAGGAATATCTTGATATTGTCAGAAAATATTTTGATGAGATTCCAGAAATGAACTCATTTAACCAATTTAATATTTGTAAAGAATTAATTTCAAGAATTCCAAATGAAGAGTTAAACGAGTTGTTCATAAACAAAATGAAAGAGCGAAATGTACATAATTTGTTCTTCAACAAAATAAATAGAGAGTTTAACCAAATTTGTCTTTCGTTAAACTTAGAAAAACTAGAGCGTGACAACCTGATTAAGAAACTAAGAACCAATAAGGTGTAATTATGTATTTTCCATATTTAAGAGCAAGACAGTTTGAACTAATTACTCTTCGAGATTTAGTTAGCGAGGAAGCATTACAAGGCAAGATTATGCCTGTTATTGAACCTGTTAAAGAAGCTTTTAATAATTTAAACTTAGCACATAAAACATTTTTGGAGAAAGATTTTAACTTATACTTAATTGTTAATCCATTTGTAGGAGATGCTTCAGGCGACAAAGATTATTTTTTAGATTACCTTGCCGGTTTAGAAAATTCTAAATACCTTCCTGCTTTCCATTACTCAGACAATTCTGACTATATAAATGCAAAAATTGAGGAGTATGAAATTTCTAAGTGTATGATTATCGGTTTAGATAATTTTTCTAATGAAGATGGATTTAAAGATTTATGCAAGAACCCCAGTGTTAGCCATATAATGCTTTTAGAACCTCACAAATACAGAAGTCTTGATAGGTTTATAAAAGGTCTTAAAAAATTCTATATTAGGTTAGATGACCCATTTGAAAAACAAAAAAGAAATGCTGATTTTTTAGACATTTCCGCTCATAAATTCACTGAAGAACATTTGTTCTATTTGGAAGATAGATATGAAGGATTTGCCGATTTTACTGTTTTACCTAGAGAATTTACAGATGGAGGAAGTACTCCACGAGCAGTTGCTATACATTTAACCTACTTGGATGAGCAACATGAAAGACAAATATGGATGAGGCACTTTACATCTGATACAAATGATTCAATATCAAACGTACAAGGAAAATTTGCCGAAGCTGCTAAAAAAACAATTCAATTTTGTAATGAATTACCATTAGATAATTCTGCAATAACCGAATTACGTAATTATTACAATGACAGTAAATATCCAGGGTTGGGAACTGTGAAGAAGATTTCCATAAAGAACCATTTACTAATAGTCCGTAGCTTTTTAAATTAGTTATGCAATTTGTATGTAAAAACTGCTTTGCAGATAAAGAATTAAACGGCTTTATAACATCTCAAAATACAATTGGGGATTGCTGCTGCTGTGGAAGTAAAGATGTTGAAATAATTCCAATAGAAGAGTTATTTGATTTCTTTAAAGAATTGTTTGAAAACTTCCAACCTAAATTGAGTGGGGAACGATTTATATCTAAAATCCAAAGTAATTGGAGTTTATTTCGTAACATTACAATTGGACAGAAAATCCTTGATTTTACTTTAAGTCAAATAGATACACCATTTAAAACTTCTAGAGAATTAGCTGATTTTAATGATGAGATTCTTGAAAATGTAAATTTTTGGCTCAAGTTAAAGGAACAACTAAAATGGGACAGAAGATATTTAACAAATATTGGTTATTTAACAGATGATTTAGGTTGGGATAGCTTTTTTGAGAGCACAACAGTAATAAAACTAAAAGACATATTTTATAGAGCCCGTTTACATAAAAATGCAGATGAAAAACTTTTCTTAAATGAGGACATGTTTTGTCCTAAAAAAGAACTATCATATGCTGGTAGAGCTAATCCAATTGGAATACCTTATCTATATTTGAGCGACAATGAAGATACGGTTCTTTATGAAATAAGAGCTTCATATCTTGACGAAGTTTCAGTAGCTTCGTTTCGTCTAAAACAAGATTTAACTCAAAATATTGTTATTTCAGATTTCACAGAAACGCCTTCACTTTATGCTCCTAGTGAAGTAAATAAAAGGATAAAATCAACTCTATTAAAACAAATTATCAGTAGAGACTTATCAAAGCCAATGAGAAGATATGATTCTGAATTGGATTATATTCCAACTCAATTTATTTGCGAATTTATCAAGGTTTTTACTAACGTTCAAGGAATAAAATTTAGTAGTTCTCTTCATGATAAAGGAAACAACATAGTAGTATTCGATCAGAATATTATGGAATGTAAAGATGTTAAAAAAGTTCAAGTTTCTAAAGTATTTATTAATTCAAAGAAATTATAAAAGTACTACCGCTAACTCTTTGCATAAGTAATGCACAGATACAGCCAAAAAGAGAAATCAAGAAATGATATCAATGTGCTCCAAAATAGTAGTTGCATATGCAACACCAAACGGACAACTCGACTCACTCCTAAAAAACATCAAATATCATAGCCTAGATACCTTTTAAGCCTAATCAAAACCTTATTCATTTTTTGTTCTGCATTTTTATGGGTACGCCTCCAGACCAGCCTCCAGAGCACTTTCGATTGTGCCGTCAACACAGCCGGCTCCGGGAAACATCCATTCCTCTGGATCGTACTCTTTCCGACTGTACTTGTAGATA